>JGI24158J21664_10003534_pt1 | contig 19674 bp, 14 predicted proteins | sample Ectturendosymbi3_FD_21664 | JGI IMG/M metagenome (IMG submission 21664) | reverse complement strand
GAGACAGCAGAGTGTTGGTCGATAAAAAAGAATCTGATTTCGTACTGAGCTGAACTCAAGAACTGCAAGAGCTGAACAATTCAAGAGTTATGCGTGTATATGGACAGTAGGACAGCAACTCTTTTTGTTCGGAAGAGGTCAGTCAATGATGTCGTCAGTCACTAACGTCCTTCTAACAGTTGAAAATTGATACAAAACACCAGTAAAAATCTTAGCAAGTTTCTTTCGGGGGTCCTGGCCTCTTCGGCCATGCTTTCAACAAAAGATGTCCGTTATTAAAAAATGACCCACACCCAGGCCCGTAACCACGGGGGGCGAAGCCCCGCCAAGAAAAATGCATGGGACATCGTTTAGAAATATTGGACATAGTTCAAAAATTTAGGCCCCTCTCAAAAAACTCTTCGCCTCTCCTGGTGACCCAAGCTGGTTACGGGCCAGCCCAAACCTATCTCATCAAATTACAGTAAACCTCGGATTCGATTTGATCCGGTTTAGGTGAAGATCCGGATTAACCGAAGACGGTTGTTTCTAGCCTGACGTCATTCCGGTACTGAGATATCGGAGAGAATCGTTTAAATTGAACACATTTACGACACAACAGCAGATTTTTGCAGAAGCAAACCGAATTTACTGATGTATTTACCATGTTACATCAGATTAATAATCGCCATGTTCAGGCGGTTATGAACAATCTTAAGTTCATAATTTTAGATTACTTTGCTGCCAAAAATGTGGGATTTTGAACTGATGCAGAGATTTTTGTGACTGGTCCTAAAGCAGTTACTCTATTGGGAAGATGATGCCCGCCAGACATCTTACCGAGTACAATACGCTCAGGGATAATGCTCTACACTTAAAACGCAAACTCAACACTGATCAATACACTGAAACCCTGGTGCGGCGGCGTGCTTTCAGAAGTTATGTTCAACGTGATATACTATGCCCGTGTGTGACGCAATAGTCGTCCCTACGATTAGTCGGATGTTGCGCTCAGTTGCGACCGCTGTTATAATAATCCTAAACGTTCGTTGTTGATCGTGAGGACGCTTGTGCTACGTCTGAAACCTGCCGAATCTTTCCTGGAGACCAGTTGGTGCACTTCACTGAAAAATCCGGATTACGAGATGTGAAAAGAGCAAATTTTATCCGGTATTGGCGAAGATCCGGATTAAAAAATCCCGATAAACCGAAGATTTTTACAAAGAAAAATGTAAGAAATCATTCGTACCACCAGTTTTATCCGGTTTTGGCGAAGATCCGAATTAACCGAGGTTTACTGCATAACTGCAGTGCAGAAACAGTCTTGCTATTTCAGGCGTGAATGCTCACCGAAAACACCCTCGCCGTTACGATTGTTTTATTAATACTGTACTGAACTTGAGAAACCGTCTATGTTTTGACAGACAACAAAGCACGAGAAGCTGCAACGTATCTAGAGGCAAACACGAATGTCTGCCGAGTGGACAAACGACACGAACGAGCAACTGCGATACAACTCCACAAGGAACACAAGAAACCAGCAATGCATTCGCTGCACCAGAATCCTCGAGGAATTTTTGATTACCACGAACTTTTAAGCATCGCAAGAAAATCTAAGAAATTTTGAACGGCACTGACGTCCGGCTCAACGTGTTTTTGAGCCAAGTCAACAGTCAAACAGTAAATGCACTCACAGTAAACGAACGCTTTTCGACGACGACGACGTTGCATAAACGAGCTGCGACGAGTTCGCGCGCAGTTCTATCCTATGCGCTTGTTTGAAAAAGCTGGACGCGAATTTTTCAAAAATGCAGGTGGAGTGGTCACAGTGGCAAAGGGGGGTACGGACCTCAAAACTTTTTCACTGAATATCGATCTAAAATCTTGCACTCACGCAAGTAAGGTTTCGTTAACACGCACTCGCTTCAACAACATGTGCATGAGAAGCGTCCTGGAAAAGCAGCTTGTAGCTGAGCAGAACACACGTGCAACTAAAACGTGCGGTTTCGAATTCACAGCCCAGGAAAAATGATCATTCGACGCATAACCGTCGAAGTATATTTCTCCAGAATGGCTTAGACCAGGGGTCTTCAATTTTTTTGTCCGAGGGCCGGACAATCTACGTGATGTGATTGTTTCGGGGTATGTTGCATTCTACCAAATCAAGAAATTCTTCGTAAATATATTATTATTTCATTATTGACAAAATGTCCTCGTTGCCCCCGAATGAACTGGCTTCGCGGCCGTAGTTTGGAGACCCTGGCTTAGACCAGTACGAAAATAATTCATATAAGTATCAACAGTTTAACAGAACGTTGCCGTTCCACCGATGACGCAGCCTCGAGGTTGGCTTGCCAGGAAGCTGACGCAAAACGAACGTGATGACCATGACCGTTATCAGCATCAAGAATGGCTTGAAAAGATGGCGTACTGCTTAGAAAACTTACTATTAATTCAAGTTTGCAAGTACGGTACATCTCACGCAAATCGGGAGTTCAGTTCCTGCAGAAGCACTGCTCCTACTGTTCCGACAGCAGTCAACATCCTTGGAGTTTATCATAAAAATCCAGAGAAGCGTGAAGTGCAACACGCGCACGCGCGAGTTTTGTGCAGGTTAAGTGCAGTGCGCAAGAAACCGAAAAAATGTCACAAGCGAGGAGGCAAATTTCATCTTTTGTTGCGCAAGCAGAAAACGTTTGGATCCAAATGGGATTTGAACACAAAGCTCACTGACAACCACGTTCGCGTTGCACCTGAAGAATTCGCGCTCTGTTTTGCCCTTACAGAGAATATTGAAAACAATTAATGTGAATCGGTTCAAGTCCATAAAACAAGTGCAGACAACCACTGCCGGTGAGATGGTGCTGCTCGAGACGAATGGAACGTAGCACCATCAGGTCAGAACAAGCGACAAGCGCCAAAGTCCTCCCCGGTACTGGTTGACGAAAGATGAGATGGAAGGCGAGAGAAACACGAATCCACGAAAAATCGCAACAAACACTTAAAGACGTGGCGGCGCCACACTTGTAACCGCTGTGCTTGGTGCCACAGCTCAGTTCCTGCAGAATAAAGTTCAGCACTTTGAAAGCCTTACAAAAATACGTAACGCAAGTGAAATATTTCAACAGAAGATTGCAGCGACTGGCTGCAATCAGCGCCATGGCTCCGACAGTTATAAATTAATCGAACGCAGTTGATGAACGCATTGTCTGCTGCAGCCGTTAAGCACTTAAAAATCTGCAAGGAGTTTTGCAAAAAAAACAAAACAAACAGAACTAGCATCTTACAAAAACTTATCGTTTTACCGAAAATAGGTAAAACAAAACGAAACGCAGAGCGCCAACTAAGCGCCAGTATTTCTGTTGGCATATTAGATCTATATTTCATTTTCCCGAGGTGGATGGACCATAACCATCCAACGGCAACTTTCCAGCGGAATTGTTGGCAGCGGGCGAAAGGTTTTCGTAAGATTCGACGATTGTTTTGCAGTAGAAGCATTCCTTGCTACTCATCAGCTGTTGCTTAATACAAGTCCTGTAAAAATGCGAACAAGTTGTTAATACTAAATTATACCAACGGTTTGCTTCTTTTAGACAATAACCACATAAATAACCTGCGGAGCTGTTAAGCCGCTACTGCACTACCGATCAAATGGCTGCTTTGCAGCATTCAGGACAGTAACGGTGCATTTTCATAAATTTTCTTTCCTTTCAAGGTTGCCGGTCTTGGTTCGTGCTAATTTTTTAACAGCATTCGACTTGGGAAAAGCTTAACTGCATTTAGAGGGGACTTACAACAAATTATTTTGCCGGCGAAACAAAATAAAAACATTTACTGGCTAAAACACAACTGTTCGCAGCGGGTGTTGGAGCCTTGGCCAAACTCTAGAAAACCTATGGATGTAATAATTCGTTCAAGTGTTTTCTGGAAATTGTTGTATTAGTGTGGAGAACAAGACAGCAGCGCACAGTAATGTTAAATGTAGCGATTTTTATTGTGATTCCTTCTGTGATTCATTCCAAGATGATATTCTACACGCTCACAAACCCGATCAGGGACAATCGGATACTTCTGACACGTTCCTCAGCAAATCATAAAACATGCACAACAAGTTGATTGCTCGTAATTCACACCAGAAAGAAGACCAACAGGCGCTGCTGATCAAGCCACTTGTTTTACACGAAGAGCGTTTCTCGAAATTGCAAAACATACGCCCTGCCAGAGAATATGGGGGCGCGCCAAACGGATGCCACATGTCAAAGGCCAAGGGTTAACCAAGTCAAGCCAAAATCTTACCTGCACGACGTATGGTTGCAAGGCTGAAACACAACGGAAACTGGATTGGCATAACAGATTGTGCATAAGCTGTCTTCGTCCATAGGTTCCTACACAAAGTTAGAGCAAATAAAATTAAAAGCGTCAGTCAATGGAAAATGTATTGCTACGGACGATATTANTGTTCCTATCGCCAATCNCAAGTATTTAACCCCAAACCTTTGTTCATTTTTGCAAAAGAACAAGCGTAGACAAAATAGGGAAGACATAAGCTGTGCAAAACTCGCCCCTTGTTTCCAAGCAAATCAAACGGTTTTGGATTATTTTGCGCAAGCTTATAATGGTTTAGTCCAGCGTGGTCCAAACACTGGCACGAGGGCCGCATGCGGCCCGCGGACAGTTTTTGTGCGGCCCGCAAACGCTTTCTGCATGCCGTATATTACACAAAGTCATAAACACATTGTATTAGCCACACAGCCTTTGCAAGTAACACATCATTGAAGTGCAGGTCAATATGTAACTATTAGGTGGTAAGAATATCCTTTTACAATTTATGATGTTACATTAGCTAACCTCTAGCTAGGCCAAGGGCGGATCCAGTAAGTAAGTTTAGTGGGGGCGATTTCAGTAATATTTGGCAGTCAAGTCTCATTACGGGTTTTCTACTGTAAGAGAGATGACGTGTACTTCACAACTTGGAAAAATGTTCTTACATCGCGAATGCTATTTTCCGAATTGTACAAAATCATGGGGAATAAAGTTACTTTTGTAGGTTTTACGGGGGGAGGTCGCCCCCCCCCTGGATCCGCCCCTGCTCTAGGCTGGCCTACCGCTGCAGTACTCTTTGATCACAAAGCATGCGTTTAGTTTTTATCTTTGTTGCAAGCGTAGACTCTGTGGTTAATTTTCGAGTTAGATTAGAAGATGCGCATTGTGGAAACAATATATTGTCAAGTAAAGCAATCTAATAAAAAATGAGTGTCAAAAGAGAAGTGTCAGAGAAAAACAGAAAGTTCAATTCTAACTTGGAGCAAACCACAGTGTCTTGTGAGGTTGCAAGTGATAATCGTTCCAAAAGAGTTTTTATTTAAAGAGGCAATACAGCACCAAACACGAGAAAATATACGGGAAAACCACGGAAATTCTAGGGAAGCATTTTGAAATAATTGAAGGGTAACCAGGCCCGCAATCAGGGGGAGCGCAAACCTGGCAATTGCCCCCGATTAAGATATTTTGCACTGAAGATGTGTTCCATCAGGCCCGCAACCAGCTTGGGACACCAGGAGGGACGAAAAGTTTTCTGAGAGGCCCCAAATTTTTTGAACTATGCCCAATTTTCAAACTATATCCAACACATTTTTCCAAGGGTGGCGAAAAATTTTCTGGGGGGAGAAGTTCCCCCCTGTGTCCCCGCTTGTTNCGGGGCCTGTGCTCCATGTTCGTAATTTGCGAAAGTGCTTTTTTGAGTCGCAAACAAACAAACAGAAAACTTAAAAATTACCCTAGANTAAAAAATTGCGTTAGGCGTGCAGAAAAAATTAGGTCTGTTAGAACAGCAAACGAGTCTTTCAATTGCAATGGAGTTCCTTTCTTTGCGGCCCTTCATTCTCGCAGTCTTGGATCACTCTAGTTTGGTCAATTCACGCTGTTCCGTATATTTTTCAAATGTCATGTTTATTCGATGTCTGCTCAACACGTTGTGCATATTGGCTGCTGACATCAAAACCACATTACCTATGCTCTATTACGTACCTCAGCCGCTGCTGATCGATTCGTCTTCTCGCGACGAATATAACGAATGACGTCACGTAGTTGATTTATTTCGTCATCCATCACTTCTTCATCTGTATAGTAAACAATTATTGCCATGCAAACAGCACAACAATGCTGTAGTAATATGGTAAGCCGTCTAAGAAAATGCTTTCCAAAATCACAATTTCTTAAGTGGTGTGTCTACTTAGAAGTATTTAGAGCTTCAGGCTCCGAGTTCACTGCAATAAGGACGCACTAAGACCAAATCTTTCCAGGCTAATTATTGTAAGAAGATTGGTAGGCGGTCTATAACTAGAATTTTAATTGATCCATCGGATTGAAAAGCTCAGCAATAATAAATCTTAATTATGACATGAAATCTACCACATTTTTGACGAACTCGTCCTTTTATTGCAAGAACACGTAAGCTTGTTGAAGTGCACACTCAACATGATGCAATGCAATAATCCACGCGTTTGCCCACTGGTGCCGAAGCAAACCTAATTTGCTCATTCAAAAATCTTGAACGACCGACCACAGAATGAATAACACGACCCAATACAAATCCAAGCAACTTCCAGCTGCTAAACCTTACTTCCCACGAAGACGTTCAGCTGAGGGTCGGAATTCCCTGAAGCACCAGCGCGAACCACATCATTATGAAACGCCGAACGTGTTGGCACAATTTGTTTGGTATGCATGCATCAATATTGCTCTCTTCAAAAACTCTTGCGGTCACGCACACCTATCCTAGGCTTCGAGGCTTTTGTGGTTCAAGATGCACAGTCTTTAAATTAAACTAAAAGTTGCGTGAGCTGCTGCACATTGCTAGAATCTCTACCGGAACCACTGAAACCACTTGTTCCGGTGAACGAGTTCTCGCAATCGGCAGTAACGGTTCTTCTGCATAAACGCAAATAAAATTTTTACACTTCAGTTTGTACCAAAAATCACACGAGACAGCTTACATTCTTCAAGTGACACGAATTTCTTTTCCTTGGAGCGAGTATAGGGGATGGTGGGACCTCGAGGCCCGACCGAGGCTCCAACTTCGTTCCCATCGTCGTCGCACAAGTTGAGCAGAAACTCAACTGACTTCACATTGAAACACGGGTCGGTGAGCAACGTCCTCATCGCCCTTTCCGCCCTGTCGATAAGCAACGAAACGAAATTTGCATCGCTTTGATGCCCCGCGCAGATAAAACCACGCACAGTCATGCCACGGGATATAATTCGTACTTGAGACAATGCACGGACAAGACCTGCGTGGGGCAAGAAACGGCTAAGTACGAGAACGATTATCTTCAGCCGATGGAGATTTTCTGCTTTTATGTTTATTTTAGCTATTTATTTTACGGCTGCTTTGCGGCTATAATGGCAAAGGTGAGGGGCTCTCTCGCTTGTATTAGATTGAGTAATTAGCGTCGTAACTGACACTTGCTGCAACCACTGCTTGCTCCTGTTACGGCCGCAACTGTGACCTCACCGCTTATTTCAGTCTATAAAAACAAATTGTTAAAAAAATGAATAAAATGTTATTGATGGATCCACTGGATAAACTCTCTGCAAATTCTCGATTAGTTGAGATATGAGGGGAAGATCAAGCCTGTCTGATCAAACTTTACAAGCAGCAGCACCGGACGTTTCCGGTAATACAAATATTTCCTCATTACAGCATAGAGTAAACAGTCGCCCAAGTAAAATTGATCGACACAATAAAGCTCATTTGCAAAAAGCACATCTTTAAGCTCATCGACTCATTCACACAACATAAAAGTAGTTTTCCAGGGCAAACATATGAATTTCAGCACATTGCGCCGGGCTGTTTTTCAATGAAAATCCTGTAGTTTCATTAAGAGTTAAATCTACGCACCACCGTTCGTGAACAAACGGTAACGAAAGTAGATTTGTATTCTTTTGGGTCGAGTTGCAAATTGCGAATTCCGCTTCCTCCAAAACGCCGGAATAGATGGCCACCGCCACAACAACAGTCTTGTTTACTCGTGCCGACTTGCTCTTGCAACTGCATTGCAATACGAAATTTCAAGCAACATGCGGCTTGGAAATGTGCAAATGGTTAAGTGTGAATCGGTTACCAACCATTCACTTAGGGTCCTTTAATGTAACGGAATCTCAAAGTACTTATCGCTGGTCTGTGGGATGTTTCAGCACAAGTATGCTTGACATTTAAAACCGCTGCCGAGTTTCTACAGCGTTTGATTCTTTCGATTGCAATGTTCGTACGAAGTACTGCGTCGCACAACCACAATGAAAAAGTTTTGGTCGTTACAGCACACAACTTTAGTTTGTGCGCAGCGCAATGTGTTGTTTTTTTGCCACATAATGTGAGGCACAACGGGAGAAAAGTTGACTATCTCTAACTAAAACATAATGCTTCGATTGCTGCTAACGAAACGAAAGCAGCCGCGTCAACATTGAGATGAAGGGTGGGAAAAGTTGCACCGAGCTACGCAGGAAGTTCTAAGCTGATGTAAATGGTTAAGACAGGTAGGAAACCTGTTAAACTGATAGCATATTAATCAGTCTTCAAATAAGCTGTGTGCAGTGTTACATAACGAATTATTCCTCCCGTAGTATAATGAACGTGACAAGATGTTCGGCAAAGTATCTTGGCCTGCTTCTATGGATTGTCAATCCAGTGGCAGATGGATACACCCGTCGTCCTCACGTTGCGGTGGCAAAACACAATGAACTACACCAAGTTTTATTAAGGTGTTTTAGGGACCCGCTTCGGGTCCCTAGAATCAGAGAAAATTATCATCGGGTCCCTAGAATCAGACAAATTGGGTCCCTACAGGTCCATACTAGGTGCCTAAAAAAAACTTGAACTACACAAAATAAGAGTTCCTGTTTCTTTGTACTTCCTACCTTTTTAGGAGCCGAATGTCTATGAACTGACGGAATTCTCAAAAATAAGCAACTCAAAATGATAAATCTTCGCTAAACAGCTCCACTCCAACACTAGTTAAACGGATTTAATGATCGCTTTTTTGCATCATTTCGAACACCTTATATTTTGGTCTGGGAATCGAGAGCTTGTTAGTAACCTCGACATCGAAAGACAACAGTTTTGTCCAAAGTAGAGGCATAGATTTTCATTTACAAAAGAAAAACACGGCGATTACTACCACACCTACAAGGGCTCTACCTCACAAAAAAGACTGATAAAACTTTCTAAACTCAAAATTCTGGCGAATTTCGCAGCATTTACAAGTGTTCACAACTGCTCTTTTCGAAAAATGACCCCCAATTCAGAAAGTACTGCAAATGCGACACAGTCCGCCAGACCCCTACCTGATGTTTCTCGCTGAGACATTTCGGTCAAATGTCCTATTGTAGTATTGAAACTCGCCGCAACAGCAAGCATCGGTCTACATTTTCAGACATTGCGACCGAAATGACAATTTTCTTCGGTCATTTGAAAAAAATCGGTCTGTGACCGAAAAAAGCAAGACTCCCACTACCTGCAAACCTCTCTGCAACGCATGTGTTACGACACTGCTTGAAAATATGAGCAACGACAAGTCAGGGTCAGTTTTATTATGCAAAAGATACTCGCAACAAGCGACGAAGCTACGGACCACATATGCGCGTCTGCTTCGCATTCGCTTCACGGCAGCAAAACTAGAACTCGAACGCCCATTGACAGAGTGCAAAGGAAGCCGGTCAAATAAGCCAGGAACCTCGCTGGTTGCCGAACTGCCCAGAAATAGAACAGAGTGTGCAGCACACGAGACCAGAAGAACACCTGGACGAAGACAAGTAACATTCAAATGCGCGCAGCTTTGCAAAATGACAGTGTGACAAAGCAGGGATGAAGCGGCAAGCTGGAACGTCGTGCCGTAACTGAAGTTACCAAACCAGAACGCGCTGTTCCGAGATGGCCATTTAGAACTCAGAAGGTTGAATCCATTTGGCGACAACTGCAACGACGCACTCGCCTTGAGCAGATAATTTTGACACAAAACACGTTCCGCTAAAAACGGCATCAACGAGACGCCTTTTTGACGCTCTANTGAAGTGGATTTGCGCAAACACGGTAGTCGTGCATTCGATAAAACTACCCAATAAAACCACTTTGAAATTATTAAAAAGCAAACATCATTGTTTGCAAAAGTAACAGCATGGTACTACATCTTGTTTCTCGATATCAGGAAGTCAAGGCAATCGTCGCAGACATGTCACCTGGAAATGCAACAGCGCAGAGTCCAACTCTGGTTTGCTCAGCACGAAAATGAAGCCAATCAAACAAAAGGGAACGATGTTCTCCAAATCATTTCGATGTATCTGACGAACCTAAAACAGAAAGTGCGCAGGCATTTTTTACACTACACTTCAGTTTTAAAAAATACAACACCAATGATTGACAATTCAGTTTAAAATCGCAATCACACACTTACGCGTTCAACTTCCGGATTGACAGTAGGTTCTTTGTTTTTCTTTCCGAAAGCAACTATATCTTCTTTGCTGATGTATGTGTCTGTCTTCATCCGCATAAAGCTGGTCAAGACTGAGACTGCCATCATCTTAAACACCGATAAGATGGCATAGAAAGTAAAGGAAGCATAGACCGGGTTTTCAATTGTCAACAGATCCATTTTTACCAGATTTCGTCCTCGCAGCAACAAAGTGAAGAACACACGGCCAGGAACGGCAACCGCGCGGAAGGACTGTGCGCAAAGTCAGTGAGCATCTTAAATTGAACCCGGCCAGTCACGCACAGCTGCACAGAGACAATTCCTTTTTCGCTCACTGTTCTTTTGCTAAAACAGATCAAGCATCTGCGGCAGACTGACACGCCCTTGTCTCACGCCTGCTTACGAACAAACCATGTTGTGCGTGCTTCACAACACGAAATTAATCGAAAAATGCGCTAAGTCATGAAGTCTTTAGAACATGTTGCGTAGTTAGAAATTAGAATATTTCCACATGAATGAAGCAAGGTCACATTTCCCAGTTGTTGCATCCCAATGTAAAACGCAGCATTTTTATATGCATACTCATCATTGGAAGTTGTCACCCGATACCATGAGAAAGGGCATCGAACTCACAGCTCAAGGAGGTTACAGTTTTGTTCCCGATCAGGATTTTCAAAACCACGCCTCGTTCGGTTGTGAATAGGGCGCTGCCAACATAAGTAACCTATAGAATAAAACACAAGGACTTGTAAAGGTGGTGGCAGCTTTTCTCTAAAGCAGAGGTCCCCAATCTATCTAGACATGTCGCATAGTAGTCACACAAGGGAATTTTTGATGAACATTTGTTATGTAGGCTAGAAGCAGACAGCACAGACAAAAGTCCGTTAAGTCTATAGAAATTTACGTGTTTTCTAAGTTTGTCCACAAGATCTTGCGGCACTCCAACAACGAACCATCGATGCACAAAATGAATGTACCAAATAACCATTTTAGATGTCCGTTGAAGCACATGCCAAAGCAAAAAAGCTTTGAATCATATCAACCGGAAAAATCGCAAGAACAGGTGTCAAAGTGCGTTTGGTTGTTTCGAACGCATTACGGTGTCTTGAACAAGACACAGGCGTAGCCAGAGGGGTCCCCCCCAAAATTTTAAAACATAGAACAAGATCATCTTTTTGCAAAAAAGCACACTGGTGGGTTTCTATAGAGCCGGCATTTAAAAAAATCTCATAAGGTAACTTTCGGAAAGATCACCAAAGTCGTTTGCAGATAACAATAAAAGAATTGCAATGTAATAAGCAAAAGAGTCGGTCTTGGCCACATACAAAAGTTCTTTGTTCAATTTAGTAATTTGGAAAATCTGGTTTCCGAAGTTTAAACTCGGTAAGCAGTGATGTTTTTTTAGGTCGACATCAGTTTTTCGGTTTAAAGGTTCTTCGCCTCAAACCAGTTTCCCGAACAAAACCGTGCTACCCATTGTCAAGGTGCAAAGAAGTTACTGATCAGTGCATCAATCGTGAGTAAGCAAAACTGCAAACGTACTTTTGCAGTAAAATGCACACTACTTTGATCATACTGCACAACTAGCTAAAAAATTATCTTTTCATTGTCGACATTTTTTTCTTTCTTTAAAATTTTCACAAGTTAGCGGCAGCCCAAACAAATTCGACCACAATACCATCATGGGTATTTACTGGGAAATCAACACGGACTTCATACACACGTTCGGATCACAACTCGGCCGATAAAGACGTGCTGAACATGCCTACAGGGAGCAGGATCACAGAAAAATCATCGCTGGTTTTTCACCAATTGGTTCATGCTACAAATCATACATTTTGCCACAAAAGAACAGCTTCGAGTACATTATGGCACTCATGGTCTAGTGTGGCTATGTCCAACCCAAATGGCTTACTCAGTCAAAAATTATGTCACCATCTTAACCAGGGCTGCGGATTAAGTGACATATTAATGAGGGCCGCACACTGAATGGCTTACTTTAATCTTAGCAAACTAAATTTAGCTTAAGCTAATGTACTGAAAGCGTTCAAATCCTAACTGCAATGTTAACAGACGTGATAAAGTGGCACTGAAGACCACCTTCATCAAAAATGTCAAATTCACGATTATCAAAATAAAAGGATAGGTTGTCAGTATATGGGATACTTTTACTACAGTGAAAACCTAAACTGGGCCGTACAAAACCTTCTACTGGCCCACATGTGGCCCGTGGGTTGGACGTAGCTGGTCTAGTGGAAAATATGCGCTGGGTTACGTTTTTTAATTTATTTGTTCTTAAGCGTTTACAAGCCAAATAAAGGTGATTAAGAAAAATTATGACTTTAAACTCGTATTATGAAAAGCAACTGTAAAATCCGGTGCAGTGAACGGTTTTGGACATATTTTTGGGACCGCGGTCTTGGTGACAAAAACACAAAAGTTTGCTAGCAGCAAGAATTAAACAGTTCAAAAAGATGCTGCTTGCTTACTATCTCCATGCTTCCGTAAGCCTTGACGTCCTGGTTCGTTACACTACGCGCATCATAATCGCGCAAAACATTGTAGAGCAAGTGTAGCGATTGATCCAATCAGGTCATTAGTAATATATGATGTCGTCGAGTAGTTTTGCCAAGACACAATGAAAAGCGTCTTGAAAGTGTAGTTCTAAAGCCTGACACTATGTTTTCTTCATGAAACAGCAGTCATGTATAGTGCAATTTACAACAAAAATTTGCGAGATTTCCACGCCAATTATGCTTTTCCTTCAGCACCACGATGAGAAACAATCCCTGAGACTACGCTTCCCTGGTATGAGCAAGTCGCGGATGACAGCACAATCCCATTTTTGCCCACTCATCCAGGAATTTGACGCTCCGCCCCAAAAAACATCTAACCCGCACCCCCAAGAGTTTAAACCAGGGCTGGGAACTTGTTTTCTTGCGACCAAATTGTGAAAATTTGGCCGTTTTCAGAAGGGAATTTTTGTTTGATCTTTTCGCCATTTTTGAAAATTTGGCCGAATTTTGGGTAAATTTGCAAGTGGTATCACATGCTGGAATTTATACACTCAAAACGTCACTACGTGTTCTCCCACAAGCACGCTCCTTTTTCCGACAGTTGAAATTATCCAGTTTAACATTCCAAACCCAGAGAATGGAAAGAAGTAACGACCCATAATGATCATTGTTATTGTAATCGATGGACAGAACTTGTAATCTGCAGTTTATTTCCTGAACGCATCAACTGAAGCTCACGCTGATTTGTTGAGCAGAATAGTACCTTGATGGGTTGTTGGACGCTGTGAGGTCGGTCGACTGGTCGGTCTCTAGTATATTTAGCAGTGATGGAGTCTCGAGACTTGATCTCGAGACCCATTTTTGCGAGTATCAGTCTCAAAGGTTTCAGGTCTCGAGACTTTGAATATTGCAAGGAAGTGGTATAGTAAAATTTCTAATCCATCGATTTTTTGTTTGTTGTATTTGCAGGTAAGAAACAACCAGAACAGGTGGGAAAAATGCCAGAAATTTGAAAAAAATTCAATTTAAAAGTGATGACGGCATTTAAAAAAATATCGGCAAAATGCACAAATTTTGAAGTCTCGAGTCTCGGTCTTGGGATTTTTGTTGAAGTTGCGGTCTCGACTACATCACTGATATTCAGATCAAGTATTTGCAATGGTCTCGCGGAATGTCGCCAATGATAAGAAACGTCCAAAGCAGACTGGGAAAACAAATTTCCATCGGCAAAACGGTTTGTAATAAACAGGATTGAAAGTGCTCACTGCCAATTATGTACTAAATCGTTTCGTTCTAACAAAAGAACTTTGAGATTGCATGCGTCATCTGTGGAGCACAAGCGTAATAAAAATCCGTTTAGCACTACTATGCTCATGACGGCATTCACCAAAGCTGTGAAGGCCATGATCATTTCCGACCGTAAAATAAATGGAATTGAAATTAGTTTCCACTCATATAATATACCCGAAGCAGGTCAAAAGAAATGCCACGGCAACGAGTTTGCGTTATCTCAGTGATTCATAAGAATAGCACCATATGTGATTACCACCCTTATTATTTCCATTAACCCAGTGAGAAGCTCTTGTGTACCGGGTGACAGCAATCTGACCGTTTCGCACTTTATAAATCAATCTCATGCGCGCGAGGCATGCACAACCCATCTCAGTCCATTCGAATTACAGCATATCTTTNAATATTACTCAGAAAAAGCGCTTTCGCTTCATGGGCCAAACACATCTCAAANCGTTTAAATAAAGTCTTGTCTAATGTGCCCGGCANTAAGAAGAATGTAGCAAACTTTCATTGGTTGGAATAGGCAGTAGTACGATTCACGTTTGTCCCACATTGGCAAAACACCATGTAACCTGTTTCGCATTGCAATGCAACGCTAATAGAAGAACGTTTCATCTTATAGAAGAGTGGACAGCAATGTTCACAAGGCGTCTCAGGTTTCAGGTTGAGAAAAAGTGGTGTTTGGAGTATCTTTACAGAAAAACTAAAGCTGTGCGTCCCCGATTCCACAACCTTTGTTGCGCCTTTTGTTGTCAAAAACTTGATACCCGTTCGCACAGAGTTGATTTGCTTCGAAAATTCGTCTGCTGCAGATACAAAAGCAATCAGCGACTGAATTACTGGTTCATGGCCACCGCAGTGACGAATCGTGGGACCAGTGGCGTGTTTGAGGATGCAAGCGTGGCATTTGCTTCGGCTCCCCTTTTCACGGGCGCCCCTCGACGTGTTTCGCACGTAAATTCATCATTTTTTGGTGAAGAACGTATTATCCACTCATATAATATACCCGAAGCAGGTCAAAACTAAGTACCCTGCTTGGGGGGCCCAACAGCAACTGTAGTGTGTAAGTACTCTGCTTTCAAAGTGACCCCAACAGCAACTGTAATGTGCATGTACTCTGGTTTCAAAGGGGACCTCAACAGCAACTGTAAAACAAAAGTGGGGGCGATGACAGCTTGCTATCGCTTAACTGTTATGTGTCGCTAGCTTTGTCTTCTAAACTTTCACTGTTCTTAAAATTGTGCATAATGAATACCCTTTTGCATTTTCTGATATGCCAGTCATGAGGTATAGTCTCAGGACCGTTTTCTTGGGTGGCCCGCATATCTCCTTCCTAGGTTTGATCAAAAGGTCTTATCACGGTTGACTGAACATGACGACGTCATCAGAGGGTCTCCTTTTCAGCCTTGCCTCGGGACCCCTAACCGTAAGTCCTCCACTGCGTGGAACAAACAGTTGCTGATATTTTGATTAACGATGTCGGATCTACACGTACACAGAATCAGCGACAGCTGTCGGTAAAGCACTTTTTCGGAGGTATTTCGTTTCTTAATATTAGAGAACAAAGTAAAGCAAAGCATCAAGTAAAGCACATTTCACGTACTGTGATTAACATTGCATAAGTTTCTCGCTGATATACTGAATGGCGCACATTGCTGGAACATGTTAGAGCCAATTCCATTCAACAAAACAAGACATCGATGAAAACAATCTTCCGTACAGCGAGAAGAGAAAGCGTATTTAGTTTCAAGGCAAGGTTTACATGCTAGAGCCGTATAACAAACAACTTTCCGCAAAAACGTTATTAGCTGCTCGTTAAGAGACATTTCTGGCAAAAAAGTGTTCACTTTCACCCAACTCAAGTGTATACTGCAAAATATCGGTTGTGATCAGTGTAAAAAGTCGTTATTATACAACGGAACGATAAAGTCCACTGTACTGCGTACGCACAAACCTGCGCAGCCACGACGTTCACATGAACCTACGAATCTGGGAAAGGTGACGAATTACTTGCGCAACTACGCGTTGACAGGCAACAGCCCGTATTTCGACAATCAGAACTGGAGGTTACTGACAGACGAGAATGCATGCTGCACGGCAAAGTTTCAACAAGGCACAAGATTCCCAACGACCTTTTGAAATGTGCAGTTAACTCTACAAGTGTGCTGCTTTTTTTTCACTTCATAGTAGATTTTAAGGGAAAAGTAAAGAGTGGGTTTTTAAGTGAGCTTTTTTGAAACAACTCGCGTGGGTTTTTTTGGGTTGGGTTCACTTACACAGCAGTATTTCTTAATCCAACTTTCCAGACAGCGTACAGGTTTAATGATTGGCAAAAGTGATTATTAACACACTGCCAGCAGTGTTTGCACAACCATGGAGACGTTAACCACGAAGCCCATCATAAACCCAATGCCTCGTGGTCGTGAGACTCCACCAATGTACGCCAGGGAATGTAGAAGACGGCCCCAGAAGAAGATCTGTCAAGGAAATAACAATCTTTAAAAACAAAATGCAGTGATATAACGACTTATCCACATATAGTAACAATTACTTCTTTTTGCTCTGCACTTCATTTTACGGGAAAAATTTTGGAAAACCATCAAACCTCACATAATATGTAGCGAAAAACTCGTGCTCGCGGCAGGTACGAATTCGTTCGAGCAAGTTTGCACTTTCCTCTCGCAAAAGGCTTCCTGAGGACTTACACTTATGGTTTGCTGTTTGCATATTGCATAGCGCGAAAATGTTTTCGTCCCGGGCGAAAGTTTGCTTTAGATCAGTGTAGGACAGTGGTTCCCAAAGTATGGGTCGCGAAGGGTCAAAAAATGGGTCGCGCCGAGACGATCCAAAACTGAATTGTGTATTTTCAACGTCACTTGCTTGTCTGTGCCTCTCTGTAGGGTATAGGTACTTGAGAAAAGAGTAGATTTCTGACTTTGAAATCGACTTAGCAAGTTACTGCCAAAAGTCAACCATATAATAAGTATTTTAATGCAATGTTTGCATCTTGCGTCGCGGGTGTCCATCAAAGTCAGATTTGGGTCGCCCTAAAAGCATCTTTAGGAACCGCTGCTGTAGGACAACGCGTGACTGCTCGCTTCAATCAATCAGTTAGAAAAAACAATGAACTCACCCGAAAATGCCAGAGAGCGGTTGCAGTCGACGGACCAGTCGATAGGTAAAGCAAGCCGATCAAACCGAAAGGCAGAGTGTTTTCCAAGTCGTTTAGATGGGCTTTCCTAACCTGCAGAAACAGAATTCGGTGAGCAATATCTCGAAAACCGAAACGGTGAAACGACTTTTCACGTACCGCGGCAGAGCAAGAACTATCAAAATGAGTGCAGGCGCAGTCAGTCAAAAAACAGTAAGAAATTTGCTTTGTTGCAACCTTAAGTAATGTTGGTTAGCTTGTCTTGTTAACAAAAAACACGTTTTGTCTTTCACTCTGTTTCACTGGCTTTTGCGAGGTTGAAAATACCTACAGCAGTTTAAAATGTTGAGCGGCAAATGCATTTTTCTCACCCTTTCTACTTTTTCGTCTGGCTGTAGCAGTTTTTTCTGTTTTTCCTTGTCATTAGGAGCCATCACCTTTGCATCTTCCGGGGTCGGCAGAGAGCCTCGTATTTTCCGAAATGCTCCAGTCACCAACGACATACCAATTGTCTTGCCCATGACAAGCGCTCCGTAAAAGACGAAGCCAGCAAACGCCTCATTCTTAATGTTAAACACTGTAGCCATCGCTTGCTGTATGGACTGCACAAATATTCCTGTAAAGCGTAACTACGGTGTACTTCCTAAAGCACAAGATAATACAATCAACGAAACAAAAGTCCCTTACATCACATTCTTCTTGCACAAGCAAGGCTGTCAAACAGCATATGCAGCAAGTAAATTTAATTTTTTTAACAAAAAGGTTTGTCGTACAAACGTGCGACGAGCGAAGCTGTACTAAGTAATTCACGTTTCTTATTTGTTGCTGAAAGCATCTAATCTCAGTCTCACCAGTCAGAACAACACGCCCCTAGCACCAAACGCTGACGCTGTCCAAACGCAGCCCTGCGCAACGCCATGCTGCAGAAAAGATTGAACAGAGCGCTTTTAACCAAGGCCTCCTAGAAAATGTCTATCTAGTAGGCCTTGGTTTAACAGTCAGTCACGTACGTAGCCTACGTCGCAGAGCGGAAAACGTTCCAACACGCGATATTAAATTACGCCACTGTCATTTCATGTCTTGAAACGCCGCGCTCTTATCGACAACAACCGGAACGCAGCAAACCAGCAGTTCATGATCACAAGAAAAACGTAGGTGAGGTACGTTTGATCCAAAGTACAATATCCTACTGAATCTAACTTTCAGTTTTTGCGGGTCGAACACTACAACCTAGTCCTCAGGTAAGACCTTCGAAAATAACGGTGTAACGCGAGCCGTTGGCTTGGTTGTTGCTCGCCAGATTGATTATTACTTGCCTTGTCACGGTGATACAGTTCCTCACAACGAAGCGCAGCGTCGGCTCATTCAAGCGCGTCCACTACGGGATGACACAGCAATTTTGAAAGGAACGGGAAACCACACACGAAAAAGTTCACTTAAATCGATGAAAAAACGTTTCGCGTCATGGATTACCAGAACTTTACTGCCATTGTTGACGCAACAATTTCGTCTGCTTCCCCAACTGCTTATTTCTTTGCACGCATACACGACTCAACTCCAAATCGTAAAATGCGATGGCAACACACAACGCGCCACCCGCCGCAGCTGAGAAATGCGNNCCACAGCTCAAGATCGACCGTTCACTGTGCTGAGAGAACGGNTAGCCTGGCCTTTGGCGGACAAGACAACTACATTGCAAAAGCGCATGACCGTTGGATGTGACGATAGCCAGTTAGAGACGGCCTGTGCCTAAAAATGGCGGTTAACGTCAGGTTTTCATGAGCCAATTAACCGCCCAAACATCTTTATTTTCTTTGGTTACCGCTACAGTCCGCTCACTTTTTTGAAGCACTTAGGTGGATGTTGAAGAGACTTCTTTTCTGTGACGTTTGTTTTCGTTAGAATCGCACTCTGGTGGAATTTGTGTCAGACTTTCAAAGTTTTTCGGAGCTCTGTGAGCGAACACCGCATAACGTATGTTGTGTGTGTTCGTTGTTTTGTGGACTGGACGATCTGTGGTGGTGCAGTGTGGCAGAGATGAGCACGGATCAGGACTGACGTCAATTTTGGCAGGATCAGGACTAGATCGGACTGCAATTATTCTGAACATATCCAAAATTTTAGTTGTGATCCGATTTCACAGATTTGTCAAATGGTCGTGTATATACAGAACTTCGAACAGGCTGGTAGTGTATATTTTGCCATAGAAAGATGGTAGTGTATATTTTGCCATCAATAGCAAAAGCTCTGCTGGGAATATTTTGGAATT
>JGI24158J21664_10003533_pt1 | contig 19674 bp, 12 predicted proteins | sample Ectturendosymbi3_FD_21664 | JGI IMG/M metagenome (IMG submission 21664) | reverse complement strand
AAAAAATATGTGCTTGTTGTTACAAGATCGATCAACAAAGAAAATTGGTTTCTTATACAAGACGTCAGTTTAGTTAGAATAGCATTTTTATGTTTGTCACGAATTGCAAAGATTTGCGTGCATAGAGCAACTGATGCGAAATAACTCATGGAAGATCCCTGCGTTTATTAAATAAAGAACGATTTGCTCCTTCGTCCTCAACGTAACACGTGAGTGTAGTTACACAGTGCAGCTTAGGGCAGCGCGTGTGAAATCATACACTTTCGGCTTCCTCTGATTGGTGGCGTACTTCTGGTCAAAGCAGAGGAAGTACTTCCGGGTGCAGACTCCCTTTTTTGCTTGCTCATAAACGACAGGGTGATGTTACAAAACAGTCGTACCATTGCCTAGAAAAGCATGAACACGTGTGCATGCCGCCAAATAGAAGTGTCGTCCGTTTCGCATGCCCTTTGTTCGTCGTAAATGTCGGTAGCTTTGTGCCTTATGTGTAAAATGTTATGAAAACGCAAATACCGACCGGGAATATCTTGCGTTATATTATTTTAACTTACCTACTACGCAGTGCAGTTGTTGTACCCACCCTGACCGTGAAAGCTGGAAAAAGGGGGCCCCAAACCAAATTTCCCCAGAACTACTGTTTCAGATGCAAAATATTTCCCAACCACGAACAATGTTTACGCAAAGGTACTTTTCAAGCGTTTGTGAAGCAAGGCTGCTGGTCCCAAACGTCAGCTTCTTTCATCAGATTTTACGTTTTGTCTGAACGCTTGAATTAATGAAAAAATTCGTCAGCTTTCGACGTCTTCGGACTTATAGGGCGGGTTAAACTGGTCTTAATTTTGTTGCAATTCAGCAACATCGTGATTTCCTGTCATCTGCAAAATGCGATATCCCACATGCAAACCTTTGTTTCGAACGTGGTATTTTCGCTACGCACTAGGACCTGCGACTGATAGAATAAACTGCTATGCAGAGAAGAGGAGCACGGCACTTATGTCGAGAATGGGGATAAAATAGAACAACGTGAGCGTGCTTCAAACAAAGTGGAAGCCCAAGCGAAAGAACCAATTCGTGAATTATGGTAAAACGAAATGAAGCTGAGACTATATTAGCCAACAATTGCTCAGTATTGCTATCAAAACCAAATTAAACCTAGCAACAGCGAACATTAATCCTTGAAACTGATGTNTACCTAAACTTTGAACAGGATTAGGTTTATTCATCTAATTTGTAACATTTTTTTGCAATGAAGGTTTTGCGCCCAAGACCATGGTTCATTGTCAAACGCTAGTTTCCTTACCCCTTAGGTTACAGCGATGTAGATGCTCNGAATGTGTTTCAGACTTGCAAAACAATNNNTTTACAGCAAGGTTTTCGTAACTGATTGTCCATCAGATTAGGAAAATTATCACCTTGCATACACATGTATAAATAGCTTCAACTTGTAACACCAACTCAAACAAATGGCTCCAGGAAGCCTGCCCTCTACAAAATGTGAATCTGCCCAACATTTTTTGTTAACGAGTTCGTATCAATCTGAGACAGGCTGTTTTAAGCATTTCGCAATATTGTTTCGTGTTTTCACTAAATATCAAGTGGCTACAAGCCACTAAAAAATTTTCACCAACATGTTTCATGCCTGTTTTGATTCAGAATGTATTGATGATTCGAATGTTCGTGAAAATAGATATAAACAGTATTATTGAAAGGAGAGTGCTTAAGTTCACAACTTTCACTTAGCAGTTCACGTTTTTGCTTGTCACATTCAAAGAAAACTTTAAACCGAAGTCTTTAACCGAAGTTTAATCCCATTTTTTGCCTCACGTTAGCGTGGCTGCAGTTTGAAGCTATCTGTGAAGACAGGGCTGACTGCTTGAAGTTAGCTTCCCTAGATTTATGAATATTACTATGTCCAACTTGCGATCCGCGGGCCGCATGCAGCCCAGTTTAGGTTTACGCTGCAGTAAAAGTATCCTACATACTGACAACCCGTCCTTGTTTTGATAAATTTTAATTTGACATTTTGACATTTGATGCTGGTGGTCCTCAGAACACTTTATCACGTCTGTTACCATCGCAGTTGCATTCGAACACTTTCAGTGCTTTAGGTTAAGCTAAACTTAGTTTGGCTAGGCTCAAAGTAAGCCATTCAATGTGTGGCCCTCATTAATATGCCATTCAGTGTGTGGCCCTGGTCAAGTTAGCGACATACCGTTTGGCTCAGTATGCCATTTGGGTTGGACATAGCTCATCTAGGGTCTTGCAGGTGTAGTCTATGCTGTCTACAATTGTTCTGAACAAAACGGAAAAACGTATGGCTTTGTTTTAATTATTTCCAATGCTTTGCGAGTGTGTGTTGAGTTTTCAAGTACCTAGTGCTCAGTTTTTGCATCACGAGGAGATACCAACAAGTTTTCATCAGTTTTAAGATATAATAGTTTGCTTGATGGAGCGGTTTGTTTCTATAGAACCTGCCAATCAAGCCTTATAAAACCATGTCGTTATTGTGTGAATGCACCTAACCCTGAATTTTCTAGTCGTTTTTGTTTCTGTTTAACTTGTTGGTTCGATTTGAAGTTGCGACAAGCCAACGTCGACATTATCCACTATTACACTACACATTGCATTTGGTTAAAAGTGGTTAAAGCGATGATGTGTTAATCGGAATCCTACTCTTTTACCTGAAACACACGTGGCCTGGCTTTATCTTTTAGTAGTTGTAAAAGTGTGACTGCGGCTTATGTTCAATGAAAGTTGTGTTCTGCTCTTGTACATGCCAGACTTTACGGTCAAAAGAAGAGTGATCGAACATTCTTTTGTATCTGGCCTAAAACAACCATCATCGAAAGCTCTGCGTAAACCAGTCATCAAAACAACCATCATCGAAAGCTCTGCGTAAACCAGTCATAGTTTTGTGAAAAGTTTAAGAAAAAATATTGCCATGTCAACTGTTTTTACTTTTTCAACACGAAACTCTCTTTGCTTTGCTTGCGACTTGAATTGGAGAATGGCTCTTTAATACCGGGAAAGCAGCAAACAGCCTTGAAAAACGTATCTCATTTTTAGGCACTTGCCATGTCGTGTCAGATGACTGGTAGTTTCTCAATAGGTAAGACTCATAAGCACAAAACAATCTCATGCCACTCATGTTTATTAGTAATCGCCACGCAAGGTCAAACGTGCATTGGAAAAATGGCATGGGCAATATTGAAAACGTCCAACTGTGGCAGTGCACATTGAAACTCTATCTGAAAACCATTGCAAAAATTGCAATTTGCATTCGCTGGTCTTTGTTTCACTTCAGTAATTTCTTTCAGTGGCATTTACTCTTTTTCATGTGATTAGGTGTAACTTCGTTGACGTCATCACCTTCAACCAGCGTCGACATTAATACGAGAGGCGAAGAAATACAAGAGCCCCTCAACAAGTGCGACACTCCTCAATCGGTACGTGGCAGATTAACCGCAAGAAGCTGACTCATCTGCTAACGTATACTGCCGAACAGCTAAAAAATTTTTTGTGTCATTGTTAATGGTCGCATTGCCATATATGCTAGTGGTAATCAGCGCAAGACGCAAATGGTCATGGGATTCATGCGACTTGTGCATTGCTGTTTAGGAAGAGGCAGAACAATTGGCGGAAAACAAAAGAACCGGTGAAACCGGTGAAACGACACTCTCAGAAGATGTGGTTCCGTCAAAGCATGCTTTTGGACATTTGCATGGTAAAACTAGAACCGATTTTATTCTGATGGTTTCAAATAATCCAGTTTACTGTGTTTTACGAAAATGGGTTACGACTTAAACATTAGTTATATTCCGTGTAGAATATTTTTGTTGTTGTAAGATATAAGCTGCAACTATGTAATTGCATTTGCTAATGATCTTAAACATGTTTCAGAAAACGACGATATTCAGAGTAAACGATTCCAGGAGCCACCCTGTACATACTCCAACAGTCATTCACTAGATGAACATGCTGCGATCGACACCCCTACAGATTTACGCAAAGCTAACGCTTCGTGGTACGCCACGGACCAGTTTGAACAGCATGTAAATTATGAAGATAGTCTTAGTGGGACAAAAGCGAACATGCGCGCTGATAGCCTAAGCGTCCCCCGAGAGGAATTAAGTTCTCTTTTCTGGGATCACAGCCGAAACGCTGTATATCACGATGAGCAGCGTATAAACAAGAGCGGTCACAGTTCAAACTCATCTGATAAAAACAATGCAACATCTGTCAAAGACCTTGGCTCCGACCGGTATCGTGAGTTGTTGACACTCGCCTCGACGCGCAACGCATTTTCCGGCGTTGATTGTTCAGACCGATTGCAGTACCAGGCCCTCTCCAGTGCTGCAGCGCAGTACGTCGAAGCCATAAAACGTTTTTACGATGGCGTTGTGCCAAAAGCTCCGAGTGGGGACTTTTGGTCTGCTTGGTCTAACGTGGCCAGGCGCTCTGCGTTTGCAGATCTGGCCACGAAAGAACAGGAGCAACTGTTCTATTCTTATTTAACGCAACTGAGTGAACGCTGGAATTCGATGATGGCACGGCAGTTTGGTAAGGGGGGTGAACGCTACGAGCGCAAGCCGAATGTGTTTACTAGCAACACAACTTTGGAACCTCAGTGTGAAACGCCAAATTTCCAAGGCTATTCACACACTTCCGAAGGCAAGTTCCCGGATATTTCACCTCGACCCTACGATTTAACCCCAGCGTTCCAACAACAAACTCATGCTCCCCGCCCGGCACACGCCATAACAGTATCTACGTCAAGCCTGCCTACAAAAATGTGCATTGACCTNAGGGAGAATGAAAAACCGGCGAGTGCTTCGGTCCCCTCCCAGTTGGTGAATAACAAGATTACAACACGAAGCTCACCCTCCCCAAATAAAGCATCGCCCATAACTTCCCGGTTTTGTGACAAAGCGGCNTCCTTGCACAGCCCAGTATCTGACAACAGTTATCTAGAAAAGCAACTGCAAAGCAAAAAACCGCTCCACCGCTGGAACGATTTGACTTGNAGTGGAAATTATTCTGTGAGCCAGTCGCATCCTATCCCCGACCTTTTGCATCGTCACAGCTCCATGCCTTCTGCAAAAAAAAGTTCATCTTTGAAAAGTGGTGACAATTGTGATAAAGCTGACTGCAGAGCGAATCGTAATGAGGGTCGTTCTGCAGCAAGATTCCTGACCAATTCTGGTTTTAGTCCAAGCGAAAGAGTTGATGCAAGGTCCTCTGTATCTCCTTTGGAGAAAGCATCCTTGTTGCATCAAGACAGCGGATCACCGACCTCAAGGACCCCAACACAAGCATTCACTCATCAATCCTGCGACAGCCGCTACATAAGTGAACTGCAAGCCCAGCACAATTTGTNCACTGGTTTTGCAGCGCCTGGNTGGCTCAATTCTTCCCAGTCAGCCGGAGGTCTGTTGACGTCAGCCATGGTGCCAAGCTACCCAAATTCTGGAGNTTCGTCGGTGTTGTTACACAACCGATCTCCCCTGTTCCTCGATCGATTTCAGCCTGGTTCTCCCAGTTCCTACNTGCTGGACCCGACTGACACGTCGCCCGGGGCAAAGTCGGTTGCTTCACGTCGAATAAGGTCGCGCGGGTCGCCGATAAACAGCGTNCACGCAGCAATCGTGCGAGAGGCAAAAGAACAGTTTAAGGGCCTGGATCCGGAGAACATGTACATACAGTGTCCAATCTGTCAAAAGCGCATTAAGCGACTATACCATTTTCAAAGACACATGCGGATTCATACGGGTGAAAAGACCCACCACTGTCCGTGCTGCCAATACAAGTCGGTACGCAAGGACAATCTCAAGAGTCACATGAAGACCCACGAGAAACAGAACTTAGAACACGGAAGGAGGCCTGGCCGTACGACTTATCAGAGCGTGCGCGACAACTCGGACTGTGATAGGAACCGCTCCGAGACTCGAAGCGTCCCGGCACCTGCCGCAAAACCTACTGCTCACAGGTCCAGACCTTCTCTTCCGGCTTCAGCGAAACTGGGCGGATCTGGTGCAACCAGTTGGATAGAACAATCAGATTACAAAGCGTCATTTGCCTACTCCCCACAGTATCCCTTTCCGTACTTCTCCAGGCAGTACACGCCGTACATGGATTTCTCTCAGTTGCCTGGCAACAGCACCTCCGTCAATGTCGATTCATCTGGACGCAACGCATCGCCAGGTTTCCACCAGAATTCAAACAGCTTTTCTCCTCTCAGCACAACCAACAGATTGCTCATCAATCAGATGTCATCAGAAGACCAAGAAAACACAGTTGCAGCATCGTCACCAGCTGTCTTGTCGGACAGCAACCTTGACGCTGAAGAGGAGCACCACGGGTTGAAGAGACGCGAGGAAGACAGCAGAATGCAGTGGGTGTTGCACAAAAGCACGGATAAACCAAGCTCACCCAAACGTATGAAGTTAAACGACAGCCGTTTTCCTTCCTCGACTGAGCACGGAGCAGAATCAAGAGATTGCAACGCTAACCAGAATAACAGCAATGTAACAAACGGAAGCTTAACTTTGACATCATGCTATTCGGCTGACCGAGATTCAGACGCTGCTGTTCCGACTGTTGAGCTGGAATCTCCGTCAGCACAAACGACCTGCGGTGTACAGGATTCCGTACCTGTGTCTACGAACAAAGCGCGACTTCATTTGGCGAAGTCTTCAGGAGAACTGGAGGAAAGCAACCTACCAAATATTAGGTACGTTTTCCTTTCGGTTTTCCCTACAGATTGGTTTTATCCCATTGCCTTCTTAGTTTTTACGGATTTTTTTCTTTCATCCAGTTCTGTGTAGTTGGTATACCATCATGAACAACTTCAAATAAAAAAGTTTCCACACTACTTCGGTGTTTTTTTAGACAGCAGTGTTTTTTAAATTTTTGTTCAACCGCAACTGTTGAATAAAATGCTAAGGATAACAGTTGTACGTCTTGCTCGTATTGTTGGTGCTTTACCGCTTCACATTTCGCTTTTTCAAAATGAAGCCATTACCAACAGGCCCATTCTTGCAAACGTTTACGATAAGCAAGAATACCAAGTAGCGAATCAGCTACAAGAGAAACAAAGCATAAACGGTCGTATCCTTGCTACATCAGCCCCTGGCGACTCTAGGCCAGAAATTCCTGTGGTTTCGTCTAGGGTTTTTGTGAGCATTGTAGTCTAGGGTTTTTGTGAACACTAATTCTTCATACACATACAGTAAATGTGAAAATGAGATCACAAAATTGGTTTCTCGTGGTCACGGTGGTCTTTGCCGCAAAATTACAGGAAATTTGAGGCAGCTCTCAATGGACCACAAGCGCCAGACGGCCGAGGTTGAAAAAGCACTTAACTCGGAATGCAGNTNTTCTGGTGCCCATACAGTTGGGCACCTTCGAGTGTCTTCTTTTCAGATATACTCTGTTACTCTTANAAACAAGATATTGCTTCTTATAGGCTGGTTAATTTCCTATATGTGAAATTGCGCATATCANCTCGGTTTTCTAAAGATACGTGTTTGAACTGTCAAAAAAGTGTTGCATTAGAACAGCAGAGCATTTTAGTTACGCATGACATATTTATGAAAAATTTTCTTCAAGGTGCGATTGTAAGTGCAGTTGTTTTCGAAGTATCTGGTATAAGGTAGCTTCGATGTAACAAGGGATAACCGCNTTCTNCCTTTCTAAATGTTTAAAGATGAAAGCGTACGTTTGTGAAATCAAANCGAGTTAAAACGTTTCTAGAAAATACNAAGTGGAAAAAAAGGTTTTATGCTGGTTTAAGGGCTTCTGTTTCACACTATTGCTTCGCATAAATTTATTATCTTTTATTAGGTTCGCCTCCACGGCATCCACCGCTCTGGCTGAAATGGCTGCCGCCGCTGCTGCTTCCCGAAGTGACGTGATGGCGCTTTCCGAAACTGAGCCGGATGGTAGGCCCTTGAACAAATCATTTTGTTTTGCCTTCTTCCCTAACGAATAATCAAAACAAAATGAATGCATTGCTGCCTACCGGTTTTCTTACCGGCCTTATTGTTTTGTCAGTAAGTGATGATCGTTAACCTGTCGATGCTGGCTACAAAAGCAACACAAAGTTGGGCACATCGGTCTTTTATACAAGTGTGGCTGGTGGGCTAAGAACTTAATCAAATGTCACTTTTTTTTGCATTCTTGAAAGCTGTCAATGTGGTAGAAGTGCGCGCGTGCGCAGACAACGGATCCGTAAATTGTGGACTGAGTCATGTATGAACGATTCAAGCACGACGATAATTGAAACGTGTTTGTGAAGTCGGGCGTTCCAAATCTTTAAGAAAACAGGGTTCTCCCGCGTATTCAAACTGGTATAGTTCGGCTTTGCGCACTTTTTTTTCTCACACGAAACAACACCGCTCAGCGCGCCCGACAAGGTTGCGGTTGCGTTTGAGCGGATTGCTACATACCAGGCGCCCTGACAAGAAAGTGAAAAGGCGTCGTTGTCGTTAAGTGTTCAAAGAAACCCTTGAAATTAGTTGCGGCTAATCTCTTGAAACATACACGGTCAGGCAGTGCCATTAATCTGCGTTCGGTCCAAAAAATCCTGAGAATTTTTTCAAAAAAGTGATTGATTTTCATATTTGCTTTTCGTACTTTTCACATTTTTCCTGGCCGTCATTCTCATTTTCGTAAAACCTAGCGTAGGATGATGTAAAACATACAGGGTGGTATAAACACCACTGCACTGAATTAAAAATAAAAAAGTGTTTACATGAAGATCTAAAACCTGAATATGTCGGTTTTATACGCAACGTAAGCTTGATCAATGCGTTTAGAAGCAACGAATTGCGCAGGTGTGTTGAATGCTCGCATCCTTAAATACCTCGGTGGTTTTTATGCTGCTTTAATCAGAAAAACGTGGAAGAATTTTTGGGAACATTCGTGACATTTCTTGCACCTTTCTGACTGATCGTTGGCATTTAATGCTTAGCGACATGGGCGCTCCTGCAACACTGGACAAAGGGTTTTGCTAAGCGTTCACAAAACTTGGTTAAAAAAAAGATCTTTGAAAAGCAAAGCGACTGCTTTACGTGCAGCAGGAGAACTGCCGACATTCTGTACTAGATCGTGCAACATGTTTGGGGTTTTATTACATTTTGAAATTTTGCCCTTGCATGTCACAAAGTGTAGTTAGCAAAATGGCTGGACTACTCACTACATATTTCTAGATGACAGTGCCACAATCGAATTCGTGCTTTGGACACAGCGATTCTGAAAGTTCTTCATGGTCAAGACCTTTTCTTGGAAGTGAAGGGAATTTTGTTGCTAATTGGCCATTTATGCTAATTAACGTTCCACTCGGATTTAGAATAATGATGGTATCTACCATTTATGTCTGCTCACCGTCTACCAAGATATATGCTTCCCATATGTGTCACTTGCTGCCGCGAAAGTGCGGTTTCAGTTTTTGGGTGCAAAATTTTGTTCAATGAGATCGCCCTCGGGTTTATCATCCATGCTAGGTGTTTGTCAAACTTTTCTCGTTTAATTTCTAACCAGCTAGCTGCTGCTGTTCTACTTAAATTGTAATTGCACGAATTAAAAAAAGAATGCTTTACCCAATAACGGTAGGTTACTAGTAGCATAATAGGCTTCAACTGCGATTTTCGTGCCCCCAAAATTAGACATCACTTGCCTTTACGATATTGATAGCGTTTTTTTACGAAAAAGTATTTCTTTTGTCGAAATTAAGCTCTATTTTTCAAACGCAGTTTTTCCGCACTTGGTAAGAAGGTCACATCAGCCCAGAAAAAGTTTTAGTGGTTAATTTAGAATCTTTGCAACAGTTTCTGATCCATGATTCCATGACTTAGGAAGGATTCTTCTGGAGAGTTTCGTTTTCGTTGAATGCATGGAGTCTTGCATTGGGTGCTGGGTCCATTCTAGGCAAATTTTAGTACCGGCTGTTTTTCGATCTCATGCTTCGCGACATAAATTAGGTTGCCTCTCCGTGCAAACGTCACGTAACGAATAGTGCAAGGAGGCAGAACAACGCTCCGCCCAAATATCAAGCCAAAATGCTGATGATTTGTTGATGACAGCAAACGAAACAAAATGACTGGATGCGGAACAGGAAGCTCGCGCTGTGAATCATCATTAGCGCATTATGGGTGCCACGTCTTCTCTTAATTGGTGATTCGAAACAACCATCTGGCAAAAGGGCGACAGAAGCACACGTCGGTCCGGTAAATTCAACCTTACCTTGAAGCTCACCAATGACACATCAAAACGCATAGTCGGAAGTTGAACTGCGTCTCGGGGCAACGCACAAACAAACTCGCCCAAGTGCAGGCATGAAATAAACAGAGGATAGACGCACGGCTACTTGTCGGTGCGACCGCATCTACCAGCCTCCGGGTAGGACTCCTGAGAAAGAATGTGTTCAGAGCTGGCAATTTAGGTCCTTCATGTTCGCGCAGCGCCTCAAACATTTAATTGCTGGCCTCTTGTTCCTTGAAAAGAGAGCCAATCGCTCCCGAGCTTTTGAATGTCAATAAATCATCTAACGCTTTAATCTAGCCAAGACGCGCCAGCTTGGGTGTACGCTAGCGAAGAAGTTTCGTAAGTTTCTTTTTCGCGTCGCTGCAAAAAGCTGTAATCAGCTTATAAGGCTCGCGCGGGTCCACCTCTGCTCGCATCGTAAACACGACTTGCTACAACGAGACCGCCAAACCTAAGGGTTGTCATCACAAATTCGTCTTAAGTCGCTCTGGGCGCCTCGTAGTTAAAGTCAGATTTAGCCTTCGGGGTTTCTTGCGCACTGCAAGCACTTGATCGGACATTATCGGCAGTATTTCACGTGGCCCATCCACGGTCAAGGCACTTGAGTCTGCCTCAAGTGCTTGATTGCATGAGATCATAGTTCAGCACTGTTAACTAGTCGCCGGTGGCCTCTTTTTCAGGGAATGAAAAAGATGCGGACAAGCGTGTTCATCGTACCTCTTCGTCGTCCTCATCTTCGTCGTCGATATCATCGCCGACAGCCCCGAATGACGTAACCACTGGTCACCGAGGCCAGGGCGAAAACACGCAGTTGGTTCGCTTTAGCAGCGTTGTCACTCCCGTTTCAGAATCCTTGCATACGCTTCCGTCCCCGTACTCAATCAATGGAATACTGAATGCCGGGCGATTGCTCCGCGAGACATCCAAACTTCAGCTTCCGCACAGTGGTTCCATTTTTTCTGCTCAGGGCAGGACGGAAACGAGTATGCCGTCATCAAACCCTTGCAATGATGCCGATGACAACGAGCAACTCGCAGCAGGTATGGAGTCGGTAATCGGTTTGGGGAAAATTAAACGTATCGCAAGCATGTTTGGTTCCCTTGCCCGCACTTGATGTTGGCAAAACACGCGCGGCGGTGTGGCACGTACGCTCTGTTCGACTGAACGCCGTTTTGTGAAGCCTCGCGCTCAACGACAAGCAGTTGTATTGCTACTATCAATCATATTTTGTAAAGAAATTAGCAAGCATTGCTACTAGTATTCATAGAAATTCTCCCAACAGGCAGGCAGGCAGGTGGGTTCTAGAAAGCGCGAACACCATGGACTTTCCACATATTTGGTCTACTTAATACAGGCACTGCCTTTCTATTATCAAGAATACACCTGCCAATTAATGCTTCAAGTGCCCTTGGTTCACGTAGGCAAGGAAAAATGTGGGTTTTCCAGATATTGCGATGTCAGGAGAAAGTTTTATGGCAACTAACAGTAATTTTCTTGTATTTACTAATTCGCGAAATTCCAAAAAGTCGCATCACCCTAAGGAAGTTACTCAAAAATAAATTTTGGCTAGGCTATCGTTAGTTTTAGCCACTGAACTCGAAAAAGCTTGTGTTCTTCAATTTTACATAGTTAGCTTTACACCCGTCTACACAGTTGTGAATCGTGATCGTAATAAACGAGGTCTTGAAGTATCATCAATTTACATGTACATTCGTGCCTGTTTCACTAGAATTTTCATAATTGTTCTAAACTTCTGCGGAAGCCTTCTGCAGAAGATTTTGACGTTTCCTCGCAGAGCAAACCGTTTGGAAAATGCATTATAAAGACTGTGGATCTTATAAATATGTATTTCCATCAAGACTAGTGCTTCAACCTTTTTAACCTTGCCACCTACTTCTACCGATATATAATTTATTTCAAGGCCCACACTAAGATGTGGCGGAAAAATGCAACGCAGATAACACGCGCAATTTACTTTACCTTGCTTATTGCATGTGATTCAGATCAAGATTATAGTTTTGGCGTCATAGTGCATAACTTAAAAAAAAATAATTCCTATTTGCACCAGCAACCAAAATTCGAACAGTTCAGCAGATGGTGTACGTCCCACTTAGAGCTTCGCGGCCCACTGGTTGAGAACCGCTGATCTAGAGTCTGGCACAGAACAAGATCGTAGCGTTGTTGTAAACTCGTCAAAGTTTTTTGTTTTTGCTAAAAGGTTACGGTGCTAAATCCATCTCAAAGGAATTATTCGGAAATTTTTACCTTTTTTTTTAATTATAACCTCTGTGGAGTCAACGTTTATGTTCGACTGTGTAATGTTTGCCGCACAAATGAACAATCGCATTTTTGTCTTTAGAAAAAACAAATTGTCTCCTGACTCCTCCCCAATTCCTGCCAAGGAACTCGCTTGCCGTTTGTGTTCATTCCGATCAACATCCAGCGGGGACATGCAGTCACACATGTCGCTCGCTCACAAACAAGACGGATTTTACAAGTGGGTTTTCGTTTCAATTTTCCTTCTTCTGGCATGGGTTGTTTCAAGCAAAAGAATTAATTACCTAGGCTTCGGTTTGTTCTAGAGTGACAGAAAAAACAAACAATCTCTACTTTAAGGATTCAGGCTCTATTTTAGGTATTTTACGGTCGTGCGCAGTGACAATGAACCACCATATTTTCGGCACTTACTTGGAATTCAGCTTAGCATTTTTCTGTGCCTACTAACCTTTTATGCCTGACGTGCAGGTGCGACGAATGCAACTACTTGGGCAAAAACTTAAGCAAACTGGTCGAGCACATTCGCATACACACTGGCGAGAGACCGTTCAAGTGCGATCAATGTAATTACGCCGCCAAAAGGAAGGACAACCTTGCCCAGCACAAAGCGGTCCGCCACGACAAACGAAAGAACAAGCCTAACTTCGGAGTGAACGAACCAAGTCAGGTTAATGGTACCAAGAACAGCACCACGAACGGGAAAGTACCTTTCTTTGGGGCCGAAGAGGATAGCAAAGAAAATCCTTTTCCAATTTCTAACTTCCATGGTTCTACCAAAACGAATGCAACAGTAAACGGCGTTTCTGTTCCAGGAATGGATGGCATTTTTTCCAACCTGGCTATGACGCCTTTTTTCCACTCTTTTCCCGCTGTTCAATCTCTTTCCGCTTTCCATTACCCGCTTTTCCCCCCATCACCACTGTTGCATCCCCAGAGTGGGCTGGACCCACTTACTGGGGGGCACGCTCGAGGGGTCGGCGAAAGACCAACAAATCCTGGGAACTACTCTCTGAAAGTGCGGGCGGCTTTGATTTCGCCATAGTTTTCCTCCACGTGTGTGCATGTCATGGACTCAAGAGCGATCGCNTGATACTTCCACATCAAAAACTAGAAAATACAATCCAGATCCGTTACTTTTTCCTCGCTGTTTTCGTCAATTTCATACAACTTCANAATGCTCGTGACGCGAANAATGGACTGCGGGTAAGACACGTTTCCGTTGAATTTTAATTGCATGGTAGATGCTTCAGGTGCATGACGTTCAAGCAAGAAATGGATCGAACAGAGATGCAGTGTGTAATGCACGGGCATCAGTTGCATTTGATTTATGCTGCTGAGATGAGGTAGTCATACATGACCTCGATCGTGGCAAATGCTTTGTTGCACGAATTACTCGACGGGCAACCGTCCAGTTACACTCGCCTGATAGGGATCCAGCTACAGATCAAAACTGTTTCAAGGGCAGGCTGAGTTCTTCACCCAGCCCTGCAAGGCAATCGGTTTATGGATAACCGATTGGCAAGTTGGGAATATTTACCCACTCTAGCAACCACTGCAGCTAAGTCTGGACTCAACCTAACGGCCACGACTTTCCCTGTGACTCTCTGGGGGGTGCGAAGTGCGGTTCACTGNCGAACGGGCAACTCAGTGACCTTAACACTTGCCCGGGCTCGCTTTGGAATTTTGTCAGAACATTTTCACTCGTTANAGGTTCTGCCACACAAGCATGGGCGTCGGAAGGAGGATACAGGGGGAGCATGCGCCCCTAGATTTTGAAATTTGAGATTTTGCTGTTTACTTTTAGATAGAAAAATGTTTTTCTCTTAGTTGCAGAGTTTGTAATGCGAAATTTCAACACACTGTTGGCACCCCTATAGAAAATCCACCATTGACCCCCTTGGAAGAATCCTTCCGACGCCCATGCACACAAGCGCTAATTTAAAATTGCTGCTCTCATTTCACAGCTGGTGTTTTGGCGAAAGTTTACGTTCGCATAACCTATTCAATAGCAAAATGTGGGCAACTTGTTTGCCAAAATAAAAAGGCGCACTTTAAAATTACACAAACTGTAACTGTGTATAATTCTAGGTTAGCCTTGCCGAGTGGGTAAAGTGTTTCTTCTTGATCAAAACATTGTAATTTAATGAGGTACAGTTCTGTGCATTTACTTCGCTCTTTCGGGGTGCCAAACAAAGGTGATTTTGCCATCGTTTGAGTATGCAGCCTACAGTTCCTTGCCGTGTAAGAGCCTGTCTAGCGGTAAATTGTCAGGAAATTTGAAAGAGCTTATAAATTCGGGTGGCAATTAAGTCCGAGGACTGCGATCGAGCCACTTTGTTTCAGGCTAAAATTTTCCGACATCAAACGTGCAGCCGTGACAGAGAGTGACCCGGTACGAGGCCTGTCAAAGCTGTAAACAACGAGAGTTTAACAATAGTGAGCTGCAGCGACCTTAAATGATTGAGGTTGCTTAATGCGCTTAACCCGATCTTCGCTTAAACTATGATGTGGCTTAATCATGTATGCAATTGTTCCAAGCTTGTAGGATAAATGTTGCTTAAGCCTAGGTCGGGAATTTCCATACCCCGTCGAAGTGAATCACGAGATTGAATCAAAGAACTGAAGAAACCTGCAAATCGTAAGAGCAAAACAGCTTTTACCTACCAAGTTTTCTAATGGAAATAATCAACTGCAAACGAAATGCTGTAAGATAAGAATATATTTTCTGAAAAAAATTGTGAGCATATACTGCTCATGAAAGCAGCGGATGTTGCCCGAAAGCAGTGGTTTTCAAATTTTTTGTACCGTGACGCATGATAGCAAACCAACATAACCCAGTGACCCCCGTCCACGACTTCGTTGTCCAGTCGCAGTGAACCTGTTAAGACTGGTTTCTAGTAGGAATAACTAAAGATCTTGCCCATACCTACTTGTGAGCCTCAAAAAAGGCTAGCGGCCCCACAAGGGTTGCTACGCAGGTTGAAAACCACTGGTATATAACGCGGTATGGAGAGAGGACATATTGGATACCTAGGATTTTGTGCGAGAGAGTTATAAGATAAGTTTAGTTTTGAATTCAAAACTTTCAAACATTATTGCAGTAGTTTTCTCTGGTGTTGCACTGTGACTTGGGTGAGTCGTAGAATTACACCTGATTCGCGTTGATGTTCGGCCTCCATTTTGTGGAGCTGTGGTCCATGTCCGTTAAACAATTACTTTTGTGAAAGAGATGTTTTTTAACAAACATCTCTGGTCACAGCTTTATCACGTGAAATGTGTTTTCGATTGAAGAACATAGTAGATTTGGGATAGGAAATATTAAATTTCATTTGAAAAACGCGCTTCACTGAGGAGTTTTTAGTATATCTTCTCAATAGGAAGTTGTTACGCGAATTGAAAGTGTTGGCCTGAATTTCTATAACAATTTTGGCAATAAACAATATTTAGGTAATTACACACTTTTAGTGTTTCATATCTGCTGTGCTTGATCACATATTGAAGAATTTTTTGGTATAGTTCGAAAACTTCCATGCGGTATACCTCATCGTAAATGACATAAACTTGATTGACTAGAGATTTTTATTCCTACATCACATTCTAATACGTTTTAATGCCTGACGTTTGCTCAAAAGTATGGCTCCGCTGAAAGACTGTCTTTTTAGCCATCGTAAAATTCCTTTTGACTTGTAGCCGAGTAGGCTCAGTTTGAGAACACCAAGAAGGCTAGGTGTTGTAATTCCCAATCCTGCGAGCATGGGTCAGCAATGCGCCACGGCGCTTGGCTTTAGCGACGGAAATGAATAACTGTTTGGCGGACGTGTGCCACTGATGTGTGGATTGCACTTCAGCTTGGTTTTTGCTGCTTTCGTTGCCTGCGCCGCAATTGCTGATGAACAATGCCAGGCCATGAAACATTTTGTTTTGTTTATTTTGCGGTCCCAGCGCTAGATACGCCGGGCTAAGGCGGGGGTCGGCGGTCGGAAAATCTATTTTCTTAAGGAATGCCGAAATTACTTTTATGGGCTAATGGGACAATAGTCGTTTGATTGAATGCAAACAAGCGGAATGAGCGCTTGCTCGTAAACAATCCGTGGTCCGAGTCCCCTCGCATTGCCACGCTCGATACGACGCGCCGTTCCTCTCGCCTGATACGCGGGGTTGATGCGGCGCCGGGCTCTCCCCCGAGGTTAGATATATTTAACTTTCACCGGGATCGCTGACGACTAGGCAAATAGGCGTCCATCCGAATAAACAGTCGCCGACCCTTTGTTGCAGGGTCAGGGAGCTTTGAAATGGGCACGCTTGTTTAATTTCTTAAAGCGGCTGATAAGGCATCTAGCAACTTGGAAAAAAGGAATCGCCAACCCTAAGCACACAAGCGTCACATCGTTTGTTTTAGTGCACTCCGTGTGACCGCAAACAGAACAACGCCCATGCCGAGCTCCTAAAACCTCACCGCTGTTTATCGTTGCCTAGTTCGCGTGTTTTTCTTTTGCTATGCCAACCTTTCACGGCCCCAGCAATTTACAGTCCAGTCTGTAGAGAACAACGTAGATAAAATTGCAATTGTTCAAAGTCCTAAGTAATCCTGACGTTTATGTATTTTTTCCTGGAAAATTGCCCTTTGGGTCTGTGGCAGCGTTTTTCGCGTTAGTATGCCTTTAATGGTAAAAGTAGAATCGAATTCTAAGTAGAAATAATATAGTAGTATGAACTACATTGTGTCTCAAGTACATGACTGCTTGCATAACGTAGATGAAAATCTCTCTCGCTCATCATTCCATTTTCATTTTGCACATGTGTCCTGGCAAGTCAAACCTCGTTCAGAAATGCGGGTTTGCGATGTGCGAGCAGTTGACTATTGTTTAGCAATTTCCGTTGCTAGAATTCCGCGCGGTTTCTTGATTTTTCGAGGCCTGACTTGATTTGTTTTGGAGAGTGGAGAGATGTGCACGCCCCTGCGCAAGCACGTATTCATGATATCGTGTGGCACATGTCACTGTCGGCCACTTTTGTTCGCGTGGCATGGGCAAACACTAGAGATTTTCACAAAGACAAACTTAGTTGTTTCGGTGTCCCAAGCGCATACAGTGAGCAAATGATCTTTCTTGTTCATCAACGGAAGTAACGCTGACTGTTTAGGTAATAAGTGCTTAAATCTGCGCTGATCTTACAACTCTTCATATTTTCCATGCTGAGATCTTATGACAAAGCAAGGCGCTCATAAAAATGTCTGCACGAGTTTCTCTTGCCACAAGAAAACTATTAGTAAGGCGTGCACTATTTTAAAATAGGCGCAGCGCTGTTTTGCAGATGTCAAGCATCCAGGGAGGGATACTTAATTAAAACCAGTACTCAAACTCCGCTGTGCAGTAGTTGTTTATTTGTTTGACCCGATAAGCTACGCCCTGACGGGTTGGTTTGACTGCTGTGTAACTCTACACTTGAAAGCGTTTGCGCTGTTTACCCCTTTCCGTTGTACGGCGGGACTGGAGTAAACAAAGCGGAAAAACGCAGCTAATCATTTAGTCACGTGACCCGTCGCAAAACCACCTCGCGGCCCACCGTTCGCTCACCATTGGGCACCGCAGTCTGGGTAAGATATGTCTGAAACGTGGCCGAAACAAAGGCAAGTGTTTATGTGTTTACTGCGGTTAAGGTTGGCGTTGGTCGTTCCGGCGCGGGTGGCTTGCAGTTGCCGCCACCAAAACAGCCGGTCCTGGTGGCTTTCGAGCTCGTGTATATTTTATAATCGACTAAGCTTGACGATACACGAAGCGGGACTTCACGTTTCGCTGTAACGAATGAGGTTATAAATGTGCTGCCCAGATGGAAGTGCATTTGTGGCCCTGAATCTCTGGCTAAGGACGGTGCGCTTGCACCGGTTCCGGGAATTAGGGACGAATTTCATGGATACTAACTTTGAACGAATGTCGTGAAGAACGTTTGCACGCATCCCCAGTGTTTGTAGCGTCCACACTGATGGAGCCGCGACAGTGACTATCAAGAAAGCATTGGCAACGCAAAGCCATAAACATGTTATGAGCAGAATCGCCCCGCGCGATCCAGAAAAAACATGTTTTCTGAACACGATTGCCACGCTTGGGTCTTCATGCGCGTTCCGCAATGAACTCGAAGGCGAACGATATAGTGCGTCATATAATTAACTAATTGACATCGAACTGAATCTGCAAGCCAGGTTCAAGATCTAATTCTTTGGGTCGGTATCTGAACCACTACTGATAGCGTACAACCAATCTAAATGCGATCAAAAGCAAACTCTGCCCACAGCCCTTCCAGGCCATCGCACAGTGAAGAAAAAAATTAAAGCTATCCGCACTTGTCGGTTTCCAAGACCATCAGATTCTTTGCCTCAGATAAAAGTATGTTAATGTAAGGGTAATTTTCCCAGTATATCAGTTAAAGGCTTTGTAGAGCGGCATACGCGCCCCAGAAGTCCATTCGTGCTTTATCTGTGACGCACCGAGTTAAAAAATACTTGAATCTGTTGAGGTGAAGTGAGAATTGATTCTACGTTACGTCATTTGTCTACGACCTGTGACCCACGTAGCCGAGCCATCAGCACATTTGTTTGCAGGTGGTCATATCTGATGACCTGCGCCATATCTCTGGTTTTGGAACAGGTTTTCAGAGGCGAAGAATTGCAAAATTGCTGGGGTAGCAAAATGATTAGGCTAACCAAATGTTGCCTCGGTTTTCGAATCCTGGCCACTTCAGATTATTGGCTCAGACCCGATGGTTGTGGACCACCATTGCAAGATATATTACTTCTTCAGGTTACCGGGACTTTCTGTCGCTTTTTGTTTTATATGAGCGTTTTTTTCGAATCCAGCCATTTGAAAGACTCCTTGTCAATGTTACATTGGAAATGGAAGCACAAACGCTCGTCTACTTTCATTAGTTTTGTGACTTTTTGACCCAAACTCCGAGTAAATATGCCCAGAACTATTTGAAAAGTGTACGGTCGATGCAGAGTATCGTGGTTCCAAGACTTTCACGAAATTTTCTCCTACTTTTTTGTGATTTGCGTCAGAGACAGACAAGGGCAAACGACGCTGTTTGAAGTGGTCCCTGCTAAGCCCTTTCTCGATTAACCAAAAGTTCGGGATCGAT
>JGI24158J21664_10003530_pt1 | contig 19680 bp, 12 predicted proteins | sample Ectturendosymbi3_FD_21664 | JGI IMG/M metagenome (IMG submission 21664) | reverse complement strand
ATGTGTATACATATTTGGAAATAAATATATATACATTTTTCCCTCCTATTGCTAACTTTAAATGCACCCCTTAAGATAGGCAAATGTACCCCAGGTGGGGAACCCCTAATCTAGATAGGCCTACGGGCTTTGTAATCAGTCCCGTCGCCACGGGGGGCTTTGGTGGGCTGAATCCCCCAAACACAGCTCCAAGTCCCACAAATTGAAATAAGGAACACTATAAACCATTTCAGTTTTGTCAATTTTTAGAATGTCAAGCCCCGCTGCACAAACGTAAATCCCCCCTATCGAAGACTCTCTGACGACGGTTCCCATTGTAATACAATGTAATTTTACTTTTTGGATGCCCCCTTACCTCGGATGCCAGGGCGCCGTCGCTCCGTTCGCCCCTTTCTGGACGCCACTGGTGGTCTGTTTTGAACGGACATCGTTTTGTGTGCCATTTAAAGCATGCATTGCTAAACGGTTTTCGACGTCTGCATCCTCTTAGTCTTGTACAGTATTTAAGTTTATGCAGTTTCTCCTGCCTATGTCTGCTTTCCTGACAATGATTCCTGCATTAATTTACAAGGACACGCCGAAACGTCGTATCTTCACAGTTGTTTCTTTCTACGTCAAGCTACAATAAAAATATGCCACAGATGCAGTTTCTCTCCGGAAATGCAACATATAGGATTGTAGATTAACCCCTTGTCTTGAGCGTCACACACAAGTTATGATTTATGAAACTTCCTGTTGCAGCTTAGACACAGGAATTGAGTGATTTCGACAAAGGTCATAGTTGACTTGAAACTAAACGTAAAATACGGCCCTAATACGTACACTGCAATGGTACTTCGAGGACTGAAAAATACGAGACAAACGACAAACCATTGACTTCAAATTTTGGGTTCACTTTTTCATTTCGGAGCTGGTGTGGGAAATTTATCCCTTACAACCGCAATTAGGTCTGTGCTGACCACTTGTTTGTTACCAACTTTCAAAAGCTGACGTTTATTGACTAGTAAAGCATTTCTTAACGTTTCTGAAAATGATTTATCAAAATGTCGTGCATGTATCTCAACTCAGAAACCAGCTTGACTGTAACACCATTTTTTCTTTCGTGTCCGTTATTGGGTTTGACCATAATTATGAGTGTGTCTTCGAAACAGGCAACAAAGGAAGCTCAGATTACAAATGATAACTATCTTACACTGCTTGAAGGAAGCAGGCAGTGTTTAAAGTGCTACATTGCAAGCACCTTCCGTTACTATTTTGAAGTTACTGCCCATAGCTGACTAGGTAGGGACTGTGACAGATGAAGGTTTTAGCGGTCCTGCAACGTCGAATAACGTCACACGCCAATTGTGCTTAAACCAGCAAGGTAAATGCGCAATAGGGGGCACCGAAATCACGAAAGGAGGGACAAACTAAAACTTTACTTCATATTCGGTGAATAGTGTCAGCTTCCTTCTTGCTTGTCTACTGCTTTAAAAAACTTAACTTTTTTCGTTGCAAAGCAAGTTATCGCATCTCAGCATGCTGCATCCGGCGACCAGGGCGTCGCCAGTGGGTGGCAGTGGTACCCGGCTCCCCGGTTGCTACATACATTCAATATTGTATTAAAAAAAATGGGTCCCTCTGTGGTTTTTGTCCCCCCCTGTTGCGAAATCCTGACGACGGGCCTGGCGTGGACACGTTTCCTCGTCTGCCACTGACCATGTTTCTATCCCGCACCGATCTACGCAAACTGTGGCTCATGGCAACATTTACTTGGCATCCACACCAACTGGCGAGAACAAGCTCTCCAACGACCGTGTCAAGACTCGGCAATGCATCGCTTACACGAGTTGCAGCTGCCTTAAACAACAGGTGGTACACAGTCTAAGTGCTGCTGCTCGGGTTAGCCTCGTTAATTATANCTGCAAACTGTCAAAAGTGAAATCTAATCAAGCAACCTTGGCATTTCATTAAACCCGTAAAACCTCCCTAAAGCTTGGCGCACGTAAATATACACTTGATCCCTAAGAAGCAATCAACGTTATGATACCAACCTTTTGTCAAGATTTTATTTTACTTAAAGCATGTGGCGAAAAAAACATAGACGTCAAAACACAAATACTTTGGACTCACAGGATGGCAGTTGAAATATGAGCTGCGATTTGTCGCAAGTCTCACGATTATCTTCTTGGTATTGAATGAAAAAAATCGCAAAACACTCATCACTACTTGAACGCCAGTGGCTGCGCATGCCCAGATAATAATTTGTTTTCCAGAGCGTGCTTGTTTTTTTTGTTTAGATATCTTTTCAAAGAACAGCGTCATACTATTCCACGTAACGTAATTCAAAATTGCAATGCTTAATAACATGCGGCCCTACAAACTCTGCGAGAACTTTTATGAAAAACCGAAGGGAAAATAGGCCAGGGACAAATCATTCAACTGTTCCAGGTTAACCGNTGCGCAGAAGTTTGAAACGTACGACGTGGAGAGGTCAAAAGACGCAAGTTAGCTCTTGTAGAGATGAAGAATAGGTTGAATAATTGACAAGTTCCTTAAGCTACGCCGAACACTTCCATCGATATCAGTAACTTTCGACACGACGTGTCCTTCGCGAGTCGCTCATCGATGCTCGGCGCCCTTTAGTTCTTTGTCTTTTAAAATTAATTGGTAAGCAACTTCGAACGCTTGACCCAGAGTGAGAATAATTTCGAAAGCAACGTCCTGCAATCAAGAAAACCACGTTTAAGAAACACAAGGTTGGGAGCATGAAAGGAGATACACCAATGTTTTTCAGTAAAAAACAAATTTTCGAATGTTTCACTTGAACGCAAAAAGAAGTTCAAACTTTTGAGCCCTTATTACCATTCACGAACAAATCGTCGGTAGCTTTTTGCGTTTTCAGCAGTAAGCATGTTGCATACGGTCATCTACACATATTTTGAGGTCAAATATGGACTTAGCACTTCAGCTTTCAATAACGTTCACTTCCTCAGATTTTCTTGGACATACGAATGTCCTTTACTACTCAAAATACTTCAAGAAAAATGCTGCAAGTGATGTGTCTGAGACAGTGCATTGAAGAAATTTCGGAAGCAGAGGTTCTGACACTTTTACTGGCGTGTCTTGCCACTCACCAAAGTTGTAACTCTGAAGACGTGGCAGTAGTGATGACCCGTTCGGACGTCGTGAGTGATGTACGCGAAAGTGCAGAGGTCTTCAGCGTCTTGAGACGCGAACGAGATGTTGCTGATCTCATGTTCAGCTATTTCATGCTGAAATATAAAAGTCACTGTTAAGTGTTGCAGCAACACGATTGCAACCAGAGACAAGATTGCAGTGCTACAATTAAGAAACAAACGTCCAGCAGCATTTCACTGATAAAATCTTTACAGCGCCTAACATTTCCAACCAGACAGACTTGGTCGAGCATTAAAAATAGGAACGTCGGCAATAGCAACGTACTTTCGATTTTGAATCGATGAACTTGACACCCCGATAATTGATTGACAACGTAATGGTAGGGATTTTCTTCATGGAGTCTGTCGAACGCTTCATCTTGGCACAAGCTTCAACCGTCGACTCCACGCCTTTCAGTTCACGAATCAACATCGATCCGAGGTACTACAACAAGAAAGCGAGAAGTCATCATCTAGAGAGCGAATAAACCTGACGTCTGCTGTCAAGAGAAACGTTGGCTGATGCTGCAGCCGTGACCGACTAAAGCGCCAGCGCAGTAAATACATTGACGGGGCGCGATAATGTCCACTAAGAAGTAGATTACGATAGGGCCGAATCAAACGACGGAGAAAGAACAAGAACAGATCAATCAAAGAGACGGCGACAAATAATGAAAGGTATAAGATTCTTTGTTGAGTACGCTGCAACGATTCGTTCCGTTATATCTCAAAACTACGTAACAAGCGTTGATTGTATGCAAACATCTGCGAACGACTAGCAACGCTTTCAGGGAAAAAGTTACAACGACGTGAAATCAACTTACGTAGGCTTGGTAATTCAAACAGCCAGTGATAAGAACCTCCGGGGAATGGCGCCACGAACCCACACTGACTTCGCGCGTCGCTTCGTTGGGTGGGCGGAGGACCAGACCGCCGCCTGTCCGAGATGCGGCGGCTTCGGAGGCAAGATACGTCGCTCTTTCGACATCCGGAATATCGCCAGAGGATGACGATTTTCCAGCCTATGAAACACGCATTCTACGTCATGTTCGTGAAACAAAGCAGAAAAAGGATGTGGAAAAAATACGACAGAGTTGCTGCTCCTTGTGACCGACCTTTGTGGTTGGACTGTGGTATAGATTGAGCAAACAACCCGATGCTTTGTTGCCTTAACGCAAGAATGATACTTTTCCAGTAAATCTGATACCGAAAGTGGGCGACAGTGAGATCGCTCCCGTTTGCAAAAGATGCTGTTGACGGCAAAAGTGCAGTCGATGCAGAAGCAGGTTACATTTTTGGTATAAATTCAAATGCTAAGTTTGTCAACGACGTTCGAAAAACAAAAACGATGCTTTTCTATTTGCAGACGGTTTCTGCGTGGTATTCAGTACACTAAATATAGGCGCACCTAATGAAAGGCGGTTTCTTCAATTTGTAAAGTCAGACGCCCTGAGGGTTGGACACATAAGTGTTAAATACAGCAGATGGTGCTTCTGACACTTTAGAATCCATTACCACCAACAACAATATGCCTTTAACAGGTATAACAGTCAATTACAGAAAAAGCGGAGTCCAACGAATAAACAACAAGCAAGAGTTTATTTGTAGCATCAGCCAAGCTTCATGTGCTTGGTGAGCATCAACCACAGACGTACCATGACAGCGTTCTGCTTGTAATCTGTTTCAGTGCTTTTCACCGAAGACGACGACTTGTTATATGACCGGCTTTTTTGTGAAGAACGACGAGGAAGCCTGTTTTCTTGTGAATGCTGGTCTTGCCCTGCCGTCGATTCAACAAATACGGAAAGTTCAGTTTTCCGCGTTCGCGACCCTGAACGCGACCGAGGAAGATGCCGAGTAATGTCTCTTGAAGATTTTCTCCGGTGCTGCCGGTGGTGTGGACTGGGAGAGACAGGCTCAAAAAGTACGTTTTCCGATTGCTCGGAGAGCTGTTTGTGCTGGCGAGAACGTCGACTCCTTGACGACGTCGACCGTGGTGACCCTTCCGCAGGGGTATCGCTGGCAGGTTGTCCCGGCTCGGGCACTCTGGCCAGCTGGCTGGCAGCAGCTTTTGCTGAATCGAGTCCGGCAAATTTATGACTATCAACACTGCTGCCGCTTCCAGTGCTGCTTACTGTCCCAGATTGAAAAACTACGGAGGCGTCGCCCGCGTTTCTATTGCCCGACAAACTGTTGGCACGAGACTTGACGATGTTGTTGTAGTCCTTGAAGAAGTTTGCAGACTCTAACAAAGGGCTCCTAGACAGAGGCGGACTCGCCTTGGTCTGAAAGCAAAAAAGCAACGAGTTACTGCAGTCGCTCAGGTTTATCACTTTTCATTACCAACGGTTGAAGGTCAACATTGGTGCAGTTAACTAACCGCGACTGACACACCCAAATGTTAGCGCGTTTAAACAATGCAAACATTGCGAAGCACAAACCACACGTTAGCTTTTTGCATCATCTTAACTCTGCTACACTGCTTAGTACTGCATCGCAAGACGTTAGAAATGATAAAATAGGTACTGTTGCAGCTTACCAGTTGCGCCAACAGGCTCTGTGCAACTCGGTACTTCTCAGCCACGTATCAAAGTTCACTAACCACAACAAAGCAACACTGACCATCAGCCAAGATCACGAAGCAACAACCTGCGTTAAAGTACCTGCTCTCGCTAGCAGTGCAGCTTCACCAAAAAAGCGAAAGCAGTTTGAGTCCAAAGCTGTGCAAACAAGCCTCCCAGACTGTTCGCCAGCACTGGCGTTTGCTGCGCAAACTGCTGATGCCTCTAGTCAGCCAAGCATGCTGCCGTCTTTGTGGAGTTGAGGCAAAGCAGAGGAAAACGCTCGTGACGCAATATCCGAAGCAATGCACGACGAACAATTCGAGCAAGCAAACAAGCTGCGCTTCACGACGGATGCGGTTAACGACATTGTGAAAAAGTGAGCGCTGCAGTTTTGCGTCAAACGAGAAAAGATGCAATCAGAAACGATCAAAAAGCGATTTAAAACGGTTGAAAAGCTTTCAGGTTACTGGTTCACCTGACATTTCCGCACTTACGCATGCAATAATTAATCACACGCCCATGCAACCTAACAGGTTCTTCCACGAGCAAATGGCGCTGTCCAATTCAATCGATAACAGAAGGTGTGGACGAATAAAAGCCATGTACGTTTAGCAAGATCAAGCAGCATAAAAAGCAACTTACGTGAGCGCTTGAAAAGGTTTGAGCAGACTTCGCCGCTTTAACTTTTTTCGCTTCGGGCGTTTGAACAAACAGAGAGGCTCGTATCCGTTTGAAGTGCCCTCTTGTCTTCACCAGCTGCAAGAAATGATGTCTTTTAAGTTTGCAGTCTGATTAAATGAGAGTAACCAGGGGGACAAAACGCTTCGACGAGAACTAGCCGCAACAACTGAAAGACATACTGGCAGAGGTTTTGACACAAAAGCTCACGATCTGCAACTTGAGTATCAGCGACTTACCGGTTTGATTTCATCAACGGACAACTTTCGAACGGCGTTCATGTCCCTGCAGCCTTTGACCATGAACGCCTGCTCGTACTGAGCCAAGTTGATTGAAGACAGCCACTCGCCGACACTAGCAGGCGCTGACGACCCGTCGCTGGCATCGAGCGGGTGAATGCTGGGGAGGTTCTTCGCCGATTCAAGCAAGCGACGCCGGTGCGACTCGTCTCGAATGTTCATGTCAATCAGGTCTTGCTCCTCTAAGATGTCGCCGGCCTAGAAGAGAAAACAGCGGGTCAATGAAATATTTTCAAATTCCACCAAAAAACTGCGTGTTGAGGTTGGGGAATTATGTTTTTTATAAACTCGCACACACGTTTCAGTCGTGGCTCTGAGACAAGCAACTGCATGATTAAATACATGATCGTACAAAGCGAGGCACGCTAAAATGCAACTGAAAACCGCCATAATCTACTTCAACGCAAGAGGAACATACCAAAAAGTCGACATCGTCGAAGCCGTTGCCGGAAAGTACTTTCTCATACTGTGGCAAACCGAGTTCGCTGAGCCAAGTGCTGACTTGCCGGGGTAGCTCCGAACCTGAATGTAACAACAACCTTGTGAAACGAGGACGATGCGCGTCTTTGCCGTGACGGGCATGATCGCGATATCTGCTGTTGGCAGTGTTCAAGTTCTTTTTACAATACGCTGCTACGCTTAACTTGGAGGTTTGGCCGAAAATCACCCGGTGAAGCAGAGAAAGGTGCTTGACAACAACAACGGACACTACTCATTAACCGCATGAGTGTGAGTAATCTCGAAGCTGAATAATTTTCGCAGCCGCGAGCGCTCTCCGCTTCTGTCGACGTGAACCGCAAGCTTTTACGTCATACTAGAATCTCCGCCGAGAGAGCGACACGGCGAAAGAGTCTATACCTATTGTACAACAGCATATCGGGTGGACAAGGTTCGCTTGCTTCCAAAAAACAAGCGTTGATACTACTTGCTTTACGATCATCATTCAAAGGCTACCAACGTAATAATATGTGCCCAGCATTTATGCGAGAGGCGACATGTGTTGCGAGATGGGACAGCCTGAAGCAAGGGTTTCGCGAATAACACGGTAAATCGTATAAACAGAGTCGCGGCCTTATCTTAATCCTTATGTTCGTTAGCAAAGATACACGAAACGTGTATTAATTAATATGCTAGAAACGAAAAAAACAACCTTCACAAAGTCAAACAATAATTTTGATGACCAATCGCTGTTATTGATCGCCAAAACAGCATGACTCAGACCAGCAGTGGAAAGGTACGATAGCCCGCTGGCGTAAAATAAAGCTTAGACACGATGCAGACGTTAGTGAAAAGCCGTAGCTTGCTGCGTAAGCATCTTGGAGTGTTTGACTGCCAAAAATACTAAAAAGACTGCGACCATGCCTCAAGTCACGCATATACATATCCTTCATGACAGCAACAGTCACCTAACGTTAATTTCGCCACACACAGCGCAAGCGCAAACATTCTTTACCTCAACACAACAAATCTACGTTGCAACAATCCGAGGCACAATAACCACTTAACGAGCCTCAAACAAAAATCCTTGAAGTTACAATGCGGAGAGAGGGATTAAGCTACAGACGAGTCATGATGTTGTGGGTGGAGAGAAAACAAGACGAGTAGTGAATGTCAGGGGTCAGAAACGCCATCAACACTCAATGGAACGCGTTGAAATGCGAAGAATTTGTCCTCAACGCGAACGTGATGACGCAGAGCACCGAAATAATAAGAAAAATACGCTTATAGCTGACCTTCACGTCTTTCACTCGGTGGGCAAGACTTTCATTCAACACAGCGTTATCGACAAAAACAAGTACTTCCCAACGCGGGAAAATCTACAGTTTAGTTCCTTTTTTTATAAAAGAGCTAGAAAAACTTGACGCAACAGTTTCAAGAAAGCTCTTCCAACACATATCCGCATAGTTCTACAGAACCCCATATCTCCAAACAACTGATCAAATGTTTTTGCCTGTTCGCTTCGGCGAGCGATACTCGGGACATACACCTTTGTTACATTGACACCAGCCTCGCTGTGACTTCTTTCGCTACTTTACTGAAGCCACAAGCGCGAGAGAGCTTGACCTTAAGCTACGGTCAGATGCAATTGTAGTACTCTGAAGGAAAGCACTGTCGCCAGGCCATCAGCCAAAACAGCCTGGGCAACGAGTTTGCAAACGTTCGCCCCTTTTGCATTCACTGCAACATTTAAACTGTGGCAGCGCAGGAGACTAATAATCAAGCGACGGAAAACAGTTACGATGAGCGAAGCTAACACTTGTGCCAAATAATTTCATCTTCACATTTCGCTCTTGGAGCAAAAAGCAATTTAGTATTGATGGACTGCTCATTCAGCCGAGATTACTGGATATTGCGCATCGAACAGTAACGCGATTTTTAATCGTTTCAGCCCTGATCCGATAACCAAAGTCACCAAATAGGACGGAAAGCATCGATTTTACAAGTCCTCTATGTTTTTATCGACCGCAAGTTCGCATCGAGCAAATCAGCATCCTAATCAGATTTTGAAACGTCAGCATCTTTTGGCGACATCTGACAAACGATCTGAGACTTTCGGTCACAATTGCGTGTAAGGCGGCACTGCAATAAGCAAATGCGCGTTGCTATTGTTGAGTTTGCTGAGTAAAGTCAAGCACATGCAACTCCTCGAGAAGGCACTGTACTCGAAGCAGTTTCTCTACTACGGATCTTGCCTATGTATGACGTGCTATAATCCAATGAAACACACCAAGACAATGACGTACCGGTCATAATTTTCCAAAAGGTCTCCTCAAACTCTTTGGAATAGACCGACCCTTTGCTTGAGCCGCCGCCAAAGGATGACATCACGTTGGCAATCTAAAAGCACAACATAATGCTTGCAAAGATCGCCAAAGACAAAAACAATCGGAATAATTCGCTCTGCAGTATGCGGCAAGCTCTTCCAAAGCCGTTACAAGAAGAGACAAGTCACCTGAGCCCATTCGTCGGTTCCATCCGGCTGACCTTGTGTCCGGATGCTTTTTGTCGGCTGGGTCGCCATCTTCGCCAAGGTTGACGAAGCGGAAGAAGACGACACAGGATCGCTGCTACTTCCTGAAAAGTAGCATTGTCTAGTTAAACACTTTGATCAAAGTGATTCCACCAGTCGCAGATAAAGCGGAAAGGCATCCGTATTTTGTTTTTCGCATCATAATCGATGGAGGCAGCCCATAACTGGCAAACATTCAGCAGTACACAGGCAATTCATTTGAGATGTAATCCCAAATGTAAGCATTCGAGGCAAGATCGACGCGTCCACGACGGCTAAGAGCATTTTCAATGAAATACAAGGTAGTTGCTTGAATGACGCACAAACGCCGAATCTCACCCTGAGATGATCTGCTCCGGACCGCACTGACTGTGTCGACGATGACATCCAGGTCAGGCAGTTTTTCCAAAGTCAAAACATTCTCTTGTTCGCCTGAAGCATTCTCGCCAATCGGATGTAGCTTTGCCGAAGCTTGTGAATTGTTATTGTTATTATCGTAGAAAGAGTCATGGCGAATGTGGTCGCCGAATCGAGTATTCTGGCCGTCACTTTCTGCACAAGTACGAAGTTTATGCGATTTCTTAAAAATGCCGAAGCCATAGGAGTATTCAAGAATGGAACATAAAAACTACAACTGTCTAAGAGACAACGGTGCCAATAATATGCATATAGTATCAGAATTTCCAACACAACTAATTGTTCAGCATCACACAAAAGCTACACTGCTTACCGACGCCATCTTTTAGCTTCGCTTGAAGGCGGGTTGATGACGAGGTCTCGATTGCACCTCGGCCGTGCTCCTCAGGCGAAGACGGAGACGACGGTGACGACGAAAGAGGGGAATCGCCGCCATCGCTGCGTCGAGAAGAGCACTTTTTTCTCGAATCCCTCCTGGTCTGACCGAGTGGAGTCGCATGGTGAAGACCCGGAAGGTTTAAACCTGGGTCGCCGGCCCCAGATCGTCGGGAAATACTTTCCAGCGTCATATCCTTTAATTTGCAGGAGCCGGCCGCTTCCAAAGAAAGAACGGTTGAACTTGAGCGACGTTCGCTTTCGCTGGGAAAACAATCTTCGTCCAAATCGGCGCCGTACACGTCGCTATCGAATGGGGACAAGTCGTCGTAAGGCGAATTGCTTTGCGAGTAATGAGCTCTGGATCGTGATCTATAACTAGCCCCACGAATTAATCCTGAAGAAACAACAAAACATGATTTAATAAAAACGCAGTTTCTCGGTTTGAAAAAGTATGTAATGCAAAGAGCAACCCAGGTATTTTCTTCTGCCTGAGGCAGAATCTTAGCATTTAATGTCCACGCAAGGCTTCTGAATGAAACTAGGCGGTGACCACTTCGGCATTCTCCCGGAAAACCAATTAGTAATTGACCGACAATGATTCAGTAACCTGCGACCAAATACAGCTAGCAGGAAGCCTGATATATAAAAAGCATCTCTTTCTAATTTCCTCAAATGCCTTTGCACGCAACATAGCCTGCTGCCAGTGAGGTAGCAGAGGTTAAGCTGCATACATCTACTACATAAATAACAGAAACGTAAAACGATGCAATTTAAAAAAAATAGCGAACACCTTGATAAAACCTTCAACACTTACTAACAGGCACCTTTATACTACGACTATGCCGTGACAGCGCTGCTGTTGGATTATGAATGACAATAACACGCAACTGACGCTTCGGTTCTGAGTCACTCTGCGGTAATGAAGAGACTTTACAAAAGAGGCACCAATACCTTAACTTTATGGTGGAGATCGCACAACTATCGCAGTTTAGTTACGGCAATACAAGGTCAAATTTAAACAGTATTACGTTTGCCTTTCACATACGTGATGACAGTGACGGGCACAACGCATCTTCGACGCTCAGATAACTAAAAAGTGAGGTTTCATCTGTTGCCGCATGTAGAAAAGGTGCGATTAACTAATCGAACTCAACAACATCGCATGTACCAGGAGCGGCACGAAAAACTTGGTTAGTTTGAAACTGCTCTGATCTCTTTGCCCTGACGCGACAGCTTGAACACAACTGGGCTTCGTGCGATCAAAAAGCTGAAGTGGGAAAGAGCCACGAGAAGGCGTTTCCATCGCAAAATTAATCCGGTCTCAGGCGGCAGGAAAGAAAAAAGCAGACTGCATTGCAGGACAGCATTGCTCGATTGGTAATTGCGACAAGGAAAGGAGAGCGGTCTACTCCATAAAATATTGATGCTGGTTGGGGAAAACAATCCGTCAGGCAAAAGCAAATCGATTGACAGCCAACTTGCGCACAGTGGCGTTCCTTTCTTGGAGGTTGTGGTCTAAACATTTTGCTTCTCGAGGGGTTTAAACTGTTTAGTTAAACCTACGGTCTGGAATTTAGGTTTTCAAACGTGGCTTCAGCAACGATGTCTTATTTTTTGAACTAGCTGGATTGCTTTGAAAATTTACCTGATTGCTGCAGTAATCAAATAAACTTGTTTGTTGACACATTGGTGCAGTGGACTGTTATCATGAAGGCAACAGACAATTTTTGTCGATGTACCATATTACACGAGAGTTTCTGCGATTGCAGGGAAAGTTTACATACGATCACAACGTACAGACAAAAATCAAGCTCTGCCTACTTGGTCAACTCTGGGCACAATGAACACTGATCGGCCATGATGGCTGTTTAGTACAGCAGCTCATACAGTTCACCGTCAGTGATTTGCCATGTAAGATCTTTTAAAACTTCTTATTACATTACGAAGGTTCACGCAAAAGACGTACACGACAAAACAAGGTGGGGAAAACCATATTACGTTAAAGCGACTTTGCAGTTGATCAAAGCACCACAAACTTACGCACAGGCATTAATTAATAATAAGGTTTGGACGCGAGTTAGGTCGGGACTGTGGCGTTTTGGCAATGAGCGCAACGTCATCGTCCTTTAATCAAGCCCAGTCGTCTAAGGCAGACTGTGATGCACATACACTTGACGTTTGTCAACTCTCTAGTAATTGCACTGAAACGTACAAAATCAGTCACGATCCACCGAAGCAAAACTCTTGGTTTGTTGAAAACCGGTCCCACAGCACCGTTTCAGTGAGATGACTTGGGGAGGTAGCAACTACCACTTAAAGCTGTCAACTGGTGATTATTATCATCTCGCAACGTGTGCACTGAGAAGTAAGGTTCGTGAAATCAACATAATATTTCAACCAACGGCTCATGGGCGGTTGCAGCATGTAGTCAATAATAATGCGGAGATTTCAGGTTGACGAAAAGCGGAACAGGTGAATGAGTTTAAACACCTTCCACAAAGCATTTGCATCAAGTCGCCTCGAGCACACCTTCAAATACCAACACATAACACTGGCATTTCACTGAGAACGCTCCTGACAAGAAATGGAAACGCCCATTTGCTCTGCACGCGACCTGAGATCATTTGGTGAAACCGGTGACAAACTGTTTTCTTTGGAAAATTTTTGCTTATGATTTCTGTAGTCAGGCTGATAAACCTGCATTTGCCAACACAGAATCTTTCACTTTTTGCTGCGAAAGGACAACACACTATCTGACCAACATGGAACTGCCCAAAAACATTAATGTTCACTCCAATTTCATCTCAAATTCTCCGCTACAGTTTGATTGCTTTGCCACTTGAAAGAAAAAAAATTAACTGTAGTAGATGAAAAGCTCCGTTGAGGTTAGATGCGTGCATCTCGTAGTTGATTCACATGTTTTAACAATAGCTAATGCTCTTGTTATTTTAACAATACCAATCACAGAGATGCGTCAAACGAAGATGGTGCATGGTTGGCCGAGGTACTGCTCGTAGCTAAACACCTATTACAAGAGGTGTTTTTAATAGGTGTTTTTAACAACTTAGGTGTTTTTAACAACTTAATGAGGTGTTTTTAACAACTTAACACCAATTAAACCAACCTAAAACAATGGCGCCGAACAGAGAGCAATCCACTAGAAAAAATAAGGTGTTAAGTTGACCGTAAACATGCACGTCACAATCGACGAAATGAGAAACGTTTTCTGCGAGTGTAACCCCGGATTAGGATCACGACTTGTTTAACGGGCAGACAACACGAAACAGCAGTTAGCCTCGCAAAACTGTGGTTTGCAACAACGTCTATTTGCTAATGATTAAGCATCCATCAATGCTTCAGAACATCGACCTGAAAACGGGTCATCGACCCGACGCTTGGAAGAGAAAGAGCGAATTTTTAAGCGAAAATCACAGCAGACATTTACCCAGAAGAACGGTAATCGGTCGCGATATTTCACGGAGCTGAAGTTCCATTTGCTGCGGGGAAAGCTCAGCTTATCACGAACTGTAGCGGAACTAACCACAACGCACGGTGCGGACTTTTGTCAATTTTCTAACGAACCTACCCGCAGCGCAACAACTACCCAGCCAATAAAACAAAAAAATCAAACAGACACAAGCAAGGTGCTTGACGAAAGTGAAGTGCACTATGCAACCGACGAACAATGTGACAAAACACCTTTATGGCTGAAGATCCAAGTTTTTCCCGACGATACAGGATTTCGAATAAGTAGTTTGGAAATCGTTACTGAAACGCGCAAGCTTGATGTACAACAATAGCCAATGCTACAGTTACAAACTGTACTCCGTCGCGTAACTATCTCATTGAAGAAGTAAACTTTCCGTGAAATGACAGACGCTTATTTTACCTCGGTGTCGAGAAGACATCTTGAAAACAAAGCAAAGTGGGAAATCGGGTAAACAGCTTGTAACTTCCATGCTCTAACGAAGCCTCTGTTGCGACAGCCGTTGTATCCGCCGCCTTTTTATTACTTGTGTATCTGATCCAGCTGGTTGGCAAGTGACAGGCAGACGTTATGCCATTCCAGTGATGAACATTGATGACTTGAGAAGCTTTGATCGGTAAATCCAAGAGTAAAGAAAAGTTGAGATCCCAGTTCGAAATATTTAGTACCACTGGCCAGAACACCGTATCATTGATTCGCTACATAAAACGCAAACAGTAAGTTGTTTCAAAGACATTTAGAAAACGAAGCAATGGACAAAGCGCGACCAGCACACCGATTTACAGCCACTTTCATACAAATAGCCGGCATGCCGGACATTTTCACGCCTAAGCGCAACCACAGGCCAAGTGGCACTAAGACACAGTGCACACTGCGGCAGAGAACGACGCGCTGACTATTTTCTGTCAATCCTTACTCAGCCGAGCGAGCTCAGGTCATCATCACTGCTAACCAAGGTTTGAAATGTATATCTATTTGCGCAGTACAGCACTTGGAAGCACACGCGGAGAAAGTCAAGCAAGAGTCCAAAAAGGTATATTTTTCCGTAAGAACCCTACTTTAGCTAACTCGCCGGCTGTAAAACGACACCTGAAAGCTTGACGCAGTTTATATCTTTACGGAGAATAGCTTTAGACTTCTTCCTGTTGTAGACAAACGACGCCAGAACAATCTCAAAAGGTTTACAATTCGACACACCTCGGTTACGAGTCAGCATTATTTTCCTGTCTCAATCAAAGCAGCCTTTAATTTGATACACACGCGGCTGCCTCAACCAATGAACGTTATCAAGTTGTTAAAAAAAATTAATGTCTATTTAAATTACGGACAAAATAGACATACTTTTTCTAATATGTCAACGACAAGGGAGGGATAACCAAACTTACGCCACGAAAATACAAAAAGAAAACTTGCGATAAATAGAGATGGTTACTATCGATATCTGATTAGGGTCGAGAACTCATCGCAACCGCAAAAGAGAAAACAAAGATAACATCCCGTGTGGTGAAGGGGCAACGTTACCAGTCACATGAAACGAAAACCTCAAATCTAGCGCAAAATTTTCTCTTTAGCTCATTCGCGTCTGAAGTTTCTTGCATACCGTCCCTACCACAAACGAAACTTCTAAATCTCATGGAGACCGACACTATTACTCTACTAAAATCACTTTCATAAACCTAGTATTATGAAATGCTTAAAATAATGAACGATGCTGCAAGGCATTAAAACTGAGAACCACCCTGCTCATCTCCGAACAATTTTCTATCGCCGTCACAGCGGTCGAATGCCACTTTAGTTGGCGTGGTTAGTTTTACGCTGGTTACAAGTGGCGTTCTTCGTTCGAAAGCAAACAGGCAGAACAGTGACTCTTCTCAACCACGATGCTCGATCAAGCGCAGCGTTCATCACGCCCGCTACCATGACGACTAATGCCTGTTATCTCCCACTCACCGTGATTTTAATTTTCGTGCAAGCGCGAGGATTGACCTGTCAAACCGATAAATCTGTAACGATTTGTGAAAGCCACGAAAGAGAGTGATTTCACGTTATTTACGCATTTGCTGATACATCTGCCACAACTGCAATTCAATAATTTGTAGGCTGTTTATTCAATATTTTGTAGGCAGTTCAGCCTGTCTCCTGCATCGACAAAATTACGTTTCTGCAGCCTGCGCAACACATTAACTGATTCACATACAAAACCGATCCCAACTCTGGCTGCAATGAATTTAGAAAGTATGAAAATCATCGCTAGCGGGAGTTGTGTCCAAGCACAACTCCATACAAGAATAGATTTTCTTCTACGTAACATCACCCTGAGGCTATACATTCTGACTACAGCGGCATAAATTTCTGGTGCACGCGGATTCAAGATACGAGAACAATCGTGCAGTGCTGTAGTGAACGATATCAACAAATATGCACGATTGCTGATAGCGAGTAGGTATTAACAGCATTGAGGAAAAAACGTCTTTCTTCGCTGTCAGGGATCAGAATTCGGAGAATTCGATTCCGGAACATAAAAATCGCTAATGATACTCAAACCACCCACAGGTTTCAAACCAAACCAAAGCGGTTATTATCAAGAACAACCACATGTGCGTAAAATAACTGATATTGCGACAGTAACTTGAAAAAAATCATCATCTCTTTCATTTAGATTATTGGCCATTCCCTAAACCCGTGACGATAACCAGGTCGGAGCTATTCTTTCAGGCGGAAATAATCGACACTCCATTATTTCCAGCTAAGAAGGAAGGGCGTCATAAACCTGTCGACGTTACAGACAATAACCNGCTGACGTTAACGGCTTTGGAATTGGATCGTGCTACATTGACAAACGCTGGTGCTGAGAAGCATATGATCTTGTGCCATCTCTACCGAACACTTAATTAAAAGCGGTTTTGCCACGAGGATGTTATCATTAAATACTGAAGACACAGCAGCTGATCATCAGCTAGAACATAAATCCAGCACAAGTTCTGCTAAGAACGGAAGCTACATCCTGCATCGATGTTGGAGAACCGTTGCAATTTTGACCTAAATTTCGACGTGGGAGAAAAAAATCTTCCTGTCATAGGAATTTTCAAGACGGAAACATGCGAGACAGTTTGGTTTACGATTTGACTGCTTACGGACCTAAGGCAAACTCACGAGGATGTCCCCGACTTCCTGAAAACGTATGAAGTTTTTAGTGCTCAATATTCCATAAGTACATAGTTTCAGTGGGTCCCAGGCCAACTATTCTTATTGATAAATCCGACCCTGGGAATGAACAAAGTATCGCTTTCAGCAGGAGTAGCAAAATCATCGCTCCCAACGACTCGAGATATTGTGAAGTATCCAACAACCTACCGCAAAAAGCCACAAATCATGGAATGCTGGTTAATTTGGCGCGTATGCCGATTTTCTTCGTAGTTTTGCCCAGATAGGGTGGCCATAAAAGCAACTTGAAAAATATTGACCATACCGTGTTGCGAAAGACGTTTGTAACAGGTGACGAGTGAAAAAAGGACAACGCTAATCAAGACTTGGCGGCGCTCAGAAGTCCTTGGGCCAGCAACGAAGCGGCGATTTGGCCGATCGCGACGAGGAAGTATGCAGCTTAAGTTCATAATAACATTTCGGAGAAATCTACAGCATGGATGGTGCTGCACACAAACAGACCTTTTTTTCTGATTTTTTAACAAGAAGGTTTTCAAATCTGTTACAACACGGCACATCTTTGCGCAAAACCTTACAAAAACTTCAAACATAAAAACATCCAACACAAAAGCAAAACAATGTGTTAAAATCTCCATTTACGTAAAAAAAAACATACTAACTGTACATATCTTTGATGTCCTTCTCACAGGCAATGACACGTTGCTTCAACCGAAGGATGCACTGCATTGCGTGACAGTGGCCTTTTCTTTCTTTGGCAAGATTCAATTAGTCACACCGTATCCGATAAGAACATAAACTCGGTCTGCCATTATATTTTATTGTTGCATCATGCACGCGGATGTAACCTTGAAGAACTCATGAGGGCCTCAGCGGTGACACTGACCATACCACAATAAAGCGCAGGCCAGCAGTGTTTTCCAACCGGGGTTCAGCGGGACGCCGTTGTGTCCATCGAGGCGGTAAGTGGAACCGAACAGAAATGGATAAATTGCGATCGATTCGCTTGGTGTGGGTCACTATTGTGGCTTTACAAATATTGCGGGAAAATAACCTATAGCACCCTGCACGGAACTGAACGTTGTCATCGAGCGTTGATGCACTCCCGTCTCTGTTGTGACATAACTATTGACACGAGGCATATCGATGTTAATTTTATGATTAAAAATGCATTTACCCATCTCGTTTATTAAATAAATAGGACAGACACTCGGATCATCGCACAGAGTTTCTTGAGCAATGTAAACATTTACGGAAGGTTCCGCTCCAGCAGAAAGGTTCAATACACTGGTGAACGCATACATCTTTTACGTTTATTTCTGCAATATGACGAAAGCCACTTTGTGCTTATCGTTGCGGTAACAAGAGCACGCTACTTCAGCCCAGGGTGTGTGGTTAACAGATTGGACCGCAGGCAATCGTCGAACAGAATCAACGTTAAGTTTTTCTCTATACTTCGTTAACACGATGGGAAAACCACTTCTGCATCGCAAGGGCACTACTCGCACTGTGGGTTCAAAACAGCTGCCGGCACAACAGCCAGTAGGTCGCGTTGCTCGTTGGTTTCCTTCCATGCAGTTCATGGCGCAAGGTCGCTACCTCGTTCAAGATCTGGGTAACGCGAACCTTAGTGATCTTCAGCACATCTCCACAGCTAATTCAAGGCTAGATTGGGCAACTTTGCCGTAACCAACTTAGGTAAAAGATTAGCTGTGCTCTAAAACGTAAAAGCGATTCGTGGAGCAGCGTAAACAGAAAAATGCCAGCTCTGTGGTCGGTTTCCTTGCACCGATCACAGTCGAGCCACACAGAGAAGAAGCCACATTTATTTTTTGACATGTTAGTTCGTCCAATTTCGGAAAAAAGGCAGACATTTTAACGGTTTTGGCTTAACGGCTGATCAGAGACAGTAGTATAGTTTCAACGCCTTCTGTACGACGGTGGTGTTGATAAAACGACAACAGGTCTACGGTTTTTTTTCGCGGCAGACAAACCTTTGGCCAAACCTAGTTACGATTAAAAAAGAGAAGCATTACAAACACAATAAAAAAAGCTTCTTTTTCAAACTGAAAACAACCGAACACACGGCCAGGGCAGGATCCTAAGCAACCTGGCAGCGTCAGCTTAACGTCCAGATTAGGTTAAAACGCACGCACAGCAAATGCACACAATGAATAACCGCGAACCTGCAGTACGACTTTCCAACACGAAAGTTCATGCCAGAAAAGTAGAACAATAGTAACTGGTCAGGATTAATTTCGTCTACGAAGCGAACTAAATAAAACCACGACAAAGCATTTTTTCACAACTGGCGGCACTGAATTCTTAACCTTTTTCCACTACAGGTCTGATGAAAGAATCTAGTAATTTCTTAGACCGGTTTCTCGGGTAGGAAAAGCTTATCGCAACAACTCGTTTGAGTGATATATGAATTTTGGTCATACATTTCCTAATATAACAATCTGTAAAACGCCACTCAGGCTGCTTGAAAGCAAGACTTCTTTTAAAAACTCATTACGTCTGTTTA
>JGI24158J21664_10003529_pt1 | contig 19680 bp, 16 predicted proteins | sample Ectturendosymbi3_FD_21664 | JGI IMG/M metagenome (IMG submission 21664) | reverse complement strand
GAGACCAAGTCTCGAGACTCCATCACTGGAAATAACGCACATGAAGCATTCGGTCATCGTCATACAGAATCAGCATTAGATAATGGGAGAAAAATAGAGATTGCAAAAAACAAAAGACAGTTGAAGTAGGCGGATTAAAATATTAGATGGAGATGCACATTCATCAACAACAGTATACAAATGTTTCCAAGTAAGGTATCAAATGTCTTGATAAACAAGACAACTTGATGAGAGCCAACACGTACGTTCCTGGGGATAATGGAAAATTCCATAGCCGTTGTGGATGTGTTCAGTTCCAGACTGTGTGTTTTTTGCATAATGGGTAGACACACATTGATGCGCAAAGGGAACGTAACAGTGTTTCTAACTGCACCTGCAGTAGAACACTGAGAAAAGATGATTCTGAGCTTATGTGGTGCACAATAAAATGATTCCACTTGCCTCTGAATGCCAATCTCATCCTTCAGTGAGACGTGAAATACAGTAAAACACCAAGATAGTTGACTTGTTTGGCAACCTTTTCAGGCCATTTGAAGAAGCAGCTGATGCGTCATGTGGTTTGTAGGGGGCAAACTACACCTGTTGTCTTATTACAATTAAAAACGATTTCATCTTCAACAGCATAACCACAGCAAATATTTAGAAGGTTTTGAAATTCACTGGTACTGGGACCAAACACAAATATTCATCATCAAATAGTAGGTAATTCCCAACCAAGGTTGTGCGCATGGGGGGGGGTTGAGGTTAAACCCCCCTTGAGCTTGATATTTTACAAAAACTTTATTACCTGCGCAAAGGAGATTAATTGTTTTCGTATTTCTGCTTGTTAATTTGTCGACTTAATGCAAATACCACGGAATGAATTTACACGCAAATTTCAAGGAACATTGCAAATGGGCCAAAAAGTAATAATTAGGTTTTGGTGGGAATCTGGGTTATTGTCTGCGTACAGAAACTATCACCACATTTGCAGACCTTTGGTCCACTGCCCATGTTTAAGATTGTGTTTCGCTATAGTCCACTTTATCCGAAACAATTGTGTTTATTTTGTCTGATATGGCTGATTAGCGCAAGCACTGACCGAATTGGCTGCATTACCAATTTCTGTAGCATACGAGCTCAAAAACAGCAGTTGCAACATAGATGTCTCAGCAAGGAAAAAGGAAAACTAAAAGTTTGCTAGACTTCTATACATAACAAAAAAAGAAAGTTTTCTTGCGCACTTTATGCGCATTCTCAATTCTTGTGTAGTTTAGCAACTAGCAAGATTTGATCTTTCAAACAGGGGTATGCGCCAGCCAGTCCAGCCGCACTTTTTCTATGCTCGACTGCTCGCATTCGACAAGACATTAGCGCAGCCTTCTTTTCCAGTTGTAAATTGCTCTGACGCACTGATGAGTGTGTTTTACACCCCTGCTTTAACGGGTACCCTGATATTTTTGCCGTTATGAACTGCTGTGTCGTAGCGTTGAGTGTATTGTACTCCGATAGCCTAACTTGGAGCGCTGAAAATTTATATTCAGTGCAATGAAACAAAGGGAGTGGATGCAGAAAAATATGCATATTGTATCAACAAAATTCGCCAAAACGTTGCTTTGGAAACATGACTATGACGTCAAATTGTGACGTCACAAACAGCGTACACCAAATACAAATGACCAACATATGCCACTAAATGAAACCACCCTGTAAAAAATTTCTGCGTACGCCACTGAATCGAACTGATGCGACACTCCAACGAGTCCAGCAAACTCGAATTTCATCGTCAATACCAAAAAGTGTCTCTAGTTTTAAACTTCTAATTTCAGTCAGTGCTGAAAATCTATACTCGCAAAACCATGTAGGCATCAATTGGAAAATATTTTTACAACTTTCGAGGTGATCACTGGAAAACATCCACTTGCTGTGGACAGCCGAAACTCACCTATATTCTTTTGGGCCAATATTGGTTGATAGAAAATGTTGTTTTGTAAATCAACGAACTGTTGTTTTTCTTCGGTGGATACATTGGTAGTTTATTTTTCCCGAAGGCTTGAATACCCATTTACAGTCACTTATGCCGAATTCGGGGACATGCTTTCGAAGTGGGAAGTGTAGATCAGTTAGTGTGTTCAATATTTATGGACATGGGCGTCAGAAGGGGGCATGGGTGTCGGAATAGGGTAAGGGACCCCTGAATTTTGAAAATTTTAGAAAAAAGGTTGTTTTCCTAGTTTCGAGTGCGAAAAAAACAAATTTCCCCACTTTTGGCTCCCTACAAAAATTTTTGAAAAAATTCACTGGTGGCCTCCCCTGGAAAAAATCCTTCCGACGCCCATGTTTATGGAATAATCCTAATCGTCAGCGGAGATTCAGCAACAGCAGGAAAAGCATCGACAATTTCGTTTGAAAATTTTCTCCTAATTAGCAAGTTTGCTTGTCAAATTAAGTAAATTTTTAAGTTGCTGTAATTATGTTTTCAGATGGACCTTGTAAGCTTCAATTTAACGTAGGGGCAGTGCGAGACTCATGGATCACGGGGACCGAAGAAAAACCTAAATTACTCCTCAGCTAGTGGCCATATTCTTTTGCTATCCGATTGTGAAAATTTTATTTGTGGTCAACAGTGTTGTCTGCAACAAGCTGCGTCGACCTGAAGAAAAAATTACGCACTTTTTTGTTTTTGAGGCATCACAGTAAAATATTTTGCAATTCCTTTGCCTTTGCCTGTCATAATTGCAATGTAGAAAGTTTCAAACGTTTCACAGGAAAGGTTAGCATTCAACGAACAATCTCTGAGAAAATTTGGACGAAAGGCTTGAGATACAGTGTAGAATCGTATACTTTATCAAAAATGGATGTTGATGGGACCCATGGAGTGTTCCATTGGTCACTCAGTTTGTAATTTATACATGGGTTTCGTTGTTTATTGCAAATGATGCCGACTTTCAAGAAAAGAAATACCAACAGAGGCGTATTTACTGCGAACAGCCTAAATAAAACATATCAAAAACAAAACATTGAAGTTGTAACAAGCGGCAAAACACTGGGCCGAAGCCTGAAATTTGCTCCTTACCAGGGCTGTTGAGGTGAGCGTTCTTGCCCAACGAGCGCTACGGCAATTCACTCAGTAGTCATGCGTCGAACACCCAGCCTTACAATAGAGAGGCGAACACTACACCACAGAGCTATCGCTGCTCCCCTAACAAATATTCGTTTCAATGCATACAATTTCTCAACTGCTGCGCGAGTCCCTTATGCCATGTGTTCGCCGCAGAGTCGTGCGTTTTTCTATTTTTGACAAAGGTTGAGAGCAGGCAACATAATTATTTGTTGGAGCGCAGGGGCGGATCCACAGGGTCGCTATCGCCCCCCTAAAATCTACGAAAGTAACTTTATTCGCCATGATTTTGTACAAATTGGAAAACAGCATTCGCGACATAAGGTCATTTTGCCGTCCATTGATTTGCCAGAGCAGTGTTGTGAAGTATACTTCATCTCTTCTACAGTAGTGAACCCATAATGAGAATTGACTACCAAATATTACTAAAATCGCCTCCCTAACTTTACTGTTTGAGCAGGAGCTGATTTCAGAAGTTTCAGCACCAAAGAGCAGTGAATGAGAAACTGTTAAGTCTATACAGGGTGTCCACAAAGACTGGATACATATGGGTTTTCAGTATCTGTTTTGTTTAGGTTATTTTTCTTCTCGATAGGTTTATTTATTTAAATGATGATGACTCTGTCCAAAGAAGGACGAATAGAGTTGGTACTGTTAATTGGACGAGAAGGTGGTCTTATGTACTCAAAACTTTATATACACCTTGTGTATAACGGATTTGATGACTCTCAAGTTTTTTTATTCCGAAAAAAGCAGATTACGCAGTATATCAAACAGAAAGCGCACGATGATAGATGCACAGTTGTGTTTATTAACTGAAGACAAAGTGTGCGTCAATTGAGTTGTCTAATCACAACTGCATGTTAACCGACGGACATCAGAAAAAGTAGACAGTGTTTGTGCTTGCATGATCTTTCTATCATGCTAGTAAAAGCGAATTGTCTAAAAACTTATTTCATTTCAGAATGGTTTAAATTACGAACCAGTGAAATTGGTTCAATATCAAGAAACTGAACTGACCGACATTAAAAAATTAAGCAGCCCAAAATTTTGTGATGTGACACAAAAAATCGCTACCGTTTACATCTGAGCCACACAAATATAAGAAAGGGATTTGGTGAATCGTCACAGAAGTAGAAAATAACAAGACGAACAAAAATAACGGAAGTGCTCTTTACACAAATCAAAACGTTTGTTTGCGTTGTTCATCGCGTAGGAAATCTAGCGCTCAGCCAAAAGCACGCACAGACGTTTCTCTCGTAGTCAAGCTATTGAGAAACTAATTCAGGTGTGAACAACAGCGATTGAAAAAATGCCATGAGTGAATCGATAACTTTTCAAGCTTGACTGACACGAATGGCAAATCTTTTCATTCGTGTTCACATTTCAATTTATCTCGAAAGAAATGTTTAATTGCACCGCAGAGCAACCTACCTCAGACTGGCACCAGCCTATAACTGACAGCTGCAAGAGACCAAAATTGTCTTAACATAAATGCATGATAATTGCTAAGTACCTGAACAAAACGCGTAGCAATAAAAGGGTCCCGTGTTTGCCAAAGAGGTATAAAAATGCAGCAACTCAATTGGCTCAGGGCTAATGTTCAAAATATGATAAATAAATAAATATCAACTGTTTGCTCTTCCAAGAAATAACATTAAGTTACAGAACCTGGAAAGTGTTAGCGTAAGACCAGTTTTCAGCTAAAATCCAAACGATAGTAAACCAGACTCAGAAAGCATCAATGATGGCAAGCCAGGGCCGAAAATAATCATTGGCTTATTTCGCATCTGCAAAAGAGAGAAACATAATCTCAAAAAAGACAACGCGCAAAATACAATTCACATGCGAAACAACGAATCAAAAGAATAATAATAATAACATAAACACGCACACACACGAAAAAATGCAAACAACCAATGACTATCTGAAAAAGTGGGTGTTCAGACAAAAAGAAACATGTATGCTTACACACGAGCACAGACGGGTCCCTGAGGAAATCCGTATGTCCAGATAGTAATGTTTTGGTTAACTCTTCGTAGTACCCCAGGCGCTCAACAGTAAGGCTTAAAGATATGGAATATGATTTACTACGTCAGGTTGAGGAAAATTTTACATCACAACAATTTATAACCCAACTATCTGTTTCCGCAATGAATACCAAACGAAAAGTTTGTACAAAGGATGCGACGGCGAGGTTTGTCCGGGATGTGTATACATCGCCTTGCACAACTACTTCAACACCAGGTTCGCTGCAGGTAGCAGTGAACGACTTCGAGCAAAGCAGTACGTCATCATCACGTACGATGGCTTGCAGTTCTCGGAAAGCCGACTCATTCCCACAGTAATCATCAATCGTTACTTGGTTTGTGTTCGCGTCATTCCGCGTTATAGTTAATGAGCAGTCCGGCGAAAAGTGACCTGGACCAAGGTCGGAGGGAGCGCCGGGCATTAGAACAGGGGCGTTCAACGCGCCATAGAAAAACTTCACGAAATCGCCGGCAAGTCTATCGGTTGTGCTTGAATCCATAAATTTCTCGGGTGACTGAAATTGTGAGGGTTGCAATGCCAGCAAGGGTTGGCCCAGCTGCCAAGTACAATGAAACCTTGAGTTAGAATTCCCGTTGCGTACAAAAACAGAAAAATAATTGAGGTTGTTCAAAAAGAGCTGATGAAAAAGTGTACAACGTCGCAATCAGCATCAATGCATTTGACATTGGTCTCTTTCATTTACTGTCCTCAAATGGACAGAGAAAATCTAAAGCTTAGTCAAATAATAATAGAACAAGCAAATTCTGGCATCAAAACCATAACCTTATCTTATAATTTAATTAAGGCACCTCAGTTGGTGAAGAAGGTGGTTGATTTTTCAACTGGTTCCAATATGCTAATGTCGTTCGTACTAGTGCTTCTTTATTACTTTTTGGAGAAGCTCGTACACCCTGAAACAAACATAGATTCGTGCGCAGCCGTTACGGTGAACAAGATGTAAGATCGAAAAAAGTGGAAGTGCAATACATGGGGTTGGTATAGGCTCGTCAGTGGCGTAACTTTCGGGGGCAGAGGGGCGAAACGCCCCTCCCTGGCAATCCAAACGTAAAACCGGGCCCCACTTAGCTTATATTTTGGTTTTAGCATTCTTTTGGTTTTCAGTAGGTCGTTGTTCTTTTGCCTTTATCGGAGGATTATCCGGCGATTTAGAGTTTCAGCATATCCATGCACATTCGGATTCACCATAATTTCTCAAGTTTTTTTTTAGTGTTGGCTAGTGGGCCTCAACAGTGGCCAGAGGGCCCCTTCAGCTAAGTTTTTCCCCTGGCTGAAACCTCTAGTTACGTCATTGGATATCGTGAGAAATAAACAGTGGGCTACTTAGCATGAATGAAGTGGTTGATGATATCAAAGTGCCTAATTTTTTAAATTTAACAATATCAATGAAACCCAACAGCTGAAACAAAAAAATCGTTGCACATTTTATGAGGTATATCTATGACAGTTGGATTATTATCAATTGCTTGGACATGTCTCCTCGATTTACGAACATTGACAAGGGCCAGGGTTTTGAAGAATCAGCATCGGCAAATGACGACACCGCAACGCCTTTTTCGGGGGTATAGCGCAAATACCCTCAATTTCCAAGTGTTTTCTGAATATGTGAAGCTGTTTTCGAAACTCTTCATTTAAAACTATTTCTGCTAATATCAAAACTGGAAAAAATGTGCGCATGCTGTTCTCTACTTCCAGCGTGTGATCAATGACATCATTTCCGCCTATAACTGCAAAGGAACTTTTGCTTATCTTGACGATAGTACGGTGTGCGGAAAAACTCCACAAGAGCATGAAGAGAACTTAAAAACCATTCTGAAAGCTGTTAAAAACGGCCAGCTCACTCTCAACGAGGGCAAACGCATGTCTGGCAAAGACACTATCGTTTTGTTAGGGAATCGAATCTCTAAAAGAGTTTTGCAACCTGACTGAGTGAAGCCTGTACTGGAGATGCCAGTCCAAAAGTTTGTGTGTTACGCGCAGTGAATGCCTGCTTATTCTGAAAAGGTGAAACTACTGGTCGTCGCGAAAGAGTTTCCACGAAACGACGAGGCATCCCGAACTTTTAAAAAGTCGAAGGAAGACCTTGCTGCAGCTTCGCTCGGAGTAATGGAAAAATGACTTCCGCTTCTCCTGGAAACTGGCACATCTGAAAACGCAATTTCTACAGTGCTAAATCATCAAAATTGCCCAGTAGCTTCCTTCTCCGCGGTGTTAAGCAAGAATGAAGTTTGCCGTGCCAGCGTAGAAAAAGAACCATTGGCTATTGTCAAAGCCGTCAGAAGTGGGAGAGCATTTTCTCACTGGACGCCACTTTGCAATTGTAATTGATCCAAGATCTGTTTCGTTTGTGCACGATACCAAAAATCACGGTAAATTTTTAAATGCAACAATGTTGCGATGGCGCATTGAACTTGCCCGATTCGATGTTGACATCGTTTATCGCTCTGCGGAAAACAACTGTGCACCAGATGCGTTGTCTAGAGCTTTTTGCGGCAGCATGCACAAAAGTACTCTTAATGAATACATGAATCTTTGTGTTATCCGGGCATCACTCGCTTGTTTCTTTTTGTCCGTTCAAAGAATTTACCTTACTCCCTGGAAGATGTCCGTAGAACAGTAAAGCAATTCAGCAGTGTCGCGTGTGCGCAGAAATTAAACCCAGCTTCTATGAAACGGCATCTGCTCAACTCAAGAGCAAAGCGTAGATATTAAAGGACCGTTGTGATCGTCGGCTAAAAATCATATTTGCTCACTGTCGCCGACGAGTATTCACGTTCTCCATTTACATTTTCTTGTTTTAACACTGATGCTATAACCGTATTTCCTGTTTAAATCAATTTTTTGATACATTTGGATTGCCTGCCTACCTTCATTCCGACGAGGCCCCGCATTTATGTCGCATGAACTTACTTCGTATTTGCACATTTGTGGCATTGCATGCAGTAAAATCTCTATCTATAGCGCCCTAGGCGGTGGTCAGTGCGAGCGTTATAACGGGGTCATATGGTCGGTTGTGAAACTTGCATTGAAATCTCATAATTTAGACGTTTCACAATGGGAAGGGTGTTGCCACTGGCCAGACGCTCTTCATTCGATTCGTTCCTTGCTTTGCAACGCTGCGAACGAAACTCCTCATAGGCGCATGTTTACATTTTAGTGACGTTCCTCATTTAGCGATCAGTTCCGACATTGTTGAATTTGCCTGGTTCTGTGCACTTAGAAGTACTACCTTTAGCGAAATACGATCCTGATGAAGTGGAGGAGGTTGAACTTAATCACGCTACTCCCAATTATGCTTTAGTCCGTTTTCCTACAGGTAGAGAAGCGACCGTGTCTTTGCGGGCCATTGCTCGGTCCTCTGGTATTCAGAACGAAAATGTGTCCTTGAACAACCTGCAACAAGCGACAGTGAAGTATCAGAAGTTGCTTCTTGTGACAATGGTGTTTCTCGCAATGTCGTATCGAATCATGCTGCTGATCACGTTGCTGACGATGAAACTGTTTTTCCCAGCGATCTTCCTAGCAATGTTGATGACACCGTGATTACAGAAATCCCACAATACCACTAGCATCTCCTCCTACAGTGCAGAGAGTATTTAACTTAAATTTATCCTTACGAAAGCGAATGCAACGTTATAACACTCGCACAAACTCGATAATTAAGTAACTGATTTTACGCGTTATGCAACAGGTTTATTGCCATTGGCTAACAACTATGCCTGCATACAATGCTAAGTTCGCTTTGTTATGAAAACGACGAATTTCTTGTCCCTATCAAATAAGATATGCTTTTATTTCCTTTTAAGCGCAAGTTAGGAGCCGCTAAAACGCCATCGTCGTAAGAAGTTGTCTTCACCATGGAAGATATCTACGAAGCTCTTGAATGGGTTGTACGAGCAGCAGTCCGAATTTTGTCAACAACCTTGAATTTCTTTTGTCTTTCACGCAGATTTAAATGTGAAATACATAAAATGTGGATCAACTGCTGGCTGGTTTTCATTGTTTCTGCTCTGGTTAGTGACAGCTAATGCGAAATCTGTCTCAAAATTTTCCAATTATTTTGCTTAGTCTTGTTGCAGGCCTTATTGAAAAGGTGACTTTACTGAACAAGGCCGCATGAGGCCCGCGAAAGCTTTTCTTGCGGCTCGCGAGGGCTTTCTCAATTGTAGAAAATGTTGCAAAAGCTCGGCCTCGAATAAGTAATTGTCGTTGCAGAATTTCTTCAATACTACAACGAAATCTCTACATCGAAATGAAATAGACTTTTGCGTCCCGCGGTAAATTAATGTTGATAATTTGGTCCTTCGAGCTTTCTGAGTCGTGCAGGCCTGATTTAGATGCCTTTAGTCAACAAGCGAAAAGCGAATAATGTGCCTACCTATCTGCAATCGTATTTCCGTTCCCATGCATGATTCATGACATCGGCTGATAATTCTTTTCCGTAATACATGTTTGGACGCCTTGTTCTCAACATTCTTAAATTCTGCGATACCATTGCAGTGCTGCACTAGTTTATAACTTTTGACTCATTTCCTTTCTACCTTTTAAGAGTATTTGTAAATATGTGAAAACAGCAAATGTTCAATGTGACAACGTTGCCTGCAACACATTTTGCTTCAATAAACCATATGACCAAACTGTATACCCAGAGCAAAACTTCCACCGTATTTGCTGCTATAAACTGTTTCCTTTACAGTATGAGCAGCTTCGTCCTTGGGAGGTCTGCAGTCTAAATGACCCCTGGTCTTTCGCAGCCTCCCACTGCCCCCATGCATTTTATAAATCGGGTGTATTTGGAAGTTATCGCATCTCTACATGATAATAATCGTGCATGATGGCGTCATTCATGCATGTGTTTCATCAAAGTAAATGTATTAGCGCCATCAAGCGTATAATTTTCTACTACGGCCGCGCAAGTATATTTCCTCTGTTCTTTCATGTATTTGTGTTTCTTGTTACTGCGATGCATGCTTAAGTCTAGCGCGTTGCGTGTTGGAGTGAAGACGTTACACAATAGAATACAATTATTATGTTTTTCCCTCCTTGGGATGCCCGAAGCGGTCGCCCCGTCCTGCACACCCGAGCTGTCTGGTATTATTGAAATTGAGCACGTTTTGCAAGTTGAACCATTTAATCGAAAACGTAGGTAACTCTTTGACTTCAAACGTCACAATAGGCTCTCTTTTGTAATTACGTGTTAGAGATCATTGCGACATGGAAATTGCCACGTGACCTACCACTTCATGAACAATATGCAATGACTAAAGGCATTTTAAAGCAGGCAGGGGACTCTTGTCGCTATAAGTCTCGCAAAAAAAACTTTTTATGAAATAATCATGGAGATCAATCAGCCGTAAAGATGACCAACCGTCCGATTTGCAGTTGTTTTGCTAAATGCTGAGAGAGAAGTAATAAAATAAAACTCAATGAGTGATTGAACCATTTCCATAATCTACATGTACAGTACAACCCCAATAGAATCATGTTGCACAGTGAAGGAGCCGTAGCAGAGCAAACAAAAAAGCACATTAACTCAACATTTTCATTGAAATCTTGCTTCAAGCAGCACTTGCTTTGATTTGGGATGTAAACTCTCAATAGAACGTTCCAGTCAGAAGAACTTTTGTTCCAAAATATGGCTCCCTGATCAGCGAACAGCATTACCGATAAATAGCTGCACGCAATTGCTCACTGCAACCACCTGAGAACAATCCTGGCAAAAAATCATGTATTATCTCCCCATAAAATTGTAATGGCTTTGCCTTTGCTCAATAAATCTGGTTTAGATCTGAAGTTTTACTCCCAGAATGACATCAATTTCTTCATCGTTTTAAGCGAGTTCTTTCAATGCACTGCTGGGCCGCACTAGATCTCAGGGCAGGTGTTGCGCAGCCATTCGAATGTTTCGTCGTCCAGAACCGGCAGACCATGTGCTCCATGGAAAGGTCGATGGATTGAACAATGAAGGACAACATGGTCAACGGTCTGTTCTTCTGCGCCACATTCACAAGCCGCAGAAGGGCCTTATAATGAATATCACGGCCAAAGCAAATGATACAAATGACATATTGCAAACGTTTCGATAACTCCTGTTATCATCATCAGTGCATAGCAGTGACTGAACGACTATACAGCCTAGGTGACGCACATTTAAAGTACAATTCTAGCACAAGATTATTCTTGTGTATGAGTCCAAAGAGTGAAGCTTCTGCGTGCTGTGATAATTGTGAGTTTGCAAACCTTGCTCATGGGCACAGTTAACAGCTGATTTGACAATACGGGTGTCAAAACGGGAAGCTTTGGTAACAATTCATAGGTAAAGTTGAGAGTAAAGACTTACTTATCATGTGCATAAACTTCAACAAACAGTGTGCATGGGACCAACACAAACGCTTTTTCATAAGTCAAAGTATGAGTGATGTTAAGTTTACAATTATAACAAGTAAAATTACCTCATCATGTAAGTATTGAAATAAGACTTCCCATTTCATTTTCTGCCTTCCCAGCAACTCTTTGGCATCCAGTGAATATTCCAATATAACATCAGTTGCTTCTATGCAAAAAAATTGGTGCCTTGGTTGGTGCAAGAGAGAATCAACACTTTTCATTATCAAGATTCAACCTTATAGGTACAACCAGAGAGGTAAAAATGTAAATAACTGTCTATAGATTTTCAAGCATTTTCTAGCAACCCAATTGTTTATCTTATAGTTTGCATTAGTTTTGATTGTCACCGCCATTTTCACACACATTTTCTTTCCAATTGTTCCAACATAACCAAGAATAAGCACTGAGCTACAAAGTGCATCTGGCCCTAGGTGTAGCCATGGCCCCCCAAATGTTTAGAATATCTAGTCATTTTGTGATTTGAGAGGCATCATTCCAAACAAAATATTGTTGCTCGCCTAAAATCAAACATTTTGGCCCTCCCAAAATTTTGAGCTGGCTACACTACTGAATTGGTGTATGCAGTTGGCTCTCAGTAAATGATAGCTTCATACGAACTGAAGTATGTTTCACTGAATGTTGTCCAATTGCATGCAAAAAATCTCTTTTCCATTAGAAATAAAAAAAATGGAGCACACAGAGTCATCCAATTAATGCAGGTTGTCAAAATTCAGAACGCCAAATGGTTAATAAAAGCATTCATGTCAAGCATGCTATGTATGGCTTGAAAATGACAGCAGTGCTTGGCAATCCTATGCCCCATAATGCATTACACATGGCCAAAATCACACTTTAATAAAATAACTACAAACTTTTCATTGACCTTCATCAGAAAGGAACACAAGCCCTTGTGGAATTACGCATTTTTGCACATGCGAAATTTTCCGTAATATTTTCCTGCACACAATGATTCTGCATTTGCTTTGGACGCTACGGCAAGTTTTATCTTTCATCCAGATCTTTGAAAGTAGCATACAACTGGATACATTTTTTGCTGCCACATTGACGTAATTGTCCAAAAGGTTTTAAGCAAGCACTTTTGAAAAATGAACTGATTATGGCATAAATGTTGCAATATGTAGGACCTGTTGCATGGGATTGTATTTCTAATAAGATTAAATCAGGGGTACACAACCTGCTGTTGTACAGCTGCATGCAGCCTTTGATAAAAATTTTTGGCTGTGCACATGTAATTTAAGATAGAAGTTATGATTGCCATGCCTTAACAAAAACTCTTCATCTACTGTATGAGTATACTTAGCAGAATGATGGTCAAACAGACTAGATGTGTGACAGCAGGCTTGACTCATTGTGCAGAAGCAGAATGGATGTCACACAAAAAAATAAAAATGTCTTGGAACTCACTGGTGGCCATAATTCATAAAAGTAACCGTAATGCATCTGGCAATAGTGAAAAGGTTGTGCACTTCTGGATTAAATCTTTATTGTTACAAGTGTTGTTTTCTCAAAGTGAAATCACAACTGCCTGTTGGGTATTGACTCTTATGTGAGATGTATATGTGGTTTGCAAAATGTTTTTGAATGATTTATCTTAAACTGAAAGCCTTTTCTGTTTTTGAACTCAGGTTTTATGGCTCACCTGTACTATTGAAATTTGGCAGTCATAAAATATAGGCTGGGCTTGATTCTGTGACTGCTTTGGCCATCTTTCACCCAACCTGTGCTGTTCGTTTAAGCCAGGGATTTCCAACCTTTTTTACCATCTCGTACCACTTGAGCACCCCGTATTGTCAACACGTACCACTTCTTCAGAACAACTAATTTGATCGAATCTTATTTTATTCAGAAGAATAATATACATTAACATAACAATAAAAGACCACAACTAAATTTATTGAGATTTTTGTTGTTTATCTTCCACCAATTCGTCAATGCGTGCCGTAAATTTGCTAACAGGATACTGAAAGTTATGTTCAGACGCACCTAGTCGATATCAATTTTTTGATTTAGCTTGTATCTGACGAATAGCGTTGATCAATCAGCTATTGGTAGCTTAAGCTGTAAGGAGTAAATGAGATACATGAAGCTGTGAGAGAAGTAGCGCTTATGAGCAATTATTTGACCTAGTTAACTCCCATAGCGTTGTATTACTTTTCAAAGCAACTACGCTCTTTCTGTTGACATGACCCGTACTTTGAAGATCGTAATGTTACAAAACAATAGAAAGAGCAGGCTACAGGAAAATTTATTTATTTAGAAACAAAACCCGATACGTAAACTAGAAAGCTGTGAATGCAAGTTTTTGTGAAAAAATGGAAGTTACTCGCGTACCGCATGCAAGACCTTCGCATACTACTAGTGGTACGTGTACCACAGGTTGGGAACCCCTGATTTAAGCAATGTCATTTGAAATGCATTATTTGTTGCCCATTTGCAGTGCAAACATGACTTGACATAAGGCGTTCAATTTCAGTCTTGGCCACAAGACCACCTTAAATAACCTTTACTGGAGATGTTAATTTCTTCTACTAAACAGTTGGAAGCTTGCTTTGCTTACATAGATTCTTTATCCATCCTTTTTTCAGATTATGCAATGGCCACCATCCATATTCAGTAGTTAACCCCAGTAAACTGAACTAATAACTATTGATACAAGCAAAATATAAATTAACCAAGGAAGTTCTTCATTAAAATTTTGAAAATCTTTGAAGCACATAAGAAAATTTTTTGTTAGACACAGGCTCCATGGTACTGCAGTATGTCACTCATTCATAAAGTTATTGCAAAAGTATATTTCAATACCTGATTTATAAAAAGACCCTTAACATCTGCGCAATAAACATGTTGGTCATCAGAGTGGAAGTACTTGCTCATTTCACCCTCTGTTATGATAGAATAAAGTGCTTACAGTGATTTTAACATGCTTCTCCTATAGCCTAGAACCAGCAATTCAGCAGATTGCTTCAGCAAATTTAAATCTTGGATCAGATGGTTCAATTCTGACTAACTATACAACAGAACTCAGTCAGCATCCCCTTCACCATTACTATATATCTTCTTAATCGGAAGCAGACAAAGACTTACAAGAAATAAATTCACTCCTATAAATATCTGGGAGTTTGGTGAAAATGGTTAACATTAACTGTATTTTATTACAGAGGGGAATAGGCTGCAAATTGTTGCTGGGGTATTGCAAGAACTATTGCTCATTGCAACATATGTGACAAAGCAAATAAGTTCAAACGTGGATTCAAATATTTATCGCACTGTGCAATAGCCCGACCTGCCCTGTTGTATAGCTCATCAGGATTCCCTTTGGTATAGCCCGGCAACACGTCCTATTGTACAGTCCACTCTGCAGACCTGCAAAAATTCATGTTTTTTTAATTGGAAACACCATACTCCAGCCCGCAGGCCTCCATCTGGTGTTATCTGCTTATATACAATTATTAAATTCTGCTGCAGAAAAAAAACTTTTAATACCTTGTACATCTTCTGTTGCAATGAGCCCCTTGGTTATTGTGTTTTTCAATGATAGTATGTCTTCCAAGGAAAGAAATTTCAGTAACTTTTGGCAGTGCTCATATTCAATCCCTATTAACATTGTGACCCTAGACACTCAAAGTTTTTCCATGTAACCTGAAGTAACATGATTAACTCAAGCCAAAACCCAGATAATAATAGAAGAAATGGGTCCCTATATGCTTTTATATCCCAGATGTTAATAGCAGAAACAGGTCTATGTCTATTCACTAGTTAGTGTACAATTCGCCCTCCCTATCTTCCAGGGTGATCGCATTGGATGACATCACCAAATAATTATGATGGTGAAAGTCGCATACCAAATTTGGTGGTGACGCCACCACCTTGTCATGAGATACAGTTTGCCCAATTTGATGCTTGCTGACATGTACGTGCAGGGTTGCTAGATTTATTTTTTCAAAAAAGGCTGAAAACAGCCAACACAATTGCTAACAAAATCCAAGCACTCAAGTCAAAATGACCAAAAAAGCCAAACCCTTTACATGAAAAAGCCAAATTTATTAAATAGTTTCCTTCCCAACAACTTAAATTCCCATAATAGAAACACATCTTGTGTACTCCGTGCCTCAACAGACAGGGTTGATGCAATTGGACCCAACCCAAAAGTACACCTGTTTTTTTCAATCGCACTTTAAAAAAACGATAAAATTCATAAAAACCCACTCTTCGCTTTTTCTTTGAAAAATCTACAATGAAGAAAAAGAAAAATATGCAGCACATGTGTACAGTTAACCGCAAATCAAAGACAAACAAACAGCAACAAAATTTAAGGATCTGAAAAAATGAGAAGAACAATCCAAACAGTTTGAGAAAAGGTTATCTCATTCTGCTCTACAAAATCGGTACATTTTAACTCATATTTCTGCTTTTTCTAAATCCAAACTGTTTCTGATGTTAGGCCATACTCCATACCAAACCACATGTTGAAAAAATACACATTAAGTTATTTTAGATGCTGAACTAGTCTACGAGGGCATGCAAATAAACTTCTTTGGTGACAGCAATGAGTTAGCGAACAACCAAAATAAAGCCAGAATAGCAGTTTCAGGCATATAGTAACAAAGTAGAGAACAAAAATAAAATAAAAAGACACAATAGACATCAACATAACACAGATGGGGGGTGAAAGGGTGAAGAGTTGATTGATACATGTACAGATGAGCAGGTGAAGCAAGCACACAGGTGAGGGAAGCAAGCAGCAATAAGGGTTATGAGGCAGATAGCAATACATTTTAACACATTTCATTACAGAAACAAGTAACAAGGGCAGAAAACAATGTTTGGGGTCTCGCCTAGTGTATGTGTGACCATTCCCACTATTCTCACCACGAGCCGCTCACTGCCTCCTAGCGCCTCCAGGCACACAAACTAGAGACAGGGTTGTCAGACATCTTTTGAGAAAAAAGCCAAACCATGTCCAAAAAAAGCCAAACGGAAACGGGGTAAAAAAAGCCAAATTGCTAAAAACCATAAAATTTCTGCCTTTTCCATGTGTTACCATGCTTTCTCCAAGGTGGTCAACAAAGCGAATAGCGCTATGACAGATTATGCTCATGGCAATCTGAAATTCATCCACTGTCAGTGCATCACTTTTGCTGCTTGAAGTCTTAACACTTTAAAGGAAGTGCTATTCGCTTTGTTGACCACCTTGGAGAAAATATGATAACATATGGAAAAGGCAGAAATTTCAAGGTTTTTAACAATTTGGCTTTTTTTACCCTGTTTGGCTTGCCTCATGAGGTTTGTCCTGCTGGTGGAACTTTAACTTTCCTATGTTTTTAGGTTTTTTCATGATTCATCAAGTTACTGACTACTGTGCCTTGGTATAATTCTAGTGTGGCATAACTTGCAATATACATTATCTGATCAATCACTGTCCTTCTAGTTCTTCAACTAAAGAAATGTCCTTTTCCATTACTATTGTGTATCCGCCCTTTGTCATAACTGCTCTCCACTTCCACTTTGAGGATGACATACCAATGAATTGCATTAGTGTATGATGTATAACGGGCAAGGCAACATGTTTGAACAGAAAATACATAAAGCACTGTCTAACAAAGCCTATAATCATAACACTTTTCAGCAAGATCTTTATTACAAAGCCAAGACACCAGTCGTAAACGCTCGGTGAGGTCGGAAACACAACTTTTGCAGCATCATCACTGAAATTCAAAGCTCGAATGAATGAAGTGAGAATTCGCCCAAAAGAATTTCCACACTGGATCTTCCTGTTCCACTGTAGACTTTTGACTAGCAGAGCGAATCTGCATGTCGCTAGCACATCTGTGAGATCTCAGCGATGTTTTATTGTGATCTTCCTGTTTCACTATAGATTTTTGACTGTAGACTTGCGCGACGAGTTGGGGATTTAGAGCAATGTAAGCTGCAGCACATTACAGATCACACATTTCACCATACCATCATTCCGCAATCTGTGTTTTCTCGTTGTTATGAAGACTGTATACCAGTGTGCATACAACAAGATGCAGTAGGCACCAGTGGTGGACGCATAAAATTTCCTAGGGGGGGCAAGCTTTGTCACAATCGTGTGACATCACAAATCAACTTTAGGGGAAGTGCCGAAGGCACAACCATTCTAGGTGGGGTCCAGGGGCATGCCCCCAGGAAAATTTTGCAAAATTACACCTAACAATACGCATTTTTGTGCATTCTGGAAGCAAGTTTTAGACAATACTGTTTTTACATTTTTTTTTATTTTTAGGGTCTGAGGGGGTGGCCATGGCACAGTGGCATACCCCCTCCGTACGCTAGTGGGAGGCACATTTTATTTATTTATTTATTTGTTTGTTTATGAGCAGACACGAAGTCCATAGTATGAACACACACACTCTGCAGAACGCAGGTCGATAATTATATTGAATTTAACGCAGGTCAATAATTTAATTGAATTTATTCAATTGAACCTTACCAACATTCGTTCACTGAAATGCAAAGCTCAGATACGAGTTTTATATAACGTAGGGTACGGTATGTACATATATTTCACCTAACAGCACACCTACTCTGAAATGCGAACGTCATTTTGAACTTCAGCAAACGTATCACAAAATTTATACAACGGGTTAGGGATTTGAAACAACATTGGCTAGAGTACTTACATATATTTCACCAAACTAGCATTCTTTTTTTAAAATGCGAAGTTTGCAATCTGTGGAATCTCGTCGTTTTGAAGTTTAGCAAATTTATCACAAAAATTCAAAACAACGAGATGCGTTCAGCAAATTTATCACAAAAATTGTATGAGAGGTTAGTGACATCAAATAATGTAAGCTGCACTGCAGTATACGTATAAGTATATTTTACCAAACCAGCATTGCTCGACTGAAATGCGGAGTTCGCAATCTGTGGTGTCTCGTCGCTTTGAAGCTTACCAAATTTGTCACAGAAATCTTACAAGAGGTTGGTAATTAAAATAAAGTAGGCTGTAGCCTACGTAGCCTACAGTATATATATTTCGCCAAACCAGTATTCCTGTAGCTGCACTGAAATGCAAAGTTCGCAAGCTGTGGAAACTTGTTGTTTTTACGTTTAGCAAGCTTGTCACACAAAAATTCTGCGGGTTGGAAATTTAAAAAAAGCGGCTACAGTGCGTATATCTATTTAACCCAGGGCATGTAAGTGCATAAGCAGAAATTTCAGTAAGGAAGGGACAAACAACGTCCGGGTCTCAACATGTCAATCTTTGATGCCCCTTGCATTTAATGCATCTTACATAAAACGTGCATTAATCTGGCGTTTTTTTTCCTGAATAATTGTGTTCAGATTTAATGTGACTAGCAAAACAAAATAAGCTACTGGCATGTCACATTTTCAGTTTCAACTGCATTGATTTGCACGGGCAATGCTGGTTGCTTGGCGGTGGTGAAGGATCTGAATTAGGCGAATTTAAACATTACCGGCTATAATTGGACAACATTGTGTTTTGGGCAGTGTTGCCAAGTTTTCTTACAACGAATATACCAAATCTTGTCTAAAAATGTAAAGAGAGGAGACGCTCTTCCTCATAGTTAAATAAATGTACAATTTTAGAATAAAATCAATTGATTTTGCTGCCCGCCAGCTATATTCAACCATGGGCGCAATTTGGTGGGGGATACGGGGGACGTGTCCCCCCACTATTTTAGACAAGGGGGACATAATCTGCCATGTCCCCACCACTTTTTTCTCTTAGGGTTTGTATTTGGAGAGGTTTCAAAACCAAATATGACGTTTGTCACATTTTGTGTTACGAGTTTTTCACGTTAGATCATGGGCGCAATTTGGTGGGGGACGTGTCCCCCGCTTTTTCAGGTGGGGGGGATATAATATCCCATGTCCCCCACTTTTTCTCTTCAGATTTTGCATTTGGAGAAGTTCCAAAAATAAAAGTGATGTTGGCCACGTTTTGCGTGAAACCCTTTTCATGTCAAATGTTGCACATAGCCAAGTTGATGTTGAAACAGAGTTTGGTGCGGTATGACTGGATTCTGTTAGTTTATCAATTTTAGCTTCAATAAAATGATATTTAGCATTTTTCAAGTTTCAGAGACCGCGAAAGATGGTTTACTGCTTCTGTCCGA
>JGI24158J21664_10003527_pt1 | contig 19684 bp, 18 predicted proteins | sample Ectturendosymbi3_FD_21664 | JGI IMG/M metagenome (IMG submission 21664) | reverse complement strand
TAAATGTACATGTGTATAGTTAAAAGAATTGCTTAAGCTTATCAAAAGAAATTATTTTTCCTTTGCAAAGGTTTTGATGCTTACAAAAGTAAGAGAATTTCTGAGTGTGGTGTAGATTTTGTCATGCGCCTCATGAAAGGAGACGAAAACGCAAAATATTTTTATATATTCAAAAAGCTTGCAAAAAGTAGAACATTTTGCATATTTTAAGTTTTGTTGTAACATTAGTACCTCAAAAGGTACGGATGGTCAAAGGAAAGACTCTAACCAACTGCAAATGCGATCCATCGCGACGGATCGTGACAGGCCGCGACAGACAAAGCAGACCTTTGGGGCCGAGGCGGGGATATATTGCAGACCACAAAGGGATGACCTCGTAGTGTAAAGCTCTGTGTACAACTCAGGAAATACTCACAACGTCTAATGAACCTTTGCTTACAGCCTAACTGTATCATTTTATCTGCGTAGATATGCCCCTTAGTTAATGCTGGAGCAACTAGAATCTGGAACGATGACGTCATGGCTCCTGCAATTAAGAGCGGTGACCAGTGGATATCATATGATGACAAAGGTTCCATCATAACAAAGGTGGGTAAGCTGAGCAAAACCGTTTGAGTCTGCTAGCTTTCTTTTTCGAAAATCACTCTGTTGACAATGCATCCAATTCAAAGAATGTTTGCGGATAACCCACAACCACCTCACTGGGAAGGTTTGCCATAGCTGTGTAACACAGTTGTGAATTAAGTTGAAAACGGTAAATGCAATTTATATTGTAGTATACATGTAATTCATAGTATAAATTTCAGGGATTCAGCAGGTAAAAAACTGTAAAAGTCAGGAGATTGGAATGAAAAATAAACAATGAAACAAGAGATTTTTATGAAAAATGGTGAGAAGTTGCAGTACCTTTATATTAGCAATTACGCAAACCACTTTGCTCAACATTTTGATTTTAATTTCATTTGGATGATTTCGACATCAAGATATGTTGTGGATCAAAGTTGCAGGTAATTATATTTCTACATAAATTAGGTTGCAAACGTTGGTTTTAAAGTGTACAAGAACTCATTTGTCGTTTTTACCTTGCTAATCCTTCATTAGGATAAATTTCAAAATTTTACTGGACATACTCTTCAAACATTTCATAAAATGTTTAAACGTTTCACTAGTTTTTCCAATTACATCAAGCTTTTTATTGTTTTATTAAATGTTTGCAATCAAATTTTTTGTTTAAAAAACATTTTAAAAAATTTTCAAAGTTACATTTAGTTTAAAATTTGTACCTCTTAAAATTCGCAAATGAATTAATCTGCTCCGAGTAGATTTCTGGTAAGCAGATGAATACCGTTGGCATGGATTGATGTCAAGACATGGCTCAAATTTTCGTGACGCAGATCACAGCACTTTTTACCTCTTATTATTCAAGTTGGCATAGGAACACGAATAACCTCTCAGCTCAAAATCTAATAAAATTTTGGAGATAAATCATGCGAAAAGTAACAAAAACAAAAAATTCAACGTTTTTTTACGTGTTATGTTGATCTGCCTTATCCTATTAAGTAAGATAAAACTGGAATAAAAGGTTTGGAATGTTAAATCAAAACTTGCAATAGGAGCAGAACACCGTTTAATTATTGCATGGAAAACTGAGACCAAACGTTCAGTGTGTGGTTCAATTATTACTCGGTCTAACTGATAGCCTTAGATATCGTAAATCTTTTTTTGAACTATTTTTACCTGATTATTTCAATTGGAAAACGATGGCTAGAAATGGCATTCACACAAAAAAGTTTCGAGAAGGAATGGCTTGCAAATATTATGCCATAATAAAAATTTGAAAAACATTAGATTTATGCAAAATTTGTTAACTATCGCTTTTCATTAAAAATTTTTGATTTTAAGATATTTATGCAAGTTTGTTGCCACAAACTGTGGTGACTATTCCGTACTAAAATGAAAAACCGAATCCTTTATACATTACACATTTATAGTAGCATCAGAAGTGGGGCCAACGATGACAGATATTTAAAGCGCTATTTGAAATTGTTGCCAAAACTTGCGTCTTGCGCTGACTAGGTTATTGCATGTCAACTGTGGCGCTTTCATTATTAATTCTTATGCGCAGATCAATTACCTTAAAGACCGCGGACTTGGTGGAGCAATGGTTTGGGCTTACGACAACGACGACTTCGCAGCTGTTTGCGGAGAAAGATACCCGCTTATGAGGTTGGTGTTCAGCAACTTTTATGGCTAATTTCCCTGGCAGTGATATATACAGTAAGCAAAAGGCATTTGGAGGTGAATTCAACCGACGAAAATGTCTTTTGTTTGTCAACTGCGCTTACTCAAGTCTGCAAACACATCTTTTGTTACAATGAATACGTTCTTGCGACTAAGATTTAAGACATTTTTGCTGCAAAAATACTTCTCTATTTTAATGTGGAATAGATAGAGTACTGCAGATGTGGCCAAATCTGCTTAAATAAGCTTATGCAGTTGCTGATATTGTTAAAACCGTGGATCTCAGCAACTTGGACCTGTTTATATCCGTGAAAACTTTGTTGAGTTAGTTTTCCTAGTCGGAATGATTTTATCAAGTCCGGTGATCTTTCAGTATTGCTGAGCTCTTTCAAAAAGGGTTCAGGTTGATTAAACTATCTACCAGTCTCTAATTAAATTTGAGCTGCTTAACGGTGAATGAGGTCACTTTTCTTTGCATGTGTGCTCATAAAACAATTGTAAGTTCAGGAAGACCAGGAGTGAAAAATGTTTATGACAGTGATTCCCAACCTTTTCAGTGTCATGGATTGTTTGACGATTTGGCTGAAGGCTATAGACCCCTTTAATAAAACCAGTTTATAGTTACGTACAAATGGTCTCTACTAGAAAAGGTTATTATCCGCTTTGGTTGCCAAAAATGATGTATGTTTCATGAAACTTACTACGTGACAACTTGATATTGCATAACAATCAAACTGTATTACGAATGGAATTTTGTGTTACAACAAGTGCTGCTAAGGGCGGGATAATTGCATATAAATGGCATTTGGTGGAAAAATGTGAAAATTTGTTCACTCACCAAGCATTGAAATAGTCAGCAACAGTATTGGCAAATGGTGAAATGGGCCACCGGATTTTGAAAATCAGGTTAAATTTGAATCGACTTGGCGACAAAAGAGAAGTTTGGAACTAGACGAAAACCAGGCTAAATTTTATGGTATTTTCCAGTGTATGAAAAAAAGAGTTTTTCCAGACGAAATCGAGCTAACTTTTTCTTTTTCAACATTGAATTTGACAAAAGTGTTTCTAAAGCTCGTCTTCTCATCAGGCGTCATTAGCTCAGTCAGCTTGCAGGGTATGGTCCAGAGGTGACAGGAGTCAATTTTTGACTCCTGATCCTGCTCCGTAGCTCATTAAAAATTTATACTCTTACTCCTGATTACACTCTGAAAACTTGAAACCAAGAAACAAAATCATATGATGTTCTCACCTAAACGAAGTTTCGTTCAACTCTTTCACCGGAGTAGGCTATTAATCATAACACAAGTAAACAAGCTGCTATCATTTTAGTTATTAACATCCACTAATGAAGACCCATAGGCTAAATTTGAAACACTTCTTACTACTTTTTTCACACAGTTAATTTAAACTTATATCTCCTATATTATTAATTTGCAAGATATTAATAATATGTTTAGGAACACTCTCAAACAAACCGCATTTCTTTTCGCTTGACTGAACCCGCACTCCAGTTGTTTCATTTTAGAGATACATAGGCTACACTGTTGTCTTGTACTTTCACTAAAAATTCGAAATTGTGAATACTGCTCCCAAAACAAGATGCAGCTTACAAAACAAGCGCAGAGGTAAACTTCGAGACGAGTGATCAGGTCATGATCGCTGACTTCTACGGGGCAGCATGCTCATCATAACCCCCTCGATGCGACTTGATATTCTGGAAAAATTCATCAAGGTCATTTAGGAATAGTCAAATGTCGATACCTGACCAGGGCGGTTGTCTGGTTGCCTCATCTCAGCATGGAGGTGGAGGAAATGGTGACAAACTGCTTGCTTTGCGCGGAACGCACGGTCAGTGAGTGAGAGCCTCTTTTGCCCATTACCCGGCTTTCACGACTCTGGGAAACGGTCGGTTCCGATTTGTTTGTGCTTAACAACAAACAGTATATGGTTGTTGTTGATTATTTCTTGTGTTGGATCGAAGTTGCGTCAATACGTTCTACGACTGCAGCAAACTTTAATCAATCATATCAAGTCTATTGTCTCCCCTTTTGGAATGCTAGAGGTTTTATTTCTGATAATGGTTTCCAATACAAGTCTTCGGAATTTGCGCGTTTCGTGAATGAGCTTTCGATCATCCACGTGACGTTCAGCCCACGTTATCCTTAGAGCAATGGGAAGTCGGAGCGTGCAGTACAAACTGTAAAGGTCATGCTCGGGTAAGCAACGGATCCCTATCTTTCCATGTTAGCTTATCGCTCTACTCCGTTTCGAAATGGTTTTAGTCCGTCTGAACTGATGCTTGGTAGAAAGCGGAGGACGTCTCTGCCAGCGATCCAACAGAGCTTGTTCCGACATGGCCAGATTTCGAACTTGTGAAAAAGCGTGATGAAGCCAGATGAGGCAAATCGATCATTACAACCGACGCCATCGAGCACAAGCACTGTCCGATTTGACCAAAGGAACTCCAGTGTCGATTAAAGACAATCACTCGAGCAGTTATGGGGTGGTGATAATTCACGCTGACACGCCCAGGTCCTACCTTGTTGAAAGGCCCCAAGGAGTTTTGAGAAGAAACCGTCAAATGCTTGTCGTTCTGCCTGAAGACGGCAACGCCCCTCCGACCAGCGTGTGTGCAAGCGAAGCAGACGCTCACAAAGAACGCCACATTGTGCAGGAACCGGAATGTTCGCACTTCCCAATTCTATCTAATGCAGGGATTCCCAACCTGTGGTACGCTTACCACTAGTGATACGCGAAGATCTTCCAGGTAGTACGCGAATAACTTCTATTTGCTCACAAAAACTTGGATTCACAGATTTCTAGCTTACGTATCGGATTTTTCTAGCTTACGAATTCTTACAGATTTCTAGCTTACGTATCTAAATAAATAAATTTTCTTGTAGCCTGCTTGCTTAATGTCTCGTAACATGATGACTTTCGCTGCGCTGTTAGAAAATTTACACCACTCATCGGCCAATTGGTAGAAGGTAAACAAACACCAAATTCTCATTAAATTAGTTGTGGTCTTTTGTAGTTATTTTAATTTAAATGTGTATGATTCTTCTGAATAAACAAAGATTGGATTAAATTAGTTGTTCTGGAAAAAGTGGTACGCGTTGACAATACGGGGTGCCTAAGTGGTACGAGATCGCAAAAAGGTTGAGAACCCTTGATCTAATGTTACGACAGCACGTTATGATCGGACATAGCGGCCGCCAAACAGACTGACAAACAGTACTATTAGCATACTTCAAAGTTCAAACTCAATTCTTTTTCTCCCCGTGTTTTACTTGTGAAGGTGTGTGTGGAGTGGTATCTTGTGTTTGCCTTATCGTCCTGCATTTCTTTGTGCGTCAGTTTCCCAAGGCGTTTTTAATCGGAAATAAGCTGCCAACTTCAGATTTTCTACAAAATTTTGTAGAGCCCTTTTCCAAAAGGGGGCAAAACGGGTTTGCTTCCCAGTAGAAGCAATCCGTCATGAACTGATAACTCCTCTCTAAAGGGAAAAAATGGTTTTGTTGGCGGCGATAACTTTGACTTCTGCGGCCAGCCTCTTGTTACGAAGTTCGCTATTGTAACAGATACAGGATATTCGGCTAGCATAGCTTTTATTTCAGCGAAACGTTTTTGTGTAGCCGGCAAAGCATTGAGTTCCATGCATAAAAAGTGATCTGCAAGTTCAGCTTTCTCTTCCTCAGCGCGTGAGAGAGCATCAGCTATCACTAAGGCTTTGTCGGGTACATGCACAATCTTAAAACAAAATCGTATCAATCTCAAGCGATATGGCTGAGTTCGAGGTGGGAGTTCCAACAGTTCTCTTGAACCCAGCACTGAAACAAGCGGTTTATGATCAGATTGAATCTGAAATTGCGACCCACTAAATAGTCGGAAAACCGCTCACCAGCCTACCTTGCAGCTAAAGCTTTCTTTTCAATTTGCGCATATAGCGCTTTTCTGTGTCGTTGAGCGAGCGTGAGGCAAAAAGTAACAGGTTTCCACTCGCCTGAGCCTTGCTTTTGCAGCAGGACACTTCCTAGTCCGTAAGACGAAGCATCTGCAGAAACAATAGTTTCTTTGCGAAAGTCATAAAAACACAGACTTTCCGTTGAGCTACATAGACGTTTCAACGCGTGAAAAGCCTCGTGTTTGTGTCTCCAAACGAACATTACATCTTTGCGCAGGAGATCACGCAGAGGAGTAGACAGGACGGCCAACTGAGGAGAGAATTTACCCAGTTGGTTTGCCATGCCAAGGAAGCGCCTCACATCAGTTACGCTTTTGGGGTCAGGCATGTTCACGATGGCATTGACTTTACGGGGATCTGTTCGAACGCCTTTCTCTTCTATGAGATGACCCAAAAACTTCACGGAACGTTTACCAAAGTCGCACTTGTCGTTCAACGTTAGACCACATTTCTTCTTAATGCGCAAAATTTTTCACAGGCGTTCATCATATTCCTGCTCTGACGAACCGAAAACGAGCACGTCATCCATTTCGCAAACAACACCAGATAAGCCAGACAGAATTTGCGACATCCTACCCTAAAAAGCTCGGGAGCGCGACAAATGCCGAAAAGCAAATGTTTAAAACAGAAACCACCGAACGGTGTAATAAACGAAGTCAACAAACGTGAGTCTCTTGATAGTCAAATTTTCCAGAAGCCACTCTTAGCATCAAGCTTTGAGAAATACTTGGCGCCACACAATTGACCAAGAACTTGATCTACATGTGGCAGTGGGTGCTTTTCACGTTTTACCCAAACGTTCAGTTTTATGTAATCTACGCATAGTAGATTTTTAGAATTACGTTTAGGCACCACCACCATGCCAACACACCAGTCAGAAGGTTGCTTTACCTCCGAAACAACGCCGTCTTGGAGCATCTGATCCAGTTCTGCTTTGACCTTTGAAAGAAGGGAAGAGCTACTCTACGGGGTACTGCAACTTGAAATGGAACAGCGTCTTCTCGTAACCGTATAGTGCATTCACTTTCTACTAAGCCAAGTTTTCCGATTAAACTCGGAAATAAATTACGGTACTTAATAGCATCAGCGGTATTTACCTCCCTTATTGTACCAATGATATTTAGTGCTTCAATGGCTGGCCTACCAAGCAATGCAGGCCACCCGGGCGAATAACGTAGATTGTCTGCAAGGAAGTCACACCTTTATATGATTGTAAGCAATCAAATTTCCCAACAACGTTTAGTGCACTTCCATCTGGACCTTCAAGGCGACGATCGGGAGGCGTCAATGTGACAATGGAAAGTTTAAAAATATCGAAATTACGAGAAGAGTCACATCGGCACCAATGTCGACTTTAAAATGGACACGCGTTTTTTTCCACACCCAGTATCACTGCCTAGTTACTAACGTTCGTACTTGCAACTTCGCCGAGGTATGAAACTTCCTCCTCATCAAAAGCAGTCATGTTAACAACGTTCACCTCCTTACGCCGAGGTTTCTCCGAAACACGCCCGGTGAAACAACACCGAGCAAAATGCCGTACACCAGAGCAACGGAAACATTTGGCGCCGAGAGCGGGACGCTTTCCTGTCGTTGCATGAAGTCGACCACACCGTTGGCATTCTTTCGTGTTTCTTTCGTCTCTTTGAGATTCTGGCACCACTGCCCCGTCTATGTCAAGAGCGGTTGTGACGTTGTTTAAAGTTATCTGCTGGCGCTTCATAACTTCTCTTTGCCGAACCAGGTCCACAGCCTTTTTCAACGTTAGTTCAGGATCTATTTGCGATTTATCTCAGAGATTTTTGTGTTTGATACTGACCACAATTCGATCTCTGAGGAGTTCATCATGCAGTTCACCGAAATGCAAGTGGCCCGTCATACTATATTGGTGATGTACGCGTCTGCCGTTTCTTCCTCGCTCTGATCTCGCTTATTGAATTGAGCCCGCTCAAAAATTACATTTCGTCGAACCACGAAGTGCTCTTCTAAACGAGCAGCGACTGTTGCGTAAACCTTTTTTTCGTCGTCACTCAAGTTCAACGCACTCAAGACGTCCTACGCTTGGGGACCATAGTGTGTATTAACGTATTAATCTGAAAAGGCTGCTCCTTCGCCACTCCAGAGGCAACGCGAAATCGTTCGAAACGCTGAAACCATTGTGGCTGGCTTTCCGGCCGAGAAGAGTTGAATTGCTCCGGTGGCACTACCGGGAAAGTCGCCATTTGCTTCCACCTTACAGAAAGCGAACCAAAAATACTAAAGCGTGCCTGACGTGGATCCCACTTCTAACACCATGTCGTGTTAACTGCGAATTTTATTTATGTGGTGTTCTGTGATAGCGCTTTATAACTACAGTGGTGTTGTAGCGCCACGACTGAGTTGGTACAGCGTGTAGTTTCATTTGACTCGGCTTAATTTTGTGTTGTGGATGTGTTCCCTGAGCTCTTATGCATACCATGCACCTGGTAAGAAAACTGCCGTACCAATTTACAAGGTCTTGGTAAGACCCGGCTGAGAGTTGAACACTTGTCCTACCAGCACCGTGTTAACTGCGTATGACCATCGAACACGAAGGCAACAACCGCGAAACGAAAGGTATGCGCTGAAGGCATTCACAACGCACGCGTAATTGAACAACAGAACGACAAGGCAGTAATCATAAAGAACACTTTACACAACATAAACATTTTAGTAACCGACGTAATTACAAAAACTAAAAAAACATATTCCTGTGATACAGCAGTTGAGTTTGGCTATGCACCAGTCAGAACAGAGCACGTCATTTTGCCACCATCTCTTATTCTCAGCAGCCTGTGTTGAATCGTTCACTGGCCAGTTTAACCAAGAGAAAAGCGTCATGACGTCAAACTAATAATTAGCATGTCAGGGAAAATTTCAATAAAATCTATTATCCGGATCCTGTAAAATCTGAAAATTTCACTCCTGCTTACGGCTCTGAGTCCGGTGTTTCTTCATAATTTTGACTCCCGGTCCTGCTCTGGCTTTGGCAAAAAACATGGACTCCAGCCGGAGTCTACTCTGCCACTCCGGCTCCGTGATCACCTCACAAGTTTTTAGTCAGTGTGGGAGTTAAGAGTTGACAGGTTGAGGTGAGAACCAGAGTTAGTGATAGGGGTTAAAAATATGGTTTAGTCAGGGTTAGTTTTAAATTTGTTTTTTATGGGTAAAAATAGCTGATTAGCCCAGTGCTTAAATTAATCTCACTTCTGATTGCTATGTAAGCTACGCTGATGAGTTGAGTTAATCATGGTGATCAGTTGCAGCTAGAGTCCAGCTGACTGTTCCCACAACTATAGGCCTAACACCTATTTTTTGTCTTTGACTGCGTGGAGCTTTTTGTGGGAATATTCACAACTTCTGATTTTGTTGGTGTTTTCGTTTTGTCAATACTAATTTCCTCTATCTATTTTGTAGTACTAGATGATTTAATCTTTTACATACAAAGCTCATGGACCCACAGAATTTGTCTGTGGATGCTGGGGGTCCATGGACCCCCGGTTGGGAACCACTAGTTTATGAATAAGCCTAAGAGAAAAACTGAATGATGGAAATTAGAATGAACAAAACACTTTATCAAAGCGAAAGCTTTCCAAGTAAGTGCCATCAGTACTTTATATTAATGTATACCAGAGCCCAACATTCCTCATATATTTGACATTTCTTTTCAATCTTGTCCTCAACACACTTTTTTAAAGCCGAGCAATTCGTCAATAGAAGTTCGAAGGCAATGTATGAGTGCTTGCACAGCCATACGTAATTCATTGTTTTTAACTTTCTTTTTGATCAGTGTTTGACTGTTTCGTGGCTACGGCCATGAAAGTCACGAAATATTTGAGCACAAGCAGTAAAATGCTGATTTAGAGAAAGAAGTAGAACAATTTGGAATTTCTTTCGAAGAGAAACGCTATTTATTTCTTTGTTTCTGAACGTGCGTTTACTCATGGGACAATTGCGGGGGAAGCAGATCTAAGAAATCTCGAAACACCTCATATCTTTATCAGAACCCTCTGATACAGTAGATCTGTAGATCCACTGATGTAGGAGGCGGGGGTGCAGAGGGTTCAAGAACACCCCCAAAAGTTTTGATTTAGTGAAAATCCGGCTAAAATCCCTTAAAATCCGGCCAAAATCTCTAAAAACCTTCACAAAATCCCTCAAAGTATGAGCAAAAATGGCGCCCAACATACTTTGATTTAAGTGGAGTTTATTTCGGGCAAGTTTGGGAGAATTCGGGCAAAAATTCTTCGCACCCCCAAACATTTGCCTGCTCCTACACCGATGTGTAGATCTGCAAGCTCCATATCAAAGTGCGACCAAGCCAGGCTGGGATTGTCTACACGTCACTTGGCGCTTGGGAGCCCTATAGGTTGTTTCCTTTTCCTTGCAGCAAGCAGTACTCGCATCACTAGCATTTCTTGGAGCATTCCAGTCACGTGCACAAAGCACAAAGCAAATGGGATAAATGGGGTCTCGTTTTACAGAGCTGCAGCTCGACATTCAAAATCATACGAATTTCTCGGCTTCATACTCTGTATCGTGATAGCAAACTGTAAAATCTTTGCAAAGACTCCTCTTCAGCTTGCGCTGGTGATATCTCTCTTTTCGCCATTGCACTATAATTTTGTTCGTAAGTAATAATCATAACATAATCCGATTTGGAAACTGAATACTCAGATGCTTGAAAGCTCTCGTCTTGCAATTGCAGATAAAAATCAGAATTTTAGAAAATCAATTGGACGAAGAAGGCACAGTTTGCAATCTTGTACCATTAATTCCTTGTTTCTTTGTGGTCTTGCGAAGAATTCTTCGTCCTTTGCAAGCTTGATTGTGACGCAGTGCAATTGGAGCAATGTCATGTAACCATTCAACAGCTGTGACCTCAAGTGTCAGAGTTTTTGCTTGTTTTGTGAACATACAGATTGGCTTCCAGAGCCTTTTTCATTATAGACACCTTCGCAAATTCCACTCTACGCCTCAAAGTTCCGGATGTGCGAATCACGTGCGTCTCAGATAGTCAGCGGTTTACTGTGCTGTGTCGCAGAATGCTGGAGGCTCACGCCTGCTCTCTAAAGATAATGTGCATCTCTAAAAACCACATTGTCAAAAGAAACTCCCCAGCAACTAATTTCTCGTGCAGCATATGGGCTAACTACGTACCAGTACCCGTCAAGGTAATAAAACCTGCAGTAAAACCACATTATTGTGCAGGTTGAACTGAACTGCAATCAAAACTCGTAGACTTTATAAAATTTAAACGATATTGAAAGTCGACTAGTCACAGCTCAACGAAACTGCATTACACCAAAACTGCAGAAACTGCATGACATTAAGTCGCTGCCGAGCACGTTACAGAATGATTAATTGATTGGTTTTGTTTTTTGTGGCGCTTTGCAGCCGTTACAGAATGAAAGCATTTCAAGGGACTTGCGAGGGCAACGATGAAAGCTCACGCATCAACCAAACTCCACAAGCAGTGCCTCCGGGTAAGCGTGGCCACTGATTAGCACAAATCACCGTATTCCTCCCCGTCTACAAGAAACGTAACTGCAAGTGATGAGAAAATAACTACGACAGGGGCACAAAGCATAACAAAACATGACAGTAAGTACGGCACAATGCACCATAATCACGAAGGCACATATCGTAACTGTGGTACATTCTTGTTACTTCTCGCCGAACGTCGTGAAATGAAATCGTGCTTAGAAAGAGACAAGTCACTTTCATTTACAGGTGAGTCGCTCTGCTGCTCGTTCGTACCACACACATCAAGATTTACGCGGGAAGCAGAGTCGTCCGCATTATCCCCACGTACATTCAACGACACAGGTGATGAACGTTGCCCCTGTGTTGGCCGTAAGGCGACATCGCCGGGACAAGGCGCCAAATCACGCATATTAACACTGACTTCACGACCGCCGGGACAGCGCACTCAAGCAAACATAGGTTTCACACTAACAAGTTCAACCTCCTCAACCAGGGGTTCGGTGTTATTCGCCCTAGAAAATCGTAGATAAGCTTTTCGGCCGTCAGTCAGCCACGACGGCAGGGATTCGCCCGAACCAGACCTGCGCTGGAAGTTAAAGAAAGGTTCATGAGGGGTAGTGTTCGTAGCAGTGCATAATAACAACCGCACAGAATGCAGCACATTCTCCAAAACAACTTCCCAGCGCGACAGAGGCGACTCATGTTTTTTCAATGCTAACTGCACTGCTTTTCATAAAGCGCCAACAGTTTTCTCGGCCTATCCATTCCCAGGCGGATGATGAATACTACTGGAGCTTGATGCAATGCCCGTCTGAAGCAAGTACTTCTTGAAATAGCCAGACACAAAAAGCTGGCCCATTGTCGGAATGAACAAATCCTGTTGTACCACACAAGGCAAAGAGTTTACTGAGACAGCGTATGACTGTTGCCGCTGTCATATCCTCACACGGGAAGGCGAAAGGGAATCGGGAGTATTCACCAATTGCAATCAACAGGTAACTGTTACCGCTTGTCGACGGAAGTAGTCCTGTGAAATCTAAGCTGATACGTTCCATGGGTTCTAATGGCTTGATCGACGTTACAGGACCACTGCGGTAATAACGCGGTTTCATTTCCGCGATGTTTTGCAGTTCGACACAACTTTGCGCACGTCGGTGTTCGAAAAGGGCAAGTTTTTCGTTCGTACGAAATGCAGCAATCTGGTTATTCCAGGGTGGCACAAATCTCTGTGTGATTCTTCTAATGAACATACCGCACTTACGGTAGAACAATACGCTCTCATCAATTTATCCGGAGCGACGTTTTGCTGTCCCGGGCGGTATTTCACCTCGTAAGAAAAGGCAGCTAGTTCTACCCGCCATTTTTGGATTTTGTCAGTTTTAATTTTCGAGCGATGGCAATTATCAAGCATGATTGCTACAGAGCGTTGATCTGTTATTAAGGAAAATGTTCGTCTCGAAAGTAAATGTGACCACGTCCTGATAGCCTCAATTATAGCCATGGCCTCCTTCTCACATGCAGGATAATGCAACTGGCTGCCATTAAGCGTACGGGACATAAAAACGACGGGACGTCCCCTCTGGTTTAGGGTGGCTGAAACAGCGACATCAGAAGCGTTGCATTCAACATGCGGCAACGAATCATCAAGCGAGTTGAGAGAAACATGTTCAAGCTCAGTTTTCAGCAATTCGAATGCAGCCAACGAACCACCCGCTAACGGAAACTTATCAGCCTTAGCAAGAGGCCGGACCTCATCGGCAAACCGTGTAATCCACTTCGCATAGTAGGCAAGCATTCCAAGAACACGGCGAAGCGACTTAAAACAGGTGGGAACTCTTTCAAGGCACGCAAGAGTTCTGGGTCAGACTTGGCAATCCCGTTTCCAACAACCTACCCAAAAATTTGAATGTTCGAATTTGGTAGCAATGGTTTTGTCCTCACTAAGCGTACACTTTCTGCGACGGATTTCTTCGAGGAACGTTGTTACATTGTGGTTGTGCTCTTCTTGGCTTTGCCCGGCCACAGTCACATTATCCAAGTATGCAAAGGTATCTCGTAAATTTTTCTATAAATTGCNCTATGGTTCTTTGAAAAGCAGCAACACCGTTCTTAACATCAGACGGAATATNTGTGAATTTATATAGACCGCTGTTAGCTTCGAAGGCAGTGTGTTTACATTNAGAATCGGTTATGCTGATTTGGCGAGAAGCCGTTCTTAAGTCGAAAGTGGAAAGCACACTATATTTTGCTAAGTTGTTAACCATGTCGTCAATGCGAGGGAGCGGGTATGCATCCAGTTACGTGTAGTATTTCGATTCTCTTCGTCTTTAACAGCATGTACCTGAGCTCGCCACGGAGATGCACTGGGTCGGACAACGCCATCATTTAGCAGCTTTAACAGCATCCCGTATGAATACTTCATCTTCGTAGCTAAATCGCCGAGACTTGGTAGCAATAGGCTTGTCATGGGAGACAAGTTAGCAAATAAACGTACTTCTTCAACAACAGCCGCAGCGACCGCGCATGTTCGCTCATTCGAAACCACCAGATTGGGAGAGGTTCCACAGAATTAAAATATTAGTTGTTGATGCTGGCTTGGGAAATCAAGACCTAGAATACTGTCAGAGAAGAGAGTTTCGAGAACGTTAAGTCAGGTCGATGCGTAATCCGTGTCTTACATGGTAATATCGACCAAACGGAAACCAAATGATTTAACTCTCACTGAGGACAATGCCATTTTGACTTCGTGCGATGAAGGGTAAACGTTCAAATCAAGTTTTGTACTCATGGAAGAACTAATATAGCTTTCCGAGCTCCCAGAATCGACCGAGGCAGTCAACGTTTTACCTTTCAGCATCACGGGCAACGACGCTTTCAGCAGGCTTCCGGGGCAAGCCGCAGACATCATGCACAAGGACGGAGAGCTTGCTAACGAAACTGCAGATGACTGACTCACCAGCTTAGGAGCTGCAATAGCCTCGATCGGCAAACTCCTGAGAAATGTCCCTTCTTACCGCAAGAATGCCAAACCGCGTCACGAGGAGGACATCGATGACGTATATCATAGTCCCTGCCACAAAAATAGCACTTTCTTGTCTTAGAAACGGCAGAACAGGTGTTAGATGATACATCAATGTCGGACGGACCAACGTTCGTTGCTCGTCGCGAAATGTCGACTGACGGATTCATCGCAGCCGCAGACACGTTTTCGCGCGGAAAATAACCGGTAGAATGTTCTATCGTCAAATTCTAGGAATTGGCAATATCGAAAGCCCGATCCAGAGATAACTCATTGTTTTCCAGCAAGCGGTGACGAATATCATGCGACGATAAACCGCCTATGAAAGTGTCTCGAACCAGTTCGTTCTTGTATTCCTCGGCTGTCAAATCCCTGAAGTTACAGTCTTTGCTTAAAACGAGTAATGCTTGCATAAACGTTCGCAAGCATTCCTCTGGCTTCTGTTTCCTGGTCGCCAACCCGTGCCTCGCAAAACTGCTATTTGGCGATTTGATGTACGCTCTCTTGAGCCGTGAAATGGCTTCGTCATACGTAGTGCAGTCATCTATAATTTCGTAGACCTCAGCACTGACATATTCAACAAGCACCTGTAGCCTATTTGGTGCACCTTGGTCTTGGGCCGTAGCAACATGTTCGCACATTTCAAGGAAATCTGTAAAAACCTTCCACCAGTGCTTTAAAAACTTTGCCGCTTTAGGGGAATTCGGGTCTCCATCAAACCTTGGCGGATTAGGTAGCTCATTCATAAAACTCGCCATTTTTTTCGAGACATATCAAGATCGTTTAATTGAACTGAACTGCAATCACAACTCATATTCTTTAATAAAGTTTAAGCGATCTTGAAAGTCGACTAGTCACAGCTCAACGAAACTATATTACACCGAAACTGCATGACACCAAGTCGCTGCCAAGCACATAACAGAATGAAAGGATTTGGAGCTTGCGATTTTGTTTGATATGGCGGTTTGCTGTTGGGGCTTTATAACTACAATGGTCTTGTAGCGCCACGACTGAGCTATGTCTTCGGGGTGTGTTTCCTGCAGCTCTTCCGCACACCGCACGCCCGGTAAGAAGGCTGCAGTACCAATTTACAAGGTCTTGGTAAGACCCGGTCGAACTCTCGACCTACCAGCACCGTAGCGGACGCACTTACCACTAGACCACGGCCTGGTACTGGGACTTGCGAGCGCAACGAGAAAAGCTCGCGCATCAACTAAATGCCGCAGCCAGTGCCTCCGGGTAAGGGTGGCCGCCCATCAGCACTAATCATCGCACACGTCTCATTCATAAACTTTTGAAGGAATGATAATTGACGCAAGTTGCAAAGCTACGGTTTTGGCATTTACTATTGACTTGTGCGTTTGAGTGGGAGCATTGCATTGGCCTCTTAATCACTTATTACAATTCCAATAAAAAGTGATACAGCGTATGGTCAGTTTGATACAAAGAAAGAGAGGCAGAGGAAAGAAATTAGGACTTAGCGATTACCCGCCAGGTTGTGCAGATGTACATGAAGAAGGAAATATTCTTTTGATTAAGACATGTGTACTTCTTGTATGAATGGCAGTGTTGGGCGCCAATAGCTAATTATCATCAATAAGTGCCTTGACGTCTGTATCAAGCATAGAGGATAATCTGGATGTAAATAAATTTTCACCAATCTCTCACACATTTGATACACGTATGTTTGGCTTGTTTTCAATTTAACTGTCCAACAAAAATATCACTGATCAAATACTTATGATGAAGCAATTGCTACTGGTGCCTAACCAGCACGACCAGGGGCGGATCCAGCCAGTAAGGTTAGGGAGAACGAATTCAATAATATTTGGTAGTCAAGTCTCATTACGGGTTTGCTACTAAAAGAGAGATGAAGTATACCTCACAACAATCCTGTGACAAATCACTGAACAGCAAAATGGTCTTATATCGCGAATGCTGTTTCCAGATTTGTAATAAATCATGTCGAATAAAGTTTCTTTTGTAGGATTTAGGAGGGGCGATTGCCCCAATGACCCCCTGAGCAAAACATTTGATAGTAAAAGTCTCATCGTAAAAACCTTTACTCGATTACAACTTTTCTTGTTTAAGTACCTCACCGCTACTTAGCTTTAACACATGCTACTGATAGGTGTACGTCACGTTGAAAAGACGAGGTTTTATTTTGGAGCGGAGTTTCCCTTCTAATGTCGTTTGCTTTGTAAAACACGGATGATGCTGGTTTCTGTGTGTTAAAATATAACCCTAATGTATAAAACCCTAACATGGAAACTGGAATCAATTGTTTTTTATTAAAAAACGAGGAAATCGAAGCAAAAATTTAATTGTTTTTAAATGAAAGAAGTTTGATTTAATGCTCATACCAGCTGATTTTTTGTTTGGTTACTAAGAAATGGAAACATTTTTCTTATGTAATTATCGAAAGCTAATTGGATATGCGAAACGCTATGCATTTCTTTCAAAGCAACCAAATGTATAAAATGCTGTAAAGCACCACGTATTTAACAAAAACTAATTGTAGCAAGTGGGCGTAGCCCTATGCCCAGTACATGTTTTCGTTTGTTTCCCTTTGTGTATTGACATACGCCAGGAACATATCTTGGTTTTGCTATCAGGACTAAATGACTGGTGGCTCAAATTGATTGCTAATTATAAAAATTGCGTAAGTTTCCATCAGATGTGTGAAATAATATTCCATTCCATAGTCGTCTACGCCTGGGATTTTTCAACTTTTTCAGTCATATTCTCCTCTACTGAATTTGACATAATTTGAATATTTTTTAAACAAAAGTCACAGTTCAGGATGTAAATTTAAAACGATAGTCCATTTTATTTAATTTAATTTAGACAGCAATAACCAAAAAGTCACTTGACTTGCATACGTATCAGCGTTCCCGCTTCAACCAACATAATTTTACGGTTTTCTATTGACAAAAAAACTATATTACTTGGTTTACTTCTGCAAAAAAACAGGGTTTCACCTAAACTTTTCCCATAAAAAACCGGTTTAGTATATTTCCTTCAAAACAAAAATCTTAATCATTTTGTGTCCAGCTCATCGCTTTCCACTTGCATTTTCAGAACTATTTATCATGAACTTGTGGGTGAGCAAAGCCCCGGTTGCTTTGTTTCGCCAACCACTACGGCAGTTACTTGGTGGCCTAACCCAGACGCAACCAACCCTCCGACAGAAATCATATGCCCATACCCCGATGGATCAACAGTAACCCCAGAGACATCCCCCACAACTACAACTGCTGACAACGGTGTAACAACTACCACAGCGACACCACCAGTTACAACTACGACTACTTGTGAAGGTGAACAAGCAAATCTGTTCAAAGCTTTCTCTGCGCTAGTGTGTACTGTAAATATTGTGTATGGCATTACATCGGCTACTTTTTAATCATTAACTCGCGTGATTAGAACTTTTTGTCGGAGATGAAGAATATGTTACTGCGTTACGTTACTGCGTTAACTTAATACCCTTCAAGTTTTTTGATCGCTCTTTGGCGAATTGATGAGTGCGCAAATGCTGAAGAATATAATGACGGCTCTTTGACCGTACAGTGAACGTTTAATCGCCAAATTAGACGAGATGTTATGAAATCTTTTCCAGTATTTTCGTTTAGTTTTTAAAAGTTTCCCATAAACAGATTTGCAGAAACACCTAAATCTATTAAAATTAGCAAAGATTGCGTTTTATCCAAAAATTTTGATCGCAATAAACTCACTACGTTTTTTTGTTGAACTAACATCTAATTGAAATAATTCGCATAAGTGGAAAAGCTACTGAAACTAGCGCTCCTTCATGATAAAAATCTGAGAAGTGTCAATACAGGTACCGTAATAACTGGGCAGACAGTGTCCTTTACAAGTAATACTGTTTTAAACCGCCTGATAAACGAATTGGTGAAAGCGTGCTTTCACATTTTAAGATAAATTAGGTTCTTGTGCAAAAAAAGGAACATACGCGTCTTTTTTAAATCATGAATTTTTGTTTCGTTTAAATAAGGAATGTAGATGTGATAAATTGGTATCGCAACGTGCTCATAAATAAGGTTAACGTTTAACCATTTCATCTTTTTGACATTGCAAATGATTACAGAAAAGTTATTTAATAAACTAGCAGAGTGAATAGGTGTTCTGGTTTGAGAATATTTCTACTGTATTTTGTTTTGCAGGACCAACTTGCAGCGATTTTTGCCTAAACAACGTGGACGATTTCTATCCCGATCCAGATAACTGCCAATGTTTCTACCAATGCGTCAGTGGAAACAAAGACCACGGTTGCTGCTCGGTAGGTAGATGCAACTAAATCGATTTCAGTCAAGCATGGCAAAATATCCATTGACAGGGTTACTTACGTTTTCTAAACGACTCACCTGCAAGCTGCTTGGCTTGTGAAAACACGATTTTTTGCAAACCACTTCAAACGGTACAAGGAATTCTTCCAGCTGCAATCGTGTAAGAAGTGACCTTTCATAATAATCAATGGTACGTTTTGAGCAAACCAGTTACTTCAGTCATCCTACGTTACTAGCTAGGAATATCGTCTAATTTTAGCATTTTGAGAACATTTTTAGCTATGCATTTAAAATCTTTAATCAAGTAAAACCATAAAAACTAACACTAACTGGTTGTGTTTTCAGGTCGAATACCTTTTCCAACCGAAATCTTCAGGATGCGCCTTACAAAAGGACGTCGACTGTGGAGACAGACCAAATCCTACCAACGACAACAATGGTGAAGGTAGGTTTCTTTTCACTAAAGTGAAAATTTTTGTTTTCATTGATTTCTTTGTTTTTACTTCCCAAATAGCCAAGCAATAATTGAGAGGAAATTTGCTTAAATCCAGAAGATGTGCTGTGACGTACTCAAAGATATACGTCCTGGGGTTTTAACTTCAAAAGATTTCGGATCCAATGCATCGACGCAACGTGCTATACATATAT
>JGI24158J21664_10003526_pt1 | contig 19685 bp, 9 predicted proteins | sample Ectturendosymbi3_FD_21664 | JGI IMG/M metagenome (IMG submission 21664) | reverse complement strand
AGGGTTTTTTAAGGCGTTTTAGGGACCCGATTCGGGTCCCTAGAATTTCAAATCGGGTCCCTAGAATCAGAGAAAATTATCATCGGGTCCCTAAAATCAGAAAAAATCGGGTCCCTAGAATCAGAGATATCGGGTCCCTACATATCCAAACCGGGTTCCTAACATTTTCCTTAAAAAAATCCTGGTAGTACAACTGTGTACATAAAATTTCTACTCGAGACCTCTTCAAAAATGGTTTACGACCTCAGGGTTGCGGTCCCAGGTTGAAAACCACTGTAATAAAGGTTGGCTGTTTCAAGGCTTTGAGCCTGTCGAAGGTTTGTTGATGTTCATTGTCGTTTTTTCTCATGGAGCAAAGCAGCTAACAGACACTGTTTAGTATTTTCTTTATGAGAACAAATTCCACTATATCAAACTGCCGTGGTCAGTCATAAGATAATGTTTCAAATATGTCTGGACTGGACGATATATGGGATTGCAAGCACGGCTTCATCAACTCAGTGAATTGGCTATCTATTTTCCCTAAGCTAGATACAGCCTGAATTTGATGGGTGCCCACAGACTGTAAAATCCTTTGGGTTTGTTGAAACCTTCTGTATTCCTTTAATGAGAATTCTACTCATCACTGGAATGTGTTGATATGACCTTTAGGAAAATAGTTTTTAGTCAAGCGTCTACCTGACACACGATGGTCAGCATGTTTTGGTGCATTGCCGTTCACAGCATGCTCTGTGTGGAGGTTTCGATAAAATGAAATTTGCACTGGATTTTCTTTCTGCTGGCAATGACCAGCAAGTAAATACAAGGCAAGAAACGGAGGAATTTGAGCAAAAAAGCCTGGAATCAATCTTTCTCTCAACTCATTGGAATGACATTTTAGAAAAAATGGATATAACAAAAAAAGTTCTGTAGTCAAGGATGTGAACATCGTGTTGCCACAAAGACTTCTTGGTTCTGTGAAACTTATCTTCGAGAGATGAGAGATAAATTCCGTGAATATAAATCGAATGCCAGGAGTATGTGCACAGATATATATTACAGTGATGAGAAAAAGCGGGAACTAAAATAAAGCGTGCGTTTTAGTACATGTGATGGATCATCGAATGAAGTACTTTTCAGTAAAAGCGAAAAGTGAAGGTGGAACTTTCTTTCCTATTTTGAACAACATAGTCTTTGAATTGGCAAAACGTGCAGAAGCTTATTCACAGTTTGGAAATCTGTTTTCTTTCTTCAGTGAATTGAAAAGCACCGCTTCTGATACAGTAAAGAAAAAGTGTAAACAACTGGATAATATGCATCACGAAGGCCTGAACTACTATGACCTTTCAAATGAATGTGAGCATCTCAAGCACTATGTAGCCTCTCGAATAAAATTATGAGACTCATTGCACTGTACACAACATTAGTTCTGACGATTTGAAATCTGCCTTCCCAAGTGTCGAAATTGCACTTAGAGTGTTGCCAGTTTTCGTGTGCACGGTGGTGACCAAATCTACAGGAGAATATTCTTTTTCAAGACTGAAACTATAAAAACTCGGCTTCGTAGTACAATGGGACAGCCTCATTCTCAGTCATGTCAAGTGCATGTAAAATGACATCTTAAAACCCTTGACTTCAGGCCAATGATAAAGCAATTTTCTGAAAAGAAATCCCGCAGAAATGTGTCATGAGAAATTTATAGTTATTTCATACTTTTCATACAATGCCATCTACATAGCCTATAAATTGTGTGGCATGAGCACTAAGTTGATAGTGTTTTTCAAGCCTTGCATATTGCTTAAAATGTTACCGTGTTGATTAGCTGTTGCTGCATAGCGTGTTTTTAATGTCACAATAACCAATTTTGTTGCAGTGTCAATGAAATAAACACACGTTTAGTTGCATACATTTTCATTCCTGTGAGAAGTTGTCGACATGTCCTAGGGGCCCTGGCACACTGGTACACACGATGGCCCATAATGTTGACAAAGTTGGTCCTACCTACAGTTGCATAAAAATCGTCTGATTAACGAAAACGTTCGTTTATGATTTTTACAAAGAATAAAATTTACGTTAGAGCCATTTGCATGGTGCTTTTGCGAGATTGACTAGCGCAATGAATACCCTTGTGAATGCAATAGGTTCATTCCAAAAACTGCTTAAGAAAAACACAGCAAATGTGGTTGCTCATGCAATAATAAGTTAAATCTGGTGCTAGGCCCATTTCAATCGCTTAGAATCTTGTTTCAGTTATTCATACATTAAAACCTTTCAACAGGACGGACGCAACTCATAAATTCGGATTGAAATTTTTTCATGACTTTTGTGAACAACTTTTAATGTTTTTTGGACGTTTTTGACACATTTAGCTCTGGCAAAAAACATACTCAATGGATCTCAAATATTAAGACAGGGGTCACCAACGTGGTGCCCGCGGGCACCAGGTCGCCCGCAAGGACCAAGTAGGTCGTCCGCGGGCCTGTTCTACAAATAATATTAGCATGATTAATGTCTTCACATTAACAAATATCAATACTGAAATAATTGAAGGTAAATTGAGCAAAATTTTTATTTCAGAAGTGCGTATCAAACTAGTAGCCCTTCACATTAATCGGTACACAAGAAGTAGCTCGCAGTTTCAGAAAGGTTGCTGAGCCCTGTATTAAGACATACTGATAAACGATGCGATATACAAGTACAGCTTACACCCAGCTTATGAGCAAATAAGAACAACGGAAATGCGCATCAAGTAAATAAAAGGAGGAAGTTGACACAGGGTATCACAACGAGAAATGTAGAAATCTATTGCATGAAACACGAACGCAAAAGAACATGAAGGATAACGCTGCATTTATTACAAAAAAAGAAAAAGCTCTTGCGTGATTAACTCATATCTGTAGAAAAAACAGTATAATGACTGATTGAGAACGAACGCAACATCTAGGATTGTGAACAAGGTTTGAGGACACAGTCTCTCCATGGAAATGATTTTGTTATATACTTATTTTTGAAGTGTCATGTACAATTCCATACCGTTTCATCAACAAACGTTTATGGCAATTCTTTAAACGGTTTCGATAAGAAATAATCTCGTGAGAGATGTTTCATTTTTGAAAAAACACGCAGGGCAAAATTTTTTCACAAACCGGCAATTTTTCACAGATCGTCATTTTTGCAAAACTTTTCACAAACTAGCTCTTTTGCTCCCACAAACTAGTTTCACATTTACTCTGAGCTACCCTGAGGTTTTCTTTAACGGTCCACGCTGTCCCTGGGCGGATTCATCCAGAGCAGCTGACTGTTTTGAAACGTTTTCGACTTCTTCAGCATCAGTCGACTGCGTTGGGTTGACAACGCTTGAAACAGTGGATGATGCCTTTGTAGGTATTGGTTGAGCAAAGGAAGCCCAAAATTGAGCGTCTTCTTTCATAACGGCCGCCTGCCTTCGGCGAATGGCAATTTCTCTGCACATAAACTACTTGCGTTACGTGTTTGTGTTACGTGAATGTGTTGAACACGACGTACTGGTTAAAAATTTCAGTTCATTGCCAGATTTACCATTTAATTAATAAAAAATTAACTCAAAACTAGCAACAATGTACGAAAACTTAAGTAGCCTAAACACCGTGAATGAAAGTAAGTTAGAGACATACGCTATTTGAAATGTGTTACTGCAATCGCCCTATGCGGATTACTGCTAGTGATGATGCGTAAGAAAAAAATATGAACACTGAAATTTGAACTATACGAAAAATCAGAGCTGCCCCAATCTGGCTGGATATGAATTACCTTTCTTCGTATTTAAAATTGCATGGGAGCCAGCAGACGTCTTTTGTCAACTGATCACTGAGATTTCGTGCAAGCTCCTGATAGCCTTCAGTAATAATATGTAAGTAACTCGGACCAGATGAGATGGTTTGGAGTTGGTCATGATTGATCACGGTAAACTTGTTAACCACTCCAACGACGTAAATCTATCGAAGCAAGCAATTCGCGTGAACCTAAATGTATCATATAACTGCTAAGGAGGTAATGCCAATGAAATCGATGACAACTTAATATACCGCCTTCACAACCGAAACCGAGAATGCATATATTCTTGTTTTACTGATGGTTTTAAGAATTAGCTGCTTGAAAGGAGCTGTGTAGTAAATTAAAAGACAGTAAGACAGTCACACAGCTTTTTATTCTGAACTTATTTCTAACATTTCCTCCCTGAAAAACTTGAAGTATACAATTCACGTTTGCTTGTCAAAAACTTGGAAGATGCTCAAAAGTGCTTCGAAGTAACAAAACTAATTGTTGAAATTTCAGTCTATACCTTTAATTTTTGACAATTTGAAAATGTGTCTTTTTGGTAATTTATCGTGTAGGCATTGGGTTACCAGGCCAAGGCGGTGAAGCCGCAGTCAAAAGCTTCTAGATAGTGGAGCTGAAGCCGGAGGTTGATATTTAGGTTCCAGTTCCATAGCCCTGGTCTGTGGGGCAAGCGTGTGAACTTATTACGGGGCGAGTGTAGGTTGCCGTATGTGTACGCAATTTTACTCGACATTGTGTAGATCTGTGCTCCTCAAACTTTTTGCACATGTCCCACTATCCATCAAATATATCATTTCGCGACAAATCATCTATGCTGGTGTAATATCACAATTATACAAATAATACAATGCTCTTAAATTTTCAGTTGACCAAATCATTTTGGAGCCGGAGCCAAAAACGTTTGGATGTCGGTGCTGGAGCCAAAAATCTTTAGATGCCTGGAGCTGGAGGCAGAGCCGTAGCCTGAAATTTGATTTCCGGCTCTACAGCCCTGATCCACGCAATGGTTGTTGTTTTTTGACTATTTTTCAGGTTTTCCAGGAACAAAGCATGGCCTTGGAAATGTTTTGATCAATTTTATTCAGTACTGGTTTATAGAATTATGCCAGATCTATAAGACCTCATCCAACTTCATCTACAACTTTTGCCAATCAGCAACTACATTTATTGGTAAAAATTCAGTTTGGCATCCCAAAAATAAATCTAGAAAGTTTCCAGCTCTTTGAAAGCAAGACCTGCGCATGGTCAAAAATTTTTTTCAGATTTCCGACATTTTTGTTTCGATATTGCAATGTTTAGTCAAATGTGTTACAGCTGTTCATAAGATGCGTTTCCTGGGGAAAATGACTATTTTACTCTTGAAGGATAAGGAGATCACCCCGCGAATTCATAGTGATCTCATGCGACAGCCCTTTTTGATCGAAAGAATTAACCTTTGCTTCTGGTAAGAAAGATTCAATTCAGGTCCTGCTGCATTGTGTCTTTACGTTAATTAGTCCAAAAAAGTACTGAAAACGATAAAGAAAATGCTTTTTGAAAGTAACAGAAAATTTTAAAGCAAATAACATTGCTTTTCACAGCAAAAAGGAAATCACTGTCACCAGGAAGAAAACTGAGGTCGAGCAACGATGTTTCACAAACAGTACTAACTCTCATATTTCACTGTTTCTCCATTTCTTTGATGGTGGTGATTTTTCGTGTATTTTTGCCAATCTTTCTTCAAAAATTAAGAGAAAAAAGACAAAGTAAAACAAAAAAATTTGAATGACACAAAAGCGAACCTTGTGCTGACAAAGTGATATTTGACTAACTTTGCCCAATCAAGATAGTCGTATTTTTTCTCAGAAACAAAATAGAACTATAGGCGACTCTAGAATCACTATTAGTTGCAGTTAAAGCTTTGATCAGAATTTTGTATCAGATGCCTAAACGTGGACTTTCTCCTTCGGCTTTCTTCACACTGGGAAAAGTATATATGCAGTTGTGACCACTTACTTTTACATTCCTGTCTTTTATGGCTTTAGATGCGTGGTAAACATTGTCCTGCGCCATCCCGTCTGTTATCACTACAATGACATCCGGGACATCTGGTCGGTTGCCAGGTGCGTTGAGACTTGCGTTATGAAGGTTCCACAAGGCATTACCCGTAAGCGTGCCTGCAAAAGCAAATTATACCGAAATCCAGATAGAAGCTACCTCATATGCAAAAATTGAATTTGGTTATTATTTTTGAACGGATACTTTTACGGTATTGAAACACCGTGCTTAAACTAGTTGATATAGTAACGAACATTTGACTACATTCTTAAAAACAAACAAAGGAAAAGTGAGCCAAGAAATGAAGAAATAGTTTAATCATTTGTCTTTGGGTAACTACAGCGCATGAAATTGTAAGTGCGTCACAAAAGCGGAACGATGTTGAAATTTTTCCACTTACCACCACCGTTGTAAGGAATTTTGCGAAGTTTATTGCGAAGATCATTGACGCTTGTGTAGTCTCCCACAAGAATTTCATTCTTTCGGTCAAATCGTTTATTATACCTCGCTACTCCAACTCTCATATCGTTCGGACCAATCACAAACGTGTCCAACTGCGGGAAAAAGTTTCAAAGGAAAATCTTAAATCACAATCCATCGTTTTTAAGTAAAGTACTTTTTGCAAAGTTTGCAGACGTAAATTAAGGAGCTCTGCTGATATGTTTCAAACACTTTAATGCAACAGTTTTTACGGACCAGCCAAATAAGTTAAACTTATGTTGAAAATAATGAGCAAAATAAACGTTCATCACATTATAATTACCAAAATGGAAAAAAAATAAACCACTTTTTCTAAAAAATTTCTATGCCCCTATTTATGACGTCCATAGCTGTGACTCAAACGTATCTTGGAAAGTATGAATTTCGGTGATATTTTCGTAACTTTCCCTAAAAATAAGATTGAAGAACAAAGAAAGTCACCGATTTTCTCGCTAACCGAAATTATCGAAAAATATTAGCACCCCACTTTTTTACGGATCATCTCCTTTCTTTTCAAATTGTACTCATTATTCGGCAATTTTCAGTAATTTTACTGCTCTGATTTGTTTTGCTTTTACAGTCAAAAACACTTTTTGCACCAACAAACAATGCCTTGATATCGACAATTTTGCATCGATGGGAGGCTGACCTCATTCAGACCTGTCTCCCGTACGCCTGTGGTGCCAACAGAAAAACTAAATCATACAGTAATGAGGTTCCACTGTTGCTTTGAATGAATATGACAACTTGCGCTTACACCTCCGATTCAGATACCGTATTCTCCAGATGTACAAAATGCACAACTTTTCAAAGATGTTATTTACCACTGGCATGCCTACAGTACGACCGCACTAACCAAGGAAATCGTGAAGTCGATCAGTGTTTTCCAGTTCCTTCTTCCAACTGATGAAGATGAATCAAGCAGGAACAAAAGGTCAACCAAAGCGTGAGGGGGACATTTTAAATCGCAACATGGAACTTTGTCTGACCAAGTTTGACTGAAAAAGGAATATTATGTCATTACATTTTTTATGTCTTGTTTTCTACTTTTGGCCTTTTTGTGTTTTGCAAAGATAGTAAATTATTACTAGATCTATTTGCATAAATTTTGAGCTCAGGAAAGTTTATCTAGCGTCGTAACATTATAAATGATAGCGGTCTGGCCCTGAGAGCGGAATTAATTTTATTTAGTTCCCGTTATCGACAACATGCCATCATTAAAACGTAAAAAACACTTACTCGCTTTGACAAGTAATCTTATTGGGACCACCAGCGACAGTCAGTCCTTTGGGACAGGTGAAACTGCATGTGTCACCGACTCTGAAGCCCGTGCAGTTGCTTTTTCCTCCATTTACCAAAATTTGAGGAGGAACGGGACAATCTGCGTTGTCATAAATAAAAAGAAGTTAATATAGAAACGGACAGAAGCAAAAACATTCATATTGTGCAAAACGTGTTGCTCAACAAGTAATATCACTTCTCGCTTGCTTCAAAGCGAAACGGTTGGCCACCAGCGTCAATTTTAAACAACAAAAAGAAATCAAGGTGAAAACCATAACCGACATTCAACAGGTAACACTGAGTAACAGTCAAGGAAGCAGAATCAGTCGCTTCGTACCAAAAATTCTTCTCTGCAAGGAACCGCAATGCGAAGTAAATGTCTGGCGACGCTACAACGATTGCAAAATAACAACATCCACGCAATCACTTTGGACCATTTTCGATAGATGTCACTAATAACTGCATCAACTCGATCAATAGACTTTTTGCATGTTCGCATCGTACTCTATAGATCAAAAGCCAACTTACTTTTCTTCACGCACAAAGTCGTTTCGAATGAAGACCAAAATCCATTCGCTAAGCATCTCGTGTATGTCGACCCATGTTGTTCATAACCTTCATTGCATGAGTAGCGGCATCTAGAATTATACCTGTTCCCATCGGAACACTGGATTTGACCATTCGTTGGTTCTTCTAGTTTCTTGCAAACCACTGATCAACAAAAAAACTGATTAGTTTCGTTGCTCAAACGAGGCAAAATCATCAACTTAAACTACACCTGCTGAAAGTCTTTATGCAAAATCAACTTAAACCTCGATGTTTGATCATGACTTTGGTTTCGTGCTGTAAAACACTGTTTTGAATTAGTAGCCACTACCTAATTTTATCTTACTCGCAGTTCAATCTGTCAGGGAAGAACAAGCTGTTTATTTTTTTTTAAGTTTAACATAATGGAATAACGCTATGAGTCAAAACGATTCCTATATAAAAGTAACGACTAGTTTCTTAATCTGCATCATAGCCAGGGTTATACTGCCTCTGCATAACAATTAACCTCATATTTTCAAAGCGGTTTGAATAGTGGTACCCTTTCACTGGCAGCACTGTGCTTGTCCTGAATGTTTTCGTTTACTTTGAAACTACAATCAGAAACGTTGGCAGCAGAGAGCAATGTCAGATCAGCCAACTGGGTTTCTGGGCTTCTCTATATATCGCACATAGCCGCATTGTCTTGAGCAGTGTCTTCACATGGCAGTACATTGGATTATTAAACTGAGGAGTATTTTCATCATGAAAAAACAACACCTTCTTTGCTGACGTATTTCGTGTGCACATAATCTGGTGCTGGTATAAGTCCACCTACAAAACCAACTGCTCAACGCCAGGGGCGGATCCAGGAGAGAGCGATTGGGGAGATCGCACCCAAAAACCTACAAAAGTAACTTTATTCACCATGATTTTGTAAAGTTCGGAAAACAGCATTCTCGATATTTGGCCATTTTGCCATCTATTGCTTTGTCACAGCAGTGTTGTGAAATATACTTCATCTCTCTTACAGTAGTGACCCCGTAATGAGGCTTGACTGCCAAATATTACTGAAATCTCCCCCCTAAACTTACTGGATGGTTCCGCCCCTGCTCAGCACAACCGATTAACATCAAATCGAATTTCGAATAACAACCGCTTATGTTCATCCTACTGACCCATCCACGTTAAAAACGTCGAACTATCACTACCGAAAACATTTGTTTCACGTAATTAACCTTTTAGCGTCTATCTGCAGCACAAAATGCTGCAGAAAGTTTTAAATGGATTTGGCCATTGTAGTGAAAGCACTAGCTTCCGTCGTGGTGTGTTGGTTATAGCGTTACTCATTGCATTGCACATAGGTGATGTGGAATATACAGTTATGAAGAACTGACAAGAACAAGGTGTCACGATGCACATGCGTGTATGCCATTTGTTACCAGAACACAAATTTAAAACCAGATTGCTTCACAAATATAGCACATTTGACACTTCAATTAACAGCTTTCTTTTACTCTGTTAGTTTACACTTCAATTAACAGCTTTCTTTTACTCTGTTTGTATTAGCGTGACATGTTACCACTAGAACCAAAACTTCAGTGGTGATTCATGAAACTGCTTAACATTCTTCACGGCATCACCGCAAATTGCTGCCTAACCTTTAGCCTAAATGGCAAAACTTGTCTGGAACCTAAAAGACCGTTCTTTAAACAAAAGCACTTGAGGCATTTGGACGACCTTATACTTTGCATGTGACCAAGTGTTTAGCAAAAAAGCAATTCAGGAATGGAGATCTAAAACAACATGCAAGTTCCAACGTGACGTGACCGTGAAATGCGGCATACCTGTTATATTACAGCGTTTTCCTGTCCAACCTGGAAAGCATTCGCATTCGAAGTCCTCGATCAAATCGTGACAAGTCGCTTGGTTCTCGCATGGGTTCGGCTGGCAGTCATCTGCAATTGGAACACAAGAGCACGTGACTTTCGCTACTTTCTCAAAGCAGACTCCAACGCGAGTTGTGATAGACATCATCAGCTGAGACCGCTCGATGATTTCGCTGAAAGATAACTCATGTGCATCGTGCCAGTTTTAAGCCAGTTGGAATTTACCTTGAGATCAATGAGTGGTTGCAAAATGAATTGCGTTGTGAAGAGAAAATACAATATTTTTATCACAATTCACTAAAACATAGGAATTTGGAACTTAACAAACGAAATTAAAACGAAAGGCCATGGCTCCATAGGCGCAGACAGGAGGGAAGGGGGCTATGGCTCCTCCCAAATTTTTAGAATATCTAGTTATTTTGTGCTTTTAGAGGCGGTATCCCAACCAAAATGCTGTTGCTCGCCTAAAATCAAACATTTTGGATGCCCCAAAAATGTTGGCCTCCCCAAAATGTTGGGCTGGCTACACCACTGCAAGGTTCCAAGTATGCTGCATTTGTACGAAAGGGTGAAAGGCTTCTTTTCAGCCTTGGGCCTTGGCACTTTCAAAACCTTTTCAGTCGCGAAGCGTTATTGCCAACATAGGTTGAGGCACAACTTTTATGGTAAGAACCGAAGGCATCAACAAGTAAGAAAGCTGTGCAGTGTTATAAGGCGGTTACAAATTTTCGGGCAAAAATATTTTTAAATACGCTTTTACTAGACGTCTAACCTGATAGCCAGGCAGAAATTCAATTTAAGTCATACAATACATTGCCAAAGTGTCCTCTCAAGTGATTACATGCCTTGATGAAACACAGTGGGTTATTTTTTCTCTTAAACACAGGTTGTAACCTACCGATATCTGAGCTGTTAAGTGCGACCTTTCTGGATCTGCGATAACATCAGTAATACCGAAAGCAAAGTAACAAAAAGCAGAATTGAGAGTTTTTTCGCAAGACGCATGACAAATTGAAGGATTGCGGCTAACTTGACACCTGTTTCAATGACAGCTGTTTGTCTGCCTCTCCCTTCGTCATTCTCGCACACTGCGCACAGAAACTTTGCCGCAAAGCCTCGTTGCTGCCAACACGAATTGATTTCAGGACATTTGACACAACTCATCATAATATTTCAGGGCGCTTTGCTTCGCTAAATTTTGTATTAGATTTTTTTCGAAAATCTATAAATATCTTTGTTTGCTGCCTACACATTCGCGGAGTACTTAATAGGAATGATTGAATTATTTTAAACGCACTAGACTTAACGGATAACATCTTATAGGTCAATAGATACTGCAAAAGCAAAACATACAAGTATCAACTCATTCACACACCTCTCTGTAAACAGGCTGGTACAGGATCACTCCATTCCCCGGTCCTTCCACAGTTTAGTGTAGCTACGCCAGTCCTCACATAGCCCGGCAGGCATTGCAAAGTGCACGTTGATCCACCTGCAAAGCCCTTAGTGCACCGCAGTTCCATTCCTTCGGTGTCATTGATTTCTGGGCACATCCCTATAAGGAAAATGCTTTGTGATAAAAAAAACAACGCATCGCGTTTCCAATACTACACACGAGGTCAGCGGAAACGAGCGGACTTACATCAAAGTCAAGAGCTCCATCGCAACTGGACTTTCTCAGAAATATGCAAACAAAACGAGGTACAGTATGACTAGTGTTGATGTTACTAATTCGGCCAAAATCATCCCTAAGCCAAACTATACTTAGTGTAGAGAAAAGGTCTGAAGTGAAAATCCATTATTACCTTAACGATGGAATATTGGTGAAAGACGATAATTCGTCTAAAGTGAGAACGTTTTCAAAATGGGTTTAGTTAAATAGGTTCCGAACTGAAAAATCATGCTTAGTTTTTAAAACGGTATCGTACACTTTGTACTGCGGAAGATCATATACCAGATTTGTTTTACTCATAAAAAAGATGAACGAACATAAAATATAATGCAGTTCATTTATATTATCTTACTGTTTTTTAAGCAGGCAGGCAAAGGACTTGACCATTGACCGCCTTCTTGGCAAGTGATGCTGGCAACTCCAACCAAATAATAACCTTCAACACAACTGTAACGACATTTCGATCCAATTTCCCTTCTTTGTGAGCATGTAACATCACCGTTTAGAATTGCGTTCCTCTCAGGACAAAACACTGCGAGAGAGAGAAAAAACGGTTCATCAAAATGAAAATATTTTCATGCGGGTGTGCATATATTTTTCTGGATGTAAAGAATGATTATGATTAAACTAAAACTGAAGTTGATGCTACAAGCATGTCAAGTGCTCGGGTGTCGTAGTTCCTGCGTGACGACAGTTTTGCAAAATCACGGATATTATCATTTTTCCCAGCTAATTAAACAAGGTGTGCTTACCAAAACAACCACATTTTGCCCTGCTAATGAATTGTGAGCGATGTAGGGTAAACGTATATTTTTCAAAGCATCTTACATGCGGGCCCAATGGTAGAAAGTGGAGGAGACCTAAATGGATCGAGCCACCCAAGAATGTGGCCACAGTCGCTTCCAGGACCGTTGCACAAATCTCCTTCACAACAGCATCTAAAAAATAAAGCAATAGAAATGCTTCGCGATAAACCGATCGTTTTATTAACAAAACATCTATTACCACAATAGAGGTGAGCGATTCAAAGGTGTGATTTTTTAGGAAAACTGTTTTCTGAAAGTTTTGGTTTGCTGTAAACGACGACAACAGCTCACACCATGGCAAATGGCACTTGATTCTTACCTACAAACTTTTGGGGGGTTGACATTCCTCGCTCTAAACGCTGGGTTGCATTGGTCTGTGATGCGGTCCTGCAAAATGCGCACCAGATGCTGTATGCTGACCCTTGATATGCGTTTGAAACATTTTCACTTTTTCCGTCTATGTCAAAGACCTAAACTTTTACCATACTTTTTATTGCAAAAAGAGTGTAAAGATGAAATTTAATTTATTGAAATGGGAACAATGTTTTCCAAAAAAGGAGAAAAATCATCACATTGGCCCGGCCTATTACTTCTGTCGAACTATAACATATCTTTTTACAAAGTATTTCCAGGAAAAAACTGAATTCGCGCAGAAAAGTGTTATTTTCCATAGCAATTCGCAGCAGTCCGTTACAGTGCATCATGGCTTCAAAAACAAACCTGTTCTTCATTGTCGTTGCAAGCGTTTGGCTGCTTGCAAACCAGCGTTGCACGATACATTTCTCTCTGTGGAGTGCGTGTGTTCGTGACAGCGTGTCTTCTAATTTCGTTGAGGCAGCCACTTGAGACAGGGGGGCACTCAATAATATTTTCGCATTCCTTGCGTGTGGCCGCGTCGTGGCATCCGTAGCACCGAACGACTATGAGCAATTGTGGAACTGGTTGTATGGTATACGATTATCAGCTGTAACTATGTAACCCAGCCGCATAAGTAACGTAACTAAAATTACCAAGTCTGTTCCTTCAAGCGTTTAATTAATTTTAATTAAGTTAAATAGCATGATCCACTGATTTGCGTGCGTTTCAGTGTTTGAAAAAAGAATTGCCGGAGATTAATTAAATGTACTGTTTTACATGTAAAGCCAAACGCTTTGAAAACTAGCAGTGAAACGCACACTTTCGTAAAAACAGGAAGAATTGCTTTTGGAAAAACATACGCGTTCTGACGGGTGCGGTATAGACAGTTGGTGAATTACGTCCATCTGCGTTTGCTTTCACGCTGAAACTGTATGAGGTCATCGGGATCAAACCTCGAGCTGTGAATGACCTTGCGGTCGAATCCAGTTCTGTGTCTGCGTAGATGAACATTTTAGTGAGCAGGCAACCTATACAGATTTTTCGCTGCTAGCAAATCTCCGTTACGATCAAGCATGTTTCCACTTCTTTTAATAGCTAGTCAGTGGCAGTTAAATGAAATTTGCTGAAATTGCACAGTGGCCGTGCCGGTTTGTGCAGTGCTGTAGGATCAGCACAACATCTTTGACGCCTTAGTCATCCTGAAAACAAACAGTGGTTAGAGCCTCGTTTTTCATCCGATTGACATCTGCTTTGATGATGTAACGGTTTTTCAGTTTGCGTGTTTTAAATTTACTAATCTAACTGGAGCAAGTTTTACCTCATGTTTACCTACTCTCAGACAAAAGAAAGCATATTTGCAACGGTGTATAACACTGTTTACTTAATACAAAAGCCGATTACTTGTGACTGACACTCTGAAACGCATCAATGTTAATTAGGGCCGAGAAAGCAAGGTTTGGTACCAGACCACATGCACAGGATATGGCGTAAACGAAAACGCAAGGTTAAATAAGATAATCGGTTTAAGCTGAACGGAGTAGCCCAAAGCAGAGATGGTGGAATACGAAATGTCAAGCACGTCACAGGCTGTGGCGTAGCCAGCCCAAGAATTTGGGGGGGGGCAAAATGTTTTATTTTAGGCGAATAACGCTATTTTGTTTGGAAAATCGCTTCTCAAAGCACAAAATGACTATACTTTCTAAACATTTGGGGGGCATGGTCCCTTTGCCCCCCCTGGCTACGCCTATGGTCACAGCAGCGTAAGCGCTGCAACACTTTGATCACGCTCTTTTATTTATGGGGATGCGCCGCGAATAAAACCGGGTCCGTTGTTTGCCAGCTGCCAAAACCAATTAAAAGTAACGAGTTTTTCGTGATTTTTCAGCATAAAGCAGCAGCAATTTCCAGTAGCTCATTCGCTAGTTTTCGAAAACAGCAGTAAAGTTAGTTCACAGATAAATGTTACTGAAAAACTACCCTCATCATCGAGAATCGCTTGCTTCTTGACGAATAAGCGCTGTTGGTGATGACCAGGGAAGCCATTTGGAAATGGACAAGTTATTAAGAGTGACTGAATTATACTCCGACTTACCAACAATTACCACACCATTGGTGTCGTCGCGAACTGTGATAAGGAACTTTTCTTGCGAGGCGGCTGTGGTGTAATACGGAATACGGAACGTCCAAGTTATATTGGTAGAATGCAGGTCGGCCACAAAGGCTTCGGCAATGCCGGGAACAGCTTTAACAACAAACACGAGGATGAGGCTTGCAACAAACATGTAAAAATTTTTACATCAGAACTCAAAACTGGTGATAACCACTCAGTATCGCTAGCTAATATTGCGGTACACTATATAATCAGTATAAAGTATCTGACGTTTATACTGAAATGGCAGGACTTTTAAAACGTTTTATTGATGACAATATCTGGGTATTTGGAGAGCAACTAAGTGAGCTAACTAACTGCCGTCTTTATAAAGTGTTTAAAGCAGCTATGTCCAACCCGCGGTCCGCATGCAGCCCAGTCGAAGGATTTGTGTGGCCCAGTTAAGGTTTTCGCTGTAGCAAAAGCATACTACATACTGACAACCTTTCCTTATTTTGATGCAGGTGGTGCTCAGTGCCACTTTGTTACCATTGCAGTTAGGATTCGAAATCTTTCAGTATATTAGCTTAAGCTGAATTTAGTTGGCTAAGATCAAAGTATAGCCATTCAATGTGCGATCCTCACTAATATGTCATGAAATGTGCGGCCCTGGCTAAGATAGTGACATAATTTTTGGCTCAGTAAGCCATTTGGGTTGGACATAGCTGGTTCAGAGACTTTTATTTAGTACTTGACCTCAGACAAACACTAATGATGTAAAAGGCAACGTTGAAGTTTGTGATGTTTGCCACAATATGACAGATTTTTCAACATTTGGGTTCAACTGCTCTTGATCCATGTTTTCAAATGAAGCGTCCCACCATCCTTATTCTACCGTTAAATCGATCAGATTTCAAAAAAAGTCTAGATCGAACATATGAAAAAGCTGTAAAATCTCAGTTCCTCAAAATGAAGGTGAAAGACACTTCAGCTAAGCAAGAGGGTGGGCTGAAAGGAAATGTTCTTGTTGCAACCTTTTGGTCCAGACCCATGGTTTGCCGATTTGCCACATTTGCTGAAACTTATTCAAAGGCAAAGATCACTTCAACCTAAGACGGTGATAACGTGTAAAAACTCAAACCATTAATTGTTTCGGATAAATAAACGAAGACCTACTTTTAAAAAACGTTTTGCAATCAAAGGAAAGTTTGCTTGATTTTCATGCTACTCAAAAACATTATTGCTCAAGCCCATAAAGTGCTTGGCGTTTCGGTGCTTACCTGTATAGACAGTCAGATTAACTCGTGGTGAAGTAGCTAGAAGTTTTCCTGTTCGTCCAACTACCTCTGTCCACGCGTTTACAACGTATTTTGTCGACGGCAACAACCCTGGGATCACACGCATTCCCGGACTTGTGACGTACGGAAGTCGTCTTTCGGTTGACACGGGATCACCAAGCCTCCTGAAAATAAAATAAACAGTTAAAATTACTCGTTTTATACTGCAGTTTTTCTCTCTGTGTCCCTAGGCACATCCATCATTTCAATTTCAAGCATGTTAGCATGTTACCTTTGCGTTATTAAAAAAAGTCTTGTCGAACACATTTCTGTTTCTAATCATGTTCGATTTCCGTTACCCTAAGAAAATTTGAATCATTTTCGCGTTCAGTGATATTTAACGAAATTGCTTCGAAATAATGTTCTACATTTTTCCTTGTGAAATGTTAGGTAACAGGTAAGAACTCGCCTGTAACTTAATGCATAGCGGTCAACTCTGTCTCCGTATCCGAGGCGAGCTCTCCCAACGAAGACAGACACTGAGCCGGTATCAAAACCTACCATCCGAAGCTCGGAAGGCTGTCTTGGTCCTGCGTTAACAGAAAAAAATTTAGTTATGCTGCCGTCAACAACGAGCTGAACATTTTGTCAGATGTATAACACAACCCAGTCTTGTATTTCAATTCTCTGTTAATACAATTTAAGAAGAAATTTGTCTTTTTACAGTGGCTTTCTTTTATTAGAAAGCGAACGGACAAAACAAATGTTTTTAAACATTGTAAGATTTTAACAAATATCAGAAACAGGCAATTCTGCTTTTAAAGTTACAAGATTTTAAGCGTTACTCTACTAAGCTGAGCAACCAGTTTGCTGCCATCCACCCTTTATGTCATTAATTTTGTTAACAGTTACCACCAAAAAAATGTATGTTTTCAACGTCTATCGATTTCGCCATAATTTTTATCATAAACCCGCCAAGCACTTTCATTTTACGTGGAGAAAAGTCATAAGAATAGTTAATGCGTTTTTTCACCAAACAGTTGCAAAGTATCTCGCAAAAGTCAGCCTGATTTTATTACTGCAATATTAGCACCATGTGCTTCCGTTTATTGTTTCAGTCAACATTATCAATTTTGTCTTAACTAATTCCAATTACGATAACTCACTGGTAACGAACGATCGATAAATTCTTTGAGAGTAATATGACGCTTGTTGTCTTGGAATGACTCCCAGTCTGCGAGAAAGTTAAGGATAAGATTCCAAAACACAGCTTAAAATTGTAACTTCAAACTGAAGCTTCTACTCCATTTTATGAATAAATCAGTTACATTCAGTGGAAATATTTTCGCATTTTTAATCGCAAAAAATTTCGCTACGCTCTTATTTTCGTGTTTTGCTCAAAATTTTTCTAATCAAATTTGAAACTTCCTTCAACTCTCATTAAACATTCAACTTACGGAAGACTTTATCAGTTACATAAAACGTAGCACATCAATAAACTTGGATGCGTTTGTTCAGAATTTTACTGATACACCGTGATTGTATAAAAGCACTTATCAGCATCGCAGAGCAGCAAAATCTTAATCTATCTCAATTAGGGGTAAAACTTGGCTCGTTCAATAAACAGATGCAGAAATTGAAGCACTTCAGAAACAGAACTAAAGACTTGCCGGAAACAGTAACATATAAATCGCTTGCATTGAAACAAATATTTGCCATTTTTTAAATCAACGTAATCCTGTCAAAAAGTCTTGATATGTGCATTAAAAATCACTCTACCTTAAACACAGTAATATCCATGAACGCCGGAAAGCGTGGCATTGCCCCTGCCCTTTCAAAGGTGGGGCGAAGGGGGAGAAGGTGCTTTTTCGTAACAGTATCGTAGATAATTTCATGGTTTATCAAGATCGACTTGAAATAACTTTATTGCAGCTATTGGCGCACCCAGAAAGTTCAGAATGGTTTTCCATAATTTTTGTTAATATTTTTGAGGTCAACATTGTTTCTGAACAGAAACAAGCATGGTTGTTAACGCTTTTTTAGTTTTTCATAAGTTTCCATTGCCCTCAACTCTTTTATAGCCCACCCCTACCACTGCTCCGGCGTTCCTGGCATAGCATCTATTAGTACGTTTTATATCCACAACAGTGCAGCATTCGGCTGTATATGTCATTTATGATTTGAATTAAGTCAGTAGAAAGAAATTTTATGTTTTTCAAACAATTTGAAAAATAATTTTTTGATTTTCCTTGTGACAAGTGTTTCCACGACCATGATTTGATTGCAGAAGTCCAAAAAAGTCTAAAAAATTCAAGAAGTCCAAAAAAACATGCTGCTTTTCCCTCTTTCCCCCGCTGTTATACAGCTAAGCATTGAACAGTAGGCTTTAACTTCTTTGGAGTATGTAAAATATTTCACCTGTACTGCCTTCCTGCTGACAGGCCTCGAACAAGGTATGCGAGAGTGCCTGGTGGTAGATCCCGATTGAACTTCATTCCAGGTATAGTTCCTCTTCTCACAATAACCGGTGTAATCCGAGCGTTTTTGCGAGGATAAAGAAGAATTTTGAAGAATTCCGAGGAATGATTTCGTGAGTCTGAAATTACATTGTCGTCTTCATTATTTGTGTTTTTCATTGAACGATGTTATGAAACGTTTTATGAATTCGTGTAAACCGAAAAATGCACGTTTTTCAAAAAATATATGAGCTTCATCACAGTCGTTTCTTTCCGTCTTCCTCTTTTAACACAATACATTGCAGTGGCAGATGTCTAGCAGTTTAGGATTAGTTGTTCAAACCACGGTAATCATATCTGATATTCAATATCAATATCAATATCATATTGGGAAGGCGCGGTCGCAGTGCAGTTTGAAATACTGAAAGAAACACGATAAATAGAGTTTGTTTAGACTGGTTTGGTTGGTGGTACACTGAGAGACATTTTCTCTTTGCATGTACTTTTTACAACATTGTTAGGTTTATTCACTAAAAATAACGTTGTGACTGACAGTTTCAAAGGGTAAACAGCTTAAAAAGCAAAGACCGTGCAGACGGAGAACTGTATAGCTCACAGTATGATCCTGGTCAATAAACGCCGTAGGAAGGCTAAAAAAGCGCACAGCTAGTTGTTTCATAAACAATTTTTTGTTGACAACTCATTTCTTTTCAGTAAAACTAAACACGCACATGACGCAGTTTTGCGGTACTTGTTACAAGATGCAGTTATTGCGATCGGAAATCCCAAGCAGCTCATGCGCAAAGCTTCGCACCGTGGCAGCAAGAAACAATAGAGATCATACGTCGCAATCTCTCTTACTATTGCTTGCTCGCGCTACGTATATAATGGTGTTATTCTTCGCGCACATCCCGTTGGTGGTGAATCACACAATCAACGCAACACCACCGGAGAGGTTCCAACACAGTTTTCTAGTTGGTGTTGATAAATCAGACTTAAACTTCGCGCTAGGCTATAA
>JGI24158J21664_10003524_pt1 | contig 19691 bp, 15 predicted proteins | sample Ectturendosymbi3_FD_21664 | JGI IMG/M metagenome (IMG submission 21664) | reverse complement strand
GTTGTATTCAACCATAACGTCATAAACTTGTATTTTACTGCAAATAAGAGCACTATGTATACGAGTTGCTATGATAAAGTATACAAGCTTCTATGATAGCGTTTTCACCTGTTTGCATAATTCGTCAGTTCGCCTCATTCGTCACTTTTTTCTAATCACCTTGAGGTGACGAATTAGGCAAATTCTACTGTAATACCTTTATGTTCTGGATGGTGGTCTCATCATTCTCTTCATTTCCAGGGAGGTGAAATTTGCTTACATATTGCGACGAAGCATTACCCAACGTCTTCATCAAGGCTCGGTTTTCTTTTTGAAGCACAGCTATGCGGATTTCATTAGCTTCTACTTGGCGTTGCATGTCCAACAGGACATTTCCAGAACCTTCACAAAACGCAGGTATTTGGTAAAGGTAAGCTTCTCGAAAAATGCTTTCGGGCGATCTTGGTCATGTATTCTATTCTCTTGATGATTAATTCAACATAAGACCCCAGCATACAGTAAAAGCAAACGAGGTGTTATTGCAACGAAAATATCGGCTAAATACAAGCTGCTCTAGGTTTAGCAAGTTACAATTACGATGATTGTTTCGAGCAGTCCTGTAGAGTCGAAACTCGAGCTTCAGGCTCCAGCTCCCGGCGTCCAAAGTTTTGGGCTCTGGCTCCAAACCATTTGGCCCATTGAAAAACAAAAACCACTGTAATATTAGTAAAACTCGCTTTTCCCACAAACTATATGAAACCGGAACCCAAATTTCAAGCTACGACTCCATCATCAAAAAGTGTTTGACTCTGGCTATTCTAGCCATCCAGACTCGTTTGGGCTACGGCTCCACAGCCCTGGTTTCTAGCGAAAAGTTAGCTCTTGAAAGTAAGTTATAAAACACGGGGATCCTGTGTCGGAATTTTGTTCGCAAAAATCGTGTTTCCTAATTCCGTTTGTAGTTGCCCGTTACAATCACATTAAATTCAGACGCACGGAGGAAACCGCTACAACGTATTTGAAAGAAAACAGATCTTTTCATACAATTCTTCTACGACCTATTTAAGATATCTTACGTAGGCCGTGATTCTCCGAAACTACACTTTTTGCACATTCTCGTTCAAATCAAACTGACGCTTTCCGTGCGGCCATAGTTGCGAGCAAGAGCACGCTCATCAAGATGTTTTTTAGGGAAACCGTGATTGCAAGTACAATGCTACACTGCAGTTTGGTTCCCATTGATGTGGGTATACGAAGCTTTACTATGCGCCAAGCACTCTAATGCCACAGCTTTCTACGAACCAGGGAAGTAACTTTCATCAACCTCGTGCTTCATTACCATCGGTTGTTTGTGAATGACGTCATGCCGAAGATGATTTAATAATTCCTCAGAAGCTAAAAAGGTAATGCAAATCGTATTGTGAACACTTTGATCCTCTGTTTAGTCCCATGCTTGGAGATTTATTTCGGCAAAGCGCATGCTAGTCCGTAACTTGTAGTGCGATGTTTTCGGTTTTTGTATGTAGGTAGGATTTGCATATACATGTGATTTTCATTATGCTTTGCCGTTTGCCGATGATAAGTGATTATACTATGGCAACTAGGTTAGACGGAGCCTCGGTCGGAAAGTATAGCATGCATACGCTGCTTCTTTCGTGGCTGGAACCGACTTAATTTTGCCGTGTTGTCGACGAGAGTTATGGTTTTTGAGTGGGAACTCAAATCCGTTCAATCTACGCAAAAATTCCTATTGAAAAAAACATTCTCACATGATAGGAAGCCGAAAACGATAAAATGTAAACTGCGTGGCAATCATATTGTTGTACACTTTCTTACCGAGATTGACCATCAACCTTTATTCGATATGCACTATTTGTTTCGGGTTTATTATTTTGAAGTGAGCTACAAAGAATGAATATGCTTTGCCAGTACTGATGCTGCGTGCCAACTCATCTTCGGCCTAATGAGTACAACATGAAAAAGAACAGCTCGTGTTTCGGGAAACGAAATTTCCATCTCTTTACCAATAGATAGTAAAGCTTGATAAAATCTGTTGACATCATGCAGCTATGCCAAACGCAGCGCGCAGGGTTAGAATTACTTTAATTGCACGAAATAATTTTGCTTTCCAAAAGGGTAACAGTTGTGTGTAAAAATCACTTCAATTTTTAAATAAGCGGTTCATCGCTGCTTCACTGCCGTAAGGATAAAATATATATTCTAGAGATGCTTGTTACTGGATATAATAGGAATGCTACACAAAAGCTTCCGCTCATGCGTTGCCGGGATATGCGAACTGGGTATATTTTATGCCGACTTGGTTGAAATTTTTCTTGGTATAGTATCTGTTCATGTTACACACAGGTGTAGGAGCAGGCAAATTTTTGGGGGTGCGAAGAGTTTTTGCCCAAACTTCCGCAATGCCCGAAAAAAATCCTAAGAAATTGACCTCCACAAAAAAAACGACTGCATTTCACTGGGTTCATTTTTTCAAGTCAAGGCACTTCAAGCACCATTTTTGCCCTTATTTTACCCAAGCTTGCCCAAATTTCTCCTGAACTTGCCCGAAAACAACTAAATTAAAAGATGACCTCCATAAAAAAAAATAAAAACGTCTTCACTTTCATTTTGGGTGCCATGTTTGTAAAATCAACGCACATACAACAATTTTGCGAAGGTTTGCACATATTTTGCCCAAATTTCCTCACATTTTGCCCGGATTTTCACCAATCGAAACTTTTGGGGATTGCACCTCCCACACCAGTGATGTTACAAAATAAAAACTGAACGGCTCGTGGTTTTATATTCAAAGCATAAATTTCTCTGCCGTCGCACGGTTGATGCTTGGAATTAACATCATTTTCAACCACAGCAAAAAGCTGAGAAGTAACCAAATGTGTCAAGAAGTAAAAAGCAGGATTGTGTGAATAAAACATGTTAACGGCTGCTCTCAATCATTCGTTCACATGGAAATCGCGCACATGATAAAATCTACACTAGCGATGGGAAAGCTTATTGTCTTTGCGAGTCACATTCGCAGCCCGTTCTTCGAATGAAACCGTTTGTTTTTCACCGCTTCTCTCATGTTTGGGGATCAACAACGAAATGAAGGGCTTCTCCCATTTGTACCGAATTTGACAGTTTAGCCATATTCAAAGCGCTTTGCCCACTATTTTTTTCTTTCTGCAAGGTTAATGGGATCATTCTCATGGCAATCCACCGTGAGTTGTTTGGCATAGGACAATTATTTAGGACCATTTTTTGTGAACATGGTAAACCTTCCAGGATCATTGCCTTCGGTTGCGCTAGCCACGGCTTGACTGTCACTGAATAACACCATCACTTGTGGCATAATTGACGGATGAGTATCTAAAAACGCTCCAATAAAAGATTTAGAAGTATACATAATATACACAGTACTACTTCGCACTTTCAGATCATCCATCCAGAAATAGAGCAAGTGCGTCTTGTCTTAAGACAGGTGAATAGCACGATTTGATACAAGGCAGCGTTTCCGTCGTACTAGAAACATAGCAAATTTTTCTGGGCCCAAGCAATTTGTGTTGTTAAAGAAAAGCCTCCATACGTATATTTCTTATGTTGCAGCTGCATTGCAATAATACTGAAACGTACTTTCAGGCATACAAGGTATCTCTGCTTTATGCAGGTCCGGGTAAGCGATCAGCAGACGCTCTCGTTCCGCGCACTTTTCCAACTGATTCTCCAATTCGTGGACACTTCCGCTCAAATCTTCAGCTCTGCGCTTCAGTGTTTCCTGATCTTGTTGCAAAACGGTGGCTAGCTCCTGCAAGATAAAACGAGTCGTTGCCGAAGAAATTCAGGCGCAATCACTTACTTTAAAACAAATCATACCACCGAAGAGTTTTAAAATCTTTTTGCAACTGCGTTAGAATCACAGCGCGGAGCACCACGTGTTGCCCCAACGTACTTCTTTGGCCCGCAATTGCTTCTGAAGATCATCAGCCGTTTCTTTTTGTAGATGAAGCGTTTCTTCACTCCGGTCTCTTTCGTCTTCAGCCACAGACAGTCTTTCACGCAACTCCTCACATTCTTCATCCAACTCATCAAGCCTTTTCAACAAACCCTGCTGTTTTTCGTTCATGGCCTGCAATTTGTTGACGCGTAGGAATAAATTCTCTTTGTCACTGTAAAATATCTTAACCTACCGATTCATATTCTGATCGAATCTCAAAAGCTAAGAAGTGTTATATAAGCCAGGGGCCGGTAAACACCGGGTTGCGGCCCGGTGCCGGTCCGTAAAGAAATTGTTGCCGGGCTGTGCGGAACCAAGGCCAAATTGNTCCAAAAGCGACTAGAACGAGTGACACAAGGAACACACTGCAGATGCCATTGACTGTTATAGGCAAATCATTTCGAGCAGTCTCNACGCTCGTTTAAAAGAAACTTGTTCACTCGCTGGTCAAGCACTTTTAAAAATCGGTGAATAAACTAAATAACTTCAAAGTTTATTATTTGAAAATTCCAAACACGCATCGCGGACCGCACAAAATGCCCTCGCGGACCACATGTGATCCGCGGGCCGCGTGTTTGAGACCCTGGTTTAATTATTTACCTGCCAGTGGTAGATCCAGGAGGGACAGTTTGGGGCAAATGCCCCCTCCAAACCTCTGTGGCGCCCCTTTGCCATAAATGCGCCCCTTTTTGGTGCACATGGAAGCAGAAACAGATTTTAAAATACTCTAAAATAAACAATGTTTTTCGCTTAGTTGAACGTCAGGGTTTACGTGCCGGATTTTACCCAACCTCTTATCGAAGAGCGTGAGCGATGCTATTGTTTCGTAATAGTTCCACTATTTCATTTTTTCTTTGCCGCGTGAGAACTGCCCAGGCCCAGCCTTCACAAACGCAGTCGCGTTCGCAGTTCTCGTCTTGCTGCTGTGCTGTATGAAAATGGTCTGTTTTTTCACAAGTTTATTCTTTAATGCCTGATGACCACCCTGCAAGGAAAAGGAAAGGCAGCAGTAAAAATAGGAATGCAATGTGGAAAACGTATTACTGACTCAAGATTTTATAAGCCTCCAAAATGAAAACGAAAAAGCCAATTTCAGGGATATTGCCAGTGCAGTTCGTGAGTCCGCAGTTTGTCTGCATCATAGTTTTGCAACATAAAAGTGAGTGGATGGGTTTCTTGACGGAGCTGATCTCCAGATTGACCGGGGCGTAACGAGGTTAGATGGTTCCCGGGCCAAGATGCAATTTCGGCGCCCCCATTTTCGAACCTGAGGTCTTCCGGAAGCAAATGTACTGTATTGAAGAATGTATGTGTGACATTGTTGGGATTTTTTGGCGTCCCCGCAATCATTCAGCGCCCCCAGAATGATTCGGTGCCCGGGTAATTGCGCCCCCTTGCTCCTTCGTTACGCCCCTGCTGATTGAACCATAATGCAGCGTGTAAAAATCTACAGATGTTTACGTTAGCAAACAACTTGCCTCTGCGTGACAAAATGCATTAAACTTGCTCGATTAGCTCAAAGAATTATGACCTACGTTACTATGCAATTATGCAACTCCTCACTTCATATACATGGACAACGCAGAGGAGTATTGAATTACTACTAGGGGCATAACGAGGTTAGATGGCACCCGAGGCAAGAAGCAAGTTTGGCGCCCCTGTGTTCGAACCTGAGGTCTTCCGGAAGCAAATGTACTGCACTGAAGTTCTTGTGACGTTGTTAGGACTTTTCGGCGCCCTCATAGTGATTTGGCGCCCGGGGAATTGTCCCCTTGCCCCCCGTCGTTACGCCCCTGGTTACTGCGCGCAGCGACGCGCCTTAACAACTCATGGAACACAGCTCTAACCTGAGGCATACGGGAACCTTGGGCTTTAGGCGGAGCAAAATTTTCAATTTGCCCAAATTTTTGCGCCACTTTGAGGAAACACGAATAGGAGAATTTTGCAGGGCGATGGTTCTCTTTCAGAAACTTGCCCAAAAATATCCGGAAGTTTTTCCTGAATTTTTTTATCTTATCTGAACCTCCCCCCCACTTCGTACGCGTATATAGCTTTAACGCAAAAACTTTGGCAAAATACTAGCTATCTACAGCTTAGTGGATTGAATAATTGGTTTTACGTGGTCATAACAATTTTTGCTCAACACTTGAATATTTGCAATCCAAAATTGGTGGAATGCCGGTGCCTTTTGCCCCCACCTGGCGACGCGTCACCCAACAGTTACTGGTGGCTATGTGGTTTTGAACCTTTTTTTTCCATTGCAAACCCGTAGACAACTCACACTGGCCATGAAAAGAAAAAATTGGCATGGCTAGCGAAATCTGCAACCGACAGAAAAGTGCTTTAGTGGTTGTTAGATCATTCCGCATGCAATCTTCTGGTGAAAACTTTAACTTTTTTCCTGGAGACCGTGGTGTTGGCGAAGGTTCGTGGTTTCAAATTGGTGACAGGCTGATTCTCCTCTGTGTTTTCTGGCCTGGCTGGATAGAAGCAGATCCATTGCCAGATCAACAGCATTGGGGTGGCTTTGAGCTTCTTCTGGGGCTTCGTAATAGTATACAATGAATTGAAAAAAGACTTCATGGGGAGACTAGAGCTTGACTTTGGAGGTATTGATTGTGACTTCCACTTCTGTTGAAAAGTGTCACAACTTTTTTTAATAACCTGGTCTAGTGGGATTGATGTTTTTTTTCACATCAGCAATCCAGTGTCGAAAAATGTGAAACAGTATTTAAAGACTTGATTGAAAATCTACCTTTATATGTGGCGTTAAATGTATTTTAGGGCAATATGCTTTAAGGCTATCATGTAAATCTATCATGCGATTATAAGATCGTTTTTTACGATAGTCAACAAAGCTACCTAAAATGGGAGTAATGTCTTGGCAAATGCCTTTTATTCATGTGTTGTTTTTGAATTGTCACTTCAGCAATAAATAAGTCTTTAATGTACATGTAAATGCACAAGCTTGGTTTGAAAACATGATCGTCATTTAGCTTTTTATTTGAGTCCTATTGTGGGACATGAGTTGTCATTTCCAAGTCTCAGAAGAACCATTCTGTTTCTAACCAGGTCGGGAATGCGTTTCAGACACTGTTCTTCAATTATTTCACTACGGATAGCCAAAACAGTGGCAAACGCTTGCGCACNATGTTTTTATACCTCTTAAATACATTTTGCAGATATACGAGATCTGTGTAGCTTGTGAAAAACGAGGTCCACTGTTTGGGTCCCGTTTTAAACGTTTTCTGAAGTAATGACATAAAGCGCTTTCAAACTGTGGTTATTCCCTGAAAAATAGCATAGTTCGACCAACAAAAATAGCCACTTGTTGACCTAGAAAAGATAACCTCTTTTGTCGCAGACAACCTTTGGTATTTAAGGAAGTTAAGACATTTTTGGCGCCCCCCAATTTGACTTCCCCCCCAAACGCTTGGTTTGGATCCGACACTGTTACCTGATCATGGCTGGAAAGAGTTTTGTTTTTGCAGGACTCTTTCTCTAGAAGATCGTTTGCTGATTTTACATTTTCTTGTATTTCGCTTAATTGCTGTTTGAGTTTGGAAGCTTCTTCTTCTAGCCGTATGGCATCTTTTTGATACTGCTTTCCACGTATTACTTCCTCTTTTAACTGGAATTTTTCGCTTTCTAAAATAGAAAAAAGAAATGATGACAATGCTGGCACTTTTTGTAGAATTAGTTCGTAGCCTTTGCAGTTTGGGGCAGGGCAAACATGCTTACACCAATAAAACTGCAATTAATATAGCAGCGAATAGTTACAAACTTTATTACACTATTTCAGTGGTGCTGAAAGTGGTCGATATCGACCCCAGGGGTCAATTGGACCATCCAAGTGGTTGATAAATAGACACGGGGTCGAATGGGGGTCATTGAATGGCAAAGGGGTCAATGAATAACTGCTGGGGTCTGCTGGAGCACTGAAGCCTCCAATTCGAAATTATTGTTAATCGAGCAAGGAATGCCAACGGCGTTTTTCAACAAATTAAACAAAATCAAGAGGGCTGATCAAATCGCAGCTACAGTAGTTCAAAAGTAGCCTGCACTCGAGTCGAAAAGTTTTTTATTAAATCATCCATTGTGATGACATTATAAAAATTGTACCGTTTGTTACGTCAAAAACAATATTGCTTACATCTATAGTTCCAAGCATATTTTCGGATTGTGTGTTATTTTATCAAGCATTTCAAGTAAACAGTACTCAAATTTATTTTGACACATACTTTCCTTGTATTAGTAACTGTTGGGCTAGGCCACGGGGTCTACGGAAAATTGTATACTTTAATTAGGGGCCAACGTGCAGAAAAGTTTGAGAACCACTTCACTATTTCAAAAGACCGTCGACCAACAGTGGTCTTACCGAGAGCTACCACTTGCCGGTGCTTTTGCAAGAGTTCATCCTTCACATTTGACAGCTGAAGAGAAGTAGCACCTAAATGTTCTTTTAGCTGTGCTGCTACATTTGCCAATGAAAAAACCTCCTTCTTCAATGCCTTTTGCTCCTGCAAAACAAACGAGAAAGCGATTTGCGAACTGTTTAGAAGTTGACGTAAAGTTCAGCAATATTTTTGGCATATTGAACTTCGAAATTCAACCGCAAATTCAATCAAAGCTGTTATTGTAACTATGCATAAGCGTGAAACAACAGGCACCAAACGGAGTTACTTTAGACACATTTGAGTTAACAGATGTTTTAACAGTCAACTGCTGAGGCGAGTATCCCAGCACCATTCCACACTGAATTTCTTTGGCTGCGTTTTTTTACCAATATCTAGCGATCCGAAACCAAGAGAACCTTTGTTAAAGTTCAGTACGGTTTGCATAACAACATAACGTTATTTCCACCAAAAATTTGTCTTTCATTCTGTAGAAGTAGTTTGACAAGTTTTATATTGGCGCTAGTGCTGACAAAACTTCTTGCATGATGGCGTACCCTCCTAACGTTTTTCGCATGAGAAAACGAGCTCGAAATATGCTGACAGAATACTGTTTCATACAACGCGCAAGTTTAGTAAAACGTCGCAATTGTGGCTTAGTCACGTAGCTGATTTCTACGCCAGTGGTTCCCAGCCTACGGTAACGGCTAAGAAATCCTGGGAGACCAAAAAGGCGGACCAAGCGGTACCCGTTGTAAAAAGCTCCTCTTACATGATAGATCACTGGAAAAACAATATTTTAGTATGGGTTCTGCACTTGATGGTTTCCGTTCGCCTAGTATCTGAGATCAAAATCTCTCCACGAAGACAGGTTTTCAAGATGTTGTAACATATTGAGACTATTGAGTAAGCTCCGTACATTTGGGTACTTTATGGCATCGCGATCGTATTACGTTGTTCTTTGCCTGTTTAGAAATCTTGCAGTTCGGTGTCACAAAGGTTGTGCCCAGTAATACAGATACAAAATCTGTTTCAGCTGATACGTGTTGTTTTCTTGTTCATCACTAGAGATAAGTACAAGTGTAGAATATGTTGCTGTTTTTCTTTGTATCAACTTATGAGTTAATTTTTGAGCCTGCCCTGCACTACAACAGTATGGGTGGGTGTATGGAGTGTTTTTTCCTATGTTATTGCATTTTCCTCATTACACAATTGAACAGCTAGGTTTCCAGAAGAAACAAATGAATGTGCTCAGAGGTTTGTAAAGAGATAGAAGTTCGTAACCACTGACCTAAATAAAGCAAGGTTTTATAGTTAAACTAGCAGTGATATACATCATTCAAGTTCCATGCGTTATTTGATTACAGAAGCTTGCTGTACACTTTAGAAAACATCAATGTCGTTGCAATAACTACAAAGGAAAGTGAAAGTGATGTGAAAGGCTGGTTGCTGTGGTACAGTGATGTTGTTTATGAGATACGCTTCAACAACACCTTAAAACGTGGTTTTACTTAATGCTATAAAAAGAATCTACAGTATCATACACGTGGTTGCCCGCAATAGAGTTAAAAAAGGAAGATTTTTGTACTGGCGATTAGGGAGAAAATATGAGGAAAAACTTTCAAAAGCTTCGTTGTCTTCACGTAGCAACTGTTTAAACTAGCTAACAAAATCGAAGGTGGTCTAAAGAAGTTTCATCTGGAGATTAAAGTCTGTATCATTCATACAAACAATCTTTTCAATGTCAAATGTAAGCCGCAGGCTGCCTATAACAGTGATGACCAACAAGCATATATAACAAGTGGGCATGACTATTGACACTGTGAGTGTTTGACAAGATGCTTTTGCTGTTCAAACTCGTCAACATATTGGCAACAGAATTATTAAGCATATGCAAAATAAAGTGCGTCTTTCCAGCACAAATGAAAACTTTGTGAACAGTTGACTTGCCTCCAACAAGTTACTTTCTCTAGCTTTCATCTCTTCTGAAAACTCTTTTTCTCTTCTTTCAGACAATAATATATGCCTTTGTACTTCGTCACTCAGACTTTGCTCTCGCCTCTTAGACTCGTCTACTTCCCGCTTCAGAGGTTTAACTTGCTTCATCAAATTGTCAAGATGGCGGTCAATACGAGACAAATCTTTGTTTTGCAGTATTTTCCATCTAGGCATTGAAATAAAGAAATGAAATGAAACAAATGCGTAAAATTTAGCTTGAAAGTCATAGCAAATTTTAGAACTTACCTTGTCATTTCAGCAATAGACATAACAGACAATTCTTCCACTTGCCTCATTGCAAAATCTTCCAACGAACTGGGCAGTCCTTGAGACTTGCATACTTTTATTAATAACCTGCGCAGAAAAACATTAGCCACTCGTCCAGACGAACTGTTCAAAAAAGTTTAGGGCTACTTACTTTCCAACATCCTGCAGGCATGCTTGAGTTCTGGAGCAAGTTTCACATGCTGTGTATGCAGTGATATGGGTTTGACAACTTCGATTTGAAACTTCACTAGATACTTTATGCTGGTTTTTATAAGTATCTGACTCTAAAACATACACAATAATTAAGTGTTGGAAATCTTTTAGCATTACAATCAAGAGGATAGTGAGCAAAACCTTTAAAATTTTCTTCCAGTGTCCCAACGTGATTTCTTTGAATAACTTCAGGACTCTCCATGTGACCCTTTTCTTTCATGCATGCTTTTTCATTTGGTAGCGCATTTGACTGCCTTTTGAGCTGTTGAGAGATAACTTAATTAAAAACGAACTGCTTTATTCCAATGCATATCACATAAAACACAGAACTTTACACTAACTTCTTTGGCAAGCTGTTGCATGGTAGCAGCTGATTGAGTCATTCGATTCCAACATTTTTTTGCAGTTAGTCCAGCAGACATTGACACTACTGCACTACTGGTTTTGGTTGGATCACCAATGGAAGGTAGCAATAACAATTCATTAAACTTGGTAAAACTTTGCAAGACAAAAAGTAACCTGAATGCAATACACAAAATTCAAGATACAATAGAAAGACATTTGTACATAAGAAATTGGTTAGTTTTCTACTACAGCTACCATGCATCAATGCTCTTAGCATGTGTAGAAATTATGTCCAACTAATGCCCAATAATTCCTGACTTTAATCTTGGAATTCCCAAAGAATATGGTTATTGGTACTGTACTCAGTTGTAGACACCTATCTGTGAAGCTATGACAAAAGGCAGCTGTGCAAAATAGTTTTTGTCTTTTCAACATAAAAATAATGCAGAAAAAGCAATGAATTTGTTGACTGGTTGTGCTTTCTACACATTTATATTTTAAATGATTGAAGCAGAAGAAAGCTGCATCTTTGAAATCCCAAATATAATTTTACCATAGAGCAAGAAAAACATTGCAGCTTTGTTGGCAAAATTAGTTTCACAAGTGTGGATGCCACCAAACCATAGATAGATGAAAGGTTGAATGCTTTTTCACAGCAGTATGCAACCATGCTTGTCATGATATATGCAACACAAGAACGGACATGGCAACAAATCACTATTATTTCTAAGCAAATACCTGTCTATGAGAAGATCATACAGCATCACATGAGCAACTGCATTATCTTCTTCATCTTCTTCACTATAAACACAGCCATTTAAAAGCTGGTCTATATCAACATCAATGGATAGCTTGTCAGGAAATTTCCAAGACTGATATTTCACCTTCAATAACATGCAATGGCAAATAAAGAGAAATGTATGTTTTATTCACTTTGGTGTACATGTTCCATGATTTATCTAAACTATAAGCAGAAGCACTCCACAGTCATCAATGCTATGCAATGAGGTAAAATTTCAAAATCTCAACTGAAGTCTTCATTCATTAGGGCAACAACTCTCTGGTTCCTTCGATGCCCTGGCATCCTTGCATTAATTTTTTGTTTCTTGTTGCAATGCCAATTATCACCAAATAAAATCAACTCAACTCAGACAGGACATGCTTAAGATGTCAAGTATCAAAATTAAGCTCCTATACATAGTTTAAGGAATACAATAACAATACATGAGCAAAACGATTAGATTAAAAGCATCATGAAAAAAGTAAGATAGAAAATACACAATTTTAATTGATTACTATAAAACTGCATCAAAATCTACAGACAATCACACATGGAGTGGCTTTAGCACCCAACAAAACATGAATAAACTTATCAATGCATAAGTCTAATAGTACATCAATTAACATTCCACTAATAGCACAATGTTAATGCTGTTTTTTGATCCAATAAATCTAAAACCTTTTGTCAAACACAGTACCTGGCCAACACGAGAAGTAACATCATTGATAATTTCTTGGATGTCTTTTACATCATGTTGCAAACTTTCCAAACAGAGTTTACTTCCCAAAAGATGAGCCATTTTATCAAACAACAAAATTTTTGGAGATGCAAACTGAGCTTTAGCAGTGCAACCTTCACATGTCAACTACACATTATTAATATCTAGTATAAAATAGATTTAATTTTTAAAAATTTACATACTCATTTGTTTTGTGAATTTACACATATGCCATCTCATTTGTACAAACACAACAAGCATGTGCCATAATCTAATGCATATTCTATAGCTTGATCTCACTGCTATCTTCATAGTATAGTTGTACTATGCCCTCCATCAGACCTTTTCAAGCACTTATTGACACTTTTTGGCATTGAAGGCAACTTACTGGGAAAATTAAAAGTTTGTCTCATCAATTACTGAAAAGTAAAACCTTGTAGTAAACACCAACTCAAAGTATCCTCTGTTTACTAGTGTCTAGGTAGTCAGTTACAGCTATGCAAGGTCAGCAGCAAGGTAGCCAACTACCACATGATTTAGCACATCGTTAGGGTTAATCACCACAAACAGAAAGTGTATTCATACAGGTTTTTTAAGGCGTTTTAGGGACCCGATTCAGGTCCCTAGAATCACAGAAAATTATCATCGGGTCCCCAAAATCAGAGAAAATCAGGTCCCTAGAATCAGAGAAATCGAGTCCCTACAGATCCATATCCAGTTTCTAACATTTTCCTTTAAAAAAAACCTGATTCATATCAATTTAGAAAGCATGTTCACTTCCCTTATATAATAGTAGGGTGAACATGTGCTAATAGAGTTACTCAATGGATGATACCTACACTATACTACCTAGGATTAATGCTAGGCTTTGTGATTTTGATGTTACAGTGTTAGGGACAAAATTTTAGGTTTAGGGTAGGGATGCATATAATGGAACATCGAATTCTACGAATTCAAATCCTTCAATATTTGAATCAAAAAATCAGAGTTTTATTAATATTTCGAATTAGATTCGATAATACATTTGGATTAAATAAACGTGAAAAATTGTGAAGTTAGCAAAACAAATGGTTTCAATAAGTTTTGCAGTGGCACTCTGCACTCTTGCATAAGAGAAAGAAACACTGAACAAGCTCATGGAACTGTGTAGTGATGTAATGAGGTAAACCCTGTAAGGCCCGCACAAGCCACGATCATGCCAGGCACATGTTTGGCCACAACCCGCCAGCCGCTAGAACTCTCTAAAGATGCGGAAAGTCTTTTAGTTTCTATTAAAAAAGTTTGAGAAGTTTTGGACTTGCGTTTTTTTGTGGGTGTCATCATAGGGCCCTGGGCTCCAACCCAGGAGATAAATTGTTTCTTTCTTAAAAAAAAACAGGTGAAACTGCAGCTTTATAGCCCTTGATTGGCTTTCTAGCATTTGTGGTTTGAAAGTTATGGACTGAAAACAAAAAATTAATTAAATATTCCTCTAGGTAATTAATCAATTATCAATTTTGGCTATTACTATCAAATCACAAATGCTAGAAAGTCAATAAGAAGTGGCTGTAGATATGTGTTTTTCTGTTTTGTTTTACCAGTGTGGCTTATTTTTAAACATAAAATATTCATAAATGAAAAGTTGGTATGCTGATATTCAAGTTATTCCGGAATATGATTTGATATTTCTAGAATATGATTTGATATTCTAGAAATAAAGATTCTGGGATATTCTGGAACCTCTAAATGTTCCATAATGCACATCCCTAGTTTAGGATTTTAGGTTTAGGGTTTTAAGCTTAGGGTTTTTGATTTGTGGTTTTTGATCTAGCGTTTTAGATTTAGGATAAAATAGGTTATTTAGTACTTCTTGATCAATTGAATTCCGCTTACATAGCTCCCAATTATCATATTTTGTTCATTTGAGTTTAGTTTTTGTTCAAATGAAAAGTTTACATTTCTTCATTAGCCAAAGGGCACTGAAACCATAAAATCCCAAGCCTTAACAGCAAGTAACATTCAACTATGCTCTGACTTATGTGATCATGATTCATGATACTCAACATAACTTCTTAGCTTGGCTTGCGTAACAAACACTGCTGATGGGTGATATTTAACCCTAACTCTACACTATGCTTAAGGTTTTCAGTTATGACACAGCTGTTTCCAGCTACCAGGACCTTCACCTTGCGTAGCCATAGCTGGACATATAGCCACTGCCTTTACCAATAATATAAACCAGTGCTTCCCAAATTGTATGAACTTGTGATACATTAATCCTATGCCAGTGGTTCTTAGCCATTTTTACATACCTTACCCTTTTATCAAGCAAGATTGCCAGATTTACCCCCAATACTGTTACACTCACTGGTGCTCATTTATTAAAAATAGGAAATTAATAAACTCTTACTGCTTACAATGATTTATAAAAATTTACATTTGCTGAAATTATGATTCAGTCATAATTGATTCAGTAAATTTACCCCTATGATACAGTAAATTTACCCCTTTGGAAAATGAAATTTACCCCAAGGGATAACTTTACCCCAGGTTAAGAACCACCGTCTAATGCATAAGTTTAAATGATGCATTGCATAAAAAGTAGTTATAGATTGTTATTAAATATTGCACGATATGTACACCGTACATAGATCACCAGGTTAACTTATATTCGACTTTCAGCCAACTTACCCTGAAACCTCATTTTCTTACAAATACAACACAAGAAATATTTTACTAAGATTTTGGTACTGTTAACAAAGGTGACTAGATTTAAGTTTGTGATGACCTTTAAATTTCAAAGTGACATACCAGTTAGGAACCTCTATTTTAGAATATTTACTACAAGAGCCTAACCTTTGGAAACAAAGATAAGTTTGATGAATAGCTTGCTTAAATTTCATGGAAGTATATTTGGGAAACGAATGCTGAAGTAGCCCCATCACAAAGCTATTGCTCTGAAAGGAATTGTACATTTTTGTACTACACGCAAGATTTTACACAATATTTTCTTGCAGATGGCAAAATATTTTCCCAAGGAAGGTCTGCCTTTCAAGCTCAACACAAAAAGTAGTATGAAAGTGTATACAAATTTTTGGTGCCATGCACGTAAACTCATTAGAAAAAGCTTTAAATTCTAGTAGTGGGTAATTGCTAAGTATATTGAATCATGGCATGATTCGAAACAAACCACCAATTGTAAGATATATGCATACAACTCATGTAATCATAATGAGAATATCGAAAGGTGCTAGACATAAAGTATCGTAGCCCGAAATGCTTTTATTAAAAACCTGATGTTAATATGTTTCCATTCTCTCCCACTGCTAGATTCCTGCATTGGATGATGAGTGGATGCTGTTGCAGGCCTAGCTGGTATGATGTTTCAGTGTTTAACATCTCTTTGCATTGACTGTGTACAATATATCATCTAACACCTGCTCTGCAATTCATTTTGACTCACCATTTTTGTGATATTGTGTTATTTGATTACTCTTGTGTGATGGAGCGTGAGTCTGACTCAAAATAAATTTTATGATTCATGTTATTAAAAGGGGCAGACCAGCATGAAAAAAATTAATGAAAGTGAAAAGAAAAACTGACAAAATAAACATAGGAAAATCTTAAAACTTTTACAATTGTTATAACTTGTTAGAAATTTTATAGCTGTTAGGCCTAGGACATATTTTTTTTGTATATGGCTATAGAACCGCCAGTGGTGACACGGTTCAAACAAAACGCTGAGTTTGTCCTACTAATGGCACCATCATGGCAGTCGAGTGGAAGCATCTAAACCAACCGTGCGAGTGGTTTTCGGTTCAGCTCTCACCATTGCAGTTTTAGCTTTGGTGATAGTGGTTATTCTTTTGATGGGACTGGTTTTTATTTATTTTTTTCAGTTCCCAAAACTTTTTCTTCATGATTTAAGGTTTAGAATCTAGGTTTAGGGTTTAGGTTTTTCTGCTTTCCGTAAGTCTTCCTGTGCAGTATTGTTTCGTTCTCCTTTTTAGCTATCCTGACTACTGCATGACCTATGATAAAAACACAGCATCGTGACATATCTCACTTCGCTTGAAACTCCTGAGGCCATTAAAGAAAAAAAAGTTTAGGTTGAGGGTTTAGGTTTTCGACTCAACTTCAAGGTTTAGGTTTACTGAACAAGTGGCTACAGAACCACCTCACATGATGCAATTCAAATGAAACGCTGAGTTTGTTACTCAAACGGCACCGTCTTAGTAGTGTAAGGGTAGCATTTACATCTGCTGTGCCAATTCTTTTTGGTTTGGCATTCACCTTGGCGACTTTTGTTTTGGCAGTAGTGGTTGCACATTTCAATTCATGTGACTAATTTTTCTTTACTTTTTTCAAAATTTTCCAAAGTTTAGGTTTAGGGGTTATGGTTAGCATTAGTGTTAACGTTAGAGTTCAGGTTACGGTTAGGGTTCCGCTTTAGGTTTACCTTTTATGTTTAGTACAACTCTGCCAAGCCTACTGCAGTCTCCTTGTGTGTTACTGTCACGTTACAGGTGGCGGATGAATAAGGTTTAAAATATGAAGGTCCACAGGCGGACCTGTAGCCACTGCCTTTTTTATTTCAAACAAGACAAACCAGGCCAACTACTACTAGCAGCAGTGTACTACGTCATAGATCACACATTGAAAAATCCAACGATAAATTATGAGCGAGAATCCAAAGTGTTTTTATCATAAGAAATTTAATGCAAAGAAAACAGAAATAACGCATGAAGAGCAGAGAATTACTTGATGAAAATCACAAGAATTGATACGTAATTTGCCTGTCATGTCCTGCACCCGGTCAAGAATTCAACAAATTGTTTACATGAGAATATTGGTTGCCAACTGCCAAATAAGCGACGAATTCCCATACAACAGCAGGACATAGTCATCGCATTTTTTAAACCACTATCAATGGAGAGCAAAATCAAATCATTTTCCACTCAAAAATCATTCAAGTTGCTTTAAATAATTTATATAGTGCTTCTTGTCTGAAATCATTACAAAAAAATATAAACAAATCACAAAAAGTTGCTTAACGTATTGATCCAGGACTGTGGACCCTGAGCCGTACCCTGATGGAGACGCAGCCTGAGTCTAAGCAATTTTGCATGATTGGAGCTGGAGTGAAAGTTTTCGTTGATAGAACTGGATTCGGTGTGGNAGCCCAGAATTTGGTTTNCGGTGCCACAGCTCTGTTTGTGGGCTAAGCGAGTTGGACAAATAGCACAATGGTTTTAAAGTTTCAACGGACCAACTCAGGGTTGGAACCGATGTCAAGCGAAACGTCTAACTTGTGAAATCACTGAATTCACGCCATCTGCGCATGCCCAAAGTGATATTCTAGGCAGTGGTGGACTTAAGTTTAGGGCCCGAGGCAATGCTGAAAAGTGGGCCGTCTGATGACGTCATCATACTGAGTCAACCGTGATAAAACCTTTTGATCAAGCCTAGGAAGTGGATTTGCGGAACGCAGAAGGATACGTTTCTGAGAAGACGGCATGACTGACATAACAAAAATGGCAAAAGGGTATTCGTGATGCTCGACTTTCTAAACACTGAAAGCTGGGAAGACAAAGTCAGCAACAAGTTAAGCAATAGCAAGCTGGCATCGAAAAAGTAGGCCTAGTTACACATTACAGTTTCTTTTGAGGGTCCCTTTGAAAGAAGAGTACTCGTACACTGCAGTCGCTCTTGAGGGCCCTTTCAAAAGAGAGTAGGCTACTTACACATCACAGTTGCTGTTAGGGGACCCTTCAAAACCAGAGTGCTTACGCATTACAGTGGGTGTTGGGAGTCCTTTTTAAAGCAGAGTACTTGCTTATGATTTGCTTCGGAGTAGATTATATGATGGGATAATAAGTTTTCACCAAACACGAGAAAAAATATAGGCCTACACGCGAAACACCTCAATGAGAGGCCCCTAAAAAGGAGAACCTGAGAAAAGTGCCTCGCTCGCCTGCCCTTAAACATACCACTGATTCTAGGCAGCAGAGGTGTGCGGACTCTATTTTTTTTAGTCCGGCTCCAATCCTGTTTGGCAAATTTTCAATCCGAATCTGGTGTCAAGCGAAATTTAGGACCTCTGCCAAATTTCTGACCTATTATTGTTTGTCAGTTATTTTACTTCTCAGAGTAAAGGAATAAAGTTTGGCGATTGCTTTTTGATGTGTGTTGTGTAAATTAAAACCTTTTGGTTAGATGCCAGATAGCCACAACAAGCTACAGTATGGGAATAACCATAACAACTGAAAAATATTGGACTTAGTCTTAGATCTCAATCATTTTTATTTTTCTAACCCAAACCTTAATCCAACACACTTACCTAAACACCAAACCCTGAGCCCTATTCATCAATTTTATCAGCGTATTTGATATGTAAAATATCACTCTGTGCCTTCGCACATGGCGTGAAGTCAGAAATTCCGCAAGTCAGAAATTTCGCTTGACGCCGGCACTAACATGACACATGCAAACCGACTCCTGTTTGACTCCGCGTAAGTCAAGCAAACAACCAATAACGTTTTGTTCAGCAAACACAACATCCAACCCGGATCCGGTTATAGCAGCAGCTCCCAGCCGGGGTTCCTGGACCCCGAGGGATCTGAAACAAGAATTTAGGGGTTCCAAAATGCGATTTTAGAGGATGAGAGTTTGTATGTTCTTGGATGTACTTTTTTCAAATGAATCGAGATTTGCGAAAGTTTTCAAATACAAGAGCATCCAGCTCAATTCTTCCAGCTAACGTCGTTAGTTTTACAATCTAATTGCTAAGTGTGTGGATTGCTACTTCTGTTTCACGCTGCGCGGCTGCGGTTACCACATTTAAAGATGGCCGGTGTTGCCATTGTAAACGCCAGAGATGATCACTATCCGGTTTACCGGTTGGATATCCGGCAGGATAGTCAGCTTGCAACCGGATACGGATATCCAACAGCTACTTTCAAACGGGAACCGGATACGGAACCGGGTATCCGAAACGCTTTTGTCGATACTTCGAGGATTCAG
>JGI24158J21664_10003523_pt1 | contig 19691 bp, 14 predicted proteins | sample Ectturendosymbi3_FD_21664 | JGI IMG/M metagenome (IMG submission 21664) | reverse complement strand
AAAACCACCTTGTTTTGATGTAGGTAAATATAAACCTATAGATGAAATCGATCCTGACACGCCAACGCCGTGAGCTTCGCAGTTTGAAGAACCAGCTTTTTAAAGGGGAGAATAAGTTTCAGCAAGATTGTATCAGAACGTCTTTCAAAACATAGGCTATATCCATCATGGGGATTTTGGGGTTTGTTTGTCTGAAGCCAATGGCACAAGGAAATTGCATTAAAAGCCTTGTATGAATTGGTGCTCATGTACATGTCAGAGAAAAGGATTTTCGTATTTAGTCGAGCTCGTGGGCGTCGGAAAGGGGGAACGGGGAGCTTTGACCCTCCTGGATTTTGACATTTTATATTTTTCTATTTATTTTTTTGTAGAAAAATGTTTTTCTGTAAGTTTTTGGTACAAAGAAATTTCACCATGGTTTCCCCCCTGGAAAAAATCCTTCAGACGCCCATGGTCGAGCTGAAAACAAAACGCAAAATGCCCTGAAATGCATTGAATCGTTGCTGAGGGTGGCATTGGAGGAATTAATTCATCTGCAGTTTGAAAAGTTGATCACTAAAGTTCTGGGGCACTGCAATTTAGTACACGGCTTTCTGCTGTAAATACAGTATTTATTTTTTAGCATCCCTGCCCGGCAAACAAGACACAATTTTTAAACAATCTGGAAAAATATTCATTGCCAAAAGTCCTCAACAAATAGAAAACTAAACATATTTGATTACCAAACATTTCCGTGTGTGTCATGCGAATGTTTCGGATCCAGGAAGTGGATGGGGTTTCAAGTGTCACCCAATTAACTCCAATGCCCTCGTGCTTTGCACCACTGTGTCCCAACAAATATGTGTAAAATCCACCTATTACTACTGCTGCTCTTTAGAGTTTTTATGAAATCAGTAAACTTTCTGCATTTTTAAAATGTGTCTGTGCGAGCTCCCCAAATGCAAGGTGTAATGCTTTTACTTACGTTGCTTGCGTCCATAAAATATGAAATTTTACTGAATATTTTGTTAAAGGTCGCATGACAACCCCAATGAGAAAATTGATCAGAAAAATGGAAGACATGGCAGAAATTGTTTGCAATCAGTGCATTACAGATAACGGGAAAAAGCCAGAAGACGACACTTACGCAGTAAGTACGATGATGACGTTTTTCCACTGGTGATCAATTAAAACCATCAAACTTTGCCGGGTCTGTTTGATGCTTGATTTACCATAGGCCTTGTATGGAAAGCCTATGTATCGGACCACGGCATGCACGAGGCTCCCAGCAAAGTTCAGACAGCCACGATCAACATTATTTGTAATTGTTATTATGGATAAACCCGATAAAGCATTAACAGAGGTTTGATTGGTTGATTCAGTGCAGTAGGTTAATCAAAAATCGACAGAAGCGACGGAAGCGAGATATTTTCATCGAGAACATAGCGAAATCTCAACCACTAAATCTAACGATTATTAAAAAACAATCACTTCTAGTTAAACGACTTTGTTTCATCTACACTTAAACATCTAGTGCGATACTTCGTGACTACTTATTGCAGATAACCTTGCTCTACGAATTTTTTGATGACATGTACGCTTCTACCGAGTGGCAGCCAAGGACCGAGGCTGGGAGACCCACCTCCGCATATTCCGAAACTGCTGCTTTAACCACAGACGATTACACTTACCAGGCAAGTTTTCAGCACGTGATTTTGATGATCACAATAGAAAGTCAACGACTGACCGATCCCAACGGGTCGGTCCCAATTGTGGTATATTGAAAAGATCTGGATCAGACTTGTAGGAACTACACCAAGAACAGCACAGGCTGGTTTTGATTTATGATTTACTTCAAAGTTTTTCTTTTATGTCAGTTTAAGGTTGTCTCTTTCACTTGTTCGAGTTCAAACCGACAAAATCAAACCCTGTTTTTTGATTTGATCAATTACTTTCAAATAAATGCACATTTCTATACACTGCACTTGATCTTAGCTCTATTTCTCCAATTTTATCACAGGTAAACCTTTTGCCATTTTTACATCGTCTATTCCTGATGTTGGCCATGCACTTTGAATAAAAGTTGATTTAATGCCTATCGTTTGAAACTTACTCTTTACTCAAGGCCTGGGAATACGAAAAGCGGAAGTCCTAAATAGCCTTATAATGAAGATCACGGCCAATGAAAACATGTTACAAACGTTTCGATAACTCCTGTTATCATTATCAGTGCATTACAAATTGCAAACATCAGTGCACTGCAAATAGGAGTTATCGAAACGTTTGCAGTATGTCCTTGATATCGTTTTTATTGGCCGTGATCTTCATTATAAGGCCTGGTAATGTTTCTGCGAAATGATCCAATAAGATTTTTTCAAATCGCGTCCGAAAAAATGGATTCATTTATGGCTATGAGCAAACGTGCTAAAAAGCGGTCCACTGATTTCAATAGAACAATTACTACAACGTGCCAAATTGCAAAAATTTGTATTGTTCAAAAATACTTATCACTGCTTAATTTATACAGTAGTCACATAATGTTGGTACAAAGTTCAGTCAAATCTTCGATATGGTATCGACGTGTCAGGTGATGCCGGAGTCTTTAGCAGTAACTTCTGGAAAGTCAAGTCATTGAAAGATTTGGCTGTGCTTGTTCTCTGGGACTAAGTCAATATATTTGACATATCATTTTTTAATTGCTTCTGAGTAATATGTTTTGTTTAAAAACTNAACGCTTTGCTCTGACTTCACTGTTTTTTATGCTGCGAGATGCAGTCACAAGAGACTGCAAACATTCGTTTAGAACAGATACAGGCNAAAGGTTTCTGCAATTTGAAAAGTTTTTTTAAACTGAATCCATCAAAATCAATCAGCTTTTACTCATGGAATCTGTTAGTTTCATAGAACGTAATTTTCGTTTCCAGTTACAGTAAACCATTAGTCTAGATTTAGAACTACAGCTGCTTGACCTCTGTGACAGAAACGCGTTCGACGCATCCGTAGCTGAACATCACGCGACCAGTGGTGGCTTTAGGGTTGGGGGAGCCCGAGGCAAGACTGAAAAGGGGGCCCTGTGATGACGTCATCATACTCAGCCAACCCTGATAAAACCTTTTGATCAAGCCTGGGAAGGGGATAGGCGAGCCACCCAAGGATATGTACCTGAGACTACGGCACGACTGACATAATACAAAATGCAAAAGGGTATTCAAGATACACAACCAGGGACCAAGTTTATGGGGAGGACGGGGGGACATAATATCTTTTGTCCCCCCCCAATATTTTGTGATAAAAAACAATGTAGTTATGCAAATTTCATGGTTACAGTACATTACTGTTGGAAACGTTACCCCAGCGTAAAGCCAGGGAATAAATAAGAAAAATGAACATTATCACTGGACTATTTGTGGACACAGTGCGCAGATTTACCATGTAAACTGAATCGTCATGATTGTTGGAAATATTGTTTTTTAATTTGAATTATAAAATCAATGCGCACATAAACTTCGCTCAATCACGAATGCCTGGGCTGGTCTGTAACCTGCAACCAGAATACGGTTGCTACCAGGCGCGTAGCCAGGGCAGGCAACGGGGGAAATGTCCCCCCACTTTTCAAAGTTTTCAAGTTAATATATTTTTTGAAGTATGAGCCAAGAAATACTTCAGTGCAACTCAACAAAACTGCTCCAATAAACCAATCCTACTTCAGATTTTAGTCGAATACGAACTTGTATATGACCTTTTGTAATAAATGATCCGCAAATAAAAACAATTGGAGTAGCGCTTTTTGCAGCTATTTTTGGCGCACCAGCTTGCTGTATCCGGCCTAATCGTTATGTAAGCTTATTTCAATAGCATCGCAAACTTCTCCTTGACAGCCGTAGGTGTTACAAATATAACCTATCCTTGTTTCCAGTGTCAGGGTAGCCTAAATCAACATCGTAGATTTTTGTTTTTTCACGTTGCTAAAACTACATGCGTGAATATTGAGGTGATATACATTTTATGTCTTAAAGCTGAAACTTTGGCTAAGGAGCGATTCAGTTTAAAAGTCTTCTTCATTGCGCCATAGTCACTGTTTAGCAACAATAGCATTCGTTCTAGATATTTATTTGTGACGACATGTATTGTGACGGTTCAATCACAATTATGTGGGGCCTTGACGTTTTCATAAACGGTTTCCCTTTGCCTTACCGGCGAGTAAAACATCAATCTTGTCAAGATATTAGACGCTGACCTACTGTTCATAAGTTCAGTGTTCCAACTTTCGTCTAATGTTAATTGCACCCACCCTATCCTGCAGTAAATAAATTGAAATCATTTAAGTGCAACGAGAAGTGTCAGCATCAAAATCTAACGTAAGTTGCGAGACTCTTTTTATTGTGCAAGTGCTGATGGAATTGACACTGCCAATTCTGTTACAGATACTGAGAAAACTTGCATAGGGGTGGATATTAAAATTTAGGAGCAAGCTCTCAGAATAAGACCCCAAAAAATCGTCATTGCGAAAGGTAGATGTGGGATTACATGGATAAAGAGTTAAATTTGTTTCAAATTTCAATTCATGAACTAAATTCAAGAGCATAATATACATACATACGAAAGGAACAAAAATTTCTGAAGTTTTGCAGCTGGACACTTGAAAGCTGCCTTTTTTGGCACATTTTCCCATAATTTTTGTTTTATTTTGAAAAACATATGACTTGCTTCAGAGCTTCTTTAAATGTGGCTCTGGAGTGGTACATAACCTTTTTAACTCCACAATGGTGCAAAGCTCTCAAGAGGGGACACGGTATCTCTGGAAAAGAAGGGCCCGAGGCGACTGCCTCGTTATCTTTTCCTAAAATCCATCCCTGAGCTTGGAAGCTGTTTTGTTGGCAAAGCGCATGTGACTAAATTAAACTAAATTTGAATTTTTTCCCATTAGGGTTTCAAATTTCCAGACAGGTTATTGTATTTTCTAAAAACCCGTGATTTGTACAAGTTTGATTACGTGCAGTGCTAAGCTATCTTTACATGCAGCTGAGCATGGTGAATAAGTTTTATAATATTGTGGGTACGATTGTGTTGACAGTTTAATTCCATTTTATATTTCAATGAAGTCAGTTAAATTTAGCCAAGTCTCATCAAACAATTTAAACGAAGTAAGTTTAAGGTAGCTACAAAGGTTTTACGGAATAAGTTGAACATAGCCAAAAGATCTTACGGATTATCAAAAATACAAACATTTTGCAAACGTGTTGAAAGACTCTAGCGCAGTGGTTCTCAAACTGGGGACCGCGGTCCTTTGGGGTCCGCGAGACAATTTTCTGGGTACCGCGAAGCACCTTCCAAAAAATCAACACGCAAGTGCTCCCGTCACATTGATACAATAAAAAAGCAACGTGTTGTTTCGTGTTTATTTGTGTTGATTTTTTAAGAGGGCCGTGAGCCATTTAAAAAATTGCTAGGGGACCGTTGCGTAATTTTTCTAAAAAATCTTGAGAACCACTGCTCTAGCGTTTACGTTTATCAACTACATACGTGAATTAATCGCTCAAAAATTAGTTGAAAACGGGATCCACTTCTTATATGCGCGAAAATTTTGTAGAAGGCCTACTTCGTCGGAAGTAAGTGCCTTGGAGCAAAGTCGCTCTTTGGCCTTGATTGAACGTGCTATGTTGGTGTACGTCCGAAGCGTGTAAATACAGCATAAAAAGCGCAATCGTAATGTCGGCCGCGATGACTTCTTGCTCAAGTGCGATATTAGCTGCAAAAAACATACTGCAGATCGTGCACTTGTAGCATTGAGAGGTTTACTAGCGCTTCTGCAGGAACAGTTTATGAGCAAATGGTGGCATTAATCCGAAGTAGAAGCTTAGAACTTCACTATCAAAACTTTTAAAACTTGTCAATTTAATAAAAGCAGACGTTTATATGTCGGAACGCAATTGTTCAGGAGAAAACGCCAGAAACATGCACGTTTCATGGATTATGCTTTGAAAGCAAGGAGCATTAAAAATATTTAAATGTTGAAACTCGGTTTTTGTTTGCCCCTGCTAAAATTTCTGCCTACGCGTCTGGTTGCCACTGCTAGTTATTATCAAAAGATCTTGTGGTTTGTTTTTGATTTGATCTATATGTGGTCTTGTGGTTTTTAGCAGCAGTACATTTTATTTCGGAACTGACCAAATTTGAATTGATTTTCACAATTTTGTGAGCATAAATATGTCCATTTAAGCCCAACTTTGAGAACTAATGTGATTTCGTAGTAAATGTAGTGCCAAGTGCCAGATATCTAGATATAGCACCTACCACCACCTTGGGCGTAGTCAGGGGAGGCACTTGGGCCATGCTCACCAAAATATATAAATTCCACAATGTGTAATCTACGTATTTTGGTGACCATGGCCCAAATGCGCCCCCATTTTGCCAATTTAACAAAAAGGTCGTACTAAGGTTGAGTGAACATGATGACGTCATCGAAACGCTAACAATAAAGTTTGTCCTCCCCACAGTTTTTTAGCAAACTCGGTCCCAACTATAAAAATACCTAAAGTTGGATAGACAAAGCTAGAAATACATAAAAGTTAAGCGATAGCAAGTTAGCATCGCCCCCCACTTCTCTATTTTGCGCCCATTTCTCTGCATTCACTATCAATAAACTAAAAAGTTTATAGCACACTTTTTCCTTTCTCCCTGAAAAAATGGTTGGTTTCATGAATTTGTTCACAGTCGTAGGGACTCCATATGAAACTACAGTCAATAACCAAACAGATTCAAAACACTAAATTTGTTTAAGTTTCATCCTTTTAACTACATTCAAGAGGATGTAATATTAAACAAAGAATATTAGTCATGCAATTTTACAATAAACTTATTCAAAAAAGCAAATTGAGTTTGATGCAGATTAATGGAGTACAAAACATATCTATGTTGGAACACAACAAAACTCTTGGGATTCATATTCACTACATATGCTCTTAAAGCAGGGGTCACCTTTTCACAGTATTTCACACCTTCTTATGAAAAGCTTTATTATCTGAATGTGAAAAAAATCACCATCTGGAAAAAATTTTTGCTCTTACTTGATGGGATCTTTCCAGAATTTTTTGGAACAAATTTTAACCCACAGTTTTTAAGGTGAAGTTGGCTGGAAGCTTTTCTTTCCTTGCACATTAGAGATGCTCGTGGGGGCCTTTGAAAGCAGAGTACTTTTACACATTACAGTGGCGGTTGGGGCCCTTTTAAAAACAGAGCACCTGCACATTACAGCTGTTGTTGGGGACCCCTTTGAAAACGGCGTACTTACACGTTAGAGTTGCTGTTGGGGGCTCCTTTGAAAACAGTACTTAGTTGTGATCTGCTTAGGAGTATATTATATGATAGGATAAAAAGTTTTTCACCAAAAATGAGGAAATTTACTCGCGAGATACCTCAAGGGTGCAGAAGCAAGTGCCTCGCTCGCCTCCCTTAAACACACCACTGCACGCGACACGGCATTGAATGCGGTTCTAGCACACTTTTGCAAGTTATATCGCGAGCAGTGCCAACATTTAACTTGCTCAAAGAACGCAAGGAGTTAACTTCGAGTGCAACGATGAAAAAAAGCAATGTTAATACCAGGAGCTGCGGAAGAGAACGGTATTTCAATCGCTGGCACTTCAGAAGCTAACTTACCAGTAACTAAGCTAAATTATTTTACGTGTGACTTTTTTGCAGGTTTACGACGAACACAATCAGCTAACGAAAGACGCTGTTACTTACGACAAAGATTCCGATGTTCTTCAAAGTAACCATCCTCTAAAAATTATGGTAATTGTTTTTATTTGCCTTTGTGACTGACATGTAGTTTGGTCAAATGTGTGGAGGTGATAAACACTACCAAAATCTTCATATCTTTGGAAGTAAAGTATTTTGCCAACAGCAAGATTACATCCAGTCACGACTGTTCTGCCAATAATTTTTTTTCTGCGATAACCTCTGTCACGTGTTTCTTTCTCGTTGCTGAAAATATATAAATAGATTTGAAAAGGGGGATAAAGTTATATGGACACACGCAGAAAAAATTTCTGGCTAGTAAATTGCTTGCTATACAAGTTTGCTTGTTGTTCTACATACAGTCGTCCTTAAATTGAAGTGCTTGTGTTGGTTAGGGCAAAATAGTTTAAATTGCGAGTAGGTGAAAGCGCTGAATGAAAATCTGGTATTCCGGAATGCATGACGGAAAATCTGAAAGAAAGAGCGAAAGATGATGATATGCATGAAAAGAAGGTAGTTGGAGGTTTGGAAAACTTTATCCCATGGCATGAAGTTTTCTGCTAAGTTGCTTGTTTTAAAATACGTTGCTTGCTTTGGAATCGTAATATTATCTCTTCGCTTTTCAGTATATACGAAAGAAAAGCTTGTCTAAAACTTTTTTAACTTGATAGTTTTTACGGTCAAACCTAGCATTAATAGAAAACTCTTTTAAGTGTTGCTTCTGTAGATCGAAATGAATGGACCGCGTAGAATATATTATACTTACATACATAATTTTCCACGTGATGGAAAACGATTGACAATCTCAGAAAACAGGCTAAATTATGATGAAATATGTTCAAAAACGTACTGTAAACAGCATTATGAAATTGGGAGGTATCTGCAATAAACCAACGAAAGTATTTCTGGTTTCAATAGTGATGAAGCCTTGGGACGTGGTCTCGAAACGTGTCTCGAGACCCATTTTTGTGTCTCGGTCTCGAAGGCTTCGTTGAATCTGCGTAAAAAAACAAAAAATTCTTAAAATTCGACAAAGGTAAAGCTCAGAAGTGTCGATGAATTTCTTTAAAAGACATTCAAGAAATATTTTTGCTATGTCGACAAGTTTTTCGGTCTAGAGTCTCGGTTTTGAACACCCAGGTCCCGGCTCTTTTGACCAAGTGTCGGTCTCAGTAGAGACGCCGGAGAGCAGCGGTGTGAAAGTGCCTTTTTTATACCAGTATCATGGGTAATTTCACGGTTTATCAAGATCGATTAAAAAAAATGTTGCAGATATTCGCGCAACACGGAAATTCAGAATGTTTTTCTAAAATATCTGCTATTATTTGTGAGGTCAATATTGTTGCTGATCAGAAACAAACACATGGTAACGATTTTTTTGTTTTTTATAAGTTTCCATTGCCCCCCTGCTCTACCGTTGTTCGGCGTCCCTGGGTCTCAGAGGTTACAGTCGCAGCTAAAAAACTGACTTCTATGGCAATCACTTCGTTTGTTGGAGATAGTTTTTGTTGATGATTCAAATTTCTTTCAGACTTGCTTGTGTCTAATGCTAAGTTAAATGTTAAACATCCTCTACTGCATAATACTACGCAACAGTTCCAAATTTTGACAACCTGTTGGCCCATTAATAATTTGGTGCGCAACTGTTTTTGATCAGTCACATTGCCAGAACCGTCGCCAGAAAGTTTTCAATAGGGGGGCTTTGCAGTTCTGCGGGGGGTCTTGACATTATGAAATTAACCAAAACTCCACTTATTTATAGCGTTTCACGTTTCCATTTGGGGGGGCTTGGAGCTTTGTTTGGAGGGGCTAAGCCCACCAAAGCCCCCCGTGGCGACGGGACTGCACACTGCTGCACTAATTGATGGTTTGGAATCTTGGCGAATGAAAACTAAAAGCAGAAAAACATTTTGCAGAGCTTTAACATGCTTAAATTGAACCGTTTTCAACTCTTTTCACTCAGTGGCTAGACCTGCAAAAAACATATTAGGCAACACAAAAATATTAACATACATGTAATCTAATTTAGCATAATTTCACTTATTCAGAGAATGCTTTTAGGGAGAGTGTTTTACGATGCATCGGTTTATCATTTTTAGACTACTTTCATTGCATTTATGGCAATATACAGTACTGTGCTTTTCGGGAAAAATGCATTTTATTCAGCTGACCTCACTGCTTTCATTCAACTTCTTGGTCCTGTGTTTCAGTGTTGCAGTTTTATCTCTAGCAGATTTAATCTGTTGAAAAGTTTTACTTGCGTTATTTTCACCGTTAGACTTGCTCACCACTGCTCGATACCTTGTTTTGAAACCAGCAATCTTCGATAAAAGTTCGCCTAGAGATTCTAAATGCTGTCATTTCGTAACAGGTCGCATCCAAGTGCGAAACTCTCCTGCTTCATCCCATTGTCACCGGTCTTCTCAACTACAAATGGCGCAGATACGGGCGATACGTCTACTATTTAACACTTATAATTTATGTGGCGTATCTTGTTCTTTTGAACACTTACATGATGCTACTTCCGCCTTTCTATCAGTTAGATTGGATCGAAATGATCAACTTTCAAAAATACATGTTAGGTACGTGTTGTGCAGCAGTGGATTGTTTGCGGTCGTAAGCGTTGCTTTTACTTGTAGCTTTAATCACGTATTATTTGCTGTTGGTCAAATATCATAATTTTTGCTTGAACCTATCGTTTTTTCACGATCAGTCTAAAAAGAAAATCCTGCATGTATTTTTTGTTTAGGTGAATCAACTGGCAATGTGTCTTTTCCAGTAAGCAACAGGTTAGTATCCACAGGAATGCTTCTATATAAAAAAAAATTACAATAGCTTATCACAGCCGTTAACCATTCCAGAAAAATTTTAACGTTGGCGCATGCTTACTTATCAATGTGCAGATGTCTTACGTCTACATGTTCAAACCCGGCTTACCAGCACTTTCGCAAAAATTTCCTGGTTATTTTGCAGTCGATGTTTCTTCTATCGGAGTGACGTAACCAATACTTCACCACATCTGACCGGATGTCAAGTTCTCAGTCAAGGATTGCTCAACTTACGATGGGTTATATTTGCGTTCTCCATTTTAAACTTAAGCAGAGAGGTTCGTAGTACAACTTTAAATGCGTGGTGACTTTCCCATTTTATGTGAAANACCATTCGTTAGCTTAAGGTGAAGATGTTTCAAGTTACGTTTGCTCAGTAATATTTTGAAACAAATCAATGTCGGTTTTAATCACTTTTGTTGCTACAGTTTTTTGTGCAATGTATTTTTTCTAAAAATGTTGTGTAAAAGTACAAAACTGCCCAGAGTAAGCACAAAATTTTCACAAATGTTGTTGCTTTCTTGAAAAAATTGTTTATGAGTAGAGTTTGATAAAAATAGTTAAATAAATAACAAATTGTTGAGAGGTTTAGGAAAATACTTCCATTCCTTTATTTAGGCGTTAATGTGCAATATAGAGATATGTCGCATAGACGCGTTCGTCATTCCTCGCTCAAGTAGGATCAACCTGGAAGGGCTTCGTCTCCATAAACAGATAATGGCTGTTTGCCACCAGACAGAAAACACTGGTGGTTTGACATATTTAGCATAGGTTTCGAATTTGAACATTAAGCATGTTGTCAAGGCACCAAATGTTGTGTGCGTTTAGTGAATTTCGTTAAAAGATTAAAAATGTGACCCTAAGAAACATTTGCTTAACTCCAGCTTTTTGTGGTTCTTACTTGGTTAACGTTGACTTGCTGCGGCAACAGTATCGATATGCCTTGTCATGTTCCTCGAACGAAGATGATATCACTTGTCGTTTCCACCAAAACCGTTATTTCTCTTTAAAATGCGTCCTTAAAAATACTTTCGTCTAAATCTTTTTTCTGACTTTCTTTTTGTCAGGCTTTTCAGCTTCTGAATCAGCGTCTTAACTACATTGACTTCACCAACTTAATAGAAGTTACTCTTTACGTTTTGTCTCTCCTACTGACAATTGATTTCACCAAGTTCACGCTCGACAACTTCGAACAACTTACAGGCATGCCTATGAATGCATCCGACCAAATATACCTCAATGATGTGCAAGGAAACACTGGACTGCGCCAGGTGCTTGGTTGAAATCTGAAGCTGTTAGATTGCTACGTAGACAGTCTGTGTTTCGCCCGGTTTCTATGGATACTTCTATTATCTAGATTCTTGCTTGTATAAATAAGTTTTATTGATTCCTCCAATTTTAAACTATGACAACAAAAATATATTCGTAAACAGGAATGGCAACAAGAAATCGGTGCATTCGCTGTGTTTCTTTCTTGGATGGGTTTGCTTCTATTCATTCAGAAGATACCAAGGCTGGGAATATTTGTTGTGATGTTCACTGATATACTAAAAACATTCGGGCAATTCTTCCTTGTCTTCGTGTTTTTTATTTTGGGATTTGCACTCGCCTTCACTATTCTTCTTGGAAATCAGGTATTTAGAAGTCGCACTTTAACGGGTTTCCAAGTTTGTCGAATGTACGAAGTCACTAATGGTAAATATAACATTGTTTTTTAGCATCAGTTTACCAATTGGTACGAGTCGCTGCTCACTACAACGGTAATGATGATCGGTGAACTTGATTACAGTGACAAGTTTTTTTCTGCTGCAGGAGGCGACCCTTCTGAATTCGATTATTCCGCCCAGGTATTATCTACTGCGCTGTAAAATATCTGTAGACTGTTTATGATGCTACCAACGAAATTATTGTATTCAGGTCTACACCAGGCAAATTAGTTTTGTTCTGTTCGTAATCTTTCTGATCGTGATGACGATCATCATTATGAACTTATTGGTAAGTATACATTTTTTCTACGATTTGTTAGTTGATTTCTTTTGTACTAATCAGCGATTTCAAAGAAATAGGGCTTTTGCATATAAAGATCAACTTGCACTGTGGGCTTTTGTAGGTTGGTCTGGCGGTTGGCGACATCATACAAGTGCAGGAGCATGCAACTCTTGAAAGACTGGGAATGCAAGTAAGTTCAAAGCAAGTCGTGTGAGATGTCTAAAATGTGTAACCTGTCCACCACAGTTCTAATGCTTGTCAATGCAACGTCATCGCATACCGAGCTGTTTTGAAGTCTTTCACTTTAGCTAACATTTTTTGCTTCAGGTGGATCTTGCACTGGAAGTGGAGTTTACGATTCCGGCTTTTTTGAGAAAGAAATTTTGTTTGAGAAAACAAACCATTGAAATTAACAAGTATCGGAAATCTAACTTCATCAAACGGTTTCTTTTTGAAGACGAAGAAATGTCGGTTGAAAACATCAGCAAAACTTTGGATAAAGAAGTGGTAGATTTTTTTACTTTCTTGCAGTTACTTGCTTGTGTCTGTACGACTGCATTTGTTCTTTGGTGGCTGAGTGGGTTTAATCGCTTTTTTTGGGTAGAATTTGTGCTACTGTATGCAAAAGGCTTTGTTTAGGTAGTAGCATCACGTGGACGTTAGAGTTGGAAATCTGCCTGAACCGCCAAGGAGTCCTGAATCAGTGGCTGTTCTTGGCGTTTGATGGGAGACAGAAAAGGGCCCAAAAACATACACAAGTTTTACGGCCTGTCCTTACTTAATAAAATATGTGCCACACAAAGGTAAAAAAATAATATTTGCAGTACGCATGTCAAATTCATCTGTGCTCAAATGGCCGTTTTATACTTTTCAATGTAATTGACCATGTACGTATCAGAACTGACTTGTACTTGTATTATGGCTTTCTTTTTCAACACTATTTTAGAGTTGTACCTTGCAAAAAGTGATGTATTGCCGGCAATGTGTTCAAACCCAAGTAAACCTGAAACATTGCGATGAGGTAGAGTTGGCAATAAAGTACTTGCTTTAGCAAGATAAAAAATTAATCGACATTTTAAGAAGGTGCAGCCTCCAAGGCAGTCCCGTCGCCACGGAGGGGCTTTGGTGACCTTAGCCCCAGCCCCCCAAACAAAGTTCCTAGCACCCCTCCAAATGGAAGTATGAAACACTATAAATCACTGGAGTTTTTGTCAATTTTTAAATGTCAGGCCCTCCTGTATAAACACAAAGCCTTTCTATTAAAGACTTTCCGCGATTTCTGTTCTGCTCCATGGCATTTCAAACGAGGTGACCCGAGCCACTGCAGTCTTCTATGAACGAGTCAACTCTAAACGTACGAAGTAAATTCAGCCGTTTGGAAAGTTTAATTTGAAAAAACAATAATAAGTAGGGCATCGAATTTTTTGACCTAAAAACTTAAAATTTTGACTTTATTATTTATNAATTTTGACTTTATTTTGACCTATAAACTTCCTGCGTTTGCAACTGCAAAATAATTTAGCCTTAGGTCAGCGGTAGGCGCCTTTTCTTACAAGAGCCATTCTGCTTCATCCTCCAACGCATATGACCAGCGAGGAGTCGCAAAATGTTGATTCGGTTTTATTTTTCATGCGACTTCATAGGAGCATACGCTGAATTGCAATCAGCTTAATAGTCCAGTAGTCGTGGGGACAACAATATTATTATGTCAGAAGCGACAACAAACCCATTCTTATTACAGAATTGAAACAAAACACGCGAAAGCGCATCAATATCTGTTGTTATAGTTTCAATAAAATATCGAAGAGAGAAAAAAAACTGTGCTGCAAGAAAAGTTTGACCTAACGATAAATTTTGACTTTTTTTACCAAATAACTTGGGCGTTGCTCAATGGTATCACTCATAGAGTGAAACTTGGTTTGTGGACGTTTCATAAACTTTAAAGCAGGCAGACAAATTTGGCTTTATTGACTTTTGGTTGCCCTAGTAATAAGTGACTGTGTTACCGAAATTCTGGTGAAAATCGAGATGTCATGAATGACAACCGTGTGACTGACTCTTGGAAGTAGGTGTTGTTCAACCAGAAACTGTTACTTTTAAGATTTTTAGGAGGGCCTCTCCTTGCCTGTCAGCGGGTGCCCACGATGGCGTTGGAAAATTTAATTGTCACATCCGCTTGGATGTTCTTGTTAAAACTAAATGCAGGTATTGTTGTTAAAACTAAATGCAGGTAGTGACACAAGTACTGTTGCAACCTCTCCGGTGGTGTAGCGTTGATTGTGTGATTCACCACGAACGGGATGTGCACGAAGAACAAAAATAAATATGCGTGGCGCCAGGGCCGGCCCTAGCAGATGCGGGGCCCAATGCAAGACCTGGGCGCTGAGCCCAATGCAAGACCTAGGCGCGGGGTCCCTCTGAGCAGTGATTTTATGACGTCATCGTGTTCAGTCAACCGTGTTACGATCGTGGTGGAGGGCAGATATACAGTGCAGCACGAACACGAGAATGAGCACGTTTGCTAATGTTCGACAGGAAATTTGCTTGTTCTGACGAGAACGTTCTTTGTTAACAATGAAATTTATATGGAGTTTCTACTGAGTTCTCAAGCGCAAGGTGTATCTGGCAAAAATGAACAATCTACCCAAACACCATGGCGCGGGGCCCAAGAGGCGCGGGGCCCAATGTAGCTGCATCGGTTGCGTTGATTGTGTGATTCACCACGAACAGGATGTGCACGAAGAACAAAAATAAATATGCGTGGCGCGAGCAAGCAATAATAAGAGAGAATGCGACGTGGAAGCTCTGCCGATGTTGTCTTGTGAACGATTGAACGTAACGACAAGCGTACGCGAAGAGAGATTGCGACGCATGATCTCTATTGTTACTTGCTGCCGCGGTGCGAAGCTTTGCGCACATGCTGCTCGGGTTTTCCGATCGCAACAGTATTATGCAAGCGCATTCATCTCGGTTGGTGAATGGATGGAGTGAGAAATAAATTTTAAATGTTTTCTTTTCGTGTTCATATCTTAACCAATGTTTGAGAGCTGACAAGGTTCAACGGTAAAGACCTTCTCCGACGTTGCTCAAGCACACGGCTGCAGTTTGATTCATAAAACGCGTAGCCAGCACCTGCCCTGTCTTCCACATAATAACAACATCGAAGTGAAACCTTTGAGTTACAGGTGGATCAGGATGAAAATCGAACAGCGACCGATCGCGTGATACACGGTTTGTCGAATCTCCGAGGCCGAATGAACGATTTGCTGGTCGACCAGACTGAAATTAAGCAGAACGTGAGGTCTGTACGTTCACTGGTTCGTGATGTTCGTAATGATACAAGAGTCTACGCCGAGGTACGACCGACATATGTTCCTTTTTTCTTTTTATGTAAACAAAGTGCCACAGTTCTTGTACTTTCGTAATGAGAAACAAATGTTTTATGGCGGTCTTAAATTTTCCAATTTCAATTGTATATTGATTTATTGCTGAATGTAGAGAAGACTCCGTATAGTCTCTGATCATTTTTTTAACAATTTTGTTTCTCAATTCCTAACCGTTTATTTGTTCAGTGTAGACACAGGTCGGCCAATTCTTGATCGACGAACCCCTTCAAAATGTATTATTTACACACAAATTCATTTGTTTACATGCTCTTCGCGTGTTGAACATGCAGTGAAGGGTATTTCGAAATTCGAATATATGTGATCAGAAAGTTAGACACAATGTTAACATGAGCAATACTTTTGGAGAATATTTACGAATACAGCAAAAAGATTTCGTTAACATTCTAACAAAATACTGAGTATGTCATCACCCTTTGAAATCCTTTTCTGACCTCCAATCCATCTTTACACAGCTATATACCCCTGTTTTATGTCACGAATCCTGGGGCCACTATCAGCCACCATGCAAATTGGAGAGGCAAGATCCAGATACATAAGAGCAGAGTTCGGGGTCATTTACTGCAAGAGAGTAATAAACAGAAGGCAATGAACTTAATTTTTTGCAGTTAATGCATGCAATAAATTCATCCAAAGGTCGTTGCTTTATCTAAAAGCACTGAATATAGCTTCTGAAAGCTCAAACCTGAGCATTATTCTTAATATTTTAAAGAAATGGTTTAACCATTGTTGCATTTAAACTTCTAAGTTTGCAGCGTTTACCAAAAGTAAATTAATGGAAGTCATTGTGCGGCGAACGACAGTGTAATAACACCTAAACGAATTTGGAAGACTATGTAGTGAAGATGGGAAACAGCTTGGAAGCCCATCAGTGACACGGAGTTTCACTTTGACTTCAGCACCAAGAAACGAAAATGTTTTTAATTTTGCTGCAACGGTTCCATACCTTTATGGGTTTTGCATGCGTTCCCAGGAGCTGAAGGAGAATCTGAGTGTAACTGGACATGAAATCAATCGACAAATCGATGCAACTCACACTGGCATGGTGCAAACAACTCAGCTTGAATCACACCACACTCGTGGAAAGGTTGACGATACAAAATCCGTGGTGGCACAACTTCAGCAGGAAGTCGAAAACACCAAAGCGGAGTTACAAACGGTCAGTGCTTTACACGTCCATTAAGTTCTGAACTTTAGCTAACGAGGCGAAACGAATTTATTTGTTGCAATCAATTCGAAATGAATGAAAAGCCGTATGTCAGTCNTTTTCAACAAGAACAAGAAAGACCAGCGATGCTACATNCATACCATTTGGCTGACAACAAAAATTGCATTAAATTGACTGCGGAGAGANCGTCGTTGATCAGCTGCGAATCGCTTGGTGAGCGAAAGAAATCTCGACCACCGCTTGTCGTATTTTCCCCCGCGAACGTCGGTTCGCATCCACACGTATAAACAAGACCCTTTTTTGCATTGGTCAAGCTTGCTTCACGTTAGATTGGTGCACAGTATAATCTTATCGTTTCACAATCCATTTTACCAAGCAAAAAGAAAAAATGCTCTTTGAAACTCAGGTTAAGCACGAATTGGAACATCGCTTGGAAGCGATGCAGGAAGCACTGGTATCGCGAAGTTGGCAAGAACTTGAGGCTGGCCTACAGAGATGTTATTCCATGGTGGAGAAAAGTCGACAGGAAATAATGGAGAATTTGGAAGAAATGAAAATTGTACTTGTTAAAGAAAAATACATGAGCAATGTATAAGATTGATAGAATTTTGCTGATGCCACAGGTGTAGAAACAGTATAGTATGAACAAAACAATTCAATAAAAAATATGTAAAATCTTCAGATCAAGGTCTCGTTCAAGCATACCTATCGCCTATGTGAAAACCTTTAAACAGATTTCATCTCTGTTTATTTTGTGAGATATATTGCAGTAATTACTAAACCTTTTTGTTNTGTCCTGAAAACAGGGACGCCGAAACAAGAGGGAGTAGTAAAAATATCNCCCCCGGACTTCTACAAANGGGGGCAACGGAGACAAACGCTTACCTCATACCCTGCTCAGGAATCATGGGCGGTCCCCGACCCAGGGGNTTTTTCTTTGGTAATTTCATATACTAGGGAAAATGTCAGAAACCTGTGCTTCCATGACTTTTGCTGATCTTCAGAGACAAATGGAATGTTGCCAGAGTTATTTTACAAACATGTCCATGAAAGCGTATATATATAGGATGTACGGGTACTATACTACCCGTGGTTACCTGATATGTATCAAATTTCGGACACGTTACTAAGTTAGCATTTCAATGCAGTTTTAGGTGCAAAACCTATTTGGCCAGATATGACCATCAAAATCTTATGTGTGAAGAGTCTTCCTATACCATGACTTGACGTGCGTAACATTTTCTACGCACAAACAAAAAGTCACCTCTGAAAAGTCCCCTTGTTGGTGGTACCCTGCGTAAAATTTGTGTGATATATACGTTTCGCTGCGCAGATACAATTTTGTTGCGAAAGTGATTAATAATGGACATAAGAAAGTGAAACATGGTTTGGTCTGGAAATAACGGATGTCACGTGTCCCAGGAAGACATATTGCAAATTATGGGTAGCATTATACCCTACTTTTATTGTGGCGTATAGTAAAAAAGGATTCCTGAGCAGGGTTAACAACTGCGTAGAGAATCTCAAATGGCAAAAATACTGACTTCAATTGAATTAGCTGAAACATTTCTCCAATATAAAAATTCACTATCCTTAATTCTTCTGCATAATAGGCCGTAAAACGTAAGGTAACAAAGACTATTATGATTTTGAAAAACGGCCTCACACATTTTAGCCATTGCGTGCATTGCAACGCACAAGCTTTCTCATGCCCTCCCAACACTAACTTTTGTCCGGCGTTCCTGGTAAAATTACTACAGCATGTGTGTAGCTCCACAAGATCAAAGACACTCAAGTGCAATCGTAGGGCCTTATCAACGTTTAATTGCTGTTTTAATGCTCGGATTTGCTTGAGTGAAACAGTGAGTTCGTCGTACTTTGTACATCTTTTCCTCCACTGTTTTTGAAATACATTTACAAATATTGAAACGAGTGGTGTGGTACCTTTAGAAAATAAACTGAGCCGTAATCTCGTTTCAAATAAGATTCAGTTGTTTTATGATTCAAGAAGATTTTTTCTTGAAAATAATCAGCATCACAAACATGAGGCATATTTCACTCATACAACCACCCGAACTAAAAACAACCAAGCTTTCTAGGCTTTTACTTTAATGTCTTTTTCAACTTGTTTGATTCCTCGAACAGGACTCGTTCAACGTTCATACAGAAGGTTAAAGCAGTTGGGCCACCAATAGGAAAGGCGTAAACCGCCGACTTTCGAAACAGCCATGTTTGTACTAAAACAATCACTGCATTTTATGGCAGTTGGCCTAATCTTTGTACACATATACGCTAGTGATGAACTCGAATCAAAAGCTCTTCTATGTGGAATTGAGTCAGTTAAAACTTTATTGAGTCGAGTCACTTAGTTTAGTTGAGTTTGAGCAGTCACGAAACCTTTAAATTTTAGTCAATGGATTGTCAGCTTCAGTCGTTGCAAGTCAAATATGATCAGAATTAGTGGTAGCGGTACTATCTAAACCAGTGGTTCTTAACCTTTTTTCTCCAATTCCCCACTTTTTAGTGGGCCAACTCTCCATTTCCCACCGCAGCATCGGTCTTTGACAAAATCGATTTTAACCC
>JGI24158J21664_10003521_pt1 | contig 19693 bp, 9 predicted proteins | sample Ectturendosymbi3_FD_21664 | JGI IMG/M metagenome (IMG submission 21664) | reverse complement strand
GTTGCGATCGGAAATCCCGAGCGGCATGTGCGCAAAGCTTCGCACCGTGGCAGCAAGCAACAATAGAGATCATGCTCACAATCTCTCCTACTATTGCTTGCTCGCGCTACATATATAATGGCTTTATTCTTCACGCACATCCCGTTCGTGGTGAATCACACAATCAACGCAACGCCACCGGAGAGATTGCAACAGTGGTGGAAATGTGTTCCAAAATAGTTCAGCAATCCCAGGTCTATTCAAGCATGTTGAGCTGAGTAACATTATCAGGGATATATATTAACTTACTTACAGAAGCAGCATAAATTTTGGCATCCTGCCTCTACCACAAAAATTGCTTTGAAACTGGAGCTTCAATAACATTATACCATATCAGAAACAAAGAATTATTTGCACATTTTCGCCAACAAGAAAAACTTCTACAGTGCAAAGACATCAAAAGACTTCTGCTGAAAATGAGAATGCCACAGTGCAGTATAGAGTAGAGATAGACCGATATATCGGCCCGGGCTGACACATAAGTGCCAAATGACATTAGATTTATTTCAGAAAATGCTTAGCCAATAATGCCATGGTTGACCATTTCCATTGGCAAGTATCTTTTTGATGTTCTAGAGCAGGGGTGGGAAACCCCTGGCACGCGAGCACTTCTATTTGGCATGTGAGCGAGGCCTCGGAAATGAGATCCTCCCCCCTTCAAATGAAGAAGTTAGTAACCAACAAGTCGCAGTGTTATCTGATGAAACTGGGTGTCTGTTTCTTCATTTTTGTTTGTTAACAATACGTTATTTAATTTAACCCTTATGTGCATTTGATGCCATATGGCTATACTGCAAAGAAATATATTATGACATGACAACTTAGTGAGTTCGCAACCTTAACAAATTTACTCAAAACGAGCGTAGTAGTCATTTGGCTTCACTCTTACCTAATATCATTCGTCTGCGCCATCATTTTTTCTTCATTCCAGCTTGGTTTATGAAGCTGTAGAGCACATGCTAGTTAGAATTGCTTGTTACTGTACTGTCATAGGTTGATAAGTTGCAGCAGATGAGTAAAAGGTTTTATTAAATTTAAATTATTGCAGTATTTTAGGCCTACCTCTTGTTTTTCAGTAAAGAACTTGATTACGTTTTTTTTTTTGCCCTTACAGATTGTGCATAGGACCATCAGCTAAGAAACATCGTTCAAGTGAAGATGACAGAGTATTCCAAACATACTGGACTAAAAAATTGGGTGTGATTGAGAAAGACAATAAAGCTCTACGTATTTTGTTTTGAAACAGTTGTTTGTAGAACATCTTCTGTAAAAAGGCACTTTGAAAGTGTTCATAATAACATAAACAATAAAACCGAGGAAAAAAGAGAAATAATTAGTAGCAAACTCAGCAAAACAAATAAACAAGCTGATAATTTTATGAACTTCATCTTGGGCAGGTCTAGCTCCAACTTAGTTGCTGCTAGTTTTGAAGTTTCAAAGGTCATTGCTCAACATGGAAAACCACTGAGCGATGGAGATTATATTAAAGAAGCTTGGTTAGAGTGTGCATCATTTCTTTTTGACAATTTTTCAGAAAAAGAAAAGATTATTCCGCGTATGAAAGATTTGTCTCTGAGTAGGAATACAGTTAAGGATCAGATACTTAAGATGGAAAGTGATACTACTAAGCAGTTGACGCAAGATTTGTCTTCAAGCAAGTATTTTTCTATTTGTATTGATGAAAGCACTGATATTACATCATCAGCTAAGCTGGCAATATTTTCTCGATTTTGTAAAGGTGATGAAATATGTGAAGAGATGGTTGTCCTTCTTACATTACCTGAGCGTACTATCGGAGCCGAAATATGTAAGGCTGCTATAAACTAATTTTCTTCTCGTCAAATTGGCATTTCCAAAGTAGTGTCCATTACAACTGATGGCTCCCCAAGCATGACTGGTGAGAAGGCAGGTTTTGTAAGTTTGTTCACAAAAGAAGTTGGTCATCTAGTGATAGGTTTTCATTGCATCATACATGAAGAGGCATTATGCGCAAAAGCTAGCTTGAAGGAACTTCAGGAAGTGATGTAAACAGTTACCAAAGTTGTGAACTTCATTTCTGCTCTGGCATGACATAAAAGACAATTTGAAGTTTTTCTGAATGAGGTAAAATCTGTGTATAAAGGATTAAAAATGTACAACAATGTTCGATTGCTTAGCCGAGGTTTGGTTCATAAACGATTCATTGAATGCTTTTATGAGATAAAAATCTTCTTAAATGACCACCATATTTCTTACCAGGAATTGTCTGACTACAAGTGGGTTTCAAAACTGATGTTCTTTGCAGACTTTTGTGAACATCTGAATGAACTGAATGTTATATTGCAAGGTAGTGGTAAGGCACTTGATGTTACGTTTGGATACATAAAGGCTTTTGAAAAAAAACTAGAAGTCTTTAAGAAAGATATTGGGGATGAAAGATTTAAATACTTTTCAAACCTCAAGAGGCATATTAATGATCTCCAAAACGATGACAGAACAGATCTTCTAAGCCTTCAGAAGCTATTTTTAAACATTATCGTGTCAGCTGTTGGGCAGTTCTTCACAAGATTTTTAAAATTCAGAGAACTAGAAGAGACACCAAATTCATGAGGTTTCCAGACAGTATAAAAATGGAGGAACGAAACCTACAAAAGTTTTCATGGACAGACATGGATGAATTTGAAATGCAGTTGATTGAATTTCAGAGTAGCTCAATTTGGAAACAAAAGTTTATTGACCTTAGAGTTGACTTGGAAAACATTGAAAAAAAGCAATTATAGAAGGGAATATGAGAGAGAAGTGCAGAAAACAAACTACTGCGAGCTTGGAATGCCATTCCTGAAAAATTTTCGTGCTTAAAAAACTTTGCAACAGCATTACTCTCCATGTTTTCATCTACATATGCTTGTGATCTTTGTTCTCAGTTATGAACTTTATTAAGTCTCGTAATAGGACTAGCCTGACCGATGACATTAGTAGTTCGTGCCTATCTCTGAAGGTCACAAAATATAAACCCAATGTAAAATCTCTGTCACCAGTAATGCAGCAGCAGAAGTCTCACTGATATAGCACAAGAAAAGTAATCAAAGCTTTTTGTCGGACTGATATTTCCTTTGAAAAGTAACTTAAGTCTTGTTTAAAACGTTCACTGTGCATGTTTTGTTTTGAAAGAGGCAAAGCATTGTTTTTGTTTCGGTGTTGTTTTCAAGGTGAATAACTGTAAATTTGGTTATATTGTGTTTTCACCGTTTGGGTGAATTTGTATCATTTCTTCAAGGCTCTTCACATACACCTTTAAGGATGTCAAGTGGTATGTTCTCACAAATTCTTATTGGCAATCGGAAGAATTTTGTCATTGATTTAGCTGATTTCGGCACGCAAACCGAAAAAGGTTGCCCGCCCCTATTCTAGAGGAATTGAACCGTACCATAAGTTTACTGGGAATGTAATTTGTTTTTTACAGAAGTGAAGGTTAGACTTCTCTGGCATGGATTTTCCTCGTGTGGCAGTGGTGCTGCCTTGTTCTTACAATTTTGGCAAGTTTTTGCTGCTAAAAGTTTTTCAGTTGTCGATTTTGCAAGGATGGATATATTTCACATTATATTGATAATGCTTGACTATACAACAATCAATATGTTATATTTCGCACAATTTTCTAATATATTTTAACATTTTCAGATAATGGCTTCTTGTGGGCATTAGGCTTGTTCGCAGGTCTCAGACAAGGAAAGGTGTGTTAAAGGAATTTGCTTTTTCTTCAATACAATGTGCTTAATTTATGAAACACTACAAATTTGTAAATAACTCACTAAAAACTTGTTTATCATTCAATTTTGATGTTGACATAGAACAAGATTCTATTTGAATAAGATTTTAGGACTAAGGATGTGTAGAGTCTTGTGAAATTGATTGAAACCTATAAAAACATATTGATACGTTCGACTAAGCTGCTTTTGTCGAAACTAATTACTTTGAACACAGATATGTGCAAGTCTGAATCATTGCAAGTTATGAAAGCAAAACTTGATTCCTTAGAAACCTACAGCAAACCTAGAACTTTCACTTGCACTCAATTTAGCAATGCTTTTTGGTGTTGTTGGATTATAATTAATCATTATATTAGGCTGATAAGTAACTTTGTTCTTTCTGATGCACAAGTTTTTGTCAAAACTTCTCTAAACACTGGCAAATGTTCTTGCAATGCAAAAAAGGGTTTTTTTCATTCTGCTTGTTTAAATAGCATTTTAGTTTTTCACTTAACACCAAAGATATTATGCAGTTTTGTTGGTAAGGTCTCAAAGCATGTTAAGAAAAATAAAATCAATATATATTGCCACATAAGCCTACTGCAAATATTGCTAGATGGTAATTATTTCTTTGATCTAAACATCAACTTTACAAACACTTTTTTAAATATATCATTTTAAGTTTTGCTTTTGTGCTGGCAAAATCTATACTGATCTGAGTGGTTGTTCTTGCAAGTATGTATATATCCAAACTGATAAAAACTATTATTAACATTTTAACCAAGTTTTTTTAAGGCGTTTTAGGGACCCAAATCGGGTCCCTAGAATCAGAAATCGGGTCCCTACAGACCCATACTGGGTACCTAACATTTTCCTTAAAAAAAAATGTTTTAACAATATCACAATAGTCAATAGTTACCTCAGTCAACAGCAGAAATTTGTTTGAAAAAGATGAACATATAGAGCAAAAAAAATTTTTTTAATTTGGGACAAGAACTAATTCACCATTATTGTAGATACTTCCATATCATTTTACGAGTCATGTATGGTAAACTCTGCTAATTGTTATTCATCATCCCACTAACTTTAAAAAATAATCTAAACTATATCCTACTCACATTCTCTAATCAGACAATATTCGGTCAGCACACAGCTCATTTTATGTACCATGGTCAAACCGTTTAAATAATTTAAATAACTTTATTGATAGCACAGCATAAAATATTTATGGTTATTGAAAAAATCTAGGAAATAAGTGATCATGATTTTCTGTTAACACAATGTCATGTTTAGGAGTTAAACTGAAGTTCAATGCAGTAACAACCTTGTCAGAAAACACTTGTAGCTTCATACAAGATCATTTTTGCAATTGATGCAAGGGCTCTGACTTGCTTTCTTTGCAAAAACACCCACTTTTAACACCCAAAGCTTCACAAAATCATAATCTTAACCACCACATAAACATACATATAAGGTCAAGGGTGTCTGTAAAGTCTGGGTACATGGTAAAAGACACATAAAGTCTGGGACAATCCTTCTCGTCCACTCAACAGTACCAAATTAACTTGATTCATTAATTCTTTGGACAGAGCCATCATCATTTAAATACACCTATGGGGAGGAAAAATAACCTAAACAAAATAGATAGTGAAAACCCCCATGTACCCAGACTTCGTGGACACCTTGTACTTCAAACATGTGATCATCAGATTCTGCTTTGTTCTCAATACTTTAAGTCAGGGCTGGCCAACAGGCAATCAACTGGACAATTGCTAAGTCTCAGCTAGTCAATCGCACCTGATTTTGCCTTGAATTGACAAGATACCTAAAAAGAACATTCATCAATCAATATTCTTTCTTATCGCATTTTATGACATTTTCTACTTGTGACTTTATTGCCGACAGGTTGATCACGAGTTATCAAGAAATTTTCTAGTCGATCTAGTAGAAGACAAGTTGGCCACCACTGCTCGAAGTCATCATCACATCCTTCTGCATCCACTATCCTAGTCTACTGTTTTAGAATTAAATATTTATCTTTGATTGTAGCTCAGGCTCGTATCTAGTGCTTTTATGTTGTATATGAAGCATTCCAACCATAGGTGCTAAGAGTAAAGTTTCTACAGGAGTGCAAAATCCATGACGTCACAAAATATGACACCAAAACCTGCGTAACACCTTTGGAGCTGGCTGAGTTTCGGTTTAAAAGGTATAATTTGCCCATATTAGCCAAGTCTTTGCAACTCTATAACTTGCCAGTTGATTGTGCTATCTAAGAAAGCTGTTCAAACCCTCAAAATACTTGGCAAGTCATGTAGCTTATATTGAAAATAAGTTTTTAGGTTTTGGGTTTTCAGGTTTTTTGTGGGTGACGTTATAAGTAGGGTAGGTTTAGGCCTTTTGGCCCAGGTTATCAGGCTGTGGGCCCCAACCGCAAGAGGGAAGTATTTCGCAAAAGGTTTTAGTGGAAACTAGCCTAAAATCTAAGTCTTTTGAGCCTTTCATTTGCTTTCCAACGCTTTTGGTTCAAAAGTTACAGCCAAAAAAACATAAAATTGATAAATTTACCAAAAATTGATGATTTTATTCTAACGTTTAGTGGCAGATGTGATGACCGCTGTTTTTTTTCAGTCATAGATCAACACGCAAAAACCTTAAAAGTCATTTCAGTCATGATGTTTGAAAATATGGGCTACAAAGCAGTGCTATGGCAAGTTGTGATGCAACTGTGAGACAAATTACTGAAATGTTTCAGTGTCCAAAATGTCCCAGCAAAAAATGACCAATATGTTTCAGCAAAACAGGACGACCAGAGTGTCTTTTCGCTGCCTCCCAGCCTTACGTGTCCGTATTGAGAAGTTTACTAATGCGGTCAAAAATGAAATTGTTGCAATATAATGTGTGAAGAAGCCATCATTCATACACAAATTTTCAGAATCACATCTTAATCAAGATTCAAGTTCATTATCTTTCCAGATGACTCAGTTACGAAACAGAAACAATAATGATGGCCATCGCATAACAAGGAACCAATTGTCAGTGGAAATCAGAGTAATGAAAACACAATGGCAAAATAAATGGTGGAAACTCGAGTGTCACATAGGATTGGTGAGGTACCTTGGCGGTCAGTATCTAGTCAACCAAACTCATTTATCACTTTTTGCATAGTGTCAAAAAAATAGTTGGAAATCAATACAAAAACAAACAAACACAGAACATGGTAAAGTAAATTTACAGATGAATAGAGCATGCTTATGTACACATAAGAGTGGGTCAAATTTAGTTTTAAGGAAATTTGGTGTGAACAAAAAATATGTTTAAACAATGTATGAAAAGTAAATAAGTCAATGATAATTAAGCAAGACAATACAAAAAGCTAAGGATCATACAATGATGTCGAAAACAATTGGATGTGCACAGGAAAGACAAAAGGCAAAAAAGTAAATATATATATACACAAAGAACAGACAACATTACATTAGTCAAATTACTGAAATTCTCAGTGTTTATTTCTTGATAAATGAAATGTTGCTAAAATATATAATTATGTATCTTTTTCATGTAGGAGGTGTTTCTTCAGTTTCCATTTGAAGGTAAAAGTGGTAGAAGATTTAATATAGTCTGGTATTGTAGACCATATACACTTTTGGGCCAACAAATGTAAAGGAACATTTTCCTGAAGAAGAGTTGACTCTAGGTTAAAACACATTGTTAGAAGTGGATAGTCTTGTGGGGTAAGGATGAATTGAGCTGACTGGAATAAAATCATCAAAATGGTTTGGAAGCTATTTGTTGTAACAAGAGTGCATAAATTTGCCTACTGATAAGGTATAAAGTTTGGGAAGGCATAAAATGTTAAGTGCTGGAAAGATTCTTCCAGAGATGTCTGCTTAGTTGGTCTCATTAGTTTCATAGCTTTATTTTGGAGATTAATGAGGGTCTGAATTGTTGCGATTGAAGCACGTCCCCAATTGAGAATTGAGTAAGACAGGGTTGAATTAATGAATTTATAGACAGCTTTCAATACAGAGTGTTGTGTAATGTTTAAGATTAGAAAAAACTCCACAAGCTCCCTGATCATTGTGTTTTTATCTTTTTTAAATGGTTTCCAGCTTAGCTTATTGTCAAGATCCTGTGTAGCCTACCCAATAGATTCTGTGTAGCTTAACCAATGGACCTTAACAAAAGGTAGTGTTTATTTTGTGCCAGCACATCCACCTGCAATGGCAAAAGCTCTGCTGGGGCTATTTTGGCAATTAAACCATATCCAGCTTTGCACAATAATGTTGAGTTGGTGGCACTAGCAGTATAGCAAATCTGTTGCATTGGCCTTGCTAACAAAGATTGCACTTTAGATGAGAACGCCTTTTATGTACTGTTGCAACCTCTCCACTGGTATTGTGTTGAATCCAGACATGGGGTAATCGTAATTGTCAATCGTAATCGATCACAATCGATTACAGTTTTTTGAGTAATCGTAATCGATTGAATTGACCAAAAATGAAATGTAATCACTGCCAATTTGATCGTAATCTACGATTACATTCACGATTAAACTTGGATGTCTTCACCCTACATCACTGTGCGCTGAACGGCAGTTGTGGCGGCTGGGTTTCCTCCTTTATCATCGTTTATTATGGTTATGTTTCAGGAGAGGCCATTAGCTCGTCTATGCGCATTAAATCCAGACACTCCAGGGACAAAGGGACAAACAGTGTTTGTAGGGAATTCTCGCTTTGATGCAGCTACCCTTCTTGTTGGCCGCCAGAAGCAACGTAGTGAGTCTGATTAGACGTAGCAACAAAAAGAAGAGCTTTACTTAAAAACGGGTTGACACTTCAGCAACAGAATAGCGGGACATTACGAGGGGAGGTGTTGGTTTCATTTATATATAGAATCAGAGTGAACTTATGAATGTAAGCGCTGGAGTAGGCTATGTATATAAATTAGTGTAGTAATTTCTATACAGTAAATTAATTTTTTTCAGAGGAATAAGCTACGTTATTCCAAGTTGAAAGTACTTTTCCACAACACTGATAACTAGCACCAGATAGGCCTACTGCTAAAAAAACTCAATGAAACCAGTGAGGTTTTGTTTACCATTGACATTTGGTCCAATAGACAGATGTGCAGCTATATTGGCATCACTGTTCATTTTATTAAAATATTTCCAAGTAAAAGCTGCACAATGCTATGCTGGCTTGTAGATGATCATAACCTGCAGTTAGAAGAAATAGTCAGCAATTTTGAAATGATCAACGAACAATTTTTCAACGTTGCTGGACAATGTTCAAGCCTGATGGATGTCGTTTGATTGTTAAAGATTTGAAGCCTTGATGTTTATCAACTGTAACAAAGATTTTAAGCATTGATCATTTTTGTTTAATTAACATTTAAAGTGTTTGTGGAAGTGGAGTAACTGACGGGAGGGATGAGGGGCGATTTGACTATGCTGGCCAGATAAATGTAAAAACCATGCCCTTGCTTAGCTTATGTTTCAGTTTTATTCTTTTGGTTTTCAGTAGGTTGTCATCCGTTTGCGTTTTTCAGATATTTTCCGTTGATTTGGGGTTTTAGTATAGCCATCCACACTCAGATTCTTCATTGTTTCTCAAGTTTTTTCTCTGAGTGTTGACTTGTAGGTCACCTACAGAAGCCAGTTGGCCTTTTTCAGCTACGTTTTCCTCTAGCTGAAGCCTCTGGTCCAACCACTGGCTTGTTGACTGCATGAACATCTCATTAAACAATTATTTTTTTTTCAGTGCTTTATCCTTACAGATTAGTAATTTTGTTTATTGCATTCATTATTATCGCATGTTGTCTAAAAATATACTTACATCTAATCATGCAAATGGGGTTTGTTTTCGTTCTGAAGATATTTCAAGACAAATGTAATCGTGATTACTTTCAATGTGATCGATTATACATTGTGATATTGTTTATTCGTAATCGTTATCGAGCAGGTTGCAAGTAATCGTAATCAATTACATTTGTGGTGTAATCGTCCCATGTCTGGTTGAATGTGCGATAGTCTTCGCGCGCATCCACAAACGGAATGTGCGCGAAGAATAACACCCATATATATGTGGTGCAAACAAGCAATAATAGAGTGATTGCGGTGTATGACTCTATTGTTGCCTGCTGCCACAGGATGAAGCTTTGTGCACTTGCCACTCGGGCTTTCCAATCACAACAAAATGGTCCTGTGACCAGGATGTGAAGGTTGTGCCAGGTGCTACCTTCACAAAAAGAACGTGTGATCAGTGCAGTTCATTGTAAAAACAAGGGCATGTTGTTGCAACCCCTCCACTGGTGTTGCGTTGAATGTGCGATTCGTCACAAACACGATGTGTGCGAAGAATAACACCCATATATGTGGCGCGAACAAGCAATAATAGAGTGATTGTGGCGCATGATCTTTATTGTTGCATGCTGTCCCAGTGTGAAGCTTTGCGCACTTGCCACTCGGGCTTTCCGATCACAAACAATACTTTGTTAAAAAATTTCGACAACCAGACACAGTTTTACATTTTGGGTTAGGGTTTCAGGTCACATGACAAGGGACAATATGCAAATCCAAGTGTATCATCCTTATCACATGACCAATCAGATTCAGCTAATGGAAAAGAGCTCAGTAGTGGTTTTGCCACTGGCAGCAAAATAGACATTGCCTTGAAAAAGCTGCAATCAATTTGAATCATATAATTTTTTCAATCAAGGTTTAAAAATGATATTTTTCAAAACTTTTCATCTAAACTAGATTTCAAAAAAATTTCAGCAGAAGACATGCTTACTCATTATGTTCCTTGCAAATTTCCTTGGTTTAAATACCATGAAAGTAAAACCTTTTGTTTTTCTATGTGTTGGGAAGCAAATGTTGTGCTGTTAAAAGTCGTCTAAAATTAACATCTTTTTACTACAGTAAAAAAATTTTAATTGCTATTTGTTTCTAGTTATCTCCGTTAACTGTTTAGTTTTTATATGCAGCAAAGCAAGCAATAACGTAAACTGGGCTATATGAAAAGTTTATTTACATGTGCAGTGGAAGACAAGAGCTCTTCTGTGGCTTTTCAATCTATCAATGTTGATCATAAATGGCTTTTTCATGCACCAACAAGGTCATCCACATCAGAATCTCAGATTAATTATGTTCTGTACTTAGCCTAGACCACTGTATGATCACAGCAAAATAACAAATTATGGGCAACTCAAATAAAAAAGTCATGCATTTTAGCATCACTTCATTCTATTTGAATAAACTCTGGAAATTGTTAAGGTAGTGTCTATTTTGCCACGAATGGCAAAAGCTCTGCTGGGGCTATTTTGCCATTTGAACCGTGGTCCGTATCCAGATTTTGTCCATATATAATACTGAGTTTGTGACACTAGACTAGCAGCACAATCAGCGAACCTGGTCAAGTTGGAAGTGTCTGTTCCTGCTGTGCAACTGGTCATCAGTTCAGCTGGCAGCATTGTTTTTTTGTAGTGTTTATTTTGTTGACAGCAGCAAAACCTCTGCTGGGAATGTTTTGCCATTCATTCAAACCCATTTGAACCTCTTCAAACCGTATCCACTTTTGTCCAGATGTAATGCTGGAGTCCGTCACACTATGGCACGATGAATTTAGTTGAGAGGACGTATCTATGCTTGCTGTAAATTGGGAGTGGATGATGGTTAGGCTATCACCATTGTTGCTTTCACTTTTATAGAAAAGGTTGCACTTTTGATCAGAACAGTTTTTATTAGTTTTTAAAAAGTTTCAAAAACTTTTGGGTTTATGCGTATGGTTTAGAGTTTAAAAGGATTTAGATTCAGCATTTAAGGCAGCTATGTCCAACATGCGGCAGAGTCAAAAGGTTTTGTGCAACCCAGTTTAGGTTTTCACTGTAGTGTAAATAGCCTACATATTGACAGCTTCTCCTTATTTTGATAAATATCTGTTTTCACTTGAGTAATTTCACTCTCTACAGTGATTTTGCAATATTTCTCAACCCCGATAGAAAGCGCTCTACAGACGTGGTTGTGCAACATCATTTTTATAATTTTGCAAACACTTATTCTATAATATGATATGGGCTATGGCAAACCATTGTGCTCTTGTATTGTGTGATTTATGCCTGTGATATGGACCACAAGTCTCCAATGAAGAAATATTATTATTAATTTTATGTACATTTGGATAAACAGAATTCCTATCTTTTATGACTAACGTTTGCTTATTATTGTTCCACAAGTCGTGCTTTTACATCATGATCATCACGTGTGCCATCACATCATTGCACGATGAGGAAGCGATTGTGATGTGATAAATACCAGAGATGAAGGGATTTAGGTTTGGATAACACTAAACGGAAGGCCGGGCGGACTGGAGGGCCGTGTTACCAAATGAAAAACTTGAATTTTCTACAGGCTGCCTGCCACACAGAAGGGCAGGACGACAGGCTGCACTACAGGACGGGCCAGTGGGCTGCACATTTAAACTTGGTTGCGGAAAAGGATGGGTCAGAGGGCTGCTCTTTTCTGCAGCCTGCCCTGCTCTTTTCCGCAGCCCGCCGGACTGCCCTTCTGTGCAGCCTGCCAGCCCACCGAAAATTCACGTTTTTCATTTGGAAACACGGCCTTCCAGCCCGCCCGGCAGCCCTCCAATTAGTGTTATCCTTAGGTTTTTCGAATCCAAAAGCCTAATCAGATAATTTCATTTCAAAATCCAATCCAAATCTGATAAACTGACAGTTTCAAAATCTAAAAGTCTTGTTTAAATCCAAAATTCCATCAACAATCATGTTCTACAAGCAAAATAANTNNCAGTNAANGCAAAATAAATTGATCAATTATTTGATCAATTTATTTTGCCTTAATTATTTNTATACTTAATATTTTTAATCATGTTCACTAAGATTTCGTTTCCTTGTATTGCGCGATGGCTCTTTGTATAGTATTTGTTTAAAAGCCGAGTCATATGAAACAATAAATAAATCAATCAATCCAAAGCAGTGTTTGCTTCATGAGGCTAAAAAGACAATACAAATTACAAGATATACCTTGGAAACTAACTCTAAAGTTAACTTAATTAAACTTATGCTCTACTCTATTTTTGGCTCATAGCACTATAATAGTGGACATTTGATTTTGAAGACTTCAAGGCAAGCTATATATGAGCACCAAATTCAATGAAAAGCTCAGTTATAAAGTGTAACTAACATTATCTATCTCTAAGACAGCAAATCGGACAAACAAACCACCAGGTACAAAATACAACACAAGCGAATCATTCACACAACTGTAGGCTACACATACATAAAACATTATAACGATCATGGATCAAGAAAAGGGACGGAATCAATAAAACTCACACAAATTCCTTAACTTTGATGACGTGATACATAACAGAGCAGGCTTGTGCCTTGCATCAGCAGATAGTATCGTGATCCAAGTACAGAACACACATGATGTGCAATTTCGACGGATGTGAGAAACTCCACTAAGGCAAACTTACAGTTATGCAGCAGAGGTGTTGCGGACTCTGTTTTTTTTTACTCCTAATCCGATCCTGCATGGTAAATTTTCAGTCCGACTCCGCTACTACCATGCTGCAAGTTATCCGATTCCTGTTTGACTTCGCATCAATGAAAGTCATGCATATTCCACATAATATCAACTAAGTGAGCACCATTTTATCTACCTCACTGTAAACACTCCTCTCACAAATTGTTAAATGCCTAACTTAAATTGATGGCAGTGTCTATTTTGCCGCCAAGATGCCGGCGGCAACAGGCTTGGCAGAAACAAAGTAAACATAAAAGATAAACCCAAAGCCTAACCTTAGCCTTAACCCAACTGTAGCACTAACGCTAGCCCAAAAGCTAACCCCATCGCTAACCCAAACGCTAAGCCTAACACCTAAGTGTAAACTTTGGAAAGTCCTTAAAAAAGTAACAAAAAAAGTTGTCAAGATGAGAGTCGAACTGAAAAGCAATGGCATACCAGACGTGAAGCATGACCTCTATCAGAGATGAGCACGGATCAGGACTAGATCGGACTGAAGTGAATTTTGGCAGGATCAGGATTGGATCGGACTGCAATTTTTCAGAAAATTGGCAGATCAGGACTGGATTAGACTAAGAAATGTTTTGTTGTTTCCTTGTGATTATTCTGAACATATCAAAAATTTTAGTTGTGATTCGATTTCACAGATTTGTTAAATGGCAGTGTATATTTTGCCATCAATGGCAAAAGCTCTCCTGAGACTTTTTTGCAATTCGAACTGTATCCACCTTTGTCCACACATAACGTTGAGTTCTAGTAGCAACGTGAACATAGTTGAATGGTTAGGTTAGTGTCTATACCTGCTGTGCGAGTGTTCGTTGGTTCTCCTCTCAGTTTCCTTTGGCTTAGCTTGTAGGGATCACACCTTTGATGGGAATGTTTTTATGTAGGCTACTTTTACAAAAAGTTTATGGTTTAGGGCAGTGGTTTTCAACCTGGGGTCGTTTTCGTTTTTTCCAGGGGACGCGAGAAGCTTCTAATAAATCAGTATATTCATAATGAATTTCGATTTTTATATTTCGTTCATGGAACCACCTTTTGTCGTAGCCAAAATAATAGGATTAGGCCTACCTGGCAGTATTGCTGGCAATAATTTTGTTCGGGAGGGGCCAGTCAATGACGTCTTGAGTCACTGACGTCTTCTTGAGACTGAGTCCGACAGTTACTTACGTTTATTTCAGGCTTGTCCAACCCAAATGGCTTACTGAGTCAAAAAGTATGTTAGTGTCTTAACCAGGTCCGCACATTAAATGACATATTATTGAGGGCCGCACATTGAATGGCTTACTTTGATTTTAGCAAACTAAATTTTGCTTAACTAGTGTACTGAAGCTGTTCGAATCCTAACTGCAATAGTAACAGACGTAATAAAGTGGCACTGAGGTCCACCTGCATGAAAAATGTCCAGTTCAAGTTTATGAAAACAAGGACAGGAAGTCAGTACATAAGATACTTTTACTACAGCGAAAACCTAAACCAGGCAGCTCAAAATCCTCGACCACGGGCTGAACTTGGCTGGTTTATTTTCTAAACCAACTGAAAATTGATACAAAGCACTAACATACATCTGAGCAAGTTTGTTTCGGTCAAAGGTAAGGACATTGCCTGTTCGTTCTCATTTTCTCCGCGCTGTGGTTTCCTGACAAATATGATAGCCAACTTTTCCATCCAATATTGTTTTAAGTGTGATTACAACCATTACAGTTCTGTTGCGTTCGGCAACGCACGAATAACTTTTTGACCTAAGAATACGCTGTGCTTGTAAATTAGGCGATCTGATTGCGGTAGCTAACTTGGGAGTTATTCTAGTTTTGAATTGGTCGTGCTGTGGAGTTATCTGTATATGGCATGGGCGGGTCTCCCTCACTGATGCTGTCATGTGTATGAATTTAACAAAGGAGTTTTTGTTAGGCATAGTGATATCGTACAGTATTTTTTAGTTATTGCGATTTTCGATTGTGCAAACACAACTACATTTCATATGTATGACTAGAAAATTTCGGAAGGTTGTCGATAGGTCAAATTAAGTTTCAAAATGGGTCGCTGCTTGCAAAATTTGCAAAACCACTGGTTTTGGCCTAAACATTAGGGGTTAGGTTTAGGGATTAGGTTTCAGGTTTTGACTATAGGTCTAATTTTGGGTTTAGGTTTGAGTTTACAGTTTGGTTTTAGGTTTAGGGTTTTAGGTCATGCCACAAGGATCATATGCTCATCCAAGTGTATCATACTTCTCATATGACCAATCCGACCAATCAGAGTATTCCTAATGTCAAAATAACTACAGCAGTGCTTTAGCCTTTGATGGCAAAATAGACACTGTCTTTTCAAGTTTTGGAAATGCCAAAAGGCTGTGTCTATTTTGCCTCATGAGGCAAAAGCACTGCTGGAACAATTTTGCCTTAAACCAATCATATTTGGCTAAAGGCAAAATAGCTCCAGTACTGGTTTTCCCTCATGAGGCAAAACAAAAATACACGATTTTACGTGGGCAGATCATGACTGGATCGGACTGGTGATTGTGAAAAATGTTGCGGATCAGGACTGGATCGGATTCAATTTTATCAGATTAAGACTGGAATCGGACCGAAAAATTTCACAGTCCGCTCATTTCTGACCGCTATGCTATGAGTAGCACACCGATTGCATGACAAACTCACCTTTTCATTCGAAACCGAATGTTAGACTGGCGGCACAATAGCTCCAGCCATACTGTTGCCGCTAGAATCTTGGTGGTAAAATAGACACTACCTAAATTGATATCAAAACATATGAAGCATTCATGTAGGCCAGGGGTCTCTATCCTATGTGGCCAGCAGACCAAATACAAGTCCAACCCACAAAAGCATTTCATTCGGCCTGGTAAGACATTTAGTCAATAATGAAATTATGATATATCAACAAAGCATTTGTTAATTTAGAATGAAACATATCCCAAAACAATGACATATAATCAATGTACAATCATCGCTGGTGAATGAGTAGCCTGAACAAAGTCTTGCCAAATGTCACCTTTCCCACCAGCATAAGGCTTTTCTGACAGATTTCCATCCTTTAGCAGCTTAAACACAGAGTTTTGTTCTGCCATATAAACTATTTGAGACTATTAGATTAGGAGCGTAACATTGCATTATACAGTTAGGCTGCTGTATAATGCAATGTTACGCTTAGGCCTACATAGTGCTGTACAGTAGCCTACCTGAACTATTCAGCACTTCCTGGTGGAAAAATTAGTCTAAAAATGTCTTAAAAATGCAATCCCAATGAAACTAATGCAAGAATCTTATGTATATACGGAGGGCATATAAACTTTTATTGGAAAATCACAATTAAAACACAACAGTCAATCCAAAATGCATGGGATTGTTAATAGTAATTAAAAAACGGCATAGTTTAATCTGTCATTACACTGCCATATCATGCAGCCATGAATAGAGCCTGTGCGTAAACCACTCATGCATTGAAACTGCGTAGTGTACTTTTCTGTCATTGCGTGGTACACTCTGGAAGACTTGCTAAATTATAGTAACTATACCAGGTTATACTTAATTCGTAATTACAGGCACAGCTGAGTCTCACAAACCATTCTTCATGAGCAAATTACAAAATCCAAATCCAGTCTGTATCCAGTTCTTGTTAAGAAAACCTGAATCCGGATCCGGCCGGACGCCGCCGGAGTCCGGTCAAAACAATCCAAAATCCAGTCCATGCACACCTCTGTTATGCAGAAATTCACAGCAGATATGAACATTGGACTGGATCCGAACTACGGCAAATTTGGTTGAATTTGAATTGGACCCCGATTGTAAATCATTTTAAAATTTAGGATCCGGACCGGATTTGGACTGAGTTAATGGAAAATAAATACGGCATTTTTGTTGTGAAACTGCTGCATTTATCGATATTTTTGGGCTTAATTTGGAATTGGACTTTATGTTTGAAGATTTTTTTGGACCTTGGTTGTATTTGGACTGACTTTTAAAAAATCTGGACTGGACCTGGATCGCAAAATTTGACAGTCCACTCATCTCTGATTCACAGCCCCGCAACAGGGCTGAAGGTTGCAAAGAAGTTCAAAACAAAATTACCAAATCCAATCCGGTTAAAGCAGAATTTATAAAATCCAACCCCAATCCATCACAATATTAAAAATCTGCTGGATTCAAATCCTAATCCATGATGATCTCTCATAAATACGGTGTGTCAGATTTGAGCATTGGACTGGACTTACGTTGGACTGAATCCGGTGTCATGCGAAATTTCTGACCTCTGCGAAATTTCTGATCTGTTATTGTTTGTCAGTTATTTTGCTTCTCAGAATAAATAAATCAAGTTTGGCAATTACTTTTTTGATGTGCGTTGTGTAAATTAAAACATTTTGGTTAGATGTCAGATATCATAACAAGCTACAGTACGGGAACAACTTAAACCACCGAAAATTTTTGGACTTAATCTTTGACCTCAATTTTTTTTTCTTTCTCACTCTAACACAAATCCTAACCCGACACACTGACCTTAACACGAATCCCTAAGCCCTAATCATCAGTTTTCTCAGCGAATTTGATATGCATAATATTACTCTGTGCATGCGCACATGGCGTTAAGTCAGAAATTTCGCTTGACACCGGCCTATGACGAATTTAGTTGGTTTTGGCTTGGACCGGACTGTAAATTGCATTATAAAAAAAGATTCTGTTTCAATAAGGACTGTGAATGCGTAATTTTACGTGAAATCGATTTCCTATTAAAAATTTGTTGATCGATTCTTTGCTTACACCTATCGTGGAAAATACATATTTGAATAGAGATATGTGCAAGTTTGAATCATCGCTAAAAGATGAAAGCAGATGACAGTAGACTGATTCCTCGAAAGCATATAGAAACACTAGTGCTTATAAGTGTTGCTTCATGAATTTAGGCTCCGGACTTGATTTGTTTTGTGTCAATAGCAAAGAATTGCGTAATTTTGTCGTTGAAAAGCTGTATTTGGTTAATTTTTGGGACTTTGTTTGAACATGAAATTGGAATTTTTTCTACTAGACTATGATTGGACTTGGACGTATTTTTAAAATTCCGGATTGGATCTGGAACGTAAAAAATAACAGCCCGCTCATCTCTGTGGTGTGTCTAACAACCACTGTTGCTAGTTTGGCTTGTTTGACAACCAGTAAAACAGAGGTGGCCGGAGTCACTTTTTCAGACTCTGACTCCGCTCCTGTCCAAAATTTTTCCTGTCTTCACAAATTTTCTATAGTGCACCCGGAAAAAAACACAGAATCCTGCCGGAGTCGACTTCGAATCCATGGCCACCAGTGAAAATCTGTGTGCAGTGAAAATCAAGGTCGCTTGTCTTACAACCAGTGTTGCTTGCTACTTTGGCTTTTGGCCTTTTCTAATTCCTTGGGAATTTTTCAATTTAGGAAAAAAGGCCTAATGAAATATTGGCTTTTTTGACGAATTCAATTCTTACGTCGGTTTGGCTGATTTCTGGAATCTGGCAGATATCTAGCCACTGTTTCTGGACACAGAATGATAAATTTTCATTGGCAACTCTGCACTAGAAGTTTGTAATTTTTATTATGCCTACTGCTGTTCCATGATTTTAGTTTTGCTGTTTCAGCCTTTCAGATTAGCTTATTTCTTAGCAAGACCAAAATTTTAGGCGTTTATTAATGGAGTAAGCTTTATTCTGTATATGTATATACCAGTGGTGGGCAATTAATTTGGTCCGGGGGCCACTTTGATAAGGCCGCATCTAGCAGAGGGCTGTAACGTCTAATGGAAATACTGTAAAAGCAAGTCTTGGTTAACCTCAGCACTAACATTTACTGTGATTTGGACATATGTCCTGAATGCTTCCGCAGGCAACTGAAAACGCTGTGGCGGGCCACGTTTGGCCCCTCGGGCCGCTGTTTGCCCACCCCTGGTATATACCATGGGTTCTTAACCTATGGGTAATTACCCACATGTGGGTAATAATAATAGGGCAGCAGGTGGGTAATTAGTTTACCCGAACCTAAATAGTTTGATTATAGATGTAACAATGTTGCAGGTGCTCTTCTCTTTTTTTAAGTTTTGTTATTGTAATTTGCTTTCATTTTAGCTTTTTTACGATTTCTCCTAGTAATCTAATATTTTCAGACTTGCTTCCACATAGTGGTATTTATTGTCTCGTGTTGTAACCAAAGTTTTGTGACGTAACAGTTAGATTTTTCGTGTTGCTATCCTGGCTCGTCTAGCTAGATCAGAGGTTCCCAAACTGTGGGCCATGGCCCAGTACTAGACCACCAAGACATTTTCAATGGGCCACAGAGCCATTTGAACAGATTCTACTGTTTTGTCATACTGTAGATATTATGCGCTTTGTTTTGAAAAAAGTAATTAT
>JGI24158J21664_10003520_pt1 | contig 19696 bp, 13 predicted proteins | sample Ectturendosymbi3_FD_21664 | JGI IMG/M metagenome (IMG submission 21664) | reverse complement strand
TGACATTAATATAATCCAGTTACATCTCACACTGAAGTGCACGAAAGATCAATTTTCCCACTTCTGTAACTGTTTCTTACTTTCGAAATGGATTTTTCAACACTACGACGACTGTCTGACTAAATTTCACGCAGGATACGAGCAACCCCGGTGTGTGTCGTCATAAAGAACTATAGTTACCCCACCGTCAAAAACAACAACACAGCTTATCATGCATTCGGGAAATATTGAATGCAGGCTAGAGGGTTTCCAAATTATCGTTTAAAATATTGCTGGCCGAAACCTTTCTACTGCATATGTCTGAGGTTGTCTTGATGGCCAGTATTTTACTGCTAATTTAGCAGAGGCCGGTATTTTGAGAATCAGTGTCTGAAGGCGGTATTGTGAAAATGAATTTGCTGTAACTTCAAAAGGAACTAACCCAGAATTTCTCAAATCACAGTGACTCTTGCAGTGAATCTTGTGAGGACAGTTTCTTCAGCGAAGTTTATTTCCTGCTGTTGACCCAATCCTTGGTGCGATTGTCACGTCACACACGCATACCGAAATGTAACGAATCAGTCAAAATACGGGCATAATTATTAATTGTGGCTTAACAATACGAATTGTCTCTTCTTTCCCTGCGCCGCTTACGAATTGCGACACAGCTTAGATCTGGCGATGTTGACAAAATGGCCGGTATTTTTACAAAACGCATTTGGCAACCGTGCGTATGTCAACCAAACACACTTAAACGGGAAAATAAGAAAAAAAACTGGGGAATCATGGCCCACCAAGGCCCCCCTTAGAATCGCCACTGATCGTCGTTATTACAGGTACAGAATAACACGAAGTTAATCCAGATGAAAAACAGCGCAGATCTTTTTAAAAGGCTAATTGCTTGGGACTCTGTTTCAGGAATCCTTTAGCAGCAATAACAACAAACGTAAAGTACAGTATATAAGCGTTTCGTCTACTTATTGATGATTTGAAGATGGGCTTATCGACCGCTACAGTCAGACTTGAGAAATCTTTACACTGCGCTGTGTAACAAACTGCTTTCTTTTATTTGAGAGAAGATGTGGCAATGATTAAAGTATCGTTTGAATGTTGCGGTTTGTAGATTGAGCGTTTATTTTGGAGTGTAGACCATAAATGCTACTTTGTTTTTAAGCAATCTTACAAAAAAGATGTGCACAACGTCAACACGTACTTTGCCTTTACTAGTTGTTTAAGAAGTGGTCGACTTTTTGTAATATTCCTCACTTTAACAGGCTAAGCTTATTTTAATCGTATTTTGGAAACTCCTACCTAATTTCCAGCAGCGCAGCGCTTTTTGTGGGGAAGAATAGTTAAGCGCTTTATTATTATGCATTGTTCCCGACATTATGTGAAATGATTCGAATACAGAACCGTGCAACTTGCAGGCTGCATTCAAATTATATTAGGAAATTTCTTTACATGTGAATGCTGCTCTTTACTACAGGACCACCATATGTTACAAAACATGTGGAACGAGGTGCACGCATCACCAAATTTTTAAATTTTTTATTGATTTTGTAGGTTACTACCCTTTGCAGTCGTACCATAGGGAAATATCGATATAGTTTAAGCAGTTGGAAACAAAATAATTTTCAGCTTGTTGGAAAGCTTGCATACTGTGTCGTATCATTTTGAGGAAATAGAACAGCCGAAAGACGCATTACCAGTGAGAAAAGAGATTGAAATTGTTCTCAGAATGAAGAGACGCTTTGTAAGTTTACACCTGCGATTACTATACGACGTATGTTTCTAAGGAATTGTTCATTCGCTTCGAACATCAATGCATTTCAATAAAAAAATACAACAATGTCAAGTTCCACTCAACTAAAATATGTCAAGGGAACTATGTTAACCTGTAAGCAGTCTCAACTGTTACATAGTAATTAAATTAACGATATAGAAATTCAATGTCGACACTCTACCACAATATCAGAAGTAACTACAGAAGATCGCATACATCACGAAAACGTGTGGCTGGTTTTAGCGTACCTAAACTGAAGAAAGAAACCGTTGAATTTGACTCGGGGCGTTTACAAGACTTACTCATAGTCGTCGGGACCATCGTATTGCAGAATGTCACCGTATCTTTCTTCTTCCTCATCCAGTAATGCTTTTGTCGCAGCGTCGGTAGCTTGACCCATTAAGTAAATAGCTTCAAGTCTTGCGCCGTTTATGTACGAAACAGAGTTCCATGTACGACGTAAAAGCTCACGGCGCTTGAAATAGTTGGTCTTAGACTTGATGAAAGTCACCAACTTCCAGTTCACCGCTGTAAACAACCAAACACAACTGCCAAACGCGCTGTTGAAAATTTTGCATTGTAATAAACCTTGAAGGCAACCTTCACGCGTCCGATGCCTACTACTGACCACGGTTTTGCATTTTTCAGTTAAAAATATCAATCGCATGGCTGTAACGGAGTTGTGGGCGTATGTTTTGCATCCATGTGTAGTCTCAGCCTCTGAGCAAAATAATCGTAAAATCAAACCAAGCATATTTTATGTCTACAACATTAAACTCCCTATCTACAGCTGATTCTGCAAGTACGCTGGATTCCAAATATGCTGCTTATTGGGCAGGAAACGCAACCGCCTTTTTTCAAAGTGTTGCAACAAAATATTTAAAGCTTCTAGCCATTTTATCATTTTTGGGCTTCAATCAGCCAACAAAAAGATCCCGAAACAAACAGGATGGAAAGGATGGATAAATGAAGCATGTACTAACGCTGGGTGGTTCTGAGGAGAAAGCACAACAAAAAGCAACACCTCAATGCATATACTTTCCATGTCAGCTGTAGTGATGATTGCTGCATGTCTGCTCGTGAAGCAGGCACACCACTGTAAGGCCTGTCCCACATAAACGTGCCCTCGACAAAGCTTTCGAGGTACCCTGTCATCCTCATATGTTACTGTGCAAGCGGCGCGACCGCGTGTCCAAGAGTATAAGTTAGGAAGTTGCTAAATATGAAACGCGCAGGAATGATAACCAGGCCCGTAACCAGCTTGGAGCCCAAGGAGGGGCGAAGAGTTTTCTGAGAGGGGCCCAATTTTTTTGAACTATGTCCAATATTTTAAAACTATATGCAACACATTTTTCCAGGGAAGGGACGAAAAATTTTATAGGGGGGCTTCGCCCCCCTCTGGTTACGGGCCTAATGATAACTACCATCGCACATCGATGGTCACGCGCGCCAAGAAGGACCGCGTTCGGGCATTAGACCTAAAAACCGTTCGAAAAAATTGCGAAAGCCTCCTCCCCCATCCACAAGGTCACACGTGTCGATGGCTGGACGTCTGGGGAGACTGTCAGTGTTGCCAACTTGTATATATATATGTACAGTATATACAGTATATACCAAATTTCAAATGTTTGGTATATTTTCGAAGTGCTTGGTATACAAATTTTTGATTTCGTATATATGACGCATTTGGTATATTTTTGTCGGAGGGTTTAGTTGAGATTTCTACCAATTCGTTTTGTTTATTACAAAGGGAGACAGAGAAACTATGACAGTGGTGTTAAAGTTATATAAAAACGTTTAGTGATTTCGCTTAACATTGTAGTAAATATGCATTGTGGGTAAGCGGAAAATGAGTCTGGAAGAGAGCTGAGTTCTACAAAAGGTATACGATTTTAGTCAGCCAATGCATCGAAAGGTGGCTGTGTGCAAGAGTGATAAAAAGATTTAGCAATGAGTGACTGATAGTTTGCATGGCTTGCAAAGCACTATTGTGCTGGTGCTGTGTATCCCTTCTGCAGCAAATTGTCAAAAAAGAAGATTTCCCACTATTGTGGAGCATAGTAACAAGCCGGGCCACAAAAGAAATCAAAATGCAGTTGCAGGTGTTGGAGGGTTGAATTTTCCAGTGGCTTATAAATCTGTCATTACTAAAGCTTAGAAAGCAGAACTTGAGCTTGCAGGATCTCTATGTTAATTATCTACGTGAAACAATAAAAAGGCATTGAAAAAGCTGCATTGAATTGCAAGCAGATGTAAATTTGGTATATTTTTAGACTAGATTTGGTATATTCGTTGAAAGAAGAGTTGACAACACTGGAGACTATTAAGAACGGCACAGATTGCTTCTCTTGGAGACTTGAAAGCGACACGTAAACAGCAATCTTGCCAGAAGCTGGTGATCGGAAACATTACTTCATTCATAGCGAACGAGCATGTACCAGTCGAGAAATCTAAACGATATTCCCTGGATATTGTAGGCATCCTTTCGACCAAGCGATTGTTCAAAGCAGCTGTCGATTCATAAGCTGCTCGGGTATGTAGTAAGCGAGTCTACTTGACGGCAAACAGCAAACAAACCTCCCTGCTGGAACAAGCGCTGAATGATACTATCGAAACAAAGAAATTTGCTTTCAAGGCCTGGCTTTGTTTCGACAGTATCTTTCAGCGCTTGTTCCACCAGGGAGGTTTGTTTGCCCTTGGAGCTGCGGGCTTCCATCATGCAGTCAAAGAAGAAAGTTCTGAAGATATTAGTTAATGCCTGGCTTCAAAACTTTCTTATTTGACTGCATGATGTACCGAAGCATGGGAGACCGCAGCTCAAGTGTGAGAAAAATAAAGAAGCAATCTTGGGAGAAATTTGGACATAAATACATTCCAATCACTGGCAAGTCAACGAAGTGTTCAGGAAAACCATTCAACCTCTCTCGGCGAAGTCAACCGGCTAAATTGAGAGGATTGTTTAGAAAAATGTCGTAAGCATTTTAAGTTCAATGGTTCCAAGTCGGTTCCACATGGATGAAAAAAGTATGCGTTGGAAACCCTTTTGAGAGGAGTCGGCCACTCCCATGCAGTACCTCTCTATGAACCAAATCAAAACAAAAATTGTGAGAGCAACGATTTAATTTTTCAAAAAAACTGCAACGAATGGTCTACCCAGTGTTACTCAAACGTTTTTGATCCATCGGCCCCTTTTCAATCTGGACACATTGTTGTCGCCCCCAAGCTTGATGAAGCAAACACAAGGTAGTATTTTTAAAGTATTATATTTGAAGAAATCGATACATACAGTGTCCCCAGTTCAGTGTGATGGATGCGCTTGGTGGCCTTCACAAAGCTTCGAAATATTGGGAGACATTTTAGTGAGGCACAGTAGATCACTTCGCTTATGAATCTAATTGCAAGAAACTAATAAGTTATAATAGTAGTCTACTGAAGTAGCACAATGATCGATTAGTGGTTGAGCGTTTTCGACCCCTTTGTATTGTTTTGCCCCCAATCTCCCCTTTGAGAACCACTGGTCTTCTACCCAGTCCTTGCCGTGCGGGCTTCACTAACCAAACACAACGTTATATATTTGAACAAAGCAGCGTGGTAAAAACCTGAAAACACTGATAACAGCGCAATCTGTGCTGTTCGTTTAGGCATTGTCTATTGACATGCGTTATTTGTTGCGTACTTGCATCGCAAACATGACTTGACTTGGTAAATGTCATAGGTCTGTACCAAAAAAAAAACGGTGTAGTTCTCACTCCAGCATACTTGACTAGAAGCAGGAAGTGCTGCACTTCCAAACAGCTAATGGTCAAGCAATTTTTTAAAACTTCTTGACAACAAAGTGATAAACAAAATCAACCTTTTTTCGGTTACGCGGTGTCAAAGCCGTTGCACCACTCAATCGTACGCAGATTACTGGCAACTCGTAACAAAGCAGACCTGAAATTACTGTTAACTGCGCAGTCGAAAGCAAACCTGATCCGCTTTGGTTTGGCTTTGATAGTTTGTTCCGCTGCCAATCAGCCTGAAATCCGTTAATCATACTAACGGACTGATTACCACACGTCATGCTTGCTGAGCATTTCCTGTTTGCAAGTCATCCCCAATGACTCGTCTTTGCGCAGCTGCTAGGCTCATGTTGTGTGCAGGATTAGTTGTACGGGGGTGAAGTGAATGCGGTTGGGAGGTTCAACGTGGAGAATGAGTTGTGTTGCCTACCCGATAAAAAATCAGAAGTGAAGTGAATTATCGCCACAAAAAACGTCGCTCCGGGGTCTTATCCAAGCACAACTTTGCGTCTCTGCAAACGGCTTGCTCATATGGTTACAAATGTACAGGAAGTAACCGAATGTACGATGAGATGCAACCTCTATTAAAGTTTTATTAAACCTAAATTTCGAATCACCATCCCTTTTATCACTAGAATTTTGTCTTTTTGGGTGACTGCACTATATGTCACCCGATATTAAAATGAATACAACCGTTTGCATTTAACACAGTGTTGCCAGATTTCAAAAAGCTTTATAGTTAAACGTCACAAAAAATTAGCCAAAAGTAGCCAAAATTGGCAAAAACCTACAGGCAACTTTCAAAACTAATGAAAAATTCAAAAGCCATTAAAAAGTGCTGTTTGTCAATTCTGTGGACTGTAAAAAATTACTCTCTGGCGCATATAGGAACCATGCAGTCTTTGCAAAACCAATTTGTAAAGGCAGTGGATGCAGATGGTGTACATACTATCGCACCTGACGTAATGATTATGACATGTATCCACAGCCTCCGCCATTTACAAAACTATTTACAAATGCAAAACGAAACAACTGATTACTGCGGTCAGAACTTTTTTGAAAACCAAAGTTTAACAAATCACCATGCAGCCGCATGTTATTATGGGAAACGGCATTACGCTGGTGTTTATTAGAAGCGTAATGGCTATTTAAATCTGATCGATGTGCTCTGATTTCGCAACGACAAAACTTGCAACAGGCTTTCTCAGCATTACTTTGCACTTCTCGAATCCATGTTTTAAAACCATTCACACCTTCACATTCTTTGAAACCTGACCCCAACGGGAGAATTGCCTCGGGCCCCCGTGATCAAATTTATTTGTTTCAAATAAAATACTCGTTTGAAAAATTGTCGCGATTCAGAAGCGATACAAGAATACAAATCTGCCGAAGTTGCATGAAGTACCATTTATTGATATCTCTATCTATACAAATTTGACTTTCTGCCAGTTTTAGTAATCACTACTGAATATAAATATTTTCGGTGTTGTTCATTGCAAATATATTTGAATTTTGCTTGTACATTTTTCCTAATAATCATTTTTTTGGCATGGGTATGATTATCTATTCGTGCACCACGCCAACTGCACAAATGCCACGTAAACGATATTATTTGCGTGCTAGAGCTTGTCCTGCTGTGTTTGCTGTTTAGCAGGGTTGCCAACCTGCCTTCGCCAAAAAACGCCAGACCTTGTCCCCCAAAAGCCAGATAGCTCTCTTGAGACGTATACACACAAACATGCACGCAGGGGCGTGACGAGGTTAGATGCCTCCCGCGGCAAGAAGCAAGTTTGGCGCCCCCGTGTTCGAACCTGAGGTCTTTCGAAAGCAAATGCACTATATTGAATAAAGTACTTTCGACTTTGTTGGGACTTTTCGGCGCCCCCTTACAGTCATTCGACCCCCAGGAAGTGTTTCCCCTTGCCTCCCCATCGTTTTCCCCCGGGATGCATAACCAAATACAAAATAGATAATAAAACTCGTCAGAAACATCGATATAATACAATTCCAATCTTTAGAAGCATTTTCTTTCCCCGTTGTTACACTGTCGCACATTTGTGCTTTATAAAATACACCGAAAATTGTCAGGGCAACAGTAAAATCTTTGCTATATTCTTTGCACCCTGCATGGTCATAGACTCTCGTCAGAAGTGACTTGTAATGAATATGCAGCTCAGAAAGTGTTTTCCTAGAGCCAAGCTTTTTCTACTGAAAAAAGCCAGATTTTGTCTAGCTTTTTTCGATTTTCAAAAAGGCCAGAATTTCAACATCTGGCTTCAAATAAGCCAAACTGGCAACACAGCTGTTTTGTATCATTGTTCCCGTAACTTATTATGCCGTATGGAGGTAGCCACACCCGAACTGCAACCCTTTGTTAAGTCACAAAGTGTAACGTATGGCGGAAACGCACTTTCTTCCGATGGTTACTATCATTGTTTTGCATTACAAATATAAGAAGCTAGTCACACCATTTACACCACATGCTACTGCGTGGTCCGTCAGAAATGGTTTTCATCAGTCCATTTGTAGAAGAAAAGAGATTGCAGTGTTTAGCTAGCGTGATGCCGGCATCTGTGATACCATCAGTTCAGCAGCTAAATAAGCGCAAGGATCTGCCAGTGTCATTTCAAACGCCGCGATTGCAGCAGAACTTTCAAGCAGCAACGCAAAAGCAGTGGCGTTAACCAGAACACCTGAAAATGTAAGTGAAAATCACGACATAAGCTTCGAAGCAGCTTTCACACCCAGCGTAGCGGGCCATACTGACATGTTATTTTTCCGGTGTTTTTGTTTGTAATCTCTGGTTTCTGCTTATTGCTCGGGTGAATGTTGTTTCTTGACGAGTCACTCTCTAGTCCGTGAAACATTTTTTCTCAGTAAGAATAGTCTCTAGTGTTTATATCACAAACTGTCTTGTCGCAGCTAACGGTACGTGCAGTTGAGTATGCACATCTCGACTACCGGGAAAAGCAAACGAGAACATTGCGAATCAGCGAACGCAATCTTTACAAAGGATGCCGTCATGCATTACGTCATATGGACCCTACAGTGAAAATTGCCCCGGGCCCCGATACCCTTTCATCGGCTCTGCCTGACCCCACTTTTTTATCAATAATAACATTAGCACCAGAAGCTACTAAGAACATTTGAGTGTTTTAGACCAAACTAAGCTAGAGACCTCGCATGGATAAGGTGATGACCTAATTCCAGTAACCTGTAGAACGTTATCCAGAATCGAAAATTTCACAAAACATTCTGTTGGAACAGGGGTTTACATCTAATTAATATACAGCAGGGGTCTCCAATTTTTTTTGCCAGTTGGGTCACATAAACTACTGCACAGCAGTTAAAGGGCCAGACATCTTACGTAATGTGATTGTTTCGAAATAAGTTACATCCTACTAAATCAACACATGTTTCGTAAATATATTTTTTTTCATTGACAAAATATCTTCGCGGACCGGATTTGGCCCGTGGGCCGTAGTTTGGAGACCCCTGATCTACTTGTTAGCTATTTTTATCTGAAACTGGGCACAAGTGTCCCATTCTTCCATTTAGCTTCTCATAAAACACCAAAAATAAATCTGTTAAAATCTAATAGGACCATGTTCTCTGGAAGAATCGTATCGGCATTTATACAACTTAGGGCGTTCCCCATCTTTTCTTCGAGTAGGTAGATTCAATGCAGTCCAGCACGCATCTACTACATCGATCTGTCAAGTGACAAGTTGATCACTGAAACCTAACTAAACAGGGTTTTCACTAGACTGAAACAACCGGCACTGGTACAACAACTTACACATCCGGAAAAATGAATTTGGGGGCGGTATACTATATGAAGCTGATTTTTATAACTTTTTTATGAACCACACACTGGTCTAAATTTTGTACAAAAATCTGCCAAATTTTCCGTCGAAATATTACGAAAATAGCCGAAAAATCCGCTACCCGCCAAACGCAAATTTTACCCGCCAACCAAATCAAAAATAACCAAATTTGGCAGAAAAATAGCACATCTGGCAACACTGATTTCACCACAAAACTGATAATTTCAAATATTTTTTAAAAGTGGTATTTCCGGTAACGATGCGTTTTTGCTAAAGGGAAAAATATGGGGAAAACTTGATACCAATTTTGTGTTTTTGCAAGTCTGCAGGTATTTTGACATTACCTTGTGTTTTTATCACCGTTTTCGATTACACTGACCATCGAAAGGAACCCTTTCCCAGCAAAGAATCAGACAACAAAATCTTGCAGAGCATACATTTCGCCTACCAGTTAGGAATCATCAGTCTAATTTAAAACCCTGGAATACTATCGTGGGCCTGGCAGACCGGGTCAAATGAGATCACTCACGTGAAACTACGTAAGCGCGCGTCGGAGCGCTTTCCATGCTTCAGTCGCTTCATTTTTTTGTGTGACTTGTAAATAGGTGCGCTTGCGGTCAGCCACGATTTTTTCGATTTTCCACAGGGATTGAGTTCGGTCTGGAAGACCCGACGGAAATATTAGTGTGAGGTGACGTTTTCACGATGACCTGACGTTATGGTTAGAGGGAGTTTTGCGCCAGGTGGCTGTAAAAAGTTCAAACTCACTCGGCGCATGCTTCTACGGTCTTGTCAGCAGTATACAAAAGAAGTTTTTCACGCCCATAATTCTTTTATGAGTAATTCAGTTCAGGTATAATGACGCCTTCGTTATATTTAGCCTACTTACTTTTCAACAAACATCGTATGATATTTGAGTAAAGTAACTTTGTTAGTGCTCAAGCTGCTCAGTGAGACTTATATTTTCAGTGTAGTTTTTGTGATATACTGCAGTTGTAGGAAAGTATATTTTTTTATTTTTGAAAACCGAGTCTGGCACACCCGACGTTAGTATTTACATGATAAAAATCGAGCGATAGTAATCCAGGGTTTAAACAGAATCTTTTTCGATTACTGTTGGGGGTAACAATCCATACGTTTAGATCTAGTGGCTACTACCGCTACGAAGCAAAACGTTAATATGAAACTGAAAAATACGGAATATTCCACAAAAATACTTTCTAAGTTTTTTCCAAGCCGCAGTAAGTTTTGGATCAGAGGCCCAAGTGCGTTGACACTGTTGCGATCGGAAAACCCGAGTGGCAAGTGCGCAAAGCATCACATTGTGGCAACAAGCAACAATAGAGATCATGCGCCACAATCACTCTGGGTTTTAATCTTCGCGCACATCCCGTTCGTGGTGAATCGCACATTCAACGCAACGCCAACGGAGAGGTTGCAACAACACGTTTTAGAGAATCACACGTCCTCTGTCAAATGTCGCTTTATCATAAGTTGTTAAAGCTTTACTAACATAACTACAATAGTTTGATGGGTACACGTTCAAGACAGCCAACACATGTTTTCACAACATTTTTGCAGCTATTCGACAAGGTTGGGAACCGGGCCCATCGCAAGGGGTTGGGCAGGCTAAGCACCTCCCATCAAGATCTAGTCTGCCCAATGAAGCTATTTACGTTCATTGTATACTACAAAGCCCCAAACTCAAGCAAGAGTACAATCAGTGGCGATTATAAGGGGGGCCTGGGTGGGCCATGGCCCCCCAGATTTTTGCTTGGCCCCCCAAGTTTTTTTATGAATTTCCCGTTAAGTTTCCTTGGTTGACACATACAGTAGCCTAAAAAACTTTGGGCCAGCAAAATTTAAACGATAATTTAGAAACCCTCTAGCCTGCATTCAGTATTTCCCAAATGCATGATAAGCTGTGTTTTTGTGTTTGACGGTCGGACAACTAGAGCTGTTCATGACGACACACAACAGTAGTTGCTTGGATCCCGCGTGAAATTTAGTCAGACTGCGGTCGTGGTGTTGAAAAATTCATTTCGAAACTAAGAAACAGTCGCAGAAATGGGAAGATTGATCTTTCGTGCATTTCAGTGTGAGATGGAACTGGAATACATTACGGTCAGCAGATTGCTGCTTGCCCCAGTAGCAAAAGGTTTGTGAAAGCATTAAGAATTGGTTTCNGTTAATTTAACCGAATTTATCCTGGCTGCAGTATTACGTTCTGCTGCCTATTTGTTTACGGTATATGACTTCGAAACATCTTANGTAAGTGGTTTGTGACTACAGTATTAAATCTGCTCACACATGTGCTGCAACCTCATAGAATTTTGTGCGGGTTTTCTGTAATTATTCAGAAGCAGTTCTTTCGCGTATGGCAGCTCTTTATCCCGTAGGTCAAACATTTCTATCAGAAAAACACTTGAAAGAATTCGCACATCATATTCATTTAGTGAAATGATTTAAAAAACATGAAATAACTTTGGCAGATAATTTGTTTCGGAAGGAGTCGAAGCTACATATATCGCTCGAACAAGTTTTTTCATTTGTAGCTAGCCTGCTTAAAAAGCTGCGTTTGATCGTTGCTGGTAGCTGTAACTCTTGCCGCCACGAGCACTTCATCCGAGAGAAGTTTTTGAAAAATGAATTTAGTGAAAACAATTCCAATAAACTCCATGATCAGTGAAAGATTGGGTAACATTGATCTACTTTGAGTTGACAGGTACGAGCTGAAAAATAGATTTAGATGATTTTGTTGATGGATTTGACAGTCGACATGATAATCGAAGCATTGTTACATTGAGGTGATGATGATATAAATTCTAACGTACACAGTGCAAGGATTTGTGTGATAATCATGTTGCTCATTGTCTANTTGTCTGAATCTGTTTAGGTTTAGAGTTAGTGNNTGTTTCGCTTATGGCAAGACAGTCATAAATCAACCCAGGATTGAAAAGTCGGCTTTTGAGGATCAGTCAGAGGAAAATGCAGTGTGAATATTGAAATGAACGACTTTGTTGAGAATATTCTGCTAAATAAGTTCTACGCCTGCGGTTAAATCTTACCATCAGGCACACGCCCTAAAACCGATACACACATTCCTATCTGCGGGGCTGCTTTGCTACTTGAGGTGCCGCTGGTGCCGAAACTTCGCTGCTGTTAACTGCATACTGCATACTGCATTGAATAATCGTCACCCTATCCACGCTGCAGATGGGCATCAGACTCGTAATAGCAGTTGCATAACACGCAATAGTAGTTGCATAACCACATTTTCTGATAGTGAGGACAACCCTTTGAATGACAAAGACATCTAAATAACTGCACCGTCAAATAGTTAAAAATTGTTGATGAAAAAAACAGTCAGTGAAAATGACTTCGCTTATCCCGAAGAAGTATACAAGCATCGAAAAGATTCAAACTCATAGTTGATTCCATGGTAAAAAAGCTGGTATTCGCTGAGACAACGCTGTAAGCTTATTTTCCGTTTCGCCCAATTATGTTTGCCACAAAAGTTCTACCTACATGCTCATGGCCGTAGGCATGTTTTGAAATGTGGTAGTAAAAAGGATTATTTCATTTGTTGGACTTCGTGATGCGATTGAGTCAGACATTGCCCTAAGGTTGCTTTGGTAGTCACGGTAAGGATGCATGCTCTTTTTTAACTAAAAGACGTTTAAAAATCACGGACCGCTTCTACGATAAAACGAAATGAACTTTGTCTCGGGTTAATTCAAGCAAACGCATTCATTTTTCCGTTTCAACCATGCAATTCTTGACCAGGATGCTTTGCAAGGTCTGATCAACAAGAACTAGCAACCAAATGTCTTGAAATTCTTTTTAGTGGGTAGAATTACTACCCCTCAGAAATCCCGCTGGCGCTGCCTATGTTTATAAATGTTTACAAAATCCGGTGGAACATTTGGACTTTTAAGACGTATTCACTGAAGGTAATTCTACCATGACTACAGCCTGCACAAAAAGCACAGTTAACACGAAAGTTTTCGCACCAATATGCGAAGTACGGGAACCGCCATCAAGTATTTTGCTACCAGAACAAACTGCCACCGCAAAGCGTCATTTCGGCAAAACAACAGTTCAAAGCAAAGGGCGTTGCGGCCCAGAAATCGTTTATGGGTGCTGTTCTCATTTATGGAGCTCACTCACGCAAGAAAATATTTGTTTGATCAGCAAAATGACTTAGCAATAACAATTGCGCTCTCTGGGTATCTGTAGCTCGTCCATCTCTCCACCACCGAGCCATACCGTTGTCTAAATCCTAAAACGCGCACCACGTTCTGATTTGTCAGTTTTCCTACATTAAAACAGAATTCACATGTCGCCGGGACAGCACTTTCACAACTTTAGGCGAAAAGAACTTGTTAACTCATCTCGTTTGTTTCAAGTATTCGCTGTTCCATAAACAGCAGTTTTCAGGTTGGCTATTTTTCATAAGTTCATGCTTACCCTTTTGGTCGTTTAGACACACACCGACGCCTGGGCAGAGGTTTGTTTTGGGCACGGTTTGTGACTTTAACACTTAAGGGGCCGTTAAGGTGATTTAAGGAGTCCATCAATGTTCTTTTACTGGTTTATACGCTTTGCAGGCATTTCGATCACTACTACCTAATTTCAAATATTTATTGCAACGTTTCTTCTTGAAGGGTCCGCAACCGTTATTATGTCGTACGAGAGGTCCGTGACCAACAAGTGTTAACGAAACGCTGTTTTCGGGTAATGCAGAAGTTGCCTATGCCCCAGCCACACACGTTTGGTTCTCCATGAAGGTGTTCCGATGACCAACAGGTCAAGACGACCGGACGTCACGAAGGGTTGCATCTGTCATGTCCGAACGTACTAGGAAACTTTTCTTGCAGCTTTCCTTACCCGTGCAGGCAAAAAGGCTGCAGCAGGTTTTATTAAGGTGTTTTAGAGACGCGATTCGGGTCCCTAGAGTTGAAAATCAAGTCCCTTGAATCAGAGAAATCGGGTCCTTAGAATCAGAGAAATCGGGTCCCTACCGGGTACCTAATATTTTCCTTAAAAACCGGCTACAGTATCAATTTACAAAGTGTTGCTGAGATCCTGCCAAGAGTCGAACTCCAGACAGAGAAGGTCGCACAACCACTACGCCACAGGCTGATAAAAAGGTTACTTGGTCAATGCTGATCCAGAAACGACATATCACCGTAGTCAGACTGTGCCGCGGGATTCGTCGAAAAACAACCTTAAACATTTTCATTGTGTCAGGCTTTTTCCATGCTAGACCTATGTTTGTAATCAGGTGCGAATCATTTCTTACTTTGTTTGAGCAGAATGTTGTATGCAAGCTTTGAAATCACCATGTCATACATAGCCCATTTTCGTCTGCAACACAACCGTCAAACTCAACGCCGCCAGCCAAATATTGCCGGCCACGTAATTGCATGTGGCCGGCAAAGTTTTATGAACTGTATCGTGTTCACGCACGCGGCAGTTTACGCCAAGTGCACGGCAGTTTATGCACGCGTCAGTTTACGCCAATCAAATCATATCTCATTGGTTCAGTTAACTTACAACCGCTGTAAGGCTGCGTGTATTCATTTGTTAGTGTGAACTGGTACATTTGTTGGGCATGTTTCTAGGAGTTCACAATTGTTGGTTGTGCTGTACTTTACATACTTTATACTCAGTCTTCAGATACAACTGGCACTTTGAGAGTTACTGTAAGGCTGATGTAGCCCTAGGGGAAAATGCGTTTAACATCCCTATAGTCTGAGAATGTATAAGATTGAATTGGGCTGAATATTTTCAGGCTCACAGTTCAAGTGCTACGTACACGAAAAACCTGTTACGGAGTTTCAAATCTTGCTCTTTCTTATTTTACCTTCGAGAGGGTCGCAGTGGCGGCAACCCTAGTAAGTTTCGAAATCACTAACGGTTTTCAGAACCTCTTGTAGTTCTGCCAGCTCCCCACCAACATGGGACCAAGCTACGTTGAAGAGTTAAACACTTCACCTGGTCTTTGGTGTTGCCAAGAGGACTTACCTCGCCAGACTGCCTCGAGGCATTCTCGTCACGTGTTCGAACCTAATAGCTGATATCTCTCGGAGAAGTGGCTCGACACGTAGAGTTTTATAAATTTACAGCTGCGACTTTGTCGCAAAGTTTCACGCCGTATACTCTCCGCAAAAATCAGTTTTCAAATCTTAGTAATATAATTCTTAGCAATTCAGGCGTACGAATACCTTTCCATTGTCATTCAAAACACAGTAGGCTTAAAATATAATGATTCGAATTTTAAACCAAACCTAAATAACTAAGCCAAAAAAAACATTTTTAATTTCAAAATGTTTCATTTTTATTCCAATATTTTGATTTTTATCAATTACAAATGAACTTGCCTTATGGGCAGTTTATATCTATAATATGCATTAGACCAGCAGCATATAACTTTGTTGCACCTACAAAAAAGTTCCCACCATTTTTGAAAACCACTAAACAGTCAATATTGTAAATAAAACTAGTTGCTTTTGATGCAACATATGTACCTGCCCACAGGGATGTAGCCAGAGGGGCGAAAGGCGCGGTTACCGCCGCACCAATTTTGGACGACGATTATGGAACCGTTGAGTAAAAACTGTCATGACATAAAGTCAGTTATTGATTCCACCAAGTTGTAAGAGCTGGTATGTTGTGGTAGTCTCTGGGTTTGTACCATGCTTTATTCGAAGCGCCACATGCTCTCACGTAATTGAATGTTACGCTGCCCACGTTGGAATGAGGTGTTGGCATAGTTCCATTCCCAGGTTCTAATTTGTTGAGCTAATAGAGCATTCGTCGGTGGGTGATAGACCGCATCCGACTTTTTCACGCTGACAAGCAACAGTGTTTCATCAACACTATTTGCACCAATAAGTTATTTGAGTTCAACGTGAAAAAGTTGGATGAAATTTATTGTCAACGCGTGAAATTACAACTTTCCATGACGGTGGATGATAGACAGCAGGTAACCTGATAACAGCACGATGTTCGTGGTGAAACACTGTTTCTTGTCAACGTGAAGAAGTCGGGTGCGATCTATTATCTACCGAAATTGTTGCCAGACAGCAGCAGGTTCGTTGCTGACATGTACAAAACTTGTACCAACCAAAAATGGGTAACGAAACTTTAGGATGAGCGACAAGAACTGGACGAATTTTTCATCGAAAAAATTAAGCAATAATTACCAGTACGGGCAGTTTCGATGATGCCGAGCAAGAAGATATATTAACAGAGACACAATTGTGATGAACAGTTACTCAAAAATGAAGGAAACATTGCCGAGTTAAATCAGGTAAACATTTCGGCGTCAACATAGGTGTCAGGGGTGTTTAACAGCGAAGCAGGTTTATGCACTATTCAAAAACAGAATATGGCAAACAACCAAAGAACTGACTTTGAAGTCAATTACCTACGTCACAACATTCAAGGTACAACCAGTGTCATCAAAAAAGACATTTTCTTTTGTTCTTCGACAGGCACAACTGGGTGGTTCCTAAGTAGCAAAAGAATTGGAAACTCGCATCGTTTTATTCTATAAATATAAATGTTGTATCATTTCTTCGATGATAAACAAGAAATCCGCTGTTTCTAGTTGGCAAAAACGTAACGAAACGTGGTTCTCCCACTTCTCACATATTTGAAGCAGTACATACTTTTGTTTTCCATACAAGGATCAATCTGACAGAGATCTTCAATAAATCTGCGTGGTTCCCGCAGATATTTGTTCGCTGGTCTGGGCTCAATGAAATCAGAAATCAGTGGATCATACGAAGATCTGAAATTTGTGAAAACAAATCTGTGAAAGGAATTGCGTTGGTACGACGCGTGACTTCCGCTAACATACGAGCAACGAACGGGACTACTGCGTTTGCTAAAATGTCTCAAATTTAGCCCTGTATTGTATTGATAACAATAAAACCACGAAAGGCACACGCGATTGATACTGTACTCTGTCAATAGGAGGAGTCTCAAACTTACAGGAGAAGAGCCCTTGAACCGTAGAAAAGTTCCACTGGATCATGGGGAAGGGTGCAATTAGGGAGGGATTCGGATAAAATTAGAAAGTAGCTGTTTTGCACTGACATAGAAGGACAATAGTACAGTAAAACATCGCACATATACATCTGAATGCTCCATAGCCTTAAATCGGCGATAGACTTGGATGAAAAATGTAGTAGGCCTCGAAACTTTCTAACTCCAGTCACTGAAAGTAACCAACAAAAACTAACCAATATTTTCACACAAGGAAATGGCTGTGAAATTCGTAAAGTCCTGAATGTCGAGTCACTTCTCCGAATCGAGGAATACCAGCTACAGTGGTTAGGCCATGTGTCCTGAATGTCCCAAGAAAGATTGGCGAGGCAATTCCTGCTGACTACACCCACGGGAAAGCTGCCTAGAGGTCGTCCAAGCACCAGGTGGAGTGATTACATTTCCGACTTATTGGTCCTGTCTTGGTGTGGAGCAAGCAGAACTATCTGAAAATCCTGAAAACCGTGAGGTACTTCAAGTCTTCCTAGGGTTGCTGTACTAACCCCGCGAGCCGCGACCCTTTTCCCCAGATGAAAAGTGGTTATGAAAATGAATAAAAAAGGATTGGCTGTGCTCCACATGTCATTTGTCAACCCGGCCCCGTGTTAAAACCCTTGGTCACCTTTGTCACAAAACACTGCTTGTTTCTACACCTTTGAAACAAACAGAAACTTTGTCGAATGTTAAAAATGTTACAATATACCAGGTTTTTTTAAGGAGAATGTTAGGTACCCGGTATGGACCTGTAGGTACCCGATTTCTCTGTTCTATGGACCCGATTTTCTCTGATTCTAGGGACCCGGTGATAATTTTCGCTGATTCTAGGGGCCCGATTTTCAATTCTAGGGACCCGAATCGGGTTCCTAAAACGCCTTAAAAAACCCTGCGCTATACTTAGTCTTTATCATCCATATGTTCGCATATCTTGCTCTTACATAATTGGAATGCGTGTTGTGGATCATTAAACGTGTGTGCAAACTTTCATAAACATATGAGTTTCTCATGAATTTGTTAAAGGTGAATATTACGAATGCGGAGCTTTCGTGTTAGTAGAGAAGTATTCGCACGCTACATCTTAAGCTGCTTCTGACCAACGCTAACGTGTTAGTATCAAACTGCTTTTTACGGGCTGTGATGAATTTTTGATGATGTTTTGACGGACGTTCGCGCAGGCTGCACGTAGATGAGTCCAAGTGTCAACCTGCAGGCACCTGATTTCTGCAGTAACCTACGCTTTCAAAAACACTTCACAGCATTTTCACAGCGTCGAACAGCACAAGGGTGCTCAGAGGTACTTAGAGCGTCATCGCATGTATTCGGCAAGGCAATCAGTGAAGTTACCGTCCCTCTAAGGGATTGGCATGTAGCCGAAACACCTGCGAAAAGCAGGACTGAACTGTATATTAAAAATATAGACATTGGTTCAAACAAAACAACTTGCCGATCGAGCATACAAAAAGTAGATAATGGTGCTTTCTGAGCAAATATATTAAAATAAAAGGCAAAATGTTTTTTATTGATTCACATTCAATTTTTATTTCGTATCGATTCATTGTTTGCTAAAAAACTTTCAACGAAACAGATTTTATAAAGCTTGTTCGCTTATCACCAACATGTTGAGAATGAGCTGTTACCGGGTAGGATTAATTTCATTTCATTTTTTAACACAAAAACAGGACGGAAACTTCTTTTTTTGGTGGGCCTTCACATTATCAAGAACTATGCAATTGGTTTGAGTGGCCAAACACCGGAAATTAATCTCTAGCTTATTCTGGCGTGAAACGTATCTATTTGATAAAAAGTTAAGTGTCGTACCAATTTGCTTCGGCAAGCCCTAAATTATGTAGGTAAGTAATTTTTCCAAACGTGATGTTTAATCTGAGCGGCAAAAGCGCAGTAAAGCGAATGTACGGCAAGCTGATTGCTGCATAGATTTTCATGGCTGATACCATCTTGTTTTTATACAAGCAAAAAACAACGATTCAGACTCTAGCTTTGCAGCCGGATGTATGAGGAATCTCCTGCCCGGTTCTGCTCCCATCTCCTTGCAATGGTTCAGCTTGTACTTATCATTCAGCATTATTTGTAAAGCCACAACAGTGACCCACACCAAGCGAATCGATCGCAATTTATTGCGTAAGGATTTATTACGTATTTGCGTAAGGATTTATTGCGTAAGGATTTATTAAGGTAAGGATTTATTAAGGTAAGGATTTATTAAGGTAAGGATTTATTAAGGTAAGGATTTATTAAGGTAAGGATTTATT
>JGI24158J21664_10003519_pt1 | contig 19696 bp, 7 predicted proteins | sample Ectturendosymbi3_FD_21664 | JGI IMG/M metagenome (IMG submission 21664) | reverse complement strand
TCTGGTGAATGGTCTTCCATAAACTGAATAATATGTGGTTGTAATTTGAAATAAATAGCTTTTTAATCAAAGTCACAATTGAAATTTTCATGGGTACGCATCTTTTTGGGTCACCCTGTAAAAGGCTACTAGGTTGGTAAGGTGATACCACAGAAGTGGCCTGTGTTACAGTTTGACGATATCGCTGGCAGATTCTCCAATTAAAGTTCTGATAGTTATACGGTATGTTCCCAAATCACTTTCCTGAACATTTCTGAAAAACAATGGGATGAAAATAGGACTTCAGAAAGTAGCACTCTACAAATATGGTCGACAATTGTTAAATACAAAACTGTGAAATATTTACCAAACAAACTATTACTGTTAAATACAAAACAACTTCTTTAATCGTCAAACAACATATTACAGTCAAAGTTAAAAATCCATTCTCGAAAGTATGGTGAAAATATTTGTAAAATCCACTCAGAAATATCGCCAAAAGTAGTAATAAAAATATGTCATACTTAGTACAATGTATGAGACACCAAAATTATCCTTTAAATGTTTTCCTGTCTAAGTTGTAAAAAATATAATTTTATTGCCTGAGTTACAACTTCGGAAAAGAGAAGAAAATATTCGAAAGAAAAATTGCCCTATAATACCTTTCGCGTCATGACAGATATTGTGAAAAATATCACCAACAACAAAGCTCAAACTCATAACTAACAAACTCGCTCTGCCAACAAACCATTCAGAATCGTACTGTGGTAGTGGATCACGCTTTGTCATTGCTTGCCTATAAAAGCAGTCGTGGTGGATCCTTTTGACTCATGCCTTTTTGCAACCTACCTGAAGGTAAGAAGAAACTTGATTGTTGCCATTTCAAGTTTTCTTTCTTCTGAGAAATTGGGATCTCCTACACATTGATTGTTATTCGGATTTTGTATCTGACTGAAAAAGAAAACACGGAATACTGACATAGAAAACATAAATTATGCGGATGTTGTATCTGACTTAGAAAGCTGACGATCATCAAGTCGGCTTTTAACGCCAATGTGTTCTGATTTTCATTAGACATTTTGTTCATATTCATATAATATTTGGTTCTACAGGAGTGGCATTGCTTCAACTAACCTGACTTCAGAATTGTTTTGCTACCCACGGAAAAAGTGAGCTAAGAAATGCAACTGTTTTCATAAAGCAGTTTCATAAATATTTCTTATTTGGGAAAATGCATACGACTTCTATAAACATGATAGGTTTACTAAATGACAAAGTATTTGAACGGAACAACGGTGAAAAAGCTTTCCCTTGGCAACAACGTTTTCACAATGCTGAACATATGGGTGGCTGAACAACAGACGCCGTTGGAGCTCCGGATCACCATTATTTTTAAAAGGGTGATCCGACATTTAAAGGATCCCCACTATGCATTTTAATTTCTTTCGTAGAATGTTCATCATCTTCAAATTTGCTGAGTGCGTGATTTTGTGGATAAGGCAAGCATATTTTTTCATCTCAACCTTGTGTGGTTATACCGTCAACGTGTCGCTTCATCTTGGACTTATGATGTGATACAAAGCGTTTCTACGGCAAAAATTGACCGTCGGTCCACGGTATATGCGTGGCTGCTGTCAGATGCTAGAACGCCGGTGTGGTTTTCGCGCTGGCGCTTGAGTGAGAAAGGCGTTGTTTTAAAAAGGCTCTGGATGGAAAACCTTGCACGATTGAAACCCAACTTCTGCACAAAAACGTTAGTCATATTGTGTAGGTTATGAAAATCGAAATCAAATAATTTTTTCACTTCTTTTGGGGAGACAAAACATCCTGAAACAAGGGTGGATTGCCTGTTTTTCACTTTGAAAATTTAATGCGCCTATTCCAACAATGGGAAAAATGTAAAAATCACAGAAACGGTTGCTATTGCTGTTACAAAGCATCCTGCCAAGTTTTGAATTAAAAAATTGTGGAAAAGAAATGTTATGAGTTTTTGAATCACCTGGTCCTACACAGCATTTCTGCTTTTCGTCTCCGTCCGAAAACGCACATGCGTTCAGCTGTGCTTTGCCGATCAATAAATAACTCAGTTTGGTTTCGATTTGACTAAAACGTACAGCACTTTAGTTTCGATACTTAAAACCTTCATAGACGTTTTCGTTGCACTAAATTAACTACGAAAAAAAAATTATTACACACATTGTACAACAAAGAAACACGCAAAATTTTTTTCGCATGAAAAAGCCACACAAAATTTTCTTTGCACAAAAAAACAACGCAAAATTTTACTTCCACCTGGGCTGAGCATTCGACAATTATCAGCTCTAGGATGCTGAAATGTAACGCTTCTGCTGTTGTTGTTGTTGCAGAAAAAATGTGAATATGACAGAACATTTTGTGATTACTTTGTAGCAGCCGAATTTCAAGATGGTAGTGCATGAAACGAGAGGAAAAAAACTACAACATTTTTATCAGCTGGTTGCAAATATGTTTTGAGATTTGTGAAAAAGTTATGCACGCACTTTCAGGTGCTTGCCGTTGTTGCTATGGGAAAGGAGGAGCGGCAAGGGTGCAATGCGAGCTTTTGTTGGCAGCAACCTTTATTGTTCTCTGTTGAACTCTAAATCTCCATCAATATGTATTGTTGGGAAGCAGCGAAAAGATCATAAGTCGCGATCACTGAATTACTGCTTTATCGCAAATCAAAGGGTGTTATTCTTTGCGATGCCCTTCCTGCCTCACAAAGGCTTTGCGCTAACGGGCCGTTTGAAGACTGCCAAGTGCGAATGTTTGTGAAACAGCGCGCATTGCCAAGTGCGAATGTTTTTGAAGCAGCCGAATAGACGGCTCCACCAGTTACTTGCTGTTGAAAATAAAACAATTTTGCAGCAGCCAAAACCGTTAACTTTTTACATAATGTTCCACCTCACACTAATTTTTTATCCATATCACACTGACTTGCGTTCACAAATGCTTTACACTAACGGGTCATTTGAAATCTGCCAAAAACGAATGTTTGTGAAGCAGCGTCGAACACACGGCTGAAGCACTTACTTGCTGTCGAAAAAAATATTTATGCTCAAGCAAAAGTCGTCAAATCTCTACATGATATGTTTTAAATCAGTAAAAAGTTTTTGAGTAATTATTTATGCACTCTGCAGAAAGGCAGCAAAATATATCATGGTTGCATTGAAATGCTCTTCTGACCACACCGTACGTCAAATAACATTATAAATGTATGTTTCTGGTTCTAGAGACTTGTACGAGATGTTCGTAATTTATAAGGGAAAACATGTGACCCGGAGCTCAACGGTTGGCATTTGAAGTACGAGTATATCGTGCAGCGGTCCACAAATATTCCGTGGCCGGCAGTCTGCGGTTGGGCAAGTTTCCAGACAATCGGCTCTTGATATGTACAGCTTGTTTGCTGTAAGAAAACTCGCCTTGCTGGTGATGTGTTTGCAGCAACACAGGAAAGTGCTCTGCAGTTCCTAGTGCATATTACTCTCACAAAAGGTAAGGACCGGAATAATACGACATTGGGCCTGGAGTGCACAAAAGGCCTATTTTCACGGCACTTGTGCATGTTTATCCGACAATCATTCGCACGAAGAACGATAATAGAGGCCTGAATTGTTTGCGATGCAACGAGTCAGCTTTTGTTGAACATGATTGTAAATAACAACTTGTCTATAGCATCAAGCTTTTCAACATCAATATTCAGTATCTAGCATTGCTTGCTTATATTATTGTTTTTTGAGCAGTGGTGTTCTTAGCAATTTGGTAGCCCTATGCAGAAAACGTCGGGCCCCCTGGCGCTCGCGTAAATGAAAGATCTAAATAAACGTAATCGTTTTCAAAAACTGGACTTTGTTATTGCTACCTCGGTAGGGCAAATGGTTGAAATATCTTATTACCGTTTTCAAAATATTTTAGTCAAGAACATTACCAAGAAGTTGAGTGACTTTCTTGCAACCTGATTCAATTTCATCTTGGTTGGTATCAACATCAAGAGTCATGATATTCAGCAAGAACCCAAAGTTTTCATTAAAATCCCACAGTTGAGTGTCCGTTCTGGCAACTGTGTAGCAGCATATACTTTGCTTAAAAGCTTTACACATTAATCCTGTCACAAGTATATTTCAATAATGGATGAAAAAGATGATTATTACTGCCAAAGTTTATTTCTGAATATCTGCAGGGCAAATCATGCAGCTGTAAGGCAAAGGAAAATGTTAATGGATTAATAAAGTCAGGAAAGAATCCATATGAACATTCAAACATGCAATTTTGTATGAAAAAAACTGCCCAACATAGCATGTGTAGCTGTTGAAGTATACAGCAGACCATGCAGGTATACACATGCACATTAGTGGTCACATTATAATTCTCTCCAACAAAACCAATTTTTCACATACATATTTGCAAAATGGAGTTACACCTTGGGTCAAGTTAAGCTTTGTGAGAACCTACAAATCCATGAAAAAGCTTTCTGTTCTGGGAAATTTTGCTCAAACCTAGATAACCCAACATCAAGTTGGGTGCTTTTGTGTAAAATTTAAAAAAACTCATGGTTAATGTCGTGTGTGTGAAGCGTTAAAATATAAACCGGCAAAACAGCATTCTACAAGTTTTACGATTATGGTCACACAAGCAAATATATAATAATTAGGCCTACTATAAAATCGTCTGATTTCATGTTTGCTTCGTAGGAACCATGCATATTCTGCAGCTGAAAATATGAAAAACACCTACGATAAAGTCGCAGCTAGTGTAGTAGCGTTTTTGCATTTCGGTTTGCTTAGAATTGACAAGAAAAGGTATTCCAAGGCTGAATGATCTCCAATGACGTCACACATTTGATCAACCATGATCCAGGTAGTACCCCTAGATCGGATCCTGCAGACCCCACTATAAAATTTGTACCGACGCCTCTAGCTGTAGAACACCAATTTCAGGGTTTTGAAAAAGTTTTTAAAGAATTTTTAACAATGCAGTCCGCATGAAGTAGCTTTTTCAAATAATTCTGTAAAGCCAGACCAGACTCCATCATGTCGTTAATCTTAAGATATGGATATTTCTTCTCGTCAACTTACTACGTGCATGAGTAACGATCTGCATCATATGTTCCAATTGGAGTAAAACATGAAAAATCATTTTCCTCCTGCAAAAAAAGCAAACCATCGAAAACTAGGGAACGTACCTTGACGTATTTTGTAACTTTGTTCAAGCTAGCATACCTTTGTCCAAACAGAAGAGAAGAAGTAAGGGCTAATGCTCCCTATGCCGAATGTCCCCGTGCAAACAAGAGTTGCCTGTTGTGATCCGTTCAAAGCAGAGACCCCACGAAACCGATCGCAGTTTACCGTCAACGGACCGAATGCTCGTGGCTGAACTTGAAAAAGAATCACTGTTACGAAATCTTTACAGTTCAAAAACACCGTTGTTTTGGTAGGGGAATGCAGCTGCGAATGAGTCTCGACGTCTATCGATAGGGTTCTTACACATATTCGTGAGAACCAAAGGTCTTGATTTGGGGTGAGACCCAAGTTTCACGCCTATTCGTGTTCATCAGGTACTAAAGTCTGGAAAAACACACTGTAAGCATGGAGTAGTAATCAACACAGCAAAAAAAGGTTGAAATGTCCCAAAATAAAATAAGAAATGGCTCTCTCTCATTTTCACTGATTTTCACTGCTGTGTTTCCTGCGACAGACTTCACAGCATGATAGCAGAAACCAAAGTAGAAAATCACATTTTCAAAGCTTGGAAAAACACCTTTCTTCTACCAAGCCATCACTATATCGTAAAATGGTTTACAAAAAACTACTGAAGTTAATGTACGTTTGCAATGTTTTTCAATGTCAAAAGTTTCAAGTTTTTAAAAGCTTTCAACAATTCCATTTTTTGGCTTTCCTTTGCCAGCCGAATACGTTAAGGGACAATCAAGACCTTAAACGACTGGGATTTTAGTCTAGTTTATTTTTAAAAACGGGTAAATTGCCACTTAACAAATTTTCGCATGTCCTGATAACTTTATTGATACCACCCCGTGACGTCACGCTACCCCACAAAATTTCCCAATCCAAAAACGCCCAATTTTTGACAAATCGAAACTAGAAGACGCTGCATATTTTGATGGTTCTATCAGCTCCTCGGCATTATCATTTGGCTAGTTACAACCACTTAATTGGCTCGGGCCGGCGTTAAGGGGGTATGAGAAGTGTAGTCAGGACCAACTGTACCCAGGGATCCTGAAAGAAGGAAACCGTCAAAAAAGCTACGTCATTGAACTCAGACTATCACAGTAAATTGAACAGTGAAATTGAAATCCATCTCCTTCCACGATTGGAGTCATTTTAATCAATTTTCGTCGTGTCAACTATTGTTTTATGTGTTTATTTTGCGAACTGTAGTCCACAATGATTTCGGATCCGTGTGAAACGTTGGTATCACTCGACAACAAAGTCCTGTTTCCAACAAATGCGAATGCAATATTGTTGCTCTTTGCTGAGTCGGGGTTGGTGCTGCGGACAACACTGCTATATTTTAACAGAAAGGGGTGAATGCTGAAGAAAACAACAGGCTGTTTTTGAAAGCCTTTTTCAGTATCAAAATTGTTGGCAGGATTTGCTCTGTAAATTGTGAAGGCAATTTGATTGTGGCGGAATAAACGGTAGAATAAATGAAATTTTGGGAATTAATTTTCAACGCGCATTTTGCAAATTAACCTCGCTCATACAAACATCACTTCAAATTTTGCCGCACGAAACATAACATTTTGTAAATTTTACAACATCAATTATGACATAGTACTTTTGCGTTATTGGTACTTAAATGTAAAGCTACAGGCTTTAGGTAAATACATCGGATATTGTTATTTGATAATATACCGATAAAACAAACAACTTACGTTTGATACAAACATTCGTTTGTACGAAATGTCTTGTTTGATTTTTGTAGTTGATAACGCAAGTGTACTGACCGGCGTGCTTGAGGGATGCTTTGTGAAAGACCAACTGAAAATAAAGGTAAAAATATTATTCGTTATTGAATTTCATTGTCCCCAAACTTTCGTATAGCTCCTAAATTAAAATAAACACTGAATGGGTCTGCTTTATTAAGCTTTTGTCGAGTGATGGTCTACGTCGTAGACCGCCCAACCAACGGCCCTGGAAGCCATTTTGTGTGGCCCATGAAACGATACAAAGCTTAGCATTTCATTTGCTAGATAGTAATATCAGTAGCTATACCTTTTTGATTTAAGTCGACACGAGTGAACTTCAGAGATACAATGCTTTGTTTCACACCACTTTTGGAACTATGATGGAAGAAAGCGAAAAGCAGCGCGCTGTGAGTCTGGGCTTATTCATTCTACCCATGACAAATGCGTTTGAGGAGGTCTATCTTCTGGTGTGACTGTTGGTAAAACTCTCCTGTTGGTTTCCCGACGGCCACTGACAGTAGCCACACGTAAAAAGTTTTGCAGGCCTGGTTACGACTACGCCAATATTAACATAAAATTTATGAGGTTGAATAAATGCAGCAACTATTGTTAAAAATTTGTCAACGCATAAACTAAAAACATTGCAACAAAGTACACATTTTGGGTCTATTCTATATTTAAGTTTCACTTAAGACCTTGATTTAGATACGCAATTTAGTCTGAAGTAACCTCCTTTGCACAGGCTCATCGCAAAAGCTCATGGTTTAGCACTGATGTTAGTATTTTGGGGGAAAGTGATTTCGTGATCGACAGTCTCAATTTGACGAGACAGAGGCAAATCCAATTCTCAATTTTACATTTCAACAATTAATCTTCTGGTAGATATTTTTACAGAAAACCTTACTCGTTACTTGCATATTCTTTCGGTATTTTAATTTCTACCATTCGACAATCTTCAGAGCAAGCTTAGTCATGAATAAATCATGAATCCGATAATTGATACATTAAGCTCAAGTCGTAGATGCTTCAAAAGAATTTTTGTAGGATGAACTAAAGGTGAAAACAATACAAAATGTTTGCTACTTGGGATAGGAGTTTCATTTTGAGTTGATAAGGGTCAAGTGATGCTGATAAATTTTCTCAAGGGCTTAGGAGATTTCGATACATTCCATGATAAACTTGTTTCGGGCCAAAAATGTCGAATACAACAAAAACCGAGAACATTTTTACCCTTAGCGACAGCCGTAAAATACAAACGTAACATTAGATTAAACAACTCAATCACTGCATTATAGGTAGTTCCGCTATACATTAAAAGTGCGTTAAGCATTGCAAGTGATCAAAAATTTTCATCAAATAAATGTAATTGCTTAACTGTTTCATTGACGTTATTTTTGCATTAATTTTCCCAATCTCTCATTTGAACAGAGGTTTATTATATTTTGACTAAGCAAGCCAAAGTCACAACATCAATAAAGTAGTTAAACTAGCCTTTTGAAATCCCTTTCTGTCTTCTTTTAATATGATATCTTTTGGTAATGCTGAGGAACAGTTATAAAGCCAGCGGACTGTGAACTTGTGATGACGTTTGTTCAAATACAATGGTACTTCCGCGTCAGCTGAAACAAAACGGATGAAATGAAATAAAGCTACAGCCGCTTACAGGTTTATGCGTATTTGCAATGAAATGTTTGAATGTGTTGCGATAGGAGGGATTGAGCGCCAGGGCGCGAAGTCTCACATTGTGGCTGCCAGCAGCAGTGGTGGATTTAAGGGGAGTCGTGCGAGGAACATGCCTCTTCCCCCTTTTATGGGCTCCCCTCGAGGTGTTCCGCGCCTACATTTTCTTCATTTTTGGTGAAAAACTGATTATCCACTCATATAACATACTCCGAAGCAGATCATGATTAAATACTTTGCTTTCAAAGGGGCACCCAACAGCCACTGTTATTTGCAGGATTAAAGTGCTCTGCTTAAAAGGAGCCCTTACCAGCAACTGTTATGTGCAAGTACTCTGCTTTCAAAGGACCCTCAACAGCCAATATAGTGCGCAACTATTCTACTTTTTAGGGGGTCCCCAAGAGCAATTGTAATGTGTAAGTAATCTGCTTTCAGAGGCTGTCAACAGCAACTGCATTGTGTAAGTACCTTGCATATAAAGGGGATCTAAAAGCAACTGTAATGTATAACTATAGGTGCTTTGCTTTCAAAACGGCACCAAGAGCAACTGTGTTGTGCAAGTACACTGCTTTCACAGTTGCCCCAACCACCACTGTAATGTGTAAATATTCTACTTTCATAGGGCGCTCACCAGTTTGTGTAAATAAAGAAAATTTCAAACCAAGTTCAATATCTTTAAAACTGTGAGTTAAAATTTGATACAAAAAGTTTTGAAAAGTCTCTATCAAGTAAGAGCATACAGTTATATTAAATGATATTTTTTTCACTGTTAGAGAATGAAGCTTCTCATTATGTATTGTGGACGACTGTGAAAAAGGGGCACCTCCTTTAAGAGCATATGTAGTGCATATGAAATTCCAAGAGTTTTGCTACGTTCAACATAGTCCTGTTTTGTACTCCATTAAATCTTTATCAAACTCAAATTGCCTTTTTGATTAAGTCTATTGTAAATTAAAGTCTTATGTTCTTTGTTAAGTACAGTGAAATTAAAACAACATACACTTTTTGTAGTAGTGACCGCACTGCATCTTTTAATTTATAGGACATTCCGCTATTTATTTGCAAAGTATTCGTGTATTACTGCTGTTGTGCTGCAAAGACTGTTTGTTAATAAGCAAGGCCCATTTCATCCTTCCTATCAGGTAGCAAAAATGGCATTTTTGTTGAATATTATGAGTTGTCACTTTTTGTACAGATATTTCATGTATTTTCGCTGGTTTGAATTTAGCCCATGCTTGAAGTCACAGGTTTTTTGAGCTTGGCTAGTAACTAGACTTGCTTGGTAATGTCAAACATCTTTTCCAGCTCTTAACCAGTACAACCTGAAGTGGAACAGTTTTTTCTTAACACAGATTTAAAAAAAATTGTAGCCTACTTGTTGCGATAGCAATGTTTGCAAAAGGTATATGATGAATTATTTGCTACTTTTGCATATTTTTCAAACAACAAGTGTCAACGCAAGATGAGGGCAGTTTTGACTCATCCAGCAACAAAGCTTTTCGAAACAAGTCTCAGGTTGGATGCTTTTGTATGTATACCATGCTCTTGGATGTAGTTAAAATGTTGACATTTAAAACAAATTCAGCGTTTTGAATATGCTTGGTTGTTGCCTTTGGTTTCATGGAGTTCCGTAAAAACGTGGCTGTGAAGAAATTCAGGAAACCAAGAACAGTTTCAGAAGGGAAAGTGTGTTATAAACTTTCTGCTTTATTGATGGTGAATGCAAATAAATGGGGCACAAATGTAAAGAACTGGGGAGTGGCGCCAACTTGCCATCCCTTAACTGTTATGTGTTGCTACAGCAGCTTTGTCTTTCCAACTTTCAGTGTTTTTAAAGTTGTTTATCATGAATACCTTTTGCATTTTCTGTTATGCCAATCATGCCGTAGGCTCAGGAACGTATCCTTCGGTGGCCCGCACATCCCCTTCCTAGGCTTGATCAAAAGGCCTTGTCATGGTTGGCTGGGTATGATGTCATAATCAAAGGGCCCCCTTAAATTTGTTTTGAAATATAACCAACATTTTTTTTATAAAAACAATTTTTGCACAGTGTGGTTTTCTCCAGATCTGACAACAACCATCGCAACAAATGTGGTAATCTTCATGATGTTTTTCTGATTTCATGAAAACTTCCTTTGCATACTGCACCTATTGAGGAGTCAGTGTAACTAATACCCAAATCTATGCAGAACCAGGGGTAAGAAACTGAACTACACTTAATATCAGTGGATTTTTATACCAGCGTATCCTTCATCCACTTTGTTAGCTGCCATGAAATAAGTATCAATTTTAAAAGCAATTGCATTGGAATGTGGTGTGTTGGCGATACTGATTTTGAGTTTATATTTTTAAATAATAAAAATAACAAAGTCGAAGCCCCATGTTTTTCGAATGCCAGAATTTCATACTTTCGGATATTTTTTGACCAGAAGTTGGTTTTGCGAATTGCGGAAAATTTGTTATTTTCTTTCATTGGTAACATTGACGTTTCTTTTTTAAGGACATGGTGCACTAGCACAAAACTTACCGTCACCGCAATAAATGGTATAACGTTGATGGAGGCGAATTCTACATTGGAAACGTGGGCAGCAACCTTGACACACTGCTCCTGTTTGTGTCGTGTGGTTAAGAGTGATATTGTTCATAACGCACGAATTGTCTTCGGCGGTTATCTGCGAAAAGATAGCACACTGTAGTTACATGATTTAGTCACGGACACACCGCCGAACATAACATTAGAAAATATTCTAACGAAAGACCGCTGCGAAAACCAAGTGTGACGTGTCAGGAAAAGTTGTGTTTTTCTGATTATGTTGAGGTATTTGTTTCATTTACTGGACTCGCAATCGCAGTCAGCGTGAATGTCCATTCACCAACAAGCCCCTCACGGCTGTTGACGATTCGGGCAAATCTAGCAACATCACCCTGCCCTTGATATTTCATGATAGTGCTTTGTTGACAATTTGAATTTTCCAAATCTTTGAGGTGCATTGCGTCAGAGTTGTAAGTCGGGCCCAGCTTTTTGGGTCGGGTCGGATTCGGTCGTGAAAATGTTTCGAACGGATTTTAGGCCTGCGTACATCTTTGTATAATATTCAGAGTAAAGTTTTATTTTGTTCTTACTTAGATATGTTGCGCTCATTGTGGTGACTTGAATGAAGTGGTTGTGATTTTCTTAGCTAATTCTAGAATTTCAAACACAGCTCCGTTCTTTTGCTGTCTGCTAGAATTAGTCTCGCATACTTTTAAAGAAGGCGACAGCTACAGTATGAGGAAATTAGTTCGCAATTGAATTGCGTCGAAAAGGTCAGTCACTAACGCGATTCTTGACTTTTGTTAAGAAGCGATTTTGTTAGATTTAGCGCCAGGCAAGGATTATGATTTCCTTTGAAGTGTTAAAATGACAAAGATTTTGATTTCGACAATCTGTGTGTTTAGACACCGGTTCTCAAAAATTCTAGGTGCGAATTACAAACAAATTTTTATTACCAGAAGTATCACCAAAACATGCTACTCTTTTGCGCGGAGCGACAGACAAGCGAGATTTTACCATAAGTCTCTTACTCTAGTTACTCTTACTCTAGTTACTAGTCAGTGTAAGGCAATACGAAACCACGTTGTGCGAACCGGTTTATTAGACTTATTTTATTAATCAATTCGCGTTTCATATTTGTGCGACTGTGTGGTGTCAAGCGTCATCTTCAGCTGAATGTATCAGAATCTGGCCGCATGTACAACAGAGACTATGCGCAATGTGAGGTTTTGCTCTGTTTGTCCTTAGCAAACATTTGGGGTTTAGCACACTTCGAAAATAGGGCCCTATTTTTACATTTTAGTGCCCTATCAGATCGCAAAAGAAAATGATCAAAAGGAAAGCTGAAAATAACCTCCAGCTTGCTTTTAATGAACAATGGGAAAATGAGTTCTTATTGATAGCGGCTCCGTCAGGAAAACCATTGTGCATTGTTTGTGAAAACCCCTTTTGCAGAACAGACGACATGATTTTGATAGACACTATACAATACAGCGTAAGTTTGAAATAGAAGGGAATCTAAAGCTGGTAATTAAATCTGACCTACGGAAAGAATATGTGATTTAGAAAAAGACACAAATTAGAAGTAGACAAAATGCATTTAATGAAAGGAGGAGCAGCATTTTGGCCACGACAGAAGCGTCCTGTGATAACTGATAATGCTCTGGCATTGGCGAAAGAATAAGGCTTTCTCTGATGAGAATAAATTATTAGGCTTTCTCCCAAATATTTGTAAAATGTCTTCGTCATGAGAGCATTCAAAGGAAAGCAGATGAAACACCTCTTTCAAAGCAGACAATTCCCAAACCTACGGAAGAAACAGCCCAGCTCAGGTAACTCTTTTTTTAAAACGGGGTCAGTAAGCACTGCCATTCATGTCTATTTCGCATTTTCAGGCTCACCCAGGCTTACTGGGACTTTTCCAGTGCAGAAACGGCTTTTACAACACTTCAGAAAGCATTTTCAAACTTATCTGACCTTAAATGTAACTTTTTGAATTTCGAAAAATTTAATAGTAATAAAACAAACACAAGTCCACACCGAAGAAAAACGTGGGGCAAGCAAATTAGTGACACAAAAACTACCCCAAAAAATGGAAATGCCGCCAGTAACTTTTCATGGCACTCTGTACAAGGCCCATGCCCAATTGTGTTCGAAAATTCCAGTTACGCATGCCGTAGATGTACATGAGGTTCGGACTTGAAAGTTTTTTATTTTCGGCAAATTTTCCGTTTTCTTGTCACGCATCACGTGTGCTTAGCCAATTTTGGCGAAATTTGTTTACAGTAATCAGTGGCAAACTAACAGTCACAAACTATTCAAAACAACATGATTTTGACTATTCAAACCTCTGTAACCCTTTAAAATAACTTTAAGGTAAAAAGATGTTATTATTTCAGAAACACACACAATCCACCTCCCCGAAAATCGCTTAGGCTACGCGTAGAGTCAAATATCCCTGCCAATTAGTTGCTAACTACCAATCACAAACTATTTAAAACAAAATGATTTTGATTATCAAGGCCATATGACCATAGAAAATTGGTTGCAGGTGGAAAGAAATTATCTTAATTCTAAAACAAGCACGACTTCTTCTCTCAAAAACGCTTTGGGCACGTGTTTTTTTGTTGCACATAAGGTATCACTGGCCAAATTGGCGAATTTTTTTCATTACGAAAAACGTGACAATTGGTGAAAAACCATGGACCACACTGCAGTAGGTAAGTCATTTGAAAGTGTAAATCTCTATGAAAAGAATAATGGCAACGTTCACTTTTTTAGACAACATAATCTTCATTGCCACTTTGTTGTCGTTGGAAAAAAAGGCGGAATGCACAGAAAGTGGCACGCCGCGATATCGGCAAATATAATCTTTGTTCAATTGCATTGTCATGCACAGCAGTGATGTCTTGACGTTGGATTGTGCAGCGTGTTTCTGACTGAGAACGAAGTTCTTCGAAATGCTGTGGATTTTCAGTGGGCAAAGCTCTGGGTTATCAAAACAGCGCTCGGTGCTGCGCTGAAACGGAAAGCGTGGTTAAGTGCACCATTGACTGAATGCATCTGCATCCTGTTCCACCAAGGCCTCCGAGGTGTTTCACTAGGCGGCCTTGGGTACACAGCACTGCGAACCTCGGTTCGCACTTACAGATGTGCTGTCAAAAGTTTTCATGGCATTGGTCTTGGAAAATTTTCCAATGCGAACTGCGGGTCGCGTTTACAAGCGTTGTGACAAAATGTTGTAGCTAGGATTTCGGGCTTAAAAATTTTCATGTTTTTCTATAACACTCACACACCGCCATCGAACAAAAACCATAGGAACCCACGTGGTTTAACGCACTTGTTTGTGTTTTCTCGTTTGGATTGCGCATTGTATAGTTGAAGGCGAATGAAACTGATTGCAAGAAAACAAAATTCCAGCATGCTTTATGACAATGGAGATATGTGAGAAGCAGGGGCTTGTACGTCTTTGTTCGAACTCATCAACTTAGTCCTTGAATTAAGCCCGAACACGAACTGCTTAAGTTAATAAGTGAGATTCAGAAATCAGTAACAGTGATTTGTGTTTTAGGAAGTAGTGTTAGTACAGTCTTAGAAAAAGAGCAGACAGAGTAAAATACAATTAAAACGAAACAGCTTGTATATTCCAGAGCGATGCTCTAAATGTATAGTTCGAGTTTTAAAATAAAAGCAAAGAAGCAGAGAAACCAGACCTTTACATGTATAAACCAGATGATCCGACATTGTAACTCCCACAGTCTTACCGCTACGTAGAAATTCCTGTCGCGTTCTGTGATTTCAGCCAAATTCAACGTTCCCAGACGCCGACGCGACTTCGATGTACGATTATACAATTCGTTACCTTCGCCATCGTAAATTATGCAACGCTGTAGGGTTACAATAACAATATCACATGTAAACGACAAAAACAGTCTGTTGATAAACGCCTGGAGACAAAACCTACTGAAGAACGTTTTAAAACATCAATGGAATATAAACTGCAGAACGTATTCTTTAAAATACAATCATTTTTCCATTATTGAAATGCTCTTTTGAGTCTTATCATCGAAGCTCTAAACGGAAGTGAATTTTAATGTATAGTATTTAAACTCAAGCCTATTTTGATCCGCAATAATTTTGGTTGCACGCTTGAACGAACAAATCAGTGATTCCGCTTAGAATGAACGTGAAAGGAAATTTCTTGTTTCATTCACCAGACAAAATCTATTCGTCACAAAATTGTCATGTTCTTATACTTGTCTCCTGTGTCATAAAAAATGCAAGAATTATCCGGTAGTTTCTTACAAAAGAGCAGTTGATAACAACTTCGCTTGAAAAATACAAATAAAGATGTTTTCTAGTCAAAGCAACGAACTGCAATAAGTTTATGGAAAACATATCTAAAATCTTACATGTCTACAAAAATCAGAAAAAAACTGGGATTGGGAAAAATTGTTCTATTTAAAAACCTTTCTCATTTGTAAAAACAAATCTCACAGTAGTCATTGCATCCTATCATAGTGATGTTTCATTTCACAGTTTACATCTCATTGAAAAAGCAAATTTCAATTACGTGAAAATATATGACATACCGAAATAAAATAGTAGCTGGAACAGAAAATAAATTCTTGATGTTTTTTAGTTTGAAGCAAGACCAACTCTGGCGTTTGAAAATTTACGAAAGATAAACGAAAAACAATGATTTTCTTAATTTTAGAAAGCAGCTTTGCATTTATTTACTATGGAAAATAAGGCACAAATGAAAAATAAGCCGGCAGCGATACATTTTTGATTTGTCAATATTTTGCAGTAACAAAGACGTCAGAAAATAATCTACTGTCAGTTTGCACCAAAACGAACGTTTTGCGAAAATGGTGAAATTTGAAGAAGCTTTCCCACAACAAAGCAAACGATAGCAGTTGTTCAGTTATTTGCCCAGGCAATTGGTCCGCTTTCGCGGCATTTAAAGGGGAAAGGCAAATAAAACATTGGTTTTAAAAAAAAGCAAATTGAAGACAGGAATCTCTCCTTTAAGGGACAGTGTTGAAGCTTTGAATTAAATATGTTTCCTAACCTGATGCAAAGCAATGCTATAAACGTGTATTTGTTAAATCTTTCTTCATTGCAAAACTAATACAGTGAAGTTGTAGCACCATTTTAAAGTTTGCGCATGCGGAATTTATTTCTGTCACTTGTCGATGTGGGCAAAATTTGAAACGTTTGAAAGTTTCTGTGCCCGTTATGCAGCCTTCAGAAATAAAAACATATCAATGATAGCCATGCTAGGATGGGAACACCGGGGACGTGTCTCCCCACTTTTTTAGACTTTGGAAATATAATATACCATGTCCCCCATTTTTCTCTTCAGGTTTGGTATTTGGAGAGATTTCAAAAATAAAAGTGACATTTGTCACGTTTTCTGTGAAGAGTCATTCATGATAGATATTGCACATAGCCAAATTGATGTTGAAAGAGAGTTGTATGTGGTTTCACTGATTCTGATATTTTTTATAAATTTTAGCTTCGAATATATGATTTTTGGCATTTTGCAAGTTTCTAGAGACCGTGAAAGACTACTCCTGTCCGACGCTTTGCCCTGTGCGGCATACTGTAAGAAAGGTCATTGACTTGAAACAATCAGAGTTTAACAGCTGCAAGTGTGAGAGACAACAGTACAACCATGATTTGTTGCGTCCAGAAATGTAACTGAGTTTGCTGTAACGTTGGTTGTCACGTACTCAGAAACAGACAGCGTAAAACTTAAAGATGCAAGTGCGTAATACCTGCAAAGTTTTTTCCAAAGACAAAAAGCCGCACTATTATGAAGACTTAGCGTTTTAAAGATGGGCAGTTTTGCAAAATACTGTCTTCAACGATTAGTAGCCTGAACAGGATTTCAATCGAAACGTTGGAGAAGTGTTGACTTAGATATATATAGACTTATAGCTTAAAACGTAGGGACTTGCCAAGGAAATAAAGATAGCCTGTACATTTAGCTTCACTTCTTGTAATATCGAGACAATAGTGACCAACCAATCGGAAAGATATATGTATTCAGTGACTCTTACACTTTGTACTATGCTGAATACATGAGTTTCTAAGCCATCTGATTTACCTGAGTTTAATCAAACCCAGCACAATTCAACAATGTTTTCATCCAATGCAAAACATTTGTCTTACAGATACGTAACACCTATTCTTGCTGGACATTCTTTTCGTGTTAATGGAGGTGAAACTTGGTACTTTTTTTTCCAAATCGCGGTTGTGCATATTGATTTCTGTTTAATCTCAAATATATTTTCGTGTACTTGTGCAAGTATAACTCTTAGAATGAAACCTTTGCGGTTAATGTCATCTTCTGTATTAAAATTTGATGTTAAATCTGAAGATATTGATTGTGAAAAGACTGAGTTAAGCGGCATCACTGGGACGAGTGTTGGTGAGCATAGAAAGATTTTCGCGTCTATGGAAAAATGGGCGTGAAGGTTGTTTCGTCAGGCAGAAAAACTTCTCAGGTTCTTGCTGGTATCACCAAGCAGCTCAGGCACTGCCGAACGGTTATTGCGTGCTCTTCGGAGGCTGAAGACATGGCTGCGGTCTACGATGTCGCAGGGTGGACTAAACTATGTGATAGTATGCCATACGAAAAGAGAAAGCTGAAACTGGTAAAATCAGGAAAAATTGTTGAAAAATTTGTAACTGTGAATGAGTGCAGAAGAAAAGTATTTAGGTATTTCTAAATGCAAGTTCTGGTATGATTCTACATGCATGTAACGGTAGCTTGTTGTTAATGAAGTCTAGGAGAAATAATATTTTATACGTGTGCAAACAAGCCAAACAAGCTATTTTTTGACTAACAAAATTTTCAATTAGTAGCCTATCAATATCATTTGTAGGCTAATCTTGAATGTTGACATTATTCATTGCCAATCTAGTGACTTTACTTGTAACAGCAGATGCCGTCATATGTGATCACGCTGTACGTTTATCAAAGTTTGGAATGCTGATCACGTTGCTGAACTTAGTGCCATGTCCAGTAACAGATTTAAACATATTAATTTGTAAATGATCTGGAAGGATACAGCAATGCGTAATTACTGTTGCTTTCAAAACACCTCTAAAAACAAGAATGAGAGTTTGTATTTATAAAACGTCACTTCTGCATCGACCCGATGACTATGTTGGTTTCACACCAAGCTGTTCCTCAACATTTTCCAACAAAATTGCGCGCATGATGATAGCCAGCACAAAATATTAATTTCATTTAAAAAGCATCGCCGATGGCAAATGTACCGTGATGTCGTGAAATCTTTGTCAAAAGAAATTTTTACGGTATTCATCGTTTTCGATGCAGAATTGGTAATTTCACTCTATGAGGAATGATGACATTTTTAAAGTTAAAACAATATTGCGTTACAACTGTACTGTGATTTAACAAATGCTGGCAAAGTGCCTTGATTGCTAGACGTAGTTTGCAGATACTATACAGTGTCAAGCGTTCGTTTATTGTCACAATGCGCGCGATCAAGTTCTTCAGGTGATGTGGCTAATTCTAACAAAGCACAGGCCGGAAATTACCTGCAATCCTTGAAATCGTTGTCGAACCTCTTTGCATGAAAGAACATAAGGCCAGCCCAACTCAGCCTTTTTGGCAACACTTCTTACATGACAATTGAATTCTTGAAGATCTAATAAAAAGAGGAAATTAGTGTGCAAACAGCGCAGGCTTCGCATTACTGTAAATAGAAACAAAACTTTAGGTCTTTTCTGGTGATATCTTTCATTTTCTTTGATAGACGGCGTGTAACTAACCTATTCAGATAACTTTTATTTAGTAGCCAATGGTAAGAAGCAACAGAGCAGCAGGGAAATTAAGTCAGTTGAAATAAAATTCTTGCTGTCATGCAGAGCACGAACAACGTACTGTATATCCGTAACTATAATTATGAAAGATGCTATTAAGGAAGTTATTACTAATGTCTAAACGACATAATGTATAGTTATATACTGTAGTTGTGAACATTCTACAACAATAATACATGTGGTCCCATTGCAATATTTTCGGTTTCATACTCACGTCTAATGTTTGCTGGACAGACAAGTTGGCTTACTGTTGAAAACATGAATAGTAAATATCTCAGAAATGTCGACATCTTAGCACTGGAACCAACACTGCAGTCAGACCTTCAACAACTCTCGCTGATCGTTGTACCTCGTAGTAAGCCACCAAAGAAATTACGCACACAACGCAAATGAGATTACCACAATATACATTCACCTTATCAAAAGCACATATTTATCAGCAATGCGGTTAGAGGTGCATTGTAACACATTACACAGAGCAATTTGGTTCAGAGAAATTTCAGAAGGCTTAGAAAGTTCAGAGAAAAACGTTTCGGTTAATCGATGCCCATGCTAGTCCTCCGCAGGGCGGTTTACCCGCGCGTGTTGCAGGTTCCTGCATTTGCGGGACGGGTGCGGGAATCCGCACTGCTTTGCGTACTGGTGCGGGTTGAACTTGCTGCGGGGCGGGAGCAGGTTGTACTTGGTGCGGGTGGGGG
>JGI24158J21664_10003516_pt1 | contig 19703 bp, 9 predicted proteins | sample Ectturendosymbi3_FD_21664 | JGI IMG/M metagenome (IMG submission 21664) | reverse complement strand
TCACTCTATTATTGCTTGTTCGCGCCACATATATGTATGTTGTTGTTCTTCACGCACATCCCGTTCGTGGTGAATCACACATTTAACGCAACACCACCGGAGAGGTTGCAACAATACTTGAGCGCATAACCTCTGACCTAATGCAATTACAGCAAACTTACTTCCCCATTCAATTGAAAACTTTTGATTCCACAATCTTGATTGCGCTTGTTCATATTGCGAGAGTTAAATCACTTTCATAGACTTCATAAACTTCTAATTTCGCGAGGAACAAAAACAGTTTCAAGAGCTTAAACTTAAGCTGACTTAAAGGCTTATTACACGGCGGCTTCAGGCAAGTGATCATGCGTTTAGCTGATTTGTAATATTTTTTGTCTGCATATCCTACTTGATCAACAAAGCGTGGCGAATTGGGTTTTTGATCTTTAACTGCATCTTGATCATATACGCATTAACGTTTGCCAAAGTATGTCGCAACTTTTCAACAAAAAACATTTTCTATGTTTTTCCAAGCAATCATACTTTTATATATCAAACTATTGCACCACGATATTGCAGTGAAATGTTTTGGATGAAACATTTTTTTTGCTGGAAAAAATAATCCTGGAACTGTCAAAAATCTTTATTTACAGATGATCGATTGTCCACTTGAAAATTGACTTATTTTTTTAATGTTGTTTGGTGAGTGGATTTGACGTTTGACGAAATTGAAACTCTTAAGGTTTTCAAATCAATCAGAAGAATGATAGGTTTTATTTCTTTGACACCTACATGCTAGAAAATGTTGCTCCGCCTGTTAAAGTTACCTATCCATCATTTTCAAAATACCGACCACCCTCTGGTCAAAAATTTAATAAATGAAAAGTTATGACTATCACAGAACTTCACTTCAAAAATCCTCGCAATATGGACTTCCTACAAAGGCATTAAGCAACAAAGCTGTGGAAACCTTGTGGAACCCTTGGTCGCACTTTGTAAAAAGGAAAAAAAACTAGTTCTCGTCTTCAAACGTACTCACAACGCCCAGTCCATCAAGTCACAAATCCCTATTTGGGAAAGAGGTTCATCAACAAAATTTTTTTAAGAAAACAAAATTTCGTGATTTTGTACTTGCTTACAAACTCCCGCATATTCATACGCTGTGAGTAGTAAAACCAACTTTAAAAAAATTTGTTAGGCTTTACAACAGCTGATTTTACCCACATCATTGACCTATCAATTATTCAAACGAGTAAATATTTTGTTTTTTATTAGTAAGTCTTTTCATGTACTTTTAATGTTACCGCTGGGGGGAAATGCGGTTGCGCGACTACAAAATTGGGGTGCGCGAAGTGTTTAAAATTTTTTTTTCAACTTTATACTTTGTATATAAGTGTGCACTACTAATAATTTCTGCGAGCTACTAACATCCACAAAATGTTTGGTTCCCTGTGTTACCGTTTTGCTGTTTTCAGGATTAGGATCCGCAGAAGTCGCAACACCACAAAAAGCTACCTGGTTTGAATCGGCCTTTACAGCATATGTTTTCAATACTGAGGACAATTTACCCGTGCACCAACACCTTTAAACTGAAGAAAATGCAGCTTAACTCTGAAGCAAATGCAGTTCTCAAGAAGTACTGTGGCCCATGAAGCTTCAGAATTCTTCACACATACACCAGATTAGTGGATGCGTATCTTTGCTTTCAAATGTAAAGTTCAATTTCAGGTCATAGGACTGTTGCACTTTTTAACTGCATTTTCAGATCAGATTCGTTTACGTGGAATGCACACAAGATGATGGTCGCTCCTACAACGTGTTCAGTTTTGCTTGTCAAAGAAAAGGTATGAAACATGAAAAAGATCGATTTTAATGAAAACCTTGGAAGAAGAACCAGAATTCTTGGCCAGAAGATTTTTAACAAGAATTGATTTCTTGTTTATGATTTGATGAAAACGATTGGTCATCTACTGGTGTACAGAGGTGTAATCGGGCAAAAGCGGAGAAAGGTTTTCTTCCACCTCTTAGGAGTGAAACAACTCAGCCAAAGCATTGGCGCTTAGGTTGTCAAGTTGTTACGTAATTCTTTGTGCAACAAATTCAGAAGGACAATAATGAGGTTGGTTTTACAACAGCGCCAGAGCAAAAAGTGCAGTCCAGACGATTCACATTCTAAAATTAACTGTAGAAATTTGAACCATAGCTCCTGCAATAATTTGAATATCAAATCACTTCATGGCTTCCAAACGTTTTTATTCGTTGAAAAACATGCAGCGCACGGTTGATTTACGTTTCGTGCGAGTAATACGCTCCACATTTTATTTATTTTCTTTTAACGAGGAGTAGAAAAAAACTTCAAAAATTTCCATTTGAAATATTTGTGAATTTTATGAGAATGAAACCAAAACCCTGCAGTAGAATTTGACATTGTTTTTATTGAGCATCGCTGAAATTATTGTTATCTGGGTAAATGTTGACTTGAGAAATAGGCTAATATCCGTGTTTCCAAATGCATGACTTTCAACGCTGAATTTATATCTAAAGCCTTTTTTGTCCAAAAAATTGAAAATATTTTTATTGCCATGCCAACTGTTCAAACAGTGCTGATCCGAATCACTCCTCTTTTCATGGTGAGATTTTGCATCACTGGAATCATGTGCGTACCCTCAAACATTCGAACAAAAAACATTGGGAAGATAAGATGTGCTGTTGTATTGAGCAAAAACAATAAAAATTTAGCATGGAAACTCATCCTCTGAAGTAGCTTAAAAATTTGCTTCAAGCTTTCACAACAAACTTAATTATCATTCGCTAAGCATTTTATGCAATGCAGCTCTTAAAACAGCCGGTCAAAATTAGCATGATAAAAAACCCTGTAACTGTCGTGTAGAAAGTTGTTCTACGCAAGTGAAACTTTAACTGATTCATGAAAACCATTTCCAACACTTGTTAGATGCACGACGTGTACACAAACGCAAACATTATGAGAAGTTAGTTTTGAACAAACACACCGAAGCATTGACAATTTGATTCAGTAACCCATCACTAGATGTCGCGAGGCGATGTTACCAGCAAATTTTTTTTCTACATGGTTTATTACGCAAAAGCAATTCCTTGGACGTACGATACGCGTTTCATGACGACATAATGTATGATACCAGCTACGACATTGGGAGGAAGTTGTTGCTATGCGGTAGACAAGTAAGCGGCAATGAAGAGTAAAAATGACTGTAACGAATGCAAATAACACCGGTCATGCTTATTTACATAGAATGAGGTGGCACGTGGAACTCGAACGGCATGTTACCACGAGAAACTAAAACCAAACTGTGTCCATGCATTTTTATAGTCTTGTTGCTGAAAATATCAATTTAGATAACACTTCAAAAATATTTCAAACGCCTTTGAAAGGCAAACGTTGTTCAACCAACGCATTCGAAACAGCCTGTTATCATTATGCAGTCTAATTACATTGCCACTTCTTCAAATTATCTCAAATTTTAACGTCATGTGTAGAAACAGCATTACGTTTCATCTTTAATGTTTCAGGCGTTTATGTTTTCAAGTATAGAAACAGAAGTCGCTTCAATAAAAAGACGTTTTTGCAGGGAATACTCGAAACATTCGAATATATTTGTGCAGAGAGCAATTGTATGAGAATTTCATGTAAAGCGCCATCTACAGAACAAATTTGTATATGGCACAAAGCTTTCAACGACGAAGGTATTTTATGTTGTTTCGTTAGGATACGCTTGCAAATGACATTCTGCAAGTTGTAGCTCGTGCAGGCGTTAAATGTGATGACAAGCAAAATCACAGGCAATTCCTGTCGATTGGCAAAAGAAACTTGAATAATACTTGCTAAGAAGTTGTCTGCTTGTGTTCGATTACACTCTAACAGTCAAAAGGCTTTTTATACATAGGTGATGCCTGTTTGCACCTGAAAAGATAAACGTATGATACACAAACTCTTGAGTTGTTTCTCCACATTTTGGGATCATTTTGAAAATTGTTAGATTTTAGATTTTTGTTAAATCATTTGAAAATTTATGTGTCAAGATTAGTAATTATTACACTTCTTCAAAGCAACCTGTACAATTTGAAGTATTTTCTAAATTTTAAAAGTCTAATTTTCAGGAAGTTTCCGAAAGACTTTTTCAAATGAAAATGGAATTTGTGCGGATTTTCATAGTAACATCTCTCGTGGTAAATTGCATTCGTCAAGTAAACCATTCATATTTGTCGTTATTGAAAGATAGAGAAAAGAACAAAACCTATTAACTGGCTGCCTCAAATCGTTTTACTGAAATACAAGGCAAAACCATATCCTTGTTTGTGAAATTTAGGATGTCATTGAAAACTTTTATGATGTCATTTTGACACCCAAAAACGGCACAAAAAACACTGGTACTGTGATTAATGAACATTTTCTTTCATAACAGAGATTAGCTCAAGTACATGTTGTGCAGACATTCGTTGAGTCAGTGATCACTCATAGACTTCTGCATATTTCTATCTGATTGTTCCAATCAGTGTTGGACGTTCGTGTGAAAAGGCGTGCAAAACTGTAGATCAAGCACGACTTGGCTGTCTGCAACTGAAGTCATGAAAAGCCATCAGAGCCTACAAAAACATGCAGAACCAGGAGATCCTGACAAACAACGTGGGAGGCCTTGGTATACTAAGATGAAACAAAGACCTAGACCAGTGGTTCTCAAACTTTTCTGTGCGTTGACCCCCAATTAAAGTACACAATTTTCTGTAGACCCCTTGGCCTAGCCCAACAGTTACTAATACAAGGAAAGTGTGTGTCAAAATACATTTGAGTACTTTTTACTTGAAATGCATGATAAAATAATACNCAATCCGAATATTTGCTTAGAAGGTAGGGGTCATTCAGTTTACACACCCCGGTAGAGAGGCAGCCGTGACTTACCTACTGAGAGATAGATTTTCACGGAGAGTTCACGTTGTGACACTTAGCAGCAAGGTGTGCAGCTGTGAATGCCGAGCTGCTTCTTCAATTGAAAAGATCCCAGCTGCGATAGTTCAGCCACGTGACCGTAACGTCTCAGAACGATCGGCGAGACATGCCAAGTTAGCTACACCTACAGGAAACCGGTCCAAAAGATGACCGGTTGGTGAGATTACACCAGGTACCTGACTTGGTCCTGTTTTGCTGTAGAACCAGCAGAACTATGAACTGTCAAAGGTTGCTGAAAGCCGTGATATGTTTCGATTGCTCCTTGGACTGCTGCAAAACTCTCCAGAGAAGAGCGAGTGTGAAAAAGAACGACAAGTTTTAAAATTTATTGAGACAAGTTATATGAGACAAGTTTTCAAAATTATTAAGTGAAAGCATAAATATTTTGAAGTACATTTTGTCTTTTATTTACCTTGAACGACTGCTTCCTCGAAAAAGATAACTTGGTCAAAACGTGCAGTCAGATTTTCTATCCAAAAAACACTTTATTGTGGTCTCTGCATGTATGGACAGCAGTTGCTCTAAAATTAAAAAAGGAGTTTTAAGGCTCCTCTGAGACCAGATCTGGTTTCTTTTATTATTTCGTTTGATTAAAGATTTGTCGTAACGGAAAACTCTTTCTTTTATTTTGACTATATCCTCCAATAAGCTCACGAAGGCAAAAGGCTCATAATGCAGATTTTCCAGGTTTCAGAACTTTTTTCTTCATTGGGAAAAATAGCAGAAACTGACCGACTCCACGCATGGATCAAAGAGTTTGCAGGGAGCGCAATCAAGTTTTTTTCAGTTCAAAAGTGAGATTTTATACAATGTATTCTGACGAATCGGAGCTTTTTCGTCTATTGTGTATGCCAAATGGTCCATGCATCGCTTTCTAGCTCAAATTCCATACAGCTCTGACATGTCACATGTGTTTATGGATTTCTGCCTGCACAGTTGAAAAAGATCCAAAATGCTTCACACTGTGCCAAGTAGATTTTCTGATGTGGTTTTGCGTTACCTCCGGTGTTTCACGCTACGTTCAACAGCACTCTTAAACTCAAGTTCGATTTAGTAAAGAAGCTAGCTTTGTTGTTAATCATCAATCATCACTTATACTGGAGAACAACGGTTGATTTTGATAGCTGCAGTTCAGTTTTTTATAACTGGTTTTCAACACCTTCTGGAGTTCACAAGTACTCAGCAGCGCCCATCTCGTTGCTTACAACTATCAGAGCCGAGAACGAGGATGGACAGGGAGCGAAGATCGTTTTCAACACGTCAGTATACCTCGACTCGGAATCGAGCCCAGTCTACCAGCTTTTTGTGGCGTACTTCAACCCGTTGTGCCACTTGGCCGGTTAATTTACTAACTTGTCATTAAAAATACACAAAGGTGCAGAAAATATTATCAATGTGCTTTGATTTTTTTCCAGTGTGACTCTTTGAAACTGTGGCTTATGTGGAAAGCGAAGGGAGACTCAGGTTTCGAAAAGCAAATCGACAAAACGTTTGACACCACAGCTTACCTTATTGATTGCATAAAGAAGCACCCACATTTTCGGCTTGTGATGCCTGAGGTAAATACACTAAATGGAGATTTACTGTAAAATGTTGCGCTTTTCTGACATGCTTCAAAATTGAAGGGTTACTTTATTTGGTAGAGATTTAAAGTGTAAGAAGTATGAAAAACATCGTCTGCTCACAGACCGTCGCTTGGACTTTAATTTTTTAACTGCATCGATTGCTCCAAGTTAGCCACTGTAAGTACCGGTAGTGAAAATGCAAGTCCTGTCCCCAGCAAATGACACTGCCGCTACGCTTTCTTTTAGTATCTTCTTGCCACAAAATTTTCGGAGCAACTGGCTCCACTGGTCATTCCATCGTATCTCTTGTACCCAGGGGTGGATCCAGGGGGGCGAGTGGGGCGATCGCCCCCCCCCCTAAAACCTACGAAAGTAACTTTATTTACCACGATTTTAGACAATTCGGAAAACAGCATTCGCGATAGAAGGTCATTTTGCCGTCCATTGTTTTGTCACAGCAGTGGTGTGAAGTATCCTTCATTTCTCTTACGGCAGTGTATCCGTAATGAGACTTGACTACCAAATATTACTGAAATCGCCCCTCTCCCTAACTTACTGGCTGGATCCGCCGCTGCTTGCACCTGACGAACATGAAAAATGTCGTTGAGCAGTCGTTGCCACAACACATCGGTAGCCTTCCGTGTTACTTAAGACCTTCTTTGGCTGTAGCTATGCATGCCCATCTAAAAAGTATGTGACCTTTACCGAGATTATCATGGAGAAGCTCTACCCTGGACACTCTAATAATTTTGAAAAGCCAGTATAAAACGTTTCTATTCTAAGAGCATCGAAAACCTGAAACGACCGACAAGCAAGCCTACGACCGGCAAGTTTTAACATGCAAGTGTACTACGTAAAACGAGAGACGGTTTAATCGGTGAAGTCTAGGGCAGGGTTGCGCAACCTTTTCGCTGTTTCCGACGGCATCACGTTTATTTTTATGAATTACGGCCACCAGTGAGTTCAAGATATTTTTACATTGTTTATGTTGCTACTGTTCTGCTTCCACATACTGAGCGTAGCCCAGTGGTGCCCAACCTTTTTTGACTCAATTTTCATCTCAATATCCACTTCTTCCGTAATTCTACAGCGGCCAAGTCCCACTAAGCATCACAAAACATAAATACGTTTGAAAAAAACATTTTTAATCTCAATGAAACAATTCTCCCAGAAAGAAATGTGTCCCTCCAAATTTCGTGCTGGCTATGCCCCTGATGAATACGGGGAAAAAGCAACATTTTGCAAAACTCAATCTAATTTCAGTGCACAGACTAATCACTATCAACAAAATAAGTCGACTATATCTAAAGCGCAGAGTTCTTTAAAAATGCATTAAGTTGTATTTATACCTCTGTTATGGTTGTACAGTAAAATTGCCAAGCCAAGAACAGCGTGGGTCCACCTTAACCGCCTCCGCATTGGTATCGAACGTTTCCGCTCCTACTTAACGCAAAAGGAGTATTGCCCCTTCTGCTGCTTGTGAGTGTGGCGCAGAGAAGCAGGCCATTGACCATGTTGTCCCTCACCGTCCAATCATCGACCTCCTTATGGAGCGCACGGCTTGACGGTTCTGGATGACGAGACAATCGACTGGCTGCTCAACACCTGCCCCGAGATATAGTGCGGCCAAGCAGTGGCTTATAACAATTGGCTCAGTTAGGTGATCGCAAAAGTTTTAGACAAAAAATGACCGCAATGCTATTTTCGCAGAGGAAAAGTTTTTTTTCCGCCAGAACTAACGGAATATTAGATTAGTTGTGGTAAAGGTAGATCTAGTAAATGAAGGCTTATTTTCTTGGTTTGGACCTACCTGGAAGGTTTGCCTGCTCTTTTGCAAATATTCATGTTTTGCAGCCTGAAGTCACCAACGTTGCTTTCTGGTTCATTCCACCGAGTCTTAGAAGCTGTGAGGAAAATGAAAAATTGTTCATAAAAATCGGAAAAATTATTCCAACTATTAAAAACAGGTATTTAACTTACAGATGGAGGGTTATTCTATTCGTTGAATTATAACCGCAGTTTGTAAAAGGAAAGACCAAAGGTTAGTGACCACAAAAAAGTAACAGATTCAATGCTTGTAGTTGATCAGATCACACATTCATTCTTCATATTTTTTTAAATGTGCTCCAAGGGAATCGTGTTTGCAACTATTCTTGTTCATTCAGTCAATATGCAAGGTGTTTGGGGGAATTCAATCAATACTTTTTACAGCTTTAGTTAGACCAAGAGCAGGAAGGAAAAATATGCTTGTCTGAAATGCCATAGGTTTTCCATCTCATGTCTGAAATATCAGATATTTTCCTTTTGTTGCCAAATTGGTGCCTAATTCAAAGTATTCACAATGAGCATAATGCAGTTATACCACAACAGTAAATCACTGGAGATTAATACAGTACTGAAAAAAGGTCGCTTGCAACTAAGCTAACACCTACTGTTCCTCAGTTAGTATTACTCGATACGTTTTTTATTTACTCTTTCTTGCTCCAAATATTCTTGAAAATAGCTTTGGGCAATATTTTCTTCAACCCAAGGACGTGCAGACGGGGGAGCGAACGGGGCAACGGCTCCGGGCGTTTATGGAACGCGGCATCCAAAGAGTGAAATTGCAAACATATGATCTTATAAAAATCCTATTACAGATGCTTATTCGTATTATAAGGCTCCTAACACTTGCTGCATGGTGCTGATGGGAATTTGCCTGAGGTGGGAGACGATACAAATCATTTTAGAAAAAAGAAATTGTAATTGTGCAACCGAAGTGCTCGTATGTTCTAGTTAAATATAAAGAGTAACTTCTTTACCAGTTTTTATCCTTATATCCTTAGCAATTTGTTTGTAGTGCAGATAAGCATAAAGTGCAGTAATGCATCAAGCTGGATGGTTGTACAATTTCAGATAAAATTTATCACAGAAAAAATAGACAACTTCATCTCGTGCCGTGCCTCACAAGCGCTATCTGTTTTTGGTTGACCTATTTGATGCTTATTTGCGTAGTTGAATGCAATATCAAGTTTCACAATGCATACCCGGAATAATTTTGCTCAAAAAACTGCATTTTACGCCCTCAGAATAAAAAAAATCAAAGCCTAACACATCAAATACAAAAAATACTCTTTCAAATATGTTGAAACTAATTTTTTAAACCTGTATTTTTGTCAACTTTAGATTTGCCTATTCCAAATGCCTGTATTTCCTGCATTCCTCAATACTATTATTCGGTAGGGAAACACAACCAAACGGTTGCTCCGGGAATCACCAGACTGCGCAAACCCCTGCTTCAGCTATCTTGAATAGGCTGAAATTCAATATGATAATTTAAACTTGTTTTGGTTCTGTTTGCGGTGCATAACAAACAGTAATGCTCCGGTATGAAACAAACCTTCGATAAGCAAAATCACTGAGCTTAGTGAACAACATGATAGACGGGACTATATCTAACTGACAAAGGATTGTACGTCCAGATTTGGTGACGAGCATCGAGTTTTGGTCATACGCTACTGCAGTTGAAATGATCATTTACGACAGTTATTAATAGGAAATATATCCTGATTAAACAATTAGATTTCCATTTTTTCTTGGATCCTCCAACAATTAAGCAAGCTTCAGTTACTCTGCTACTTGTGGCAAGGCTACTTTTTGCGCTACTCAGCAATTTTCTGAAGTTGTCAGAAAAAGTAAATCTACCATGACTCGCAGCAACACCAAAGTATCATGTAATGAAGACTGGTCATTACCGCTATGGCAAATGATGAATGGTTACAATACTGTTGTAGTTTATTTAGCTGCTATGAAAAGCGTTCCTAAACCGTCACTAAAACGAAATTTCGTGTCCAGAGTTTCTTTTCAGTTTCTTGTGTGTTACATTGAAAACACACTGCGAGGTCGGTTGTAACCTGTAGCAAATTGTTGAAATCAAGCCACGATTTTTTTGTCTAGGATGCAAAAGAAAGGCTCTTTGATGATTTCATATGCAAGCGTGGGCGATTTGCCAACATTTTTCTTCACCACTGTTGTCAACGAAGCTGTGGAACACGAAGACATCGACTTTATTCTAGAAGAGATTGAGGAAAACGCACAAGACTTATAATGGTTGAATTGCTAATTTCAAGCTATTTCGTACGTTTAAACAATCGAGCCGCGTTATGCTTTTCTTCTTGACTTATTTGTTCAGCACAGGAAGCTATGTTGTTGAAGTGTAGACAATATAATGAAAAAAGCTCAGTTGTGATCCATACTGCGTCATTCTGAGAGAGACAATACCAGTGGCGTAGCGAGGCTAATGGGTCTCCCTCAACTAAGTTCACCCCCCTGGCTCAAGCCTCTGGTTACACCACTGGTCATGCGCTAATGCGTGTTTGATCTACTGTAAATAACCGCAGTCGTGTGCATGTACATTTGTTAATCGCTTGTCGCGCGCTCAGCTAATCGGACGAAGTTTGTCTTAATTGGTAGTTTAGCTGCGCGCTTACCAGTAGTTGTTTCTAATGTATTTTCAGAAACCGTGTTTGACGATCAATCGCCATTGAACTTTGCTCTTTGTCGGATCTGTGACAACAAAGGTTGAGCTGATTGCCTTCCGTTTGCAATTACTGTAGGTTACAAGAGACTACACTTCTGGTAGTGCGCGGATTTCGTAAGAGTCAGTTTTTAGGCGAAGGATTGTCAGATGCGCTTTTCTCAAATTTCTGCGGACTAGCTCCCCCTCACAGCTGGAAGTTTAGGCTAGCTTCCGCCACAAATTTATACTGCAACTTACAAAAGGCTTAAATCAAAAAAGCAAATTGAGCCTGATACAGATTAATGGAGTACAAAACAGGTCTTTGCTTGAACACAACAAAACTCTTTGGATTTCACATGCATTACATATGCTCTTAAAGCAGGGACCCTCTTCACAGTCGTCCACACTATATTATGAGAAGCTTCATTCTCTGACAGTGAAAAAAAATATCATTTTCTATAAATATTTGCACTAACTTGATAGGGTCTATTCAGAACTTTTTGGAAAAAATTTTATCCGGCAGTATTTGTAAGATATTGAAGTTGGTTTGAAGCTTTTCCTTATTTAAACATCAGAGATGCTGGTGGGGTCTTTGTAAGCAGAGTACTTATAAATCACAGTTGCTGTGGGCCCTTTTGAAAGCAAGGTGCTTACACATAGCAGTTGCTTTTGCGGGCCCCTTCGAAATCGGAGTACATACACATTGCAGTTGCTTTTGGGTGCCCGTTGAAAGTGGAGTATTTACACATTACAGTTGCTGTTGGGGTCTTTTTGAAAGCGGAGTACACATTACAGTTGTTGTTGGGGGACCCCCTGAAAGCGGAGTACTTACACACTGCAGGTGGGCCTTTCTAAAGCAGATTACGTACACATTACAACTGCTGTTGGTGGCCCCATCTGAAGCAGAGTAGCCTACTTACGCAATACAGTGGTTGCTGGGGGCCCCTTTGAAAGCAGAGTACCTGCACATTGCAGTTGCTGTTGAGGGCCCTTTGAAAGCAGAGTACTTACTTATGATATGCTTCGGAGTATATTATATGAGTGGGTAATAGGTTTTTCACCGAAATGAGGAAAATTTACTCTCGAAACACTTCGAGAGGAGGCCCGTAATAAGGGAGCAAGGCAAGTGCCTCGCTCACCTCCCTTTAATCCACCATTTGTTGCTAGTACGTTGCTCCTGTCAAAACTGTTGGTTTGCTTTGAATAAGATTTCGAAAAATGCAAGTCATGCAAATAAGGCTCAAAGATCAAGGAGCCTTGTCTTCTCTGGAAAAAAAAGTCTGATAGACTCGTAAAGTTCAGCACACTGCAACTAAAGAACAGGTAATGGCTATCCTCACAGTTGTTAAACCCTTATTAGGTTTCGGTTTCTATCTTTTGTGTGAATTTTCTAGTCTGCTTCAAGCTGTTGCGTAGTATAATAAAGGTTTAAGGACTTATATGAAACGGATTTTGATGGCGCAATTTATCACTAATTTTCGGTCAACAGCGCCAATATACATTTCTTCTAAACCTCAAGTTCCCACGTAACTTAACACAACAAACAAAATCAATTTTTTATGGGATATTTCAACACGTTTTGGGGTGAAAAATAAAAATACTCTAGTAGCCTACACGGCGTTCAAGAGCAATTTGTCGGTAATAACATCCGTAGCGGTAGCTGAGCGGGTGTTTTGAACAAGATCGAAGTAGGAAGCGAAATCTCTAAATAAACAGTGCTTTCTGTTTAACATCACTGGTATTACCGGTTGGTAGTGTCCAGTGGCGCACAAGAGGGGGGGCAGGGCACCGGGGGGCACCTTCAGGGGTGCGGCAATTTTTTGATTAAAAATTGTTTTTTGAAAGCAGTTTAAAAGTTCCAACTCTTCTTCATCATTTTTAAATAAAATCTTAAAAGTTTCAACTTATTTCAGTTTTGTGTTTTAGAACCCCTCAACTGGTAGGCTAGCTGAAAAGCTAGGAAATGCGGCTGTGGAATAAGCAAATTGATTAAATGTTTACTCAAAACTCTGGGGAAAATCCAGTGTGCTAAAGTACCCCAGTGTTTGTCTTAAAATCAAGGCTTTTTAACATACTTACTTGGGGGCAATTGTCGCCCAGTTCCTACACTTTCCTCTACAGCCAAAACCATTTCTCTTCCCCAGTCAAAAGTCCTTTATACAAAGGACAGATATGACATTCGACCTCAGACTAACAAACATTACTGGTCTGATAGTTGGAAGTTTATATTGCCCTTGCATTCAAAATATGATAAAATCCTGCATGAAATCACGGTGAATAATCCAGGCTAGCTTAATCCTTTTTCTTCTATCGTTCGATGCTCAGCAAAACCCCCAGGGCCGGCCTTAAGCTGATGCAGCCGATGCAGCTGAGCGCGTACAACTGATTTACTGCGTTTTGAAAGAGATAGCGGATCGCAAAACAGCTTCCTTACAAACCTTGGTGAACCGCATTGGCCATATTGATCGGCTTCGCGACCAATAGCATAGCCAGTCCAAAAATTTTTGGGGAGGACAAAATGTTTGCTTTTAGGTGAATAACACCTATATTGGGATACCGCCTCTCAAAGCACAATATGACTACATGTTCAAAAACTGTGGGGAGCATGGCTTCCTAGGCCGCCCTGGCTACGCCTATCTTCCCGACCTCCGCCATACCACTTCTGCAGCAGTAATCGTGTTTGTTTTGCTCATTTTGGGAACATTTGAATGACCGCATTGTTTCTAATGTCAAGCAGAGTCCATGCTGGGCTAGTATGGTCGACGAGACAACCGATATGTCTGCATTGTGCTGCTCATTCCACTTGTCACAGCTTGCCAGAGCTAGGATTTTCAACTCTGCGCCGTCTTAAAACCAAACAACGGCTGCTTGATGTAGCTCTGAATGCGATGATAAATGTTTCAATGAACGGTCCAGACAGAACCGCTGCCAAAAAATCTTCATTAGAGGGTCTTTACGTTTGTGCATGGGGCTTGGCATTCTAAAAATTGACACGAGCTCCACTGATTTATAGTGTATTATATTTCAATTTGCGGGGCTTTGGGCCCGGCTAGGCTCGCCACAGCCCCCATGGCGATGAGACTGGGTCCAAAGCAGCGGGCGCGCTTGGGATTGCTCATGAGATTTGTGATTGGAAAGAGATCAGAAATAGACAGAGTGAGCACTAAAGACCGTAGAATCCACAGATGACAAGTAAGAAACAGATGATTTTAGTGATGAACAAGAGCTGTTTAGTGAAGTTGAATTGAAAAATTTGTTGCCATTTTTGTAAACACACCAGTAGCCTACAACTGTGCACAGTGACTGACAACAGTGGCATAGCCAGCCCAAAAATTTGGGGGGAACCAAAAAAATTTTTTTGGGGCCAAAATGTTTGATTTTACGCGAATAACGCTATTTTGTTTGGAAAAACGCCTCTCAAAACACAACATGGCTGTATTTTCTAAAAATTCGGGGGCCATGGCCCTTTTGCCCCCCCTGGCTACGCCTTGACTGACAATACTGTAAAACATTTTGTTATTATTTTGAACGTTTTGCTAAAACATGCGGCCTCATAAAATTACATGGTGTTCCTTTAAAAAAAACTTTTAAAAAACCTGGTTACAGAGTTATTTTGAAAAAAAGCACATTGTCAAACAAAAACAGGAACTTAGTTTTGCAATATTGATTGATTGAAACTTGGACAGCAGATAGTTTTTGCAGATGAACCAATACCCTTGTCACTGGTACAACAACGCGCCTAGTTGCTAGTTATGTTTGTGTCTAGCATAAAACAATCGCACAACAAATGGGAAGTTGAATTTGATCCGCTTTCAGAGCTTTCGCGTAGTAGGTACTGCTGTGACGTATGGTTAGCGATTGTGCGGTCACAATGTTTCGTTCATCACGGCTATATAAAGTACGATGGACGGCATGTAAGAGCAGGCCAGTCAGTAACTGTCAAAGATAAGATGCTGGCCAGAGACGCAATCAGTAATAAGCTCCGGCGTAACGTGGTTCCAGGGGTCTTTCCGGCGGCGGCGCCCTCCCGTAAGTAAAACGCCGAAAGTTGATTCTGCAAAAGAAGAAAGCGCTTTCGGCGGGTACGCGGTTCACTAAAAAAATTAATTACGCCAAAGCAGAAAAATATGAACTAACTTGAGTTGCAAAATCTCAACTAGCAAGGCGATAAGTCACAAGCGCGTGTTCTTGGAACAAATCCCAAAACGCCAGCACATTTAAAACAACTCATTGAAAACGCAACCAGGACCAAACACACCAATGCGTGCAAAGCGCTGTGCGCACAAAACGGATGTGGATCTTTGACACGACGGTCGGTCACGTTTCCCTCCCCGGCGGTTTGATACGGAAATCACCGTGAGTGGAAATATCTCGGTGGTTACCATCATAGAGATGGGCAGCGAACATCATCTCTATGGTAATAAACTTCACACAATTTGTGCGAAAGCAGCGCGTTTAAAACAGCTTTTCAGCCGCTGATAGTAATTAGCTTACTGTATATTAAATGATTTTTGGCTCCGGAGCTTCAGTGGCGAAAAAAGTTCAAGAAATGGAAAAAGATAAACAAACACTGCACAGGAATCAGTAACATGCTTCGTATGATTCAAACTGTCATGCTGCTGGCGGCAGGGGCGCAACAAGGGGGGGAAAGGGGGGTGCAATCCCCGGGCGCTGAGTCAATATGGGGGGCCCCAAACAACTGCGAGGGAGCGCCAAGAATCCCAACTATGTCGCAAGTACTTTCTTCAATACAGTAAATTTGCTTCCGAAAGACCCTGTTTCGAACATGGGGGCACCAAACTTGCTTCTTGCCCCGGGCGCCATCTAACCTCGCTACGCCCCTGGCTGGCGGGCAACGCAAAAGCTTATGCAGCTACGAACAAGCAGATCATTTGAGAAACACTTTTATTTACCAGTCAATAAAATTACAATAACGGCCAACAGAAAGACTGAGTGACAAAAAAGTATTTTCAAACGAAAAGTGACAAAAGCCAGTTTGCAAAAGAATCACTCGGTAACAGACTTCGGAAAATTAACGAGGTTCAACGCACAGTTGTCGCGTCGAATTTTCCAACTGGTATAAGCAAAGACAAGAGAAACAAACCAAATAAAAAGCGCTTAGTTGCTTGTATTGGTTTCGCTTCGCTACTCCCAGCACCACAATGTACTATATGAGGCAACATGTATTACGCTCTCTCAGTAGGTCTGGAACTGATCCACGATTAAAAGCTACCTAGTATAGTAACTGAAAACAAATCATCTTTTTGCAAAACACGTACACAGCATTTGCTTAGCAACCGGGCGGTTTGGTTTCAAAAGAGCGTTCACCTCAAGTCGAGCCTCCGGCCTCGTCATCAATCATGACCGTACAAATAAGCATTTCAAAACATTTGCTTTTTTCTTACTTAGCCGCTTAATCAGTCACCATCACGTAAATTTCCTTAATATGAAAAAATAACTGAAATAAAAGAAGCAAATTTCTTTTGCGATATGCCATGGGATGCAATCTTGCTGAAATTGTCACGTCGTTGGGCTTCCACCGCTTTTAGTAACGCCTATCTTGATTTTGGTCAGTATATATCGCATAACCTATTTCGAAAGACCAAAAACATTAAAAGTGGTTCTCTATACGTCCCTTTGCAATATCATCGAAATTCTTCCCCACTCACCGTTACCCGCTGTTTCTATGCCAACACCGAAAAACCCATTGCGTCGTCTGTGAATAAACTGGATGGTTGTTTAGAGCAAAAATGATGAAGTGACATAATTTACTAAGGTCAAGCCATTAAGTGTCACCAACGTCTGCGTTTCCACGCATGGGGAACGTAACCTGTGCAGAGAAATTTTATGCAATGTGGACAAGCAAGGTAGACGCGGGAAAACGTGATGTTGCACTGCGCATTAAATAGCAATCGCAGGGCGAATACAGTAGTTTTTAAGCAGAGGGCGAATATAGCAATTTGTAAGCAGAGGGCGAACATTGCAGTTTGCAAGTAGAGGGCGAATATTAGCAATTTGTTAGAGGGCAAACACAGAAACGAGTTGATGTTCCCCTGTGTTTTACATGCATGCAAGTGAGTCGCTGGCTATGCAAGCACTGTAAAAAAAGATTGGTGTGGCAGGCTGCAGGATTACTCTGGAAACTAGCATCACGGTTCAGCATGCAGTAACAGTGAGTGTTGCGTATCGATCATGCAGTAGTACGACAGCGGTGCGAGAAGCGTGGTGTGAAAGCACGACAACAGACTGAGCGGAAGCCAGCGTCGAACTGCAAACAATGAACAGTGGGAATTACTGTATTCGCGGGTTGAAAAACACTTTCAAGCATTTCAGATTTCAGTGAAACGCAGGTCGTATCGGTGAGAAGTTCTCACTGAGTCAGTTTCCACGTAAATCCAACAAAATCGTTAGAAAATCTTTTTGCCTGATGAAGCTGCTTCAGTTGATAAGCAACTTAGCAGACAACAGCACTCCGTTCAGCAAAACCACATCGTCAGCCTAGTCAGCCACACTATTCCACTTTTACTCTGAGAAACGTGGGCTTGAATTTCATGATTCCCTATGAAACTTTAGCAATCTCAAATGAAATATGAGCGGCGTGAGACGTGATCTCGTGAACGGCGTGATCGCTTGATCACCATCGACATGCAAATGGCGTCATCAGCGCTTTACGTCAACTGCCAACAAGATGGTGACCGCCAAAATATTACGTTGGACTTTGGCAAAGACTGCGAGAGGGCCATTACACGTTTTGCAGAAAAAATTTCGAATGATGTGGAGAACGTCGCGAATATCGACTGGATAAGCAACTGCAGGCGAAACGAAAAACACGCAAAATAACAGCGTGAATAACTGTGTTGTGAGGTCAGGCTTCCACTCACAGTCACTCATTCTCTCAGAATTGGGTGCGGCCAAAGAAGAAAAGGAGAAAACGGCGGAGAAAAAAGGAGAAAAAGGTTTGCAGGTTGGCACCAATTTTTATTCTACAAACAGGCATGGCAAGAAAATTTTCAAACCACTGAAATCTGATTTACAAAACAAGATGCTGTTCTCAACGACGTGTGGAGAAGAAATACAGCCGAGAAAACCGAAACAAATACCTGAACGCGCGTGGAGAATTTGGCGGCAAGTATAAACGCACAGCTACTGGTTATATCAGCCTCAAGCACCTGCATAACATGAGCGTTGTTAATTCGTACACCGTTACGTGACGTCTGAGCAGCTTTGATCAGAAACAAAAAGTGAAAAAATACAGCCAAACATGTACATTTGTTCGAGCCTGCAACTGTTGTGTTACTGAAGCGGAACGGTCCAATGAGAGCTTGCATCGGTTGTGTTACTGGAGCAAAACGGTCCAATGAGAAAAATGCAAAAGCAATGGGCAACAGAAAGTTTAAAAAAGATTAAAAAATCACGAGTCAAGGCCGAGTGCGAGATGCAGAACTCAACTTGTTAGCAGACAGTAGCAGCAGGGCCATTCTGGCCAGCAGCGCCAGGGCGCGGCCATCTCGGGCCATTGGCGCTTTAACGGTTCATGCTTGGCATGTACCTGTTGTTGCCGTTTTGAGACTCTCTCTGCCTTCTGTCATTTTCAGTCGTTATTCCCGTCAGTTGATAATCGCTGAGCACCGGCGACGGATCCTTGCGGATCACCCCCACCCTCTTCCAGATTCCGAGGTAATTGGCTGCGGAAAAACGTTTTCAATTGTTTATTTATGGGGCAATCTCAATGAAGCCGGCGCACGCGTTTTGACAAATACGTTCAAACCCATTTAGATGAGACCCGTCGCTGTAGGGGAGACTGGACATGGCTGCCTCCAAACGTAAGTTTCAAGCCCCGATTTACAAGACAGTGTATCCGTTTATTGCTAATTGAATACTTACACAGTATGATTAACAAAATATTAAATTAAATCTGTTCTTGACCTACCCTCGGGATGACCACTTGAAACCCCCCAACTATACCGAGGCTGGCGATGGGTCGGAAAATAAGTAAGTACAGTACTGTGTTTTCACTTTAGACCAGAACGCAGCGCCACTTGTCGTGGGACAAACGAACAAGTCCAATTTCCACAACAACAGTTTTTCTAGTATCCATCTGCAGTAGGTGCAGTGACCGCGTAAAAGACAACGCTGACAACGCCAAAACTACAACTGATCTCGCGGTTTTGAACATTTTCACTGGATTTTCACTGCTTTTCTACTCAGTGCTTTTACAATTTCGCTTTTTTTTCATAAAACAGGTCAAAAAATACCACGGAAGTGGAAGTGACGTTTGTTGTGTTTGTGACGAACTTTTTAGTTTCAGAAATCCGTGAAAATCCAATGGAACCAAAACAAAAAATGACTTGAACAAGCACAAAAGCAGTGGTCCTGTTCATCAGGGAGGGGGTAAGCGACAAGTGAGAAAGGACTGGGCCTGACAGGTTGACCCCCAACGAATTACACTGCAGGTTGTCCGCATCAAACACAAAAAAACTTGTGACGAGAAACTTGAAGCATCGAAGTTTAAGTGCATGAGGACGCCCGCAAACGAGTTCGATGTTGACGTTGAGGAATTTTACATTCGATAAAGAGCGGTAGAAAGATCTTCAGCGATCGCTCAGGTAAGTGACAAGGTATCAATCAAGTAGCGCAAAGCGCGAGACGCAGGTAGGCGAAACAAGACACAACTCAC
>JGI24158J21664_10003515_pt1 | contig 19704 bp, 17 predicted proteins | sample Ectturendosymbi3_FD_21664 | JGI IMG/M metagenome (IMG submission 21664) | reverse complement strand
TTGTCTTTGTACGTCATACTACTCACTGTTTCTTGTTATTGGTATGCTACATGTTTTGTGGTTGAAAACATTGCCCTGAAGAAGCCCACTTGAATAGATGGGTGAAACATTGGCTGATAATAAAATATAATCACCAGAAGAACTTATTCATCTGTTTGTTTGATTTGAAACCTGGTGGCAAACGCTACAAAACAAGATGAGTAGCAAAAAGAACGGTAACAATATAGTTGTTGTAGTTTCCCCTTAAAGAAGTGGGTCTTGGTTCAACTGAACCCCTATGGTTTGACGGAGCCAGTTCAGGGGTGTGATGAAGGTCATCTGAAACATGTAACTCATTTTGAATTTATGTTATTTTGGGCAAAAACAGGGTTCGACAAAGGCTTGGAAAACTATGTAAGGGTTCGGCATGTTTGTAAAGGTTAAGAACCACTGCCGTAAAGTATAAACAGCATGCAACACCATTTGTTTCCATGAATAGCTTTAGTGTGAAGTCTGCTGAACAAGTCAAAATGTTTTGGTGTATTACTTTACTTCACATCTTGATGAAGGTTGACCGTGACACTCACGGTGAAATTCTTACGTGTAATAAACTAGCTCAGAGGCACCTTTCATTCATGTTGTACTGAAGTTAAAAACACTCTTGTTTTGCATCTACTGCATTCCAATGTATGCCTTGTCAATTGTGGTGCAAGTACTCACAGTATAATATTGAATGCTTCTACATTTCCTATAATAATGCCTATTGAATTTTGCATTACATTCCCAGGAACGTTCCTTGCCCAAATCAAGTTGACCATTTTGTCAGGAAACCTTAAGCTTTGACATTAGTTATCTGTATATCTTTTGTGTAATAACGCTCATCTTTTCAAAACTTTTTATCTGCACACTTCATTTGTCTGATGTCTTACAAATTTTCATTTTTCTACCATTATCTAATGCTTGAGTGATTGTCTGAACATTATAGGTGCTGTTGGTGCTTTGCTTCTGTGTTTGTACCTCTTTGGTATTTACTGCTGTGTACCAACCAACACCTACACTGTTATACATTCAACATTGTGCTTAAGAATTTTTGTATCTTTGTGTTCTGTTGACTAACCCATTAATACAGACTATGTGTATGAGTGACACAGTAAATTCAAAAAATAAGCAGATAAGGTCCAACTTTATTTGTGGGCACTTTAATAGTTGGATGCTGTTCACTTACTAGAATGAGTTACATGTACAAGTTGCAATGATAGTAGGCCGACTTGAGCTTTTTTAAGACCACAATTCTAATTCTGCATGTTTGCAACTTCATAAACATGTTTTACATAGGTTTTTCTATTTTTGTTTTCTCAGGATGTAGTCAACTAGTGGTAGTCATTGCAAACTTTCTTTCACTTTTACACTTTCTTGCCTGTTATGATTCTGCAGATTATGAAATTTTCAAAGAAATAGATGTCTTAGACTGTAATTTGTCAAACATTTCTCCAACAGGTTGTAAAATTCATTAATTTCTTGTAATATGCCTGAAATCAAAGTTGTTCCTCTTGGGGCAGGACAAGATGTTGGGCGGAGTTGCATTCTTGTAAGTTTAGGTGGCAAGAACATAATGCTGGACTGTGGCATGCATATGGGGTTCAATGATGAACGGAGATTTCCATATTTTTCTTACATTACTGGAGGAAGTGGCACTCTAACAGAACATATTGATTGTGTTATTATTAGGTAAGTTTATTACAGCTAGAAAAGTGACTGTGAATCGTATCTTGATGCATGAATATTCCACAATGTATATACTGTATTATCAAGTGATTGTGTTCATAGCCTGTGGCAGCTAAACACATTTTTTATACACATTGCATAGTGTTTGAGGAACTTGATCATTAAGTTCAGTAAACATACTTTGACTAGATCAGGGATGCACAACACAGGGGCCCCCCTTATTTTTGTGGTGTAAATCACAATAATTAATGTTCAAATAATTACAGAACCTGGCAGGAGATTCCTCAAACAGCCGGCTGCAAAGCTAGAGCCTGTAATTGTTGTCGCCATAAACCTAAAACTTTTCCTATTTGAATAAGATTTCAGGACTCAGAATATGTAGTGTTACAGGAAGTATGTTTCATAATATTTTTAATTTGCTGATTCATTCAACACCGTCACCTTCGTAGAGACTAATTACCTGAGCACAGATATTATAGATATGCGCAAGTCTGAATCATCACAAAGTGAGGAAACCAGAGCCCAGTTAGCTGATTCTCAAAGGCTTCAAACTTAGAAATTTTCATTGTTTGTAATTCATGTCAGGTCATAATATTTACACAGCTACCTGCTGTACGAAACTAGTTGCAAAGTGTCTAAGTAGCATACCCCAGTGTTGCCTTCTGATTACCCAAAATTTGTTACTGGTATCCATTCTATGAAAAGAAAATTCCTTTAAAATGCGAACAATTCATTTGAACATGATACGGCACAGGAGTAGATCATATAAAAACTTCAGCACACATCCCCATTCAAATTGGGCACCCCTGTTGCAGGCCATAAAAGTGACAACCTTTGTCTTAATAAGTTGCTCATTTATTACCTAATATTTTGGACACCGGTGCCAAGTTAGTTGGTGAATGCTAGAGATTCAAAACCTGGATCAGATAAAAAATTGAACCTTTTTGTTAGCCTGAGCAATCCCTCACTTTGTAGATAAGGGCAAGGAACAAGAACTATGTGCAGAAAAGATGGCAGTAGGAGTTTTTAATCTGTTCCTAATTCTGCCTCTACAGCAAAAAATACACAAAAACAAGCCCCTCACTACATCAGAAAACCAACCATAGTTGCTAAGTTATTACAGCTTTGGTGTTATTTGACCTCATTTTATTGTTTCTTGGAAAGGATATATTTGAGAAACTGCACAGCTTCTCCAAGTCACATTACATTCTCCTCTATAATGATACAGTTTAAGAGTGAGATAGTAATCACCATTATATCACCATTTAACAAAATATCACCATTTAACATCAATAAAGCCAAAAGCTTGTGGGAATTGAATCCCTTGTTTACACAACCTTTCAAATGTGCTTAAATGTATTCTTGCAACGGGTTGTATGTTGCTTTTACAAGTATCATTCTGTCATACATTTAATGAAAACTGTTACAAAAGAGCTTGGTAAATGTGTCTGTTATTTTATTAAATAAGCAACTGAATTTTCGTGATATTGCTGCTGCTAATGCACACATGCGCTAGGCCTTGCTGTTTTTTCTTTTTTAACGATTCTTGTTTCATTTTGACCATCACCAGTACCACTGGAGCTTTTCCATGCCAGCAAATTCTTGATTACTTGTGTGATAATATGCAACACTTTGGGACATTTATGACATTTGATTGCTTGTGAATTGAATAACTTAGTACGATTTAAAATGCAGCTCAATGTTCCTGTTAATTTCAGGCTATATTTTCTTTTATACCTAGTATTGCAAACTTCAAAGCTCATTTCATTATCCTATGACAGCACAGACTGGTGTTTGCTGGTATCAACAAAAATAATCTTGTCCTTCATGTATTGAATATTTGGAAGTTTGTTATCTACCAAATTTCATTAGAAGCAAGCTAAGAAAAAAGACCTATACAATAAAAACACTTCGTTAGGTGCTTATGACTATTTATCAGACAGTAAAATGCAAAATGTTTTCTACGGCACCACCTGNAATCCAGTTTTTGCAAAATGATGTTCAATTTATGGAATGTGATACATGTGATACAGCTAACTGCAGACTATGCACCACTTCATTCNCCTTATTGTCANAAGCAGGCTTGCTCTGTTGTTATAACATCGTTTTTCTCTAGCATCTACGCTTTTCATGGGTTTGATTTCACATGGTTGAGGGTAACTACTGCATTTCATTTCCACCAGCATCCAAAGTTTTGTAGTTCAGATGCACTTAATGTTGGTTTGCATGGTGATTGAAGCTTAACACATCCAATTTATATGTTTTCAAATACTCTGCTATTATTCATATCTGTCTCTTGTAACCTGATATCTTATTTGCAGTCATTTTCATCTTGATCATTGTGGTGCGCTGCCATATATGTCAGAAATGGTTGGATATGATGGTCCCATCTATATGACTCATCCAACAAAAGCTATTTGTCCAATTCTTCTTGAAGACTATCGAAAGATCACTGTGGACAGAAAAGGAGAAACAGACTTCTTTACCACACAGATGATCAAGGATTGCATGAAGAAAGTTATACCTGTTAACCTTCACCAAACAATACACGTAAAATACTGTGCCAACATTTTATGCTAAAGTAGCACTGCATAGCTATGCAAATGTGTGTGATGTGCATATCTGTTCATGCATTGTTACATTGCAATCATCTGTTTCCTGCAAGCACTAACCTTTTCTAATGAAATATGTTGTGATATGTGAAAAATGTTTGGTCTTGTTAATATTTTTTCTGTTACTCATTGATACATTCCTATTTTAAATTATCTTGGGAGCTGTACAGAGTTACAGCATGTTCCTTTTGCCTAGACAAGACAAATTAGTGACATCTATCAGCATCAATGTACATGTTTCTAAGGTTGATGATGAGCTTGAAATTAAAGCTTATTATGCGGGACACGTGCTTGGTGCAGCAATGTTTCACATGAAAGTTGGAAGTGACTCAGTTCTGTACACTGGTGACTATAATATGACACCTGATAGACACCTGGGCGCTGCATGGGTTGACAGATGTAGACCAAGCCTTCTGATTACGGAATCAACATATGCTACAACTATAAGAGATTCTAAAAGGTACGTTTTGCTGTAGCCCATAATTAATGTATACATCTCAAAAAGTTGCACAGAGGCATGAACTGTGTTGTAAGGACCAAATATAAAAGAATTGAAAACAGACACGAATAATAACATTTCTTTATCTCCAGACGGCACCGTTTCGGCATTAGTGATATCATCTGTGAAGTAGCGTGTTTAACCTGTGCTTTGGCCACTGACCTGAAGTAGTGTTTTAACGATCTGCATTTTTTGTTATGCAATGTTGTTTGTGCACACCTGCATATATTTTACACACGCATGTATAACATGCATCCGTGCACAGACTTGGAAGCATGTTAATCAAAATAAGCCTTAAATTTGAGGTGAATGACAAAAAACGACAAAAATATTGTTACGTGCAGTGCAGTTTTATGATAGCCATCAGTGCTTCAAAAATGACAATCCCATCTTACTTCAGTTGGAATAAACGCATAATGTGGCCAACTTCTCATGTGTTAAGCCTTCCCCAATTTAAATCTAAGGTATGGTGGAAGTTATCACAAAGAAGCGTGCGGCTTGCTTAAAAATTCGTGTAGAATACGTTATGTTGCTGATTGTTGTTCCCTGAGAGTAGTAGTTGCCACCTTGTAGGAATGAACTCTTGATGTACTAATCCCAGGGTTGCAGAATCAGAGGTAAAATATCCGACTCCAACTTTCCGACTCCCAATCCCTGAACATAAAGGGCATGAAATTTGGCTGTTTAAATCAATGGAAATTGAGGTGCACAGCAAGAAATCTTTGTTTCAACAAAAGCTTCAAAAGAAATTGTACCATTTCAAAAGGAATTCCCAATTTAGGAGGGTGGTGTAAAAAATGATCCAATTGGACATCTGGAGTCGGGCAAAAACTCCAACTCCACCCAAAAACCTCCGACTCATCAACCCTGACTAATCCTGTGCATAAAATTAAATGACGTACTGCATAAAAAATATTCACAGATTGTTAATCAAATGAACTGAATTTTGCGCGTAAAGTTACTGTTATCTGATTGCTGAAATCAATTTAGCTGTTGTTACGTAACTGTAGACAATGCTTGTAACCTTTTTGGCGACTTATTTTCACGTACATCGATTTGGTTTGAACAAGTTTTTCTGAAATCTTGGAAGTGAAGGCGAATACAGACTTGCAACATCCTCTGCAATCTTAAAACTTCGCACCAAGGTGTCTGATGGCACATGTGGGAGCTACTGCATAGCAAAATAATGTCAATGGCCCATCTCCATAGATGCGGTTGAGATTGCTAGCCCTGTTACGATTGAGCAGGGGTCGGGAACTTAGGCTATCGAGCCAGATGTGGCTGTTTTGATAATGGCATCTGACTCGCTTGATATTTTCTTAACACGATTGTTAGGCATGAAACTTTTTCTGTAATTTTCCGACAAAGCCATCAGCAACATCACACAGCACGCATTAACAGTAAGAAGCATGTTATTAAAGAGACAATTGAGACAACCGCTGTTGCAACCTCTCCGGTGGTGTTGCGTTGATTTTGTGGTTCACCATGAACGAGATATGCGTGAAGAATAACACCATTATATATGTAGCACGAGCAAGCAATAGTAAGAGAGATTGCGACATGGTAGCTCTGCCGATATTAACGTGTGAACGATTGAACATGAGTACTAGCGCACGCGAAGAGAGATTGCGAGCATGATCTCTATTGTTGCTTGCTGCTACAGTGTGAAGCTTTGCGCACATGCCGCTTGGGATTTCCGATTGCAACAAAATGGTGCTGTGACCAGGATGTGGAGGTCATGTCGAGTTCAGCCTTCACACATAGAACGTGCGATCGGTGTGGTTTGTTGTAAAAAGGAGGGGATGTTGTTGCAACCTCTCCGGTGGTGTTGCATTGATTGTGTGATTCTCCACGAACGGGATGTGCGTGAAGAATAAAACCATTATCTATGTAGTGCGAGCAAGCAATAGTAAGAGAGATTACAACGTGGTAGCTCTGCCGATATTAATGTGTGAACGATTGAACATGATGACTAGCGTACGCGAAGAGAGATTGTGAACATGATCTCTATTGTTGATTGCTACTACGGTGCGAAGCTTTGTGCACATGCTGCTCGGGATTTCCGATCGCAACACCGCCATTGTGTAAAATTGTTGATTTTGCTTAAAAATGCACACGTTAGTTAGTAAGTTAGTTGCATTATATAAGTGTTGAAAAATATTATGTGGCTCTCACGGAAATACAAATAAAAATATGTAGGTTTCATGGCTCCCTTAGCTAAAAACGTTCCCAACCCCTGCGATTGAGGATACTACTTACTTGATCACCCTTCTTAATTATTCCATTTTTCGCAGATGCCGTGAACGTGATTTTCTTAAAAAAGTTCATGAACGAATTGAAGATGGAGGGAAGGTGCTCATTCCAGTGTTTGCTTTGGGTCGAGCCCAGGAGCTTTGCATCCTGCTTGAATCATACTGGGATCGAATGAATTTGAAGGTTTGGGAACTTGCGCCTTTAATTCTCTGTTTTGCATACTTTGAACCTGGCAGTGAAGGCTCTAAATCAGAATTTATTTCCCATTCCAGTTCTGACCAGAAATGAGCTAGTTCCGGATGACACTAACATTGTTCTTGTTTTGCTACTTTTTACTTGTTCTTTATTTACTGTACTGGGCAATTCCAAATGTGACTAACGGGACATTTTTACTACTTTTTTCATTTCTATAGCAAATATGAAATAAAGAATAAAACTAAAACCAGTAGGATTTGTTATTGATGACTCATACTCACTGTTTGCATGTTTGGAAAAATTCATCTGTCTTTTAATTTTTTGGTCATTTTCATATTTGTTTGTGAGTGTGACTAATGGGACAGGGGACAAAAGTACCAAATAAGATAAATAAATTCAAATTCCAAAGTCTGCTCATTGACTGCATAGATACTCTTGATTTCGTAATATTGTGTGGACAATATATCAAGGTTTTTAATCCATACATTAGTTTTCACTATTTGCTAGTTACAGTTTGGCAACAGAGATATTTGCAGAGCATATTCTTGTGACTAACGGGACATTTTTATTTTATGACTACTTCTTTGCATTTATTTGCAAGATAAGCCTCACAGTATTAAATTATTCTGATACAATGCTGGGAATTAAATGAGTTAACTAAAAAAACCTTGTTCGAAATCAGTTTTAATTATTCAGAAGTCTGCATCCATTAGAACATCACCTGAATTTCAAGATTATAAATTCAACAAACAAGAACTAATAAGCAACCAATTTTGGCTAAATGCAAAGTTTGTAACAAAAATAAATGAAGATATCTGTGAAAGACCATGGTGATGTAAATGCTTCCTATGCTACGCATGCAAGCAAATGGATCCATATCTAAAAGAGCACTTGAAAAAGTATAGGTTGAAAATTTCACTCAAAAACTAAAAAATGCCAAACATGAAAAATCCATTGCTGCACAGATTGAGCTAGTCAAACATTATTTCACAACCGCTTGGCAAATGCTGAATGATAGCCACAGCAAGACAGGCTCCCAGGCTCTGGGACCAATCTGAAGCAAAAAAATTGAATATACCATGCTGCGACTTCATCTTCATGCAATTAAAAATGGTTTAATACTTCAATTCAGCAGCATTTTTTAATACTGCCGTATGAGTACCACTATAGAAAATAATATGTCACAAAGAACACCTTATACTGCCAAATGAACAGCTAGTGCAAATAAAACAATAAGAAATACCACTTAACAAAGCAACACCTCAAACTTTCAAATGAAAAATCAGTACAACTTAATAACATGGAACGATAGCTGCAATCATAGAACCTTCACAATAAGAAAGACTAGTCGGATTTTGGAATTTTCTTTAGGCTTATAGTTTTTCATCTGCTTTCTTTGCTTTTCTAAATATTTTTCATATTTTCTTCAATTTTTTGAATATACTTTTTTTACTTTCAACTGCAGATTTAGCTGTTTTGATGTTACTATATAAAACAACGTGGTCCAACTACAGGCCTGTGGGCCACATGTGGCCCGCCATAGCATTTTCAGTGGTCCTTGGAAGCATTCAAGAAAAATCTTCAAATCTGAAATTTGTTGAAAAGCGTGTGAGGTTACATTTGGATAAAGTGCATTTTCACAAGAGCAATGCCCTTTCTGTGTACCATTTTGTTTTATTTATTTTGTGATCAACTTAGAAGGTTTACGGTCCTCTGCTAACCCCCTGACTAGATAGCCTCTGTGTTTTATGTTCATTCCGTGTCTTGAGTAGTACATGTGGTACCACTCAAGACAAAGTTGATTGCTTAACTTATTGCTTATCCCTGTAATAGGCAATTTTCATTAAAACAAGCATTTCACTAAAAATGTAAAATCTAACAGTGTTAGAGACTGCAGAGAGCTTCTGGAAATTATTCAGCAAAGAAAGATTTCTCAAACTGAAAGAGTTCACACTAAAATGCTCTCGATTTGGAAACACGTGTGTATGAGGGTACATTTGCTACGATGGAGCAAGCCAAATCTAAAAACATAAATTTAATGGCAGATGAAAGACTGGACGATAGTCTCTGAGTTGCACCACTAACACTGGTATTGATGAAGGAACGATAGTGTCAGAGAAGCCTCGACCCCAGGTTTCCCACTGATAATGATTTGTAATAAATTGCTATTTGCTATTGTGTAATAATTTCAATGACACACTTACGGGTCTTCCCTTTTTTAGTTTTAAATGCTGCGAATCTCTTGTTTTATACATCATTTTCTTAGAAGTGGCCCATGAGTTGCCACGTTTTTGTAAAATGGGCTGTAGGTTAAAAGTAGTTGGACCACGCTGTTCTAAAATAAACAAGCATGCCAGCTAACTCCAAACAGAAAGATGCACAATTAAGTCAATTATGTGCAAACGTGAACAAAACAACATAAAATTGCTAAAGTGTTACTTAAAAAATTATTGCCATGTATTGCTAAAAGTTTCAATTTTAACTGCATCAATTTTAACAAGAAGCCTCTAGTATGAAGTGCTACTTCACCAACAACCACATGTCAGACATGATGACTTCAAAAGTGGGTAGTAGGGTAATAAAGCATTGTGGGTAACAACTTAATTAGTTTAGTGTAAGGGACAAATGTAGGTACAATGGGTTAACATAAGATAGTACAGCAAGAGGTGGGTTGTACAAATGTGTATATATAGTACTGACAACTCTTTTAAATCTCTTTTCTCCACTCAACACCATCACAGACACCGATATTTGTGAAAAGAAGCTAGTTTGTCCTACACATAAACGAATAACTTGGTGTTTCATTACTAAAACATTCTTTTTTTACCAAAACATATTGTGACTAACAAGACAAAATCTTTTTGCCTATAAACAAAGAAACTATCGGTTTTGACAAAATTCTCTGGTTTATATACAAAGTATACACTAAGTTGTTAATTAATCTGAGGTATTGTGCAGAAAGCCTTACTAGGTTTTACAGGAAAAAACTTTTAACGAAAAAAATGTGATTAATAGGGCATCTCTTTTGATATTATTCAGATGCTAAAATTCCCAGTGATGAAACTTTTTACAAGTAATTTCACTATGCAAATGATTAGTTCACCAATGCTTTTAACCAAAAAACTTACTTGACCAGAGAGAAAAACAATTTACGCTCATTTTAATGCACCGAAAAAAACATTTGCAAATTTAACAATTTTTTTTCGTGCTAGGTACATGTGTTTGCATTTTTAAAAATATACACTTTTGGCATCTGTTGTGTTTGTAAACAGTGTTTTCATAAAGACTATGAAAAGTTATGTAACACTTTTTTTGCTTTAATTTTTTTGTTTTATTTTTTTCAACCCTGGAGTATCTTTATCGTGGAATTGCCCTATTACTGTTTTTGTTTACAATCAGATCATTTTGGGAATTGTAATGATTGTTCCTTTTTGACTTAGTCCAAATTGTTCTTCATGCAAATGTCATTTCTTGGATCTCTTTCTATTTTAGCTAGGCACTGTACAAAAGTACTGATGCCTAAGAATGTAGTTACACTGATTAGAGTCATATAATAGCGTATAGTGATTCGCCTTTGACTGAAGCTGAAACCAATGCAAAAATTGCTTGTATTCATCAACAGGACACGTTTAAATGTAGAGTTAAAAGCTTCAGTTACAGATATGATAAGGCTATCAAATTATTTCGTCGCACTTATTCTGCCATCAGAGTTACCATGTTTCTCGATCTATTTGTGCCTGTTATTCAGTCTGTTACGACCACATTTTGTGAAGCTATCAAGACTCGATTTCCGTCTGTTCATTCAAAAATCTTAATTATGTTTCTTATGTTAGAAACTTTCCCACTGGATCATGTAATGAACAAGTACTTAACTGGATATCACTTCAACATAAAATTTGAAAGTCGCATGTGACAGATTCCGCCATAGCATGACTTCAGTTTCAAACCTTGTCCTGCAGTAAAAAGTGGATCACAACAAATGAAAAATTGCTTGTATTTCGTAAAAAATGCCATTGCAATTTGTTACGATCTCACAGCCTGCTAGTCATTGAACATTCCAGTCTTCTGCACCAATAGTGCAGCTATGAACGTCTTTCTTTTAACATGTGTGTTTTATGTGCTGTGCGAATCAAAACTATTCTTAATCAATGCTATTTTAGTGTAATTTTTACAATGTTTTGATATTTTTGGAAAACGCATGATAGAATGTCAACATTCTCACACAGCAATGTTATAGCTATTTGGAAATTGGGGTAACTACTAGGGTTAGACGGATAGTTGTAAAAAATTGTTATCCGGATAACGGATATATCTGGATATTTGGTTTTTGTGCTATCCGGTTAACGGGCTATTCAAAAGAATAGATAACAAGATGTGAAAGTTTTGATGATGATTAAAGTATTGACTCAGAGTCATATAATCCATTTAGCAGTCAAAATACAAAGACCTGTTACTTTTGTACTTTGCCTAACTTTACACAGTACAACGAAAAAACACAAATTTGTGATGTTTATTTTCCTTAATGTGCCCTTCATCGCAGTGAAGGTTTAGATTCATGCATATTCTGTTTTTTGTGCTTGTATACGCGTCAAGCGTAATAGAGCAGACTTTTCCAGTGCCTTTTTTCATTTTGATCTTTTCTTTGATATTGCTTTTCAGTTGATAGAAGAATGTCATGACAAGATTTCTAACATTTCGCGCTGTGTCTGGTAACTTGTATCCTCTTGCTGGAAACGCATGCCTCATTTGCCTGCTGGTAGCAATTGTGTTAAAAGAAATTCTGTCAACAGCTGCTAGCTCTACAACAATGCTCTCCGAGTCTTTGACTGGTCTAAAAAAGTTGTCAATCCTGCGTTTGCCTGTAGAACTGACTGCCAAAGAAGGAACATGCACTTTTGTCTTCTTTGCATCAACCTAAATCTTGTGTTTCAAATGCAAGTGGTTTCTCATGGCTCCTGTTGATCCCCCTTGCAAGAAATATTAGTTCCACAGGTATCACACTTTGCCCTCTCGCCATTTGTTGAACGTTGGAAGTAGCCCCACACCGGGTTTTCACTTTTGAAACGTTTGAATTCCAGTCCAATGTTGTTTTTTTTCATTTAGACACTATAAAGCATAGGCCATACATTCGACTCGAAGCGCTTCGACTGAAATGCCGGGAGGTTTAAAAATTTCCTGTCGCATATCAGTTACTTTGTGACGTAATAGAACGAATTTTCCCCGACATTCTAGAGAGCATAGGTTCCCAACCTGGGGTACATGTACCCCCAGGAGTACATTTGCCTATCTGAAGGGGTAGATTTAAGGTTAGCAATAGAAGGGGAAAATACATAGCTGGGAATAAGGCAATTCCATGTTGCTTAACGTCGTACAAACATAAAAGTGTAGTATTAATGTTACTCCTTTATTATCCGGTTAACCAAAATGTTATCCGGATATCGGATAGCTGAAATGCATTGGTTAACCGGTCAACCGATATCCGGATAGTCCATTCCTAGTAATTACCTTGTAATCTGTATTTGAAATAAAAATTATATCAATTTTCAAATAAGGCGTTGCATTACTGTATGAAAATATTGACATTGCAATAATTTACAAGTTTTTTTTTTGCAACATAGCAAGGGCAATTTGAACAAACTGGTAGAACTTCATAATGAAAAAACTTGCACACAGAAATCAAAATGCCTACTGCAAAGTGCCTTGCATTCTAGAAGATATACTTGAAAGTTGAAGCTCTATATGCTAAAATTGTTTCGCTGCTTTTGGAACAAAATCGCATAAACGAGGTAAATAATTCCAGTTCGGGCTGGAATTCTGAGTGGTTCTTTATGTTTCCAAGTTCCGGAGGATTGAAATAGTTGATTCCAGTATGTCGCTACTTTTTAGGTTTGTGTTGAAATAAATTCGACATGTAAAACAATTCTTGGGACAGAAAAGTCTTTTACATCTTTTTGTTTTGCAGAAATATCCACATGTCCTAAAAGTTTTTCGGTAGTGTTGTGCTGTTACATACACTGAGGCACCACTAATTTTGAGACGCAAGTTTAGCAACAAACACCGATGTTCTTGTTGATTTCCTTTTTGTACTTGCATTGACGCGTTATTGTTTCTAATAGTGTAATCGAGACATGTTTTTGTTCGATTGTTTCCAGGTCCCCATCTATTTCTCTACGGGTTTGACAAACAAAGCAACCGAGTATTACAAACTGTTTATCACGTGGACCAACCAGAAAATTAAAAACACCTTTGTTGAGAGAAATATGTTTGATTTCAAGCACATCAGAAGTTTCAACAGGTTTGTGAATATCTTACATGCTTTCGTATAGCAACATTACTCTGCAATGCAACAAGTTTTGATCTCTGAAGAAGTAATTCTTTCTGAAAGTATATACTGCATTTTATTTTTTTTCAAACTTGGGGTACCTCATCAGATGTAAAAATAGCTGTCAATCATTCGATTTATGTGTCACAAGCACTGTTGGAGTCATGCACTTTAAATAAACGTTCTGGCAAAGACCTAAAAATGAGTATGGCGCGTCCCGTCATTTTTGTTATTGGCCTTGGCGGAACTACCAACATTTGCTCTGATTTGAAATATTTCATTTGCTTCGTCGTTGCGGAAGACCGTGCATATACCTCACGGAATGAAGCTGTATTGAATCTGAATTAAAGTTTTCCATTCCAGAGCGTATATTGAAAACCCAGGCCCTATGGTGGTGTTTGCCACGCCTGGTATGCTGCACGGTGGTTTGTCTCTTGAAATTTTCAAGAAATGGTGTACGAATGAAAAAAACATGATAATCATGCCCGGGTATTGCGTTGCTGGTACTGTCGGTAACAAAATTCTGTCTGGAATGCGAAAAATTGAGCTGAAACCTGGTCAGGTAAGTTCAGATGATTGGTTTATCGGTTTTTGGAAACAGATGATTTTTCTATTTAAACCTTGAGTTCACTGTCATAGCGCGATTTCCAGAACAAGACGCAAGGCATACTCCATGCACACTTCGGTTCGTATGGAAAAGGCTTTCTCCGCCGGTATGTGGTGCCGACTTAGTAACTCTAATCGAACATTGAATGTCGGCAGCATTGAACGAAAAAGTCGTTTCTTTCCCTTCAGTTATGACTGGTTAGATTCAGAGTTGTAAGTCGGGCCAGGTTCAGGCTTAACATTTGTCAAAATGTTTCGGGACGACTTCGGGCCTGCATATAAACTTTTTTCGCAAGTACGGACACTTTTGTCGCCAGTTACTGCTGAAGCTATAGAGTTGATTAAACCTTCAACAAAAATGATCAGTTGTGGATTATTTAGTCATGTTTACTTTGCTACGCCACCAATACCTCGCAATGACGCATAACTCATCTCATTCGGCATACTTGGCTTTCGTACCTAAATCGGGCATCAAAAATAAATATCGGGTTCGGACTTGTGGTTTCGGGACGGGTTTAGGCTTCAAAATTAGGCCCATTTACAACTCTGGTTGGATGCATTCAATTAAATGTAGACAGGTGTAGTCAGAAGTCGTAAAACTCAGACAGTGTGCATGCCTGGGATGATAGTGCCAAGGACGTGTTTCCTCAAGAGCTGCTGTGCTACTGAGACAATTTTCAGCTTGGTTCCTCATTTTTGTGTTACTGCAGGTCGTCGATATTAAAATGCAAGTGCAGTACATGTCCTTCAGTGCTCATGCAGACGCAAAAGGCATCATGCAACTCATACGGATGTGTGAGCCTGAAAACGTGATGCTGGTTCACGGCGAGTCAACAAAGATGGATTTTCTTGCGTCCAAAATAAACCAGGTACATGCCAAGATTCGAAATCGAGTGGATGCTGAGTAGCTGTGAAATGCGTGTCGTCACTTGCGCAACGGTGCTGTTTCAAACCTTTGCCATGCTGCATTTTTTCCTTCAAATATAACGACATTATATTTTTCCATTCATATATCGTTGGCAAAGTGGTACAGTGGATTGAGCACACTTCCCGGTCGGGTCATACCGAAAACATGAAAACGGTATTTGCGGCCTCTTCGGCCCCGTGTCGGCGTTAATGGGTGGGTGCCAAGAAGTTCATGCGCAGTGCTGCCGTTGACTCGACACCATTGCAGCATTTCCTGCGAAAGTAGCCGCGTGGCCCACGTCACAAGTAAGCGGAGTTGGCGCCACTCGTCAAATCCAGAAAGAGTACAAAGCGGGTATGACGAAGGGATATTCATGAAGTCAAAACTTTGTCCAAATTGGTTTCATTTTTTGTTGTTTCACGCCTTGTTTGTAACAAGGTTTTTTTGAAATCTTTGGAACGTTGGGAACACGTAATTTAAAATTTCCCTAGCAACTTCAACTTGACGCATGTATGTATTGGTTAAAAGTGACAATACTGCTGGCATTAGATTTTCCCGCTTCTGTGCAAAATCCGAAGTGTTAATACTGGCACGATTTGATCTCACTCACCAATAACTATCGATCCTGGTAGCGATGTCTCCGTAAATCGGTATTATATCCTGGATCTCCCACAATATACTGAGATAATGCTTCTTTCAGATGACGACAAATTAAAGAAAATTAATTAGGTAGCAGTTACATAGTGGAGATCATTGACCAGTAGTTCACTTAGAAGTAGCGCTCTGGCGAACTGTTGCAGATGGAAGGTCGAAGGATAACATTTAAAAAACTTTATTTTGGTAAATAGATGTATTCTCCACGTGCCTGGTTGTACTGTATGATCCTTCTGTTAGTTCTTGCCTACCTAGTGCAGGGACATACAAACATTCCCATTTGCAGACCGCATTGGATTGTAAACTTTAAAAACGGGGTGGATCGGGGACAGATGGATGGATTTTGTGTAAAGTAATATAAATGAGAAGCAAAGTATTAACTGGCTTCTGTAATATAATTTAAAATGGTCAACTAACGGGATTCAAAAGCATAATTATGATGATTATAATCGGCCCAAACTTTGACCATGCCTTGTCAAATGCCATGTGAAGAACAGTGGGATTTTATTTTTCTGAAAGGGTATGGATTGCTGTTCTCGGTTTCGTGATAGGTTTCCTCTGTTCTCGTTGTGCGGGGTCTTGGTGCAAAAGCACCACTACACTCTTCCCTATAACTGGCACTAGTTGCTGTTGACTGTTCATATATTCCAGTGCTGAATAGCAAAATGGCAGTAAACGTTTGTTCTGGACCTGGCGAGTCGTTCAGCTTGGATTTATAAAATTCGTTCTTCGCGTCATTCAGTGACAACTGAGCTTGTGGTGACGAATTGTGAAATAATGCCGAACGCTACTGGATTTCACTTCAATAATGACTTTCTTCACGCAAAAGATTGCGCTGAAACAGAGATAATGTTTTTTCATTTTTTGGCGCTCTTACCGATTATTCCGTTATCCGCTTTTCAAATCTTAGATGAACTGAACTCATAAATACTCATCACCACATTCAGGATCGAGGTCGCTGTCATTTACTTGAGTCGCGGAGTTTCGTGGCCACTTACACACCCTGGGTAAAAAAATAAGCGCCCCCCTTACTAAACACTTGTTCACGAAGTAGCACTGGACAATTAAAAGAATGCTTGAGAAGTCGTTTAGTCAATGTTGCTGAGTTTCGTGAATTCATTCCTGCATTGCTCTTATAGGAGCTACAGCTTCCATGCTACAAACCTGCAAACGGGGAAACAGTTGTTATTACGACGAAGCCACCAATAACTGTCGACGCTTCTCTTAAATTACTGCGAAGACACAAAGATGCTATTGGAACCGCACCAAATCCCAAACGCATTAAAACTATTCATGGTGCCGTTGTAATCAAGGGTAACAGGTTAGCTTTTTCTCCTACTTTTTAAGCTTAAAAAATCGATTTACATCTCCTGCTTGTCAAAGCTCTTGCTGCATATGCTTGTGTGCAGTTTGTAGTCAATTGGGCGCGCTGTCTAGCAAGCTATAAGCAACACGTTGTTTCGACAGCAAAATAAACGTAACAATATTTGCATAAGTTTTGCTTCAAGATGTAAATCGGTTTATTTTGAAACGTCAGTTGCTTCTTGCTTCATTTCAGTCTCGAAAAGAAATAATTAATGATGTTATCTGCCGTATTGACTTTATTTTGACAGGTAACTATCGATAACTGTGAAACCAAAGTTGGATGTTAGTGTGCTGATTAATATTTCCATGACATCCCGTCGACTGTTGCGTAACACATTCTTGGGAGTTTTTCACTTAACAGCTTGAATTTACGCTTGCAATCTAGAGCAAAGATCATGTCAATTTCGTCCTTTCGCACATTATCTTTTGTCAAGCTTCCTGTTGGGGGAAATTAGAGACGCGTGTCTCAAAACATCTGCACCCGCTTAACATACTGTTGTAGGTGTTGTGTCACCTTATTTGTGATGGCATTGACGAAAGGCAATTTGTCTGCAAAACTTCATGTGCCATGAGGCACAAATCAACTTCAGCTGTACTTGCGTATTAATTGAATGGTGTATGACAACATACGCTGCAAAACATTTTGAGGTTCTTCTGATAACTTAGCCAATACTGTGGGGGCAGCTCGCCAAAACTTAAAGTAAATCTTTCGCAGTAGAGATAATTTGAAAAACGCATTGTATTTGTCGATTCGTTGTTGTTGCTGAACATCCTCCAATACGTATCTTCGGGTGTTGACAAGAAAAGATGCATTACCGGACTAATGCAATATATACTAACTTTTTGAAGCTACAAAACCTATTAGGACAACTGGCAAACTCAGGGACAACAACTTTACGTTGGTGAGAAACATTTTCACCTGAATCTCAAATCAATCAACCTGTGTTTAAACTTTTTTGCCAGCGATGTGCAGGGACAGTTTATTGAGAAAATTCCGGAATAGCGAGATCGAAGGAGTAATACCGAACCCTATTCTAATTTTTTCCTTCCAACAAAACTGGCAATAAGAAAACTTATTGTTCGTCGCAACACCTCAGCCAAACCTCAAGTGTATTGCAGCGCAATATAGTAAGGCTTACTAAAGGTTCGCCCGCTCAATGTAAGTCCTACTTGATAGCGGTTTCCCACAATGGAAAACGATCTTTCTGTATATGCTGACGTGGAAGGTATGCAGAGGTATTAAAAATCAATTGCTTGAGCAAAGGCAGTTGTTCAGAATTCTTGCACCAGCCTAGTGTGTCAAGCACTATCTGATTGAACGTTTAATTTCAGATAGCTTGCAAATTCCGTTTTCTTCAATTGCTCATGACATGCGGTGCGAGCGAGTGACGAAAAGCTGCGAGCATAGTGCGCCAGTACGTCCGCCAAAAACGAAGTTTTCTTCGTTTTTCGACCCTCTCGCATCGCATGTCATAAGCTGTGGGCAAAATAAGCGTATTGCAGGAGCCACATCACTCATACGTGACGCACGCGTACACAGGTTCATCACGAATGCCCTTGTGAAAAATAAAAACCGAATCCTGTTATCCTATTTGACAAAACACTTCGGATTCGGACCGTTTGGAATGCACATTCACTATTCCTAATTGTTGATCCATGTGTGTTAATTTCTTTTGCCTTGTTCCTTTTTGCGGAAACACTAAACTCAAGTCAAAGGTGTGCAGTATATTTTAGATTGTCTTGCAAAGTTTAATGGATTAAAACGAGGTTTGCAGAACAATCGATACTTCTGCGAAAAAAGCTCATCGTGCGCCGTAAAAGCTAATGACAGTAAAGCGATCCATCTGTATCATTAATATTTCCGTTCATGGATTATCTGGTGACAGAGCCGGATTAAAGGGTAGGGGGGCCCGGGGCAATTTTCACTGGAGGGCCCCCATGACGCATTTCATGACGTCATCATTTGTAAAATTTGTTTTCGATGATTCGCAACGTTCTCCTTCGCTTTTTCTGGTAGTCGATTATGCGCCTGCCAAATTCACTCGATTGTTAGCCGCCATTGATTGTAAACCGCACTTGAACATAGGTTGCCTAAGCCTCTGAGATGCATTCGTGACGTTCGCGTGCTCGTGTGTTACCCGTTAATTGGCAAACCCGGCATTAAATGATGCTTACACCACTACAACTGCGTTCTGTTTATCATAATCCCTCCATTGATGGATGTGCACGTGATGCTGAAGAAAATTGAATGCGAAAGAAGAGTTTGGTCTACAAAACGTAGCCAAGGAAAGACTGAACGTCATCTATACCTTTCGATAAAGTAAAGAAATAGAAAATGTAAGCCGCTTTTGGTTGAAAGCCGCACGAAATGATAAAAAATCTTCAAGCCGCGGCTTACAATCGAATAAATACGATACTCAACTGCAGGGTGTTCGAAAGAAATTATACCTAGGGGTACGAAGATCGATACTGGGCCGGTGGTCCCCTAGCTCAGTGGTTCTCAAACTGTGGTACGCGTACCACTAGTGGTACGCGAGGGCTTTTCAGGTGGTACGCGAGTAGCTTTCCTGTCATATTCGAAAAGCTT
>JGI24158J21664_10003513_pt1 | contig 19706 bp, 15 predicted proteins | sample Ectturendosymbi3_FD_21664 | JGI IMG/M metagenome (IMG submission 21664) | reverse complement strand
CATTAGCATGATCAGTGTCTTCACATTAACGAATATCGATAATAAAATAATTGAAAGTAAATTGAGCAAAATTTTTATTTCAGAATTGTGTATCAAACTAGCAGCCCTTCGCATTAATCGGTACACAAGGAGTAGCTCGCAGTTTCAAAAAGGGTGGTGACCCCTGCTTTAGAATATAGCAAGACAATGCTTTTTCCACAAGAGCAAACGTTGAAGCTCAAAAAAGATGAACTCCAATTAACACCATTTCCTTGACCCCATCTGCCTTGCACCATCTTAACACACGTGACGTGGGACGACGACTAAACATATCAGTGGATGGCAAAACGATTGAATTTGAAACAAACCCAACGTATCTTGGAGTGAAGCTTGACCGGTCGCTCACCTTCAAGCCACATCTGACATCAGTGCGGCAGAAAGTCTTGTCACTCTACGCGCTGTTAAACCGGCTGGCCGGCACAGGGTGGGATGCTTCCGTGAACACGCTCAGGACCAGCAGCCTAGCTCTTGTATACCCCTCTGCTGAATACCGCTCCCAGCATGGTCAAGAAGCAGGAATACGAAGGAGGTTGATGTGACTATAAATTCTGCTTTACGAACAATTACTGGGTGCCTAAAACCAACACCGACGCAATACTTGCCAATCCTTGCAGGCATTTCCCCAGCTTCAGTCCGACGAAATGCCGCTACCCTCCGACTCGCCTTGAAGTACTGTACGCGCTGACGGAACATTTCAATAATAACTTAGTACGCCTGAAAACAAGACCTCGTCTCAAATCGCGAAGGCCGTTTGCACAGTCGGCGATTGAACTGATTGAGTCTTTTGCGGGGCATAAGTCTATCGCACAGTGGACTCAACGCCAGTGGCTCGAAGAGTGGAAGAAGTCAGGGGTCCCACCTCATTCCCTTCCACCACCCAAAGTGGGAAACCCCGACCTGGGTCTCAGCCGCTCTGCTTGGTGTAAACTGAACGGGAATCACTACACCGATGGAAGATGTCACCGGATCCTTGGTCCATGCGGTTCTGGAGAAGCTCAAACCGCGGAACATTTCATAAGTGGACGTTGTGACTCTTTCTGAATGTCTGGAACGAATGCAGATCTTGCTTCACCCTTACCGGCTCTGTGCGTCTGGTTAGAAGAAAATGATCTTGCAGTTTAATCATACGCACGACGACGATGACGACGACCCTATATGCATTCTTCACGTTTTTACACAAACCGACACTCCACTCAAAAGTTTATTTTTTCGTTACCATGACGGACATTCGGTGTTGTCTGAACCTATTAAGACTTGCATACATCGGTGTCGGAAAGATTTTCCAGGGGTGCCCAAAAAGAATTTCTTCCAGGGGGGAGCAACAGTGGTAATATTTCACTTGACCAACTCGAAACTAAAAGAGAACAACTTTTTTTCTACTTAAAATTTATTAGAAAAATATCAAAATTCAAAATCCAGGGGTCTTTGACCCCCCCTTGCCAACCCCTTCATGTCTTCTCATGAAGACATTGCAACAACCATTTTTACAGCGTTACTTGACCCTTGATTTAAAGTTATTGTGCAAAGGTGACAATATTGGCTTAAAAATCCAGGGGCGTAAATCTCCGCCCGTTTCAAAAAAGTTATGACTTGTTCAAATACTCCAGACTCTCTGTTACAATTCTCTTTATTGGATTCACCTTTAAGCACGATTTCTGTAATTCTTTCATAATATTTTGCTGATTCAACAGCGGCAATCTCATCAGAAATATTCTATGTCTGCAGGGCGTCTTGACCTTTTATATTATCTTGTGCTACGCCCACTTTTCTGCCATCATACAACTGCGGTTACTTTGCGACATATTTTGGTTTTGCACAGTTGTCACACCTTCTTGGCTGTTGTTTTCTTGATGTGGTACCTGGACAAGACTAGAAGCTGCTTCCTGCGACTTCTCTATAGTATTGCTTGAATCTATACCGTCTAGCTATTATCATCGGATTTTTTTTCCAGAATAGCCTGTTTTTATAACATAAGCACACGGTGGCAAGTCAATCTTCACCTGCAGCATCCGCACGATACCACCGCATCTCTCAGCACAAACTTGAAGCAGACGTTTTTTTTCAGTCCGGTTTTGTCAAACCTTACAGCTTACGTTTTTTCACCTTGTCCACCCTACAACATGTAGTATATACATTTAGTTTGCATTTCTAAACGTATTCCTCTCTCACTGTCAGCGAATGTATGACCTTGCAGCGCCAGAACACCACGTTTGCTGATTCCATCTAGTGCAAGGAACTTGGGCCAACACTTCTATTCAGGCCCGTCGCCAAGTGGGAACATAGGCAGTGGTGTAACCAGAGGTTTGAGCAGGCGCGTAACCAGCTTGGGACACGATGTGGGGCGAAAAGTTTTCTAAGAGGGGCGCAAATTTTTTTAACTATGGCCAATAGTTTCGAACTATGTCCAACACATTTTTCTAGGAGGGCGAAAATATTTCAGGGGGGATTCGCCCCCCTGCGCCCCCCTGGTTACGGGCCTGGGTTTGAGTCAGGGGGAAACTTAGTTGAAAAAGGCCCACTGGCCCCTGGAGAAGGCCCACTCGCCAACATTTAGAATCGAAAATGATGGTGAATCCGGATGTGGATGGCTATACTAGAACCTTACATCACTGAAAAATGCTCCGAAAATGCCGAAAACAACAACCTACTGAAAACCAACGAATCTTAGAACCGATTTATAAGCTAAGTGGGGTCTCGGTTTTAACGTTTAGCTTTACAGGGGTGCGATTCGCCCCTCTTATCCCCCGTCAGTTGCGCCATTGAACATAGGTGGGCTGAGCCCCAGCATTCGCACCCAATACCTCCAAGTTCTAGCTCTAATCTTCCTGGTGAACACATTTTTCATTGCATTGCATACTACCAACCCCCAAACAAACTTAATCCACCCCCAATGCTGTTGATCTGGCGATGGATCTGTTTCTGTCCAGGCAAGCAAACGCAAGTGGGAATTACCCCATAACTAATTTAAACCGTGATTCCAGCCAACGCCAAATTACCAGTAAAAATATTTAAATTTCCATCACAAGATTGCTTTTCTGCTGTAATACAAGTGGTTTATCGGAATCAGCTACTAACAAATAAGCTACACATCCCGTTGTCATTTGCTGATTTCTCGAGCCATGTAAAATTTGTCTTTTCGTGGCTGGCGTGAACTGTCTACAACAGGAGTGCACAACGTGCGGACGTGCACATGTATAGATTAAAATCTAAGTTACGTATATCCGCTGTGTATTAAAATAAACTCTTTGTCTACTATATGACGATATTTAGTAGAAAGATGGCCAAACAGACGTGTGAAAGCAGGTTAGGCTCACTGTGTGGAAGAAGAACAGGAGCAATGCAAAAGAACAAAAATATCTTTAACCAACTGGCGGTCGTAATTCATAAAAACAAACGTAATGCGGTCAGAAATAGTGAAAAAGTTGTGCAGTCCTGGTCTGTGGGTTTGCAATTGCAACAAAAGGATCAAAACCACATGCTCCTTAGTCACTGTTACTATTGCTTTCAGCATGCTGCATTATGGTTCAATCAGGGACTTGAGTGGCAACAAGAAACCCATCCACTCACCTTTATGCGACAAAACTAAGATACAGACTTACTGCGGATTCATGGACTGCACCCTGGCAACAGCCCTGAACTTGTTTTTCGCTTAGGAGGCTTCTAGAATTTTGCTTTAGTTTAGAGGTTTCCATATTGCATTGTTATTTTCACTACCGCCTTTCCTTTGAAGGCTGCCATCAGGTATTAAAGAAATAAACTTGTTCTTGTAAAAAAACAAACAATTTCGCACAGTGGCACATCAACAACCAAAACCATCGCCAGACATTCTTCAACAAGGAAGCTTTACGTTTGTGCACGGAGGCTTGACATCCTGAAAATTTGAATGTTGACCTCGAACGTCGGGTCTTTAACCAGTGGCGTAATTGACGGGAACAGGGTGTGAACCGCCCTCCCTAGCAAGCCAGATGTAAAACTCGGCCCCCCACTTAAGCTTATTATATTTCGCTCTATTCTTTTGGTTTTCAGTAGGCTGTTGTTTTTTGCAAGTTTTTAGGAATGCTTTCCTGTGATTTTGGATTTTAGTATAGCCATCCGCATCCAGATTCACTATCATTTCTCAACTTTTTTCTACGTGCTGGCCATCGGGCCCCTCCGGTAGCCAGTGGGCCCCTTCATCTAATTAAGTTTTCCCACACTGGCTCAGACCTCTAGTTACGCCACTGTCTTTAACTTCGAATGGAATGACGAGTTCTTCGTAGCGGTGACCAAGTCCTGTATTTATTGTGGAATAATACCAACGGCTCTTTTAAGCGGTCAAACCTGAAGGGGCATTTTTATGCCGCGCAAAGGTAAATAGACTACACCGTGGATCAGAGGAATATCGAAGCTCCTCGCTTACAGTCACGCTTGGATCAACACTATTTAACAACAGTCCTTTTCAAGAAGATATCCAAATCATTTGAGTCTGCCGAGCATCGTACTCGCGCCTCATATTAAGTATCCTTGTTAATTGCTAAGAAAATGATGCATTTCTTCACTGATACAAACTTTGTAAGGGATTGTATGCAGCACTTACTGCTGTTGACGTTGTTTGCTACGAGCAACACGACGCTTTCAAAGCAAACCGCTATCTGCCCACACTGTTACTCGAAGCGTGGAAGACTTGGCCTGATGTCCGATCCTCAATCTCAGTGAAGTTAAAACTCTCAATGTAGACTCACATCGCCTTACAAGAGAACTGTGATGTAAAGGACACTACGCAACTGGCCATTTATATGCGTGGCGTCACACATTTATACCCTTGAATTAGGTAAAATCATGCACAATTTCACTCTGGCAACCTTCCTGACAACTTCAACCGCCTTTTAAACCCTATAAATCAAGTACACTGCCATGCAACGCGCGGTGCAACTAGGGGTGCATATTTTTGGCAAATGACCCACACCAAATATGGAAAAGATCTTTGAAGCATCTAGGCCCTGCGATCTGGGACAATATTGACGCGACTGCATCCCGTTCACATTTAAGAAACAGTACAGAGATACTTACCTTTGCATATGATGACAGATAGTATGGTGCTGAAACATGGAATTCTTCATCTAAATCCCACTGTAGCCCACTTCTTTTTCATATTGCACATTTCCCTTTGATAACATTCCCTTCCCCCGTAGCTATCTTTGTTCCTTACTTCTTTCCACCCTATTGTACATACTCCCATTCATTTCCACATCTAGGTTGTGTTTGCTTGCCTAGGTTTTGCTGGTTTTGTTTTTGTTTGTGTATTTGTGATTTGGTTTTCTTGTTGCTGCGCTGGTGCTCTTTCGCTTTGCAGGAACAGCGCGTCATATCCCACGAACAACTTCTGGTGAACAATGAAATTCGAACGCTACATCTCTGCAGATTTGATTCCAAGAGTTCCAACCATCAACTACATGCAATAACGCTGCAAGCAATTCCAAAGCTTGCTAGATGCGAAAGGGTATGTCAACCGGGCAGAGTTTCATATTTGTTGGTTTATATACAAGGAAGTATACTTCCTCTGCTACGCCCAGACGCTTGCGGATCTGAACACCTGATCCACCGAGAGAGACTAGTTGCAGCCCCGAACTCCCTGCGCAACTGTATCGATCCTCTAGCAGCTCTTTCCCACGTATACGCAACACCACGAATTGAAACTGGACAGAAACAAAGATAATTCAACTGCTGAGGACATCAACTCGATAACCTTCCGGTTGCTGCAATGCCTTGGCGTCCTTGCATGCACTAATTTGTTTTTTCTTGCTGGAATACACCAAATAAAATCAAATCAACTCAACACAAAACTGCATTTAAATGGAGAAGTTCCTCTTTTAACGTTATTTCGTTCGCTTAGCTTTGCCTCGAACGGTCTCCAAATCAATTTTCTGTGCCTGTTCCTTTTCCAAACTGCGGCACACAGTTGGTGCGCCCACCGTACATGTCTTAATCGAACTTTGTGTCTGGCTCTTTCAATAAGCCAAAACCCATCTTTAGACAGAAGTTGTTTCTTCTGACCTCGTGTGCCTTCTTGGCCCCATGAAGTGGCCTTGTAGTCCGAATAGGTTGCCGGCTTCTTATTTAGCATTTATTTTAGCTTGAGGTGATGGCGTGCAATACGTGTGAAAGTTGAAAGCAAACAAAAGTTGCAACAAAAGTCTGAAATTTCTACGGACTAAACAGGAACGCATAACCGCGGCATACTCTTATCCACGGGGAAATGTTTGTACACTTGACAATTAACTATTTAGATTGACAAGCAGTGAGTTCCATTCCATGAAAAAACTTTAGATGCATGCCAGGATTTCTGTCAGATAGGTTCAGCAATAAAGTTTTCAAGGTGCTGCGTAGTGTGCATGCAATGCAAAATTAACCCTGTTACAAAAAGAAACTTGAAAAAGAGTTATTGGTACCAATACTCGACATGTTGTTTATTTTGATCGTATTGTAGAAGCAGCCAGCAGGAATGACAACAGTATTTAAAGTTAATCACGACAAGTACTTTACGAGAGCGTTGAAGCTATTCTGATGTATCACCTGTCCTTCATCGGTTGATTCAGATTCAACGTTTGAATAAAGACCCAGTTCTGCCTAAATCAAAATGTGTTTTCTTGCTTCGTTCTAAACTAAAGTGATAACGAAGTATTGTGAAACAAGTATGCAACGATCAAGGATTCACCGCGTTGCCGCAGAGTGGATACACTTTTTAGTTTCCCATCTGCACGATTGCATTTTAAGAAAGGCATTTTTTCGGCTTGAGCACTGACCGAAAATGGTATAACCGGGCTTGTGGTCTCACAAGTAGTGTTGCAAATCGTTTTGCGATTTATTCTAATTCCATTGATTCGGTGGCAAAACCTTTGAATTTTGATTGAAATAAGTTGTCTCCATTCAAAAAACGAAATGTTGATGACGGACTGTTTTTGCCAACCCAAGCACTTTTAAATTGGATTCGGTCTTTTGTTGCCACCCAGCGGTGGAATATTTTCTGTTCCAGGCAGTAGCGAAACTAGAGGTTTGAGCCAGGCTAGGAAAACTTAGCAGAAGGGGATCCGCTAGCCAACACTCAAGATATAGTTAAGAAATGTTAGTAAATCAGGATGTGGGTGTCCATATTAAAACCCACAATCACCGGAAAACACTCCTGGAAACGCAAAAAATAACAACCTACTGAAAACCAAACCAATAGAATACTAAATAAATACCAAACTATAAGCTAAGTGAGGGCCCGCTTTTAACATTTAGTTTTCCAGTTGGGCGGTTCGCACCCCTGCCCCCCTGGCAGTTACGTCACGGGTTCCAGGTGATTTATTTCTTCATGGTTGACTAGAGCAGTGCTCTTCAACCTTTTTCGTTACGGTGCACCTTTAAAGATATTTTGACGAACTCATGCATCCTATTTCCTCAAACACTTAAACTCATGCACCCTATTTACTGACACTTCCCCCGTGTCCTCCACCTAATTGCGCCCTTGTCTGTAAGTATCCGGGTCTAAATAAGCAAGCCCCCTAAAGCTACATAATTCAATTGATAATGGCTCATTGTCTGTTGCTTATGAATCGCAGATAATCAAGTAATTATAACAATTAGCTTGACATGGTCTGATGCTTACGCACCACATTTCAGAATGTGCAAAGTCTCGGTTAAATCCTGAAAGTCATTGTTTGGTTAATGGTTCATTTTTGCTAACAGAAAGTTTTGTAAAAATTATCTGTTTTGTGTGACAGTGTGTGATGGACTCTTGTGAACCCTTTCTTAGTGGTGCACCCCACGCATATTTTGATGCACCCTTGGGTGCACCTTGCACACCGGTTGAAGAGCGCTGGACTAGACAACCCTACAACAGGTGGATGTGCTTCCTTTCGCAACAGGTGGATGTGCTTCCTTTGACATGTAGTTTTAACGACATGACATGGTTTCTCAGAAAATTCAACTCCCAAAACGAACATTCTCCAAATGACTGCCATTTACAGAAGACAAACATTGAGCTGAGGCTTTCTTGGAATGAAATGACCTTTGTTCAGACTCAAGATGCAAAAATTTTTGCTGTCCGAGGTGAAATACCTTCCTCCATTTTCACCCTGTAAAGTCGCTGGTGGTGCATCCATTAGACCAAGGTCACCGTTTTTGAAACTGAGAGCTTCTTCTTGGGTACTGATTAATGCAAAGGGCTATCAGTTTGTTACAGAGTTCTGAAATAAAATTTTTCTTAAGTTATCTTTAATTATGCGATCGTTAATCAAATTAATGATATTTTTTATCTATGTGAAATTACTGATCATGTTAATGCTATTTTGCTGCTATTTTCGTAACAGGCCCGCAGACGACCCAGGTGGTCCGTGCGGGTGCCCTTGTGCCCACGGGCACCATGTTGATGACCGTTAGACATTCCGAAACGTAGTCTTTTATGTCAATGTGTCTTCATGCAAAAAAGCTGTGATGGTGCTATTACAACGAAATATTGAGAAAGCTGATATTGACAGGGCAAATTCATTGCATGGGCAGTTTATGTGCGTAGTTCATGAGTTTTTTCAGAACCACGGATAAGATTCGCAGTTAGGTCGTCGAAGACAAAATACTATTTCCTTGAAATCATGCCTTCAGGAACGCACCCATTGCACAATCTTACGTTGAATCAACTTCGCAAAAGTTCTGATTATATCTTTGAAACTATAAGCTGACGGTTTTAAAGTTTTTTGTTGTTTTTTGACAAACCCGTTGTAAATTTTTCGTATTTTGGACTTCAAGCTGACGTATAGTTTTAAAACAAAATCAACTTTCAGAGCGACCGATCAAAAATTATGTTGCATTTTGTTGAGCATTAAAGCAGACAAAATGACTGTGCACTGCTACTGGGAGAAGCTTAACTATTAGTGAGAAACCCAATAATTTATGCTGTAAAATCTTAAATGTTTTTGATTTTTAAGGTAAAAATGAGCTCAATCGCAAGAACACACAACCAGTATGACCTATTGCGGCAGGGCTAATATCAAAACCAATTAAAGTTTTTTTTTTTGCTGTAAACTTCATTGCAAAGGCAGTATGACCTATTGCAGCAGGGCTAATATCAGAACAATTTAAAGTTTTTTTTTGCTCTACAACTTCATTGCAAAGGTCTACAAAAGGAACTAAAACTGCTTTTTCCTTTTAAATGTACAAACAGAAAGCAGTGAGTTTAGCTTTTGTTTGCTAACCGCGAGCTGCGGTTGTCCACTTCAAATCGTTATTCTGCCAGAAAATGTCCTTTTGAACTTCTTAAACTTCTAAACCTCTTGGGCGTGTGCTCAAACAATTGACTTGCAGCTGGAAAGAACTCTCATGCCCAACTGAGTCGAACTCGACCTCGCAGTCAACATAATGTTTTTCTCCAGCAAGTGGTAGCGAATCAGTTGAGGACTATTTACTTAGTGAACTGAAAAGTATCTTTCATCATGTGGATTTATGTCAAACTTTGCTTCAAACTTCAAAATGTCAATCAATTCGAGAGTTAGATGACCCCAAGTGTATGGCAGAAAGAAGTGAGGAACCCTTTAGAAAATAGACATTCCCACCTGTAATCGAGGTCAATGAGGACTATGTCTACTGAACAACTAACAAGAATACCAAAAAAAGCGTCAAAATGAATGGAACACATCAAACTGCACGGGCATCCCGTTCTCGTTCTCCTCTTAAACAAACTGAGAGTACCACATCCGACTCCGTTCCACTACAACTGCGCCGTTTGTGATAACCACGACGCAGGAGAATTCGGCGATCAAAAAATAGTTCTTACTCAAATTTGTGGTATTTACTGCTTCTGGAAATTATAATAACTCCCTTGGATAAAAAGGTTTGAAACACGTTAGCAGCGTTTTTCAACAAAAATGAAAAACTCAATGTGACTCGACAACTAGTCGCAATTCGTTGCGGACGCGTCTTGACATACAGTCGCCAATGTCTCGAAACTGATTGCGGATGGCTAGGACTCGACTTCCGGATCCACCACTTGCACCCATTTCTAATTACATCTCACAAATCGTACATTTTCTTCTCCAGGAAAATAGCAAAAAGCAGGATAAAAATAAATTCAGAATTTCTAAAATGAACGTCTCGTCTTGTGAGAATTCGAGGATTTTTTCATTACTTGTGTTGCTTATGGTACGTTTTTCAGAGAAACTGCATTAATGTAATACGAAACTTTAATACAGGACTTCACACACTTGTGCTTTTTACAGCAAAGCAGTTGAAGACTTGAGGTAATTATCAACTTGGAGAACTGAACACTATCGCTCAGCTCTAGAATGCATTTAACACTTGCTTACACCACTTAGCGAGGACCAATTCCAACAGTTAATAAGCAAGGCATAAACCGCGGTTTCAAACCTGGGATTAACGGCTTCTTGAGGATGCGTGCGGTACATTTCAAGAGGTCAGCGAAGCTTTGTTTCAAAAGCATTAGTGAAAGTGACCACCGGCACCATAACCATTCAAAGAAAAAATAAATTATTTGCCGCATATAATTGCAATAGTTGAAATTAACTTCAACCCACGGATGAAAACCAAACCTCTAAGAAAAACTGGATGGGATGAACCAATTAAAAAACTACAGAAAATATGTGGAGGAGCTTCTCGAACAAGTGTTCAAACAATCGATTGCAGCTGGAAACGGTTCTCATGCGCAACTGAACCGAACTCGATTTCATTCTCAACAGATGTTTTTCTCGATGAGTTGGGACTGTATCAGCTGAGGGCTGTTTGCATCGTAAGAATGACTTTTGCGGTAAGTGTACTCGATAAAGATGGGCTTGGTACTTTATTTTGTCAATCAAACTCACGTAAAGGTGAAATATGACAAATGAGGTACTGGCCTTTAACGTTTACCGCAATATGGATTCTGTTTATTCAGTACGAATAGCGTTTATGGTAAGTGCGCTCAATAAAGTTTGACTTGGCACTTTGTTTTGTCAATCAATTTCCCTCAAAGCTGAAATAAGACAAATGAGTAATGGCCCCAACGTTTATCGTAAAATCGACTCCAGACATATGTATTAATTGATTTTGTAGGGTTTAGGGAACATTGCATTCAGTACATAGGTGATGTCATAATATTTTCACAAATTAAAATCTTCAACCGACAAATAACATTAATGTTTGAATCTTTTTAATAATCGTTTTAGGCGATGTACGTTCAACGATGTTTGTTTTACCAGTTGTCCACATCACAACATGTTTAAGTAGTCGTCTACGTTCTTCGCGTTTAACATAGTGCTTGCGAATAGAGGTCTGAACTTCCCTAAACAACAAAATTGGCTGACGTTGTCCGCGTAGTAAATGATCAAAATGCTGCATTGAAAATATGTATGTCAAAGCGAGTTTGATTGGGATTGCCCTTTTTTCGCACATTGAATAAATCCAAGCTAAGGAGATTTTAACATTTTAATGTCTGAGATATGGATGCAATATGGATACGCCATGGAGCGTAAAAATGTTTTCATTCGCAAAACAATATCAAGAAAACTTGCTTTTCATCAAGATACACTTTTTATTTCGCGAAGACATTTTTCCGATTTTTCACTTTTTTCTTCGTCATGAGGATACTCACGCCACAGCTTTGTGATCAAGACACTCACGCCATAAAAAATTCTACAGACAATTTCCGCAGCCATAAAGCACAAAAGCATGAATGTTTTAGGATGGTTAACAAGTACAAATAATTCCAGGCTATGCATCAGCTTAGTCAGGTGTTGGCGATTTTGTTGAAAAGAGATGAAGATAAGAAAAAAGAGATGAAACTTTAAGAATCTGATGCCTCTCACAAGACGAGAGTAGTCTTGTTGCCGCTAGAGGGCACGAAACCTCTAACTATATCTGCTTGACAAGAAGTTTGCCTGAATCCACTGCTTTGTGGTTAAAACCAAGATGTACAGTAAAGAGTATACCAGTTTTGTTAGAATCTTCTTAAAGCTGTTTCTGCATTTTGTTTCATAAGCAGAAGTTCCAGCGAGTTTAAGTCAAATTGGCCACTATTTAATGCGCTATTGAAAGTTTCCACAACAACGTGATTTTGTCAGCTTGTGTGCGCTGCGCGATTAGGCACCAACATTCAAAAGCTTCAGATTACAAATTCCTTTGTTATTTTCATATTTTGGGTGCTGATATCGCGTAGAGGTTTTGTATGTAGGTTTCTTTTAAAGAAAATCATCCCGTAACAGTGACGTGCAGAGGTCTGGTGATGCACTGGGCGACTGCTCGAATGTATGCCCCCCTACCAAATTCTAGTATTGAGCAGTGGCGTATGGTGGTAATTGTTACTGGTTATGCGCTGTTTGTGACGTCACAATACGACGTCATATTCACGTTTGCAAGCCAACGCTTTGGCGAAGTTTGTTGACACATTATGCATATTATTCCACATGCACTCTCCTTGCTCGTTGCTGTACAATGTGTCACACAGCCAGATGTTTTTGCAGTTGTGAACTACCTCGTTGTGGCGTTGAGTCTGTTTTACTCCACTGTTTTAAACACAAATTTTCAGTGCTCCAAGTTAGGACACCGGAGTAAAACACAGTGCTCAACGCTAAGACAGAGAACGCTAAGACTTAGAGCAGTGTATAACTACTAAACTATCCGGCTTTCCGTTGAAACAGGGGAGTAGAACACTTTCGGTGCTGTACGTCAGCGGAGTTCACAAATGCAAAAATATAAGACTGCGCATTATAACAGCGGAGTGAAACACACTTAACGCTGCGACAGGGCAGTTTGCAACTGCAAAAACATCAGTCTGTGCGAATGTCTCGTCGAAGAGCAGTCCAGCAGAGAAGGTATGCTGCTGGGATGGCGGACACCCACGGCTTACAGTTTGAAACTTGCTAAACTTTGCAAGAATTAAGAATGTGCATAAGGTACGCAAAAAACTGTCGTTTTTGATAATGTGGCTGTTATATGTACAACTACTGGGTTAGCAGAACAGATACAGACTTGCGTGAGCCGTTCTGATCAACCCGCTGCCAATTAATGACGAACCTCGAAATGATGCACATATTGAAAGCACAGGTGTGCGGCTGTATTAACTCACACCCTGGGTTGCCACACCAAAAAATGAAACCGGAAACTAGTGATGGATCAAAAAGTCAGCTAAATCAAGCAGGTTCAAATAGGGCAGTTTTCAAATTTGGCTAAATCAATTTAACGACCATAATTATCTTCCAATCCTGTTTTGTGATTTGCTCTTGATCACACTATCTGGAAAAAGTCACGTCACTGTCAGTTTGATTTGGGTGTGCTCCGCGCACCCAGAGTATGGGTCTTTGGTATTGAAGAATGTGAGAACCACTGGCATTTGAATACATAAAAACTAATGCTGACAAAAAAAGCAAGTTTCGAAAAATTAAATTCATGAAGCATGCCTTAGTAGCCTTGCAATAGGAAAATCATCCAGTTACAGCATTTTAATTTTTGGAATTTCACTTTGTGGAATTTCACCTCCTGCCTTGTACGTCCGGGACTGCGGCCCAGTTCGCCCCCCCCCCTCTGCACGCCACTGTCTCGTAAGGTTTGAAGTATTCTCGATGTTTAACTAGACACCTCGTGATAAAATAAGTCTGGTGTTAAACAAACTCTTTCTCCTATTTGATATTTGTCTGAAGTGCTCAAAGTAAATCCTTTCCTCATTTATGCTGAAGAAGAATTTCTCTAAAATTTAATCTGAACAAAGCCTATCTTTAAACTGTGCAAAGACTTCAGTGATTTTGTGAAGCTTATTGGCAAATAGTGATGTATCTGCCAATTATTATCATTGCTTTGTAACGTATGCGCACCGTTATAACAAGTGCTTTTGCGTTCAGCGATCCTGCGGTCTGATTTTAGGGACTGGATGCAGTCGTCCACTGCGATTTGAACTAGTTCTATAGACAGAAAAAATAATCTATTGACTGACACCGACTGTTTAAATTGGGATCCGACCAGGGGCGGAGCCAGACATTTTCATTTGAGGGGGCCACTGGAGGGGCCAGTTTTGCAACAAGGGGAGCTGTCAGTGGTCTGTGTAGGACTTTGCTATAGGCAGGGGCGGAGCCAGACATTTTCATTTGGGGGGCCACTGGGGGGACCAGGCAAAATTTTTGGGGGGCAGTGGCCCCCCTGACACCCCCCTAGCTCCGCCCCTGGTTCCGATTCAAAATAACGGGCCAACATTTTTCAACGATTTTTCAAATCTTCAAGCCTGTTCAAAGCTATTTCGTGCTGACGTGGTGTACGTGAGGCAATTTAATCGGCTTGGAACTATTTTCATAAAAATTTGTAGACTTTGAAGCTGCTTTGCATGGTTTCGATACTTTGTATCAGTAACAATTATGGTACCTACCACAAAATCAGATACAGATATTTAAAGCAACACCTTCTTCAAAGTTTTGTATGAACGGTGTTACAAGCCAGCACAAAATTTAGGAATCACGAACACGTTTCTTTTGGCGCAACGGAAGATTTTCATCAGGGCACAGGGCATACGGACAACTGTCAGTTGACAGTTATTGCTTGTGAACACAACCTGCCTTTGGTGCAAGGTAGGTCAGGCAAAATACAACAACCAAAAAGCAAATAGACTGGTAGTATGTCGTCAGGAACCCCACAGAACACAAAACTCGGATTGCAAAGATTGATAAAGACCCATGCGCACCTGACATTGGAGAGCAGCTGCATCCAGTTGATAGAGGAGGTCACCCGTGTACTTGACTGCAATCAGCAAACACTGAAATTGTATCACGCGGCCAAAGGCCTCTTGACTTTTACTCGTATGTCTAAAAGACAAATGCTTGGTAAACTCTGAAGTGAAGATTTACGGCGGAGTCGATCTATAAGAACCTCAGGTCGAACAGCACGTTCATCCATTCACCGAACCAGAAGCCAGAAAGCAACAAGATGAGACTTTTCGTTGTACTCCTACTGATCAGCGCAGCTTCTGCTGCATCGATCTCAAAGCCAGGTATGTTTACTTCGCGTGCATCGCAGTTCGAAAATTAATACAAGTTGTTGCTTTACAGCAGATGTGGCCACTCACACAACGCACTCCACAAGCCTCTTGGGAGGTGCGTCATATCTATAGGGAAGTCGCTTTTTCTGTAGCTTTTGCGCGTGTCCTGTTAGTTGAGTATCAAAACTCCGGAACACTTCCAGATACTTCTGCGAAAACGTTCGCGTCCAAACTCTGTTATATGTTTTATATCAGTTCGGAAAACATTTTTACGAGGATTTTTCCGGATGGGATTTTTAAACAAGAATAACAACCATCTGAATAAATTTTATTATTTCTTTATCAAACGAGATCAAGGTTTTGCTCAAGTGCCTGTTTTTCAAGTTTACCATTTTCAAGGCATGCAGTTTTTATACAGACCTTACACTACTGCGCAGACTTTTAGCTACTGACTTCGCGTTATGCCGCGATTTTAAGAGAATACTATGATGTGATTTTTCCACAGAAAATGATAACTTGTCGAAGGTGTGCCTGATTGTCTCATCATGAGTCATAAAAAGTCTCTCGCAATGTGCAGGTCACACCTAAGGTCACCATATTCCAAAACGCTCCTCATTTTAGAAATTAACAAAAAAACTGAATGTGTTCTAAAGCCTGGGGTTATGGGAAGAGACATATGAGCCTTTCAAGGTTTATGGCTACCGTCCTGGACAAAGGCCGAATTTTCACACCACGTCTCAATAAGTGAGACCTTCCGCTGCTGCATTCACTTCAAACACTCAGTTGGTATTTCTTTATGTATTTATTTACTGACGTGATGGGCAGGGTCTGAGGACTCGTTAAAGTTTCTTTGCCGACTCAAATGAATCTCAACACGAATAAGACCTTATCACGTGAATGAAGGTTTAAGCCAACGTGTTAACCCTTTTCAACAATAGACAACAAAAACGTTTAACTTTCACTTCGCAAATTAATATATTTTGCAAATCACAACCGCAAGTTGCAAAAATAAAGTTTTTGATATTCAAATAAAAAAAGTTTTGGTTTTTCTGGGCTCAAAGTTTGGGATGTTTACAGAAAACGAAAATTGTGCGAGTCCAAAAAAACAAAAACGTACGACAAGTAAGTTGCCAGAAAATCAGCCGCTCAAGAATTGGTGCTTTAGCTCTGTAGCTTTGGTGATAACAACATATGATCATAGCACATGTTTCTTTAAGTCTAGTGGTATTACCTCATGTTTGAAATTACAGTTCAGGTGATTTCTCCATTTCTTGTTTTGGCTTTTCATCATGTTACCCGCATGCTTTTGCGTGCAATTTACAGGACCGAAGATGCGTAATTAACGCGAAATCGACCTAGTAAAATACTTCACTATCAGATTCAGCTGCTTTGGCCTTGTGGTGAATTGTCACCGAAATGTAGATACGCGCAGCAGAATCATCGTAAAATTATGAAAGTTGAGGATGGCAGGCAGATTCTTCAAAAGTTCAACACCAACAAATAATTTGATGTTTCTTTGGGAATTAGTTAAAGAAACAGATAACACTGTTTCAATATTTGCTGATCATTGTCTCCTACATTATGTGTATAAGCTAGCAACGGTGTCAGAATTGACTTAAATGATGGTCTTATCTTACAGATGATTCAAAGCCAAGTGATGCGGATACCACAGACGATTCAAACACCAGTCCAACCGATCCATCATCCATCGCGGACTCCCTCAAGGACTCCATCAAAGAATCCCTCAAGGACTGCTTTGATTTCAAGTGGGGTTTAAAACCTTGTAAACCTTGCAAACCTTGCAAACCTTGCCCACCACCTTGTCCACCACCTTGTCCACCACCTTGTCCACCACCTTGTCCACCACCTTGTCCACCACCTTGCAAAATCGTCTGTCGCAAGTGTTGTCCAAGACCGTGCTGTGTCAGAAAATGTATCCGAAGATGCTGTCGTCCCTGTCGACCAAAGTGTCGTATCTGCTGCAAACCCTGCCCACAACCATGTTGCTGCAAGGTGATTCGTCGTCGCTGTTGTCGACCTTGCTGCCAGCCATGCATCAGACGTTGCCGTTTCAGTGAGTACAAAAGCTTTTATACGTTGTGCGTTCAAAACATCGTGCTTTCATCTGTGCATGCAAGCTGTGAAGAATTGCACAATTACTAAGGAAATTTGCTTTATCTAACAAAATTAGAAGTCAACTTGACCCCCCAACGGGTAACTGCAGTAAAAACCTTGAATTTGATGCAGTTCCTGATATTTTTCAGGCTATCACTGGAAAGGTTTAGATCAGAGGAAAATTTGGCAATTTCCATCGGGACGTTTTTCTACTCCCACTGCTGCCTTTACCAAACTTCCGTTTCCAAAAATGTCATGATGTTTGGAGCTAACATATTTTTTCTAATCTAAACCTCCTTCACTTCAACAGGACTTAGATAAACACAGGTTTTTCAAAATTGTATAAATGAATTGGATGAACAAAGCTTGGCATTTCAGCTCTATTCTAGAAGCTTGTATAGGGATGTTTAAAAGATGTATTTTCAACAAAAAAAGCTTTACCAAAGGTCAAAGGTAGACACACACCTCTTTGACAAATAATGTAACTTTTAGTTTTTAAATGAATGTACCCACAAAGGATCTCACCACCGCAGACCTGCGAAAAAAATTACTTGGCTTGTTGAAGGAAAACTGCCACGGAAGAGCGTTCGACGCTTGTCAGTAAGGTTCAAAATATTTGTTAGAATCAGGCTTCTCTTTGGGAAGCTCTAAGTTTTCGCATACATTCTCATCAGACACCAACTTCTTGGGCAAAGAAAAATTGCTAGGAGTAGCTTTTACAGCAAAAATATTACTGCACTACAAAGAAACTTGTAATTTTTTCATAAAACTTGACCCAAAACCACACTTACTACTACTAAATATCAGTGAAGCTTCAGTTGATCAATAAGTTAAACAATGTTATGACAAGAACTTACTTTTACTCTTGTCTAAAGCAAAACCGAATGATAAAGGTATCTGATGCCTTGCTCCATCGTAGGGCAGCTATTGGGTAATGCATGCCTCGAAGTTTGTGTGTTTTGTTTTCTGTGCAAATGGTATTTCGCCAACTTTGTAAAATATTTCATTTATATAGCCTTAATATGCATCAATCTTACCAAGTACTGTCAGCTTTCAGCTCAAGCAACTAGTTATTTTCAATACTGAAGAAGAAAACAGTTTTTGTTACCGATCTGTAGCTGTTTTAAATTTCGTTGTTACTACAGGATAGCCTCGTTTTATGCACATATCACTTCCTTTTGTAGTCTTGCCTCTCACTACTTTCTTTTGCAGTAGATGTTTCTAGGTTATTGGGAAATGTAATGTAACATACAATCTATTGTCAAATGTTTGATCTGATGGGACGCGACATCTAGACAAGGTCTAGTTTTTTGTTTTTTACTTCGTTTCTGTGTACTATATACACTGTTGTTTGATATTATTCAATGGATTTCTCTGCAAATGCTACAAAAAATTCCAATGTAAAATTTTACAAACACTTACTGTAGGATGCTGTTGCCCACGTCCATGCTCATGTCCAGACGAGGACTCCGCCGATGCCTTGGACGCAGGTGAAGTAGATGACGCGGAAGCAGATGGAGCCGAGCCCGAAGATGCGGCGCCAGAGGAAGAAGTGGTAAAAATTTGAATTAGCGAAGAAGTGGTAAAAATTTGAGTTAGTGAAACCAACCGGTAAGCTACGTCACGAATCGAACATCGGAAACCGGTCACTATCCTCGTATTTTAATGAATGCGCAGTTTATTTGTGACTTCTCACAAAAATCAATCCGCTGAAACGAATTATCGCCAACTGCCGTCACCAAAATAAAAAACCGAATTATCGATGGGCGGATTTTAACAGAAAATATTTCCTATCCGTTGATTCAGTGCAATACCCAATAAATTTAACAGCGCTTTTCCACATGTTAAAGCGTATTGTGTTGCATGCCATTAACAAGTGGTTGGTACCATTCCAAGCATACGGTGATAATCTCTATTGTGGGGAGGTAATCACGCAAAAGTTGTGAATCGTGAAAAACTCTACATGTCAACATCAGATTTCAGAAAAAATCCACTATGATATTTGACTCTGCTTTCAGCAGACAGGTAATTTTAACTAACCAATGCCAGACAGTATTAATGCAAATCACTTTTTGCAGGCAACAGAAGAAGAATACATATAGGTGGCAGTCACCCTGGCACAAAGAGCTTGAATGTAGAAGGTTTGTGCATTGCTTTCATAAAAATGTATTGGTTTTTCTTTGTTCTTTTTTTAATCTTGACTGATGTCATACAGGGATGACACTGCGTATACCTTTTTCAACAACAACAAAAAACGTTTCAACAGCAAAAGATCTTTCAACAAATATCACTGCATGCAATAGTCATACAACAGAAATCGCAAATAAGTTTAAGCCGAGATGTATTTATTGACAACGACAGTTTTGGCGTTATTTATTTTTTTACGTAAATGTTGGTTCATGCTTTCGTTTTCAGAATGCGACCTTTATCATACGAGAGTAGTAATGTAGTCAAGAAGGCGATTGTGGTCATCATTTAAGAAGGCTACGCATTACTTCTGTGGAAAGGTTGTACACAGATAGATAGATAGATGGATAGATAGATAGATAGATAGATAGATAGATAGATAGATAGATAGATAGATAGATAG
>JGI24158J21664_10003512_pt1 | contig 19706 bp, 13 predicted proteins | sample Ectturendosymbi3_FD_21664 | JGI IMG/M metagenome (IMG submission 21664) | reverse complement strand
AGTAGAGAGTATACGCTTGATGGCGCAAATACATTTACTTTGATGAAACGCAAGCTTTTGAGACATACGCATGAATGACGTCATCATGCTTATTATAATGTGGTACTGCGATGACTTCCAAGCACATCGATAAGATATGCTAATAGACCGTCCTAAGATCATCTCTTTCTTTCTAAACGAAGATATTTTTCGGAAAGGTGAAGTAGTTGTTTGGCTTATCACATTCTGTTTCCGGATGGTTGATAACGTTGGTAATGCTCGGAAATATGTGTCGGTGTGACATCTTCAGTAAAATCTTCAAACATCCTAATAAATTATCTGGCTTCGTCTTAGTATGCTGTAGATCATCTGAGAAGCAAGTCGTGCTTTCCTGGCCTAGCGTAATTTTCATTTCATTGTAGTTTTGGAACCAAGTCTGATCCTGAAACCGAAGGAAAATCGAACCTCCGCCAATTGACCGCTTTTCCGCCAGATTTCCTGCACAAGCACAATGAAGTAATACCACTACCGTTACCCTTTCACTTGTACTGCACAGATAAAGCCACATAAGCTGCATCGAAAACACTGTTCCTAAACCTACACTGGCGAATAAACTCTCACGTGATGGCGCCAATGAGTACGTGCTGGGTTTGAGCTCAAGCTCGATCCGAAACCTCGAGGCCAGAACGAAACGCGCGTCTGCAACAGAAAACTCAAACTGCGACAGTGTGTGCCGAACGAAATGAACCATTTGTGGAAAGTGAAAAAATTCTATTGTTAAGATCGAATTGCAAAATGGAATCACCGAAATAAGAAGGAACTAACTAGCCGAGAAAAATGATTTCTGCCATAGATAGAAAAGCAAAAATCTAGTTAAGGAGAATTTTGGAGTTCTAACGCAGGGAGTTGTACACAAAAGCTATAATTTTGAATGCGTTGCATACATTGTATCTTTTAATGTGAACCAGACCAGCGAAGAAGCGCCAGGAGCTCCCCCTCCTCCTCCCCCGGCCGCTCCTATATCCTTCTCCATCAAACCCCGCAAAGAAACTGTGAAGAAGTCTGCACCGATTATTTCGAAAACAACTCAGGTGCTCGGTGACGTGGATAGCGATGAGGACGCCCCGGAGGAGGAGAAAAAAGGTTTGACTGTGTTGTGGTGATTTAGCTGTTGCTTGGATTAGAACATCCTAGACGACAAAGCGAGTCGCATTAGTCGCCTGTCCCAAAATTTAATTTTCCTGTGTGTCAAATTCTATTTGTTCACATTCATGGTACATCTCATGTTTTAAAGACAACATATTGCTGCTCAGTCGCATATTACAATGAATTGTCGCTGCGCTTGGATTACTACCACTTGCGTTTTTGCGACACCACTCCGGATTTTGGTAACTTGTAGACCAGTGTTCCCAATACTCCTTTTGGCCATGCTCCATTCTAATCATATCAAAAGCCATGATTGTCCTCCTGGGAGATTTAAATTTTGTTTCAAAAAGCGTTCTCGTATTTAAGCAAAGGAAGCCTTTATCCGCTATTAAATCATTAGCAAATTCTCCCCATGATTAAACGTCAAATTTCCCCAGTGTGGCGGTGCGTTCCACGTTGGGAATCATTACAACATGCCAATGTGTTCAGGAAACACTGTTTTCGATTGTGTTTTAACCGGTTGACCAGCTTTGAAATTTTTACTAGCGGTAAAGGTTTTGTGATGTTTAGATACGCTGAGTGGGTTGGACGTTTCCTTGAACTATTGTTAGTTTTATAAATACCTTCTTTGCAGATTAGAAACTCAACCTGCGACAAAACATCAAACTCTATGGAACAGTATTTAATGTCCCGACCATTTGCGCGTCGTTAAGGCGAGAGACACTGTAAAATTCCACGAGGATTGCGCCAGAATATAATCAAACGACCCAGGAACATGCCAGTTTGTTTCTCCTCATGCTTGCAACAAAATTGTGCGAGATATAAGATTTATTACGGGTTAAAAGTTTCTTTGAGTTGTACTCGTTTGCATGTGTCGTCAGATGGGGAAGCAGTAAAAGAAACGGCTCCAGTGAAAAGGAAGTTTGTCGAAGAACCATCTGGACCGTCCACTGATAATTATGATGAAGGTTAGTGAGTGTTTTCGTTTTTTGGGGGGTCGGAGTATTTTTCTTCCTTTTAGTTAAGATTTGCCTGATTTTTTTGTCTTAGCCACACCAGTCTCTGGGTTGTGAAAACGCAAATTTTAATGCAGAAACAAAAGCATGAACAAATAAGCCAGATGCGCAAACGTAAAACTCGCGTTTAATGGCTACCGTTCGAATGCGTTGCGAAAATACAGTCCGTGCATACGAGCCATTTTCAACAGCGGGGAGGGCGCCTTTTCCCCTGTCTGTCCCGTCGTCGCATCGTACGTTCCCGGGCCGGGAACTTTCGTGTGAGAAGGCAGGAAGCGCGGTCTGCTTGATCTGAAACTAGAGGACACTTCGTAGCGCGTCACCGGGACAGTGGGGTTGTACGCCCCCGGAGGGGGGCCCTCCTTCCCTCGGAATTGATCGGACGGGAACCTCGCGGACTGGCTCCTGAAACGAGTGGTCAAAACTCTTTGTGGATGTGCTTGGCTCTGCGCGGCTTTGAAATAACCACGTAAATGTTAAAGCTGAACACTTCTTGTGAAACACCGCCGCCTAAAAGAAGCGATTACAAACGCGTTGCTTTTAAAGTGTCCTTACGCTCACTGTGTAAACTATAGTTCGCAGTGTTCAGTAGTATTGCAATGCTTAAAACCTTGGAGTATTAGAGTAAAACCTCGTTTGTAAAAAGTCTTGTTTTGAAACTTGTCGAACATATCGTCTCACTTGAAGGAGCTTCTTGCTCCGGGTCGAACTGGCATGATGCATTCGTCCGTAACTTTGTACTGGCATGGTGATGTCTTCAGCTCTTTGTCCTTTAAACGGGTCTGCGTTAGTGAATGTTAGACTTAAATTCCTTTTGCAAATTTTATTTCAAAATCATTCGAAACAGGATGCAAGGAACTTTAAAGGTTAAGTTTTCCATCGGTTGCAATCTAAGAATCAGTTCATATATTCAATTGTTACGATATAATATTCCTAAACATAACCAGATGGGGAAAAGTCAGGCTTTGATAGCTGTTGCTACCAGGCAATAAAGCTTGTGAGTTTACGCAAACAGCAAAACTTCCTGAGCTGTTCTTTTGGTTTGAAATTGGTCTTGAAAATGTGGTTGTTTGTGGAGAAGTAGAGCAATAATCTTAAAATGGCTTAACTATAAGTGCAAAGCTTAGAATAATTTTCTGCTCAATATCGAAAAGAATATTTGTTTGCATTTCGTGACGGAAGTTCCAACTGCAAGTCATGATTTATGTAATGAAAAGAGACTTCGGTTATAAAGAGTCAGTTTGCAAGAAAAACTTAAATATTTTTACTCCACGCTTTTTTCTTGCAAGATGATTTAGTTAAACGAAAAATGTGCGGTACATTGAGATATAAGTCCAATTATAGGGCGTGCCGTTACGTTTGTTGATCTCCACGATAATGAAAACTAATCGTTATGGGCTGAAGCTTCCAAAGTTTGAAAGATCTGCACCGTTTCGACCCAGATGTAATTACGTAAGTAAGCTGCTGTGCTGCGTTAAATTCGATACTACTTTATTTCCAGTGACGCGAAGAAACGTGAAAACTGTTAAACCACAATAATCCTTTTACTTCCCCTAAGCGCGTACAATAACACTACAAAGAAATAATAAACTGCGAACGAAAGTGCCGAATCAACATCAGCACCGTCTTGAACGAACGGCATCGTCATTTCCATGTCATCTCACGCAACCACTTGGCTGTTTCCGTATGGAAGCAAAGCAGTTCCAGCAAACGACTGGAAACTGCTGTGCGCTTGCTGAATGCTCGTTCAAGCGCTTCGATGGGCGGGATCAACTTCTCGGTAGAACCAGACCTGACCTTCAAGACTTTTTAACACCAAGGCCAGCATGCTGGAACTCGAATTTTCGCACTGCTGGACTCCACGTCATGTGGAGTGACGCAAGTCCCGATCGTGGCTCTTTCCTGATGATGAGGACTTCGAGCCACTGAACGAATCTTTTATTGCTTTCCTTTCCAGTGAAAGAACTTCCAATTGATAACATGCATTACCAGTAAATTCACAGATTTACAATAAATTTACGATAAAGTAGATAAAATTAACTTGTGCTTGCAAAAACATCCCAGAGTTTACAAGCTCGCGTGAAATTATTTTTGAAACGTAACAACAAATATTAACTTATTTCGATACAATGCACTTCGTACCATTCATAATAACAAGGTGTTGCAAATATCGCAGTAGCGATCGTCAACATTTTACCTGATTCATTTCACGCCGAACTAGATATTAGCGTAGTGTTTCTCAAATGAAGGTACGCGTGCCCCTTGAGGTACGCAAAGGTGCTCCAAGGGCTACACGAATTTTAAAAGTGTCTTCATAATGAAATTTCAACGTAAAAGTACAATAATTATTGGTACATTCCTAATTATTGTGTTCATGCCAACAGTCAGGGATACTTGATAGACAAATAAATGCACAGAGGGTACATCACTAACAAAGGTCAGGAACCACTGTTTTAGCGGGTCAGTCATCTCTGTATAGGAACTATTACGAGAGGCACTTATCAAACCTACATTTGCCATTTTGATAAGAATAAGGTGTTGCTATGCGGCCCACGTGCTTGGCGATTCGCGGATGAATACCGCATGGCAATCTGATAGATGTCAACCGCTGCAGGTTGTGAATCGAGAGGTAGCACACTCAGAGATACATTGCAAGCTACGCGATAACTACGAAGGAAGTTAGTGGAGTGTAGCTGCGGCTTATACGTCTTTCAATGACGTAACATCTTGTCGTTCTTTTGAACGGTTTGGTGACTTTTTATCACGCGACAATTAATCACTGGATAGTTTGTTAAATAGTGTTAGTTGCATCTGCATAGCTTTGTCAAGTCCTTTCATAAAAGTCCATAATGCTGGGTGATGACATTAAAAAGCACCTGTATTTCATAATACTGCACCGACCTCCGATAGAGTTAATTGTTCTTGCAATCCCTCCCTGGCGCAGATTCGAAATTTCCATCTTTCTACTGGAAAGATGGCGGAACTATAATGTTCACTGCGGCCACCGTCTGCCTCGAATATACGTATATTCAAAATACGCTAAAAGCTCTGGCATGTTGTCAGCTAGTATCAAAAAACTTCAGTAACTTCGGATGAAGGGACCACAGCTAAAGCAAAAAAGCACTAAAGAGCCAATCTTCAACTGTCAATATTTTCGTAGTTTACATGCCAGGCTACCTACACTTAAAACCAGTGGATTACGTGGATTAAGAGTTTGAGTAATTCAGTGCGTACGTGTTGATCTGTCTGGTGATAATATGTCTAAATGATCAAATGCCTGGGTGTTTAATCGTCGCGTGATTAAATGACGCGTGATTATACTAACTAAACATAGAACTATCAACTGCTGCAGCCCGTTCGGCAAACTTAATGTTTTTGTAAGAGCTTTTCGCATCCTTCGTCCTACGATCCGTTATAATGTAGTAAAATAATGTTCGCTTTCATCGCATCAGTGTATACTTGATAACCGGTCGGTGCTCTTGTTCGTCCGCTGCTTTTGAACGAGTACGTAGCCTTCTTTTGCGACAGTTCCTGCAAAAAGTCCTTGAATTCGTAAAGGCCGGGAACAAGAAGAGCACCTTTCTTCTCCACTCCTTGTTCTTTCATCCTTCCTTGACCTGCATGAAATTAATCAAGCAATCGGCACCGAAAAAGATAAGAGTCCATAAGCAGTTTGCCGTTTGTAAGCATTTGATAATTATCTCACTTTGCCCATTGGGTTTGTGGTAACCAGAGGGTCTGAGCAGACATGGCAAAAAATCAGAAGTGAACAACCGCTACTTTGAATGCAAGGCAGCTGCCCCTCTTCGATAAAAATAATAGCGGCCCTACCGCTATTAGCTAAAAATAGTAGTGACGCTGCCGCTACTTTTATGCCAAACAGCAGGGCGAGTTTTTGCATTCGAGTGAATCCTCATAACGCTGTTACAGTATATCTGTTTTATTGCGTTTTGCAGTTTCGCACAACGTTGTCCGAGGGCAGTGCATTGTCCAACCCAGTGCTGAAACACGCTTTCTGAAATTAAGCGAAGGTTCCACCTCGTGCTGCTATATTCTAGATTTTTAGGTGTAATTGTGCGTTGCAGCATTTTCGCGACTGACTTTCTTCTGGTGGTGGTTCTAGCTGACAGAGAAACAAAACCACCGTCCATCATATTTTCAAAGCAGTGATCTTAACCTGAACAGGCATGGTTTCCAAAAAGTATATATACTAAAGATAATTAGCAGAAGGGCTAATATAAAACCCGTTGCATGTACCAATGGTGTAGTGGTGTAGTTGCAGTTTTTACTTTATGGCAGAATTTCAATTCTGATTGCATTGTATTTCGGTTAAACTTAAAGAACAGTTACTGAGAAACAGCTGCTGCATTTTGTAGGGGTGGCCTCCTTCGTGGTTGCTCCAATATAAATCAGATAGTCCCATGTTTTAGCCTACTGCAGAAAACTTAAAGTTGTCTCAAGATGTACGTAAATAAAATAATTAAATTTTCTAACAATCTTTTAAGCTCACAAATCTGTTGGTATATTTACAAACAAGCGAAATATTTACAAACAAGCGAAGCATTCAGAGCAAAGTCAGTCGTTAATCATTCCGGGGGACTTTTGAATGATCTCCTTTTCTGCAGCAATTTCTTTTCAAGGCATGCAAAATACGCGTTGTTCAACTTGTTGCGGTTCGCTGCGAGCGATAATAATGAAAGTAACGTAACAAGTAGCGGTAATGGACCTGTATTGGAAACTCGCTGCCGCTTCCGATACTTGAAAAATATACGGCGGCGCTTTCGCTACTAAAAAGTAGCGCGCTGCTATGGTAAATCATTACTGCACAGCTCTGCAGAAAAACTCATGCGTTTTTGTTCACGCCAGTGGTTATTTCGCCTTCGATTAAATAATGGATGCAACAACTGCATACCAAATGTGAAATTGCAACGAAGTGTGGTGTAATCTCCAAAGATCTTGCAATATCTTCACCTGCAAAATTGTAAGTTGGCTGTATCCGTTTCAGCTGTTCAGCTCTTATGAAATCGTAGTAGTCGTAATGTCCTGGTGATGGAGTTTCTCTGAGGAAAATTCGCCACCACTCTCGTTCTGTAACCGGAGGTTCGTACGCTTCGGCAGATTTCTAAAATTCGTAACATCTGCTATAAGCTTACTTGCCGGTCACGCAGAATCGCAGTGCAACGAAGCAGTAGAACAGTACAACAACGTTGGTACAATCTCAATCTAATGCTGTTTGGAACATTGCAATAAAGAATAGTAATTTCTAAAGCTATTTTTCTGACGTCAAAACTTCATCATAAACTGTCCAATGAATGGAAGTCATATGAGTATACTAGAATGGTTGAATATTTCAATGCTAGTTTTATGAACAAGATGTTAGGACCGGTTTGGTCTTTAGATGGAAGATGTGCATTTATACTTGACTGGTATCAGCTAATTACTGATTCTGAGCCTCGTCTTATCGGGTCTTTTGTATACAACAATATACTATATTAATGACCGCAAAGTTTTTTCCAAAGAAAAATTCTTGACCATTGGAGATTTGCCCGGTGGCATGTGACAGCACATTGCAGGACGATAGATCGAAAAGTTTGGAAGCTTCGAATAATGCTTCCATCTGTAGTGTGCATATTGCAACTTTCTACTGATGCTTGCGCAGCAAGTTGCCACTTGATGTCGTCCAAGAGCCGAAAAACTAGACCGTTTGAGTGAGCTGATTCGGCTTCAGGCGGTAAAGTTGAACAAGTTCATCTGACTGAACCCAACCGCCAGCGTTGTGCTTAGATTGACCTGTGTATCAAAAAACTTCTGCAATTCTATTACCGTTAGCTAGATTAGTTGCGTTTGAAAGTACCTGTGGCCCTTTGGTATAGCATGAGTATGCTCGAGGGTACGAATGCGGATTGTACACGCTTGGTATTCTGTTGTTCGCGCTGGGTTGCCGACTCGTTGCCTCCGAGCTCTTCGGACGTTTCTTCTTCTTCTTGGTTCTTCTGTTGCTTTTCACCGACACTTTTCGTGGACTTTTCGCTGTGTACAGCTCTTGCTCACTCGCGTTCGCATCGCCCGACCTGCCATAACTAGGAATAAGTGCTTCAATCATTATAATTCAGTACAGTTTATTTTATATATCTTTTGGTAATGGCTATTAATGTTACGATTTTGTTTGGTAAACTGAGTTTGATTATGACGTCACTGAGGTGGTTGTTATGCTCGGCCAAGTACCACCACAACACTGGCAGGTGCGAGACTGATACGTCGTTTTGCAGACAAGGTCATCGTAATAGATTTGGGTTTTAGAATTGCCTGAGCCATTGAAACGCTTCCAGCTGTAATTAAATTCATCTCGGCTTGCCTACTTGTTCGTTAATTTCAAAATTCCCGAAACGTTGATGGTCTTTTCATTTTCGCTCTGTTGTTCTTGCAACAATATTGGACACACGAAAAAAATTTACTCGGTCAGGCTAAACCCCAATGTAAAAATATGTAAAAAAGCGGAGCATGTGTTTTGCAATGTTTGTTTTTTTTGACTGGCATGGCAATCTGTGCGGTATGAGTCACCATCGGGGGATATCTAAGGCACTTATTTGCGAGAAGCGATATCGCCCAGGAAAACACCTGCTTTGCTGACAGTCAAGCTTCTCTATGCAAGACATCTGCGAATTGCTTGTGCTGTTTTTGGTTACGCGCATTTAATTTTAGTTTAAAGCGTGTTGGGATGATACCAGGCAGACAGGTTGCAGTGCCCTTTCCGTTGCCTTCGTCGATACCACGCAATACCTCTTGTCAGATTATCAAGGGGCATCGGAAGTCTTAAATGCGTTTTTCAAAAAGCTTGCTTGACTGTAAGATGATGAGTGTGTATACGGTTGGCATGCATGTAGTTTCCCGAACTCCAGATCAGATTCAATTGCGTAGACCAAAGGTGTCAAAAGTGCGGCATGCGATAAGATTTTACATTGCCCTGGCGCTAGTGTCAGGCTGTGTTGCATACGGTCCGGCAAAGTCTGGATTACGTTTCTGTGTCGGAGCAACGGTGGTTTCTTGCCACTTAGACGTTTCTCGTTGTGTGTTGATGCGCTGAGAGAAAATATGAACGCGAAAGCCGTGGCAAAGGAGTGTTACTGCTTCAAAAATGCAAACGAAACGCCTGGACTATGCCAACCTGCACGAATGTCGGAAGGGACTGCTGGCACGTGGCCGCCTTTACGTGAACAAAAAATACTCTTTGAAAAAGTGTGGACGCGTGGGCTAACATGATATCGCACCTAGCCACATAGAATAAATGATAAAGCTCTCTCGGTGTGAGTAACCACCTCCACTTGTTATTATAGATTTTTATGCTTGCATGTGCTTTTGTTAACGGGATTACTAGCATCAGTGTTACAACTAGCAAAGAAGCAGTTTTCAAACGTATAATCGGAACGCAGACAAAAATTCGTTTGCTGTGGTAACCTGTATTTGCGGTACAAAAAAATCATGATTTTGTAGAATATCTGTTTACGCTTTACTACAAATGAAGAAAACCGGATTGTCGTAAATTCGGGCCGTTGCCTTGTGTCCATATGTCTGGACAACCCAAACGCTGGCCATGAGATATTGTATTCACAAAATTTTTAACAAATGTTTCAAACGTTTAGATCCTGTTGTTTTTATCTCTTGAAAAGAACAATCATAGACCAAAAGTGCACTCGTCTTCACCAGTTCTAGTTTAAATAATGTGTGTTGACCACCGCAACCAAGTTCGCGTTTGACTTCTACAAAAACAATCGCAGTCACTGTATTCTTGTTGATACTTCAATCGTCGTTTAGAATATCGGCCCTCAGATCAAATGTTACAGATGTTCGACGTGGTGTTCCACTTAACGTTTGCACGTTGAGGTTAAGTCTTATTACACGCACTCGCTGCTACGAGTAAGTGTATTGTGTAACGTCTTCACTCCCACACGCAAAACGCTAGACTTTAAACATGCATGGCAGATGCGGCGTTTGCTGCGACGCGCCGTTTGCTTCGCTCGTCGCAAACGTAATGTCTTGTTTTGTACAGAACCCGCTGCCAAGGTCTTCGCACCAGCTGCTTTGCCCGCGACGTTCAAGCACTCCGCGCTGGAAGCGAACGCTCTGTCTCCGAATTACGCTGCCGCTTCACGTCTTCCTTCCAAACCTCCCTCCCCGCCTGCGCATCGTCTTGTCCCCCCTCCTCCTCCCTCCAACTTCACCGCAGTCACCCCCAGTGGCGAGTCCGCCTCCATCTCCGTGCTTCGGGAGAAGCAAGCCTTGCGGCGCCTGAAAGCGATGCAGTTCTTGCTCGCCAAGCAAAGCCAGGTCGGTCGGGTGTTCGAGGAGTGTCGCTCGTCCTCGAGCGACCTTTTGCGTTTAACGCTTCACTGACGCAATCGTACTGCGCAGGATGAAAAGGCGACCAAGGCAGATGCTGTCGAAGAGAAACCGCTGCTGGACAGCGCAGCGTCTGAGGACATATTCGATCTGACGTTGTCGCCCAGTCCACCCGAAGATCCGTCCGACATGGTACGTCCTTGCGCTACTGAAGTGATGGCCTTTTGCTGTCAAGTTTTAAATAGGTATTGATTTTCAGTCGTCGCGAGGTCGTTTCCGGACGCGGGAGTGGTTGGATTCAGATTATTTCAGTCCCTTTGGGCTTTGTAACGCGCACAGGTGTTAGAATCTTTTCTGTCTAAGCACGTGGTTGATCATCTGCGAATATGAAGTGCTGCGTGTGACAAATGCGTTTCCCAGGCTGGAGCAATATCATCAAGTGTCAATCTGCTAATTACTTTTCGTGCCGCTCTGCGTTGGCAGAGGAGTACCTGTCAGTTTACGGAGGATGACGTAGGTTGATGCCCAATGCTGTGATAAAATTCAGCATCTGCGGATTTGTTCCCTGTCGCAGTATCAGTTCACGAAGCTTAATTTCTACAGCGCTAACCGTAGTTATGTTTTAAACCGTGGTTATTTTTTAAATGCTGTGACGTTCTTCTCTGCGGTTTGACGACGGTGGAACCGAAGAAAACCGTGCTAATGCTGGCACAACAATTTGACGACTGCATTGCCGTCTCATTATACAGCGCTCCGCCGTCCATGTTTCTGCGGCTTCACTGCGGACGCACCCACAATTGTTTCTGCCTGTCGTAATGCATTAGCTATCGGTGGCATTGGTGCAATGTACTGCATGCACCAGAATCTGTTCGCCTGGTGAAAGTTTTCTAGAAAGTAGCGAATGAAAAAAATCGCTCGCTCAGTGAGACTGAGCCGCGATCGCCAGTAGCACGACGTGACCATAGCCACTTGTCGCAACCAATAGCAACGACGTGGCCATATCAACTTGTTGCAACCACTTGTAAAATCTTCGCGGCAGTTTCCCCCTGGTGAAGAGCCTTGCGATGCTGAGGAGATAAGGGTCGAGAGGCCTTTTATTAGCAAGCTGGAAATCCTGCAGAAGATTTCATCCGCTCCTTCCTCGCGTTCTTCCACGCCTTTGTCGACGTCGTCGAGAAAGCGATTCAAGTAAGTCGCGCGTTCGATAAGACTCCAAGCGACCGAACCCTGTGTTGGTGCCCGGGTCATCCAAATGCAAAGTAAACAAGTGATAAATTTGTTCGAAAAGCGAACAATCATATACAATACATGGTGGTAGGGGAAGACGTTTCGAATATGATGTTGCAACGGGCACAAACTTGAGCAACTAGAATTGTTTCAGCTTTTTCAAATTATATTAGAATTACAATTACCGAATTCGCGAAAACTAGAAACTAAACTCAGAACTAGAATTTTATCTAATCAAATCAAGTTCAACGTAAGTTCGATTCATGACAAATGGGAATTCATGCGCACAATTATGAGAACAGCACAGGCTAGCAGCCAAGATCAGTGCGTTTCGCGCTTTAACCCATAATTCGCTTGGTTGGTTGAAAACTCATTCCGATGGAGACGATGTTGCTGTCGTGCGTTGGCATGGCACGTACTAGCAACTGTTCGTCACAATGCCTTCAATGACTCTATGGCTTGTTTAAGTGCTGTGGTGTGATTGTGGACACTGATGTGCAGGTTTTTTTTAAGGTGTTCGGGTCCGTAGAATTGAAAATCGGGTCCCTAGAACCAGAGAAAATGATAATCGGATCCCTAGAATAAGATAAAATCGGGTCCCTGCAAGTGCACACTGGGTACCTAACATTTTCCTTAAAAAAACCTGCTGATGTGACACTTTCATCTTTGAGCTGCGCTTTCCTTGCGCTAGATACATTATTGTATCACTCGCCGAATAACGTTTTTGGACGAAGTAACATTTACAGTAAAACCGGAAATTAGAAGTGAAATCAAAGTGCAGAAGCTTTCACAAACTAGATTAGAATTACTGGCCTTTCGCTCTAATTCGTCTAATTAGACAACTAGCTGTGCAAGTCTGAGCCCGCATGGACCACCGTTAGATTTTGGTCGGTTCAGTTAATTCAAACGCTACTGGAAGAGGGTTGTCGCATTTAAACTGTGCCGGCTGTTGTTGCAGGCGACGTGTTTTGCTTTACTTCGAGTGGTTATCAATGTTGAACTGTTTAAAATATCTTGCAGGGAGGCTGAGATCAGTCGATCATCATCACCTGCGAATGGCGATTCATCAGTTCCTTCTGCTTACCGGCAGCAGAATGCCGATGAAAAACACAAAAAGACAAAGTAATTGCAATAACGCTTAACACCTTTTCGTTGCGGAACGCTTCAAATGCCGTCGAGGTGAAAATCGGCTGCTTCCTTTTCAGGGACGGGACCAGTTCGCCCAAACCTCGCCGCCGCCGCGATTCGCACAAGCGCTCGTCAAAGCGCAAGTCACGTGACCGTTCTCCACACCGCATGTCAAAACACAGGTATTGCAGGCGTGCGACCGTGGTCTGCTTCTAAGTACTGATCACTTGCATCTCTTTTTAACTTACCACTTTTAAGTTTTTTTGCTTTTCCCGCTGGCACGCGCCGACTTCGGTTGTAACCCTCATCTCCTTTCCCTTTCTCTTTCTCTTTGCGTGTCGGATCAGAATGGGCGATAAGCAAATTGTTGCGCGGTCCTCAGGTCCTGCAGCGCTTCTGGCAAAATCAGATTTGGTCGACTGTGAAGAGCTTGGCGTGTGTGTTAATTGTGATTATTGCTGTGGGTGCGGGTGAGGCAATTGGTAGTAGATGTTTTTTGCTTGTCCTGTTAAAAGTTTCAACGTGGAAAAGTTCAGAAAGGGCGCGGACAGCTCTTTGTGACGGGGATCGAGCGGGAAGTTGCCCAGAACCTCTAAAATTCCTCTATTCGATCGATAGCGGTCCACCGTCAAAAACAAGTCGTCAGCGACAAACAACCATGCCGTGTGGAACGAACGTCGTGAAAATGAATATATACGCGATTGGACAAGGCTGATTCACAAACAATATGTCGTAGTCACGCAAAATATAAGCCTAACATCGTTTAATCTCGGTGCTTGACGAAAAGGTGACTTGGTAGCAAAGCCTCTGTCTCGGAGGCCTTGCTTGTAATTATGAGACGCGGGATTGTCAGACTCCCGCTTTCGTTGAAAGGTAAACGGCTTTCCCCAATTTGCGAAATGGGCCCAAAATATTGGCGCTTTATTTATATTTTGTTTGATTATCACAACAAAAAATACCAATAGCATTAACGCCAGCTAGCCGCGTGTTCGTTTCGATAGAAAGTTGTTAATGTGCTTCTTGTCTCGTCGCTGTGCAGTGTGCAAGGTTCATCCCATCACCAGTGTTCGTGCGTTGACTCCCACAAAACGTTTTGCTCAAACTTGGCTCTGTATCATTGCCGAGTTGTTTTGAATTCCTGCGGTAATCAAGACAAACTTTATGGTTGAAAGCATGATTTCTTGATCTAAAACAGGGTTTCTCAAACTGGGCCCGCGGACCGCTGCTGGTCCCGGACTGACTGCGCAGGAGATATGACAAAAATATAAAGTCGAACGTATACATTGTACAGTATGTACGCTGTCACAAATAACTGCCGCAGTGATTCGTAAATGAAATGATTTCGCAAGGTTTTGATCGTAAATCTTGTTTGTTGCGCCTTCTTAAAATTCGCAGTCAAAGTGTTGTTTACAATGATTTTCGCATTCCGCGTATATGACGCAATAAATACGCGGAATCATATGACTTATGTCCAGTGGGAATGTTCGCGCTTTGCTGATATCATTCTAGAATTTTCCATTCTGTTTGTTCTTCTTGTAAGCGAACTGTTTACGTCATGCATAATGTCATCCAATCGGGATTGGGGTCCGAGAAAAAAGCAGATTCATAAATGGGAGTCCGTTGACCAAAACGTGGGGAAGTCCTGATCGAACAGATGCGCAAGGAAGACTTACAGCGCCAAGCTTGATAGATCAGCAATGCTGACAACATTGTGAAAAACAGCGCTTTTCAAGTCTGTTTTCGATTTCTCGGTTGTTTCTGGTGGCAACTACAAGTAAATTTCGTACACATTGATTTTACTTCGCACTGCCGTGAATAAATGCGGTTTTCTACATAATTGCTTTAATTTGTTTTTCTGTGAACTGTGCCTGAACTCACAGCCAGCCGCACAAGAAAGTGGCGCTTTGCGAGCAACTGGTTAAGGGGAAGCAAAATGAAGCGAAACGAAGTTCGACACTGCATCCACCGACTTCATGTGGTCATCCAATCAGACTCGGTAGAGGTCCTTGGCAAAAACGCTTCCGGTGTGAAATTTCGCCGAACGCCATCATCATTGTCTGTTTCATGTTTTCGTTTTTGTCGCACAATGGTCTACAGATCAAAAGCTTAAAATTCTGTTGAAATCCCAAGTTTGGTATCTTTTTTCTCCAGACGTTCACACAAGCATGGCGGCAGTGAACGGAGCGGTGACAAAAAGAGACATAAGCATAAAAAAGAAAAGAAGAACAAGAAACGTTCCAGAAGGTTGAAGGACGAAAGGTTGTCGTGTGATTCTGTTTGCCTTAGTCTGCGCACGCTCTGAGACAACATCAAACGTGCAGAGCTTAATCTGTGATCAGTTCAAGTTTGTTTTTTCCCTACGAGCGTTGCCAAAGAAATTGTTGATGGTTGAAACGCGAGTGTTCAAATTTAAGTTTTGATTTTAAAGTTACTTTCTGTTTTTCGAACCACCACTGCTTTGCGCGAGTTTCTTATTTCAAGTCGATGCGGGCGCCGACTGACTGGATTAAACCTGTAAATCTGTCGCAGCGTTATGAACGAGGAAAGGGAGGAAGGGGAAGTACCGGCGACCGACGACGAAGATGACTCGCCGGAAATTGAAGTGAGCGTCTGATTTCATTTGCAGGGTGTTTGTTGACGTCCTAGTCTTGTTTTTGAAAAATATTTAATAAAATATTAAATATAACTGAAGACAACACTGTACACCACCCCCCACCCCTATGCCTCTCGCGCTCCACTTCAGTCTTTTGACGACAAATCTAATTTGAAGCCGGATCGATTCTATGCTTGAGAGTTAATTCAGTGGCTCGTGGTCTTGCTGTGGAAATAAAGACGTTAAAATAATATTTTCAAATTTGTGGCAAACATTTCTCCGAAAAAAAAAAACTGTTACTATCGAGCTGATGACGCAACCGCTATTGCCGCCCGCGATGGACTTGTCGTGTCCTGAATGATTGAACCTGTCAGTTCGAATGAATTCTGATGCTGAAAGCTAACCAGTTCTTCCTTCTTGCTGCCAAGGATCTTTCCCCGACGCCGGAACTCGACCACGAAGCAACCGAAGCAGCGGCCGAAGGTGAGTGACCGGGTCGGTGTGCGTCGAAATTACGAGTCGCAACTCATTTGTTCGCTTTCGCTTCAAACACCTGTTCGGCCGCCATTGTTTTGACGTCGCAGCGACGATGCGGATGACGCATGGCTTCTCGAACCGGGGCGACGTTGATTAATGACGCAGGCATTGCTCACTGGCGTGCGCGCAGCAGGGCTGCGTTCGACAACGCTCGAGAGCGGGAAAATACTGCGAATAATGACGCTTTAATCCCCTGCTTTATGTATTGCTGTTCACGACAGCGCTGGGCCCGCGCATCTTTATAGTGTGATCGGTTATCAGGCCATTCATGAATCATGCAGTCAGATGCTCGTGTTACAGGAGCCAATAATAAACGCGTTTTCACTTTGACACCAGAGCGGGCCGGCATCCATGCAGTGACCGAAATCTATGGTGAACAACGTCATGGCGTTGCGAGCGAACAGCCTGTTTCAACAAACCCGGGTTCCGCAAGTTAATCTTTCTGGCTTTTCCCTCGCTAAAATATTAATGAACTAACTTAATATTGTTTTTGCTCGCGTTTTTACCACCACGCATTCATCAAGCTGCTGCGAAATTATTGATTTTAACCTTTGCCATGACAACTTTGTCGTTTTTTTTATGATGGAATAAAAATGCACGCGGCCGTGCTGTAAAATTTCATGCGGGCTTCTTGTCTCCTCTCATTTTCCAACCAAGCCTTGTTCAATGTTCGTAAGTTCCGTATTGTACCTTGCAAACCTGAATTTTTTCGGTGGAAGTGAGCTGGTCTGTTGGCGTCATTAGTAGAATGCCTGATGCAATGAAATCAGGGTAGGATTGTACGCCGTATACCTTGGCGAATTTTAATTTAAGATGCTTCCAAACCCTGTTCAGTCAGGGGCATGCTTAATTTATTACGTAGAGCTTTATCCACCACCAACACTGCAAGCTTTCTGCAACGGGAGTGACGGTGACATTCAACGTTTGAAACCTTTTGTTTATCTTTGAGCGCAACCTTTCGTTTGGGTACAGAGCTTCAGGGTTGCCAACCTGTCTTCACCAAAAAAAGCCAGACCTAATAACAAAACAGCCAAATAGCAAATGCAATGTGGATACTATGTTACAGCTCGTCAGAGTCGTCGATGTGATACAATTCCATGTGTTCAAGGGCGTTTTCTTCTCCCCTGATTGCATTGTTATACATTTGTTTCTTATCAAATAAATCGAGCATTTTAGAGTAACAACATAACCCTTTATAACGATTTTTTTCAAAGCTGAGATATGATTTTATACGCAACAATACATCTAGCTTCCCGAGCATCATTCCATTCCTTAACTTTGTTGAAGTTACCGTCGAGAAAATTTTTTTCCATGTGCATTTGAAATTGGCAATGCTGAGCAAAACTGTGCTGCAGCATTTTCCTACCCTCTCACACCGACCTAAAATTTTGCAACTGTATGTCAACAAACCATAGTTTTCTGTTTTGCTTTTCTGTCTCACGCGTATGTCTTTTGAATCAGGGACCGAGTTGATGGGGGGACATAATATCTTTTGTTCCTCCCAACATTTTGTGATAAAAAGTAATGTAGTTGTGCAAATTTCATGTTACTTTGCTGTCGGTATCGTTTCTCCAGCAAAAAAAAACAGGGAATAAATGAGAAAAATGAACATTATCACTGGATTATCTGTAGACACATACAGATTTCCTAGGTAAACTGAATCGTCGTGGTTGTTGAAAATTGTGTTGGTTAGTTTGATCGAATTACCGAATTGATGTGCACATGAACTTCGCTCAATCACGAATTCCTGTGCTGGTCTGTAGCCCGCAATCAGAATACGCAGGCTTGTCCATGGGAATGGGATTCCTATGGGAATCCCATGGGAAACGTCCCATGGGATGTGATGGGACAGGCATAAATTGCTATGGGATAGGATGGGAATGGGACAGATAAATATGTCCCATGGACAACCCTAGGCTTGTCCATGGGAATATCATTCCTATGGAAATCCCATGGGAAACGTCCCATGGTATGGGACGGGACAGGCATAAATTGCCATGGGATGGGAATGGGACAGATAAATCTGTCCCATGGACAACCCTGAGACTACGGTTGCCACAAGGCGCGTAGCCAGCGATCGCAACGGGGCAATGCCACCGCAATTCCAAAGTTTGCAGGTTAATAAAATATTTCAAGTATAAGCCAAAGGAATACTTCAGTGCAAATCAACGAAACTGCCTCAAGGAACCTATCCTACTTCAGCTTTTAGTCGAATAGAAACTTGTATCTGACCTTTTGTAATCATCAACGACCGCAGGAAAAAACATTTGGAGTAACGCTTTTCGCAGCTGTTTTTGGCGCACCAGCTTGCTGTATCCCACCTAATGTTTATGTAAGTTTCATTTCAAGACCATCGCAATCTCCTCTTTTATTACCGTGGGTGTTACAAATACAACCTATCCTTGTTTCCAGTGCCAGCGTAGCCTTAAATCAATAGCGTAGATTTTTGTTTTTGCACAGTTTAAAAACTACATGCGTGAATATGGCGTTGAGATAAATTTTATATGTCTTGAAGCTCAAGCTTTGGCTAAGAAGCGATTCAGTTTCAAAGACTTCTTCATTGCGCCATAGTCACTGTTTAGCAACAATAGCATTCCTTCTAGATATTTATTTGTGATGACATGTATTGTAACGGTTCAATCACAATCATGTGGAGGCTTAACGTTTTCATCAATGATTTCCCTTTACCTTGCCGGCAAGTAAAAAATCAGTAATTTCAAGATATTTGACTTCGACCTGCTGTTCATAAGCTCAGTGTTTCAACATTCATCTGATGTTAATTACCACCCTATCCTACAGTAAATCATTTGAAATAATTTAACTGCAACGAGAAGAGTCAGCATCAAAATCTAACGCAAGTAGCAAGATGCTTTTTAGTTTGCAAGTGCTGAGGGAATTGACACTGCCGTTACTTACTGATACTGAGATATCTTGCACAGGAGTGAATATTAAAATTTAGGGGCAAGCTCTCATAAAGGGGCCTCAAAACATCGCCATTGCGAAAGGTGGATGTGGGATTACTTGCTGGATAAAAGGGTTAAATTTCTTTCACATTTCAATTTGTGAACTAAATTCAAGAGCATAAGATACATACGAAAGGAAGAAAAATGTGTACAGTTTGCAGCAGCTTCACAATTGCAAGCTGCCTCCAATGGCACATTTTCCTATAAGTTTTGCTTTATTTTGAAAAACATGACTTGCTTCAGAGCTTCTTTCAATGTGGCTCTAGAGTGGTACATAACTTTTTTAACTAAACGATGGTGCAAAGCTCTCAAGGGGGTGCATGATATCTCTGAAAAAGAGGGGCCTGAGGCGACTGCCTCGTTATCCTTCCCTAATATTCATCCCTGAGCTTGCAATCTCTCTTGTTGGCAAAGCGCATGTGACTAAAATGAAACTAAATTTGAATTTTTTCCCATCAGGGCTTCAAATCCCGCAGATAAGTTATTGTATTTTCAAGAAGCCGGTGATTTGTACAAATTTAATTACGTGCAGTACTAAGCTATCTTTACATGCAGCTGAGCGTGGTCAAGAAGTTTTGTAATACTGGGGTTACGATGGTGTTTACAGTTTAATTCCATCTTATATTTCAATGAAGTCAGTTCAATTTGGCAAAGTCTCATCAAACAATATAAACGAAGTAAGTTTAAAGTAACTACAAAGGTTTTACGGAATAGGTTGAACATATCCAAAAGATCTTACGGATTATCAAAAATCTACACATTTTTCAAACGCGTTGAAAG
>JGI24158J21664_10003510_pt1 | contig 19709 bp, 5 predicted proteins | sample Ectturendosymbi3_FD_21664 | JGI IMG/M metagenome (IMG submission 21664) | reverse complement strand
ACCAGAAATGCTAGAAAGTCGATCAAAGGCTCAAAAGACTCGGACTCGAGCCTAGTTTCCAATGAAAACTTCAGTGAAACACTTTGGCCTAGCGGTTGGGCTCTAGGCCAGGCAACATCAGCCAAAATGGCCCCAAAACTACTTCACTTATGACGTCACTCACAAAAAATCTGCAACCCCCAACCAAAAAATTTTTTTTCGAGTCCAATCTACTAGACTGGCCGATCCGTTTAAGCCCTTGAACAGCTCTCTAGAACAATCGGCGGAGGAGCTAGGGTGTTGGAAAGGCAATTGAAAACTGCTGTTTTTTAGGCGGAAATCGAAGTACGAATATATCGTATGCCGGTTCTCAAAGTGTGAAAATCTGAGATGGTGGGTTGACTTTTCCAATTGTTTTAGTTCATTTGACATAGAATGACCCATTTGGCTATCAACTAAGCCTGTATATATAGGCAATATCAGCAACACTTTTATCCCAACAAACTCTCTTGTTTGTATATAACAGCACTTGGAGATACAAAAAGCAGACACACTTCCAAAATTACTTTGATGTAAGAATCTCAACTTTGAAACATGTTATATAGTGAACCTCAGCAAACCAAAAGACCACTGAACTTTTAATTTGTATTTTTGTTGATTTGGTGGTAAAATCGATCAAATTTTCTACCTCAACAGTGAACAAGCATGTAGATTTCAATCATTGATGTCTCTATTCAATTATATGGCACTGTGGCAGTTCAGGTATATCAGCATTTCTTATATTCGGTAATGGGTGCAGGTATATGGAAATTCTACTGTGTATAAGAGCTAGGGTTTTTTTCACTGGGACATTTCAGAAATTTGTCAGAAATAGCTAAAAACGTTCTGTCATTTTTCATTATTGAACAATTTGACTGAATTCACTTAAATTTATTTGTCATTTCAAAAAATCAATTAATGGCCAACAAAGTTTAGTATATGAGGGTAAGCTTTTTCTGATGAAATGTTGTTTTTCTTATTCATTTGCAACATGTGCACTGCTGGACATGAACCAAAACTTACAAAAGAAAGATCGTGATAATCAACAAGGAACCACACAGGCAATGTCTCCATTTGCTTTGCACCCTGAGTTTGGACTGGTACATATCACCTCCACAATTTTCACAACATGTTCTGCAGCAGCACATTATCATTCCAACCAAAGGAACGAATATAATGAACAGAAAACCTGCCACAAGGCAGGTAATATATCCAACTTCAAACTTTGCCAACTGTAAAAGAAAATTATGCAAAAAAATTAAGCTGTTATACATATTTGCCAAGATCATTTACAAAGCCACAAAACCAAAGTTAATTTATAATCAACACCCTCGCTGCCAATGTATGATATATTCACACTTTGAAATCTCACATTGACCACTATTTTCAATTCACTTTGCAACTCCATAACTTGCTAGGCGATTGAGTTGGAGAGCTGTTCAAACCCTCAGAAGATGTGACAAGTCTTCTAGATATCTTTTTTTTTTTATTGGAAAGTTATGAATCTTGCTTTTTTGTGGGTGACGTCATAAGTGAGGTCAGTTCAGGCCATTTTTTCCATTTACTTGGCCCTGCATGCCAACCACCATAGTGAATTTTTTCAATCAATTTTTAATGAAAATTAGGCTGAAATCCAAGTCTTTTGAGCTTTGGCTTAGCTTTCTCACATTTCTGGTTCAAAAGTTATGGCCTAAAAAGAACAAATTTATTATTTCCTGATTAACATCTTGACACTCGAGCTACGAATATATTGTACCTGGATTTCGCCTGAAAAAAGGAGTTTTCAGTGTCTTGCCAAGGCCATAGCTCCTCCGCCAATTGCACCAGAAAGCTGCTCTAACCCTGAAAAGATTGGGCAAGTCTTCTAGTTTGTACTCGAAAAACAATTTTTTGGTTGGGGGTTGCGGATTTTTATTGAGTGACATCATAATAAAGTAGTTTCAGGGCTATTTTGGCTCGTGTTACCTGGCCTAGAGCCCAACCGCTAGGCCAAAGTATTTTGCTAAAGTTTTCATTGGAAACTAGGGTAGAGTCCAAGTCTTTTGAGCCTTTGATCAACGTTTTAGCGTTTCTGATTCAAAACTTATGATATAAAATAAAAAAAATAATTAATTATCTAATCAAGGGGTTAATCAAATATTTCATTTACTTCAGATCATAACTTTTCAACCCGAAACCCCAGCAGGTCATCCAAAGTACTAAAAGATTCAGATTGTAGCCTAGTTTCCAATAAAAACTTCAGGGAAATACTATATACAATCCAGCAGTTTGAGCCTAGGGCTAGGTGAAGTACGTCAAGGTGGACTAAAAGTCTTCCACCTACGACATAACTAACAAAAAATCCGCAGACGCCAACAAAAAACTTTTTTTCATTGCAAACTACATTGCCAAGTCCTTTGAGTGTTTAAACAGCTCTCTGGCACTTTTCACACCAGAGATATTCCCGTGCAAAGTCATGTGCAATCCGGCTGTTTTAGCACAAACTGTTTGATTTACACTGGACGCGAAGGTGTTAAAAAAACATTTTCAATACCAAATGGAAATATTTTAATACCATAACTGATGTTCATTTCTCTAAAAATTCATTCATGAAACACAATGCAAAAACCATCTGTTAACCCCTTCAGTCCCGCGAAAGCCCTAAATCTTGCAGAGCTTTGCGATCCTATAACTCGCCAGGTGATTGAGTTAGAGAGCTATCCAAACCATCTGCGAATTCAGCAAGTCTTGGAGTCAAAAAAGTTTTTTGTTTTCGGTGGGGGGATTTCTGGAGGTGACGTCACAGAGAAGGCATGTTTTGAAAATTTTAGCCACCTATGGCCGGCCCTGGGCCTCAACCCATTGACCCACTCTTGTGGCTCAAAGTTTTGTTGAAAACTAGATCAAAATCCACGTCTATAGAGCCTTAGATTGACTTGCTAGCATATCTGTAGCCAAAATTGTGGGTCAAAAACCTAGTTTTTGGCCTAATTCAAAACTTTTCAGAAAAGGCATAATTTGCCTTTTCAGGGCAAACTTTGGCCAGCCATAACTCAGCAGCAGATTGAGCTAGACAGCTGTTCAAACCCCGTAATGACTAGTGGCGTTTTGTAGTTTAGAATAAAAATTTTTTTAAAATTCGGTTGGGGGGTTTTGGGCCAATGGGATCATGACAGGGTCATGTTTTTTGGTTAATTATATGACGTCATCATCCGATCTCACGCACCAATATTTTGGCTTGCAGTAATTTTGGATTCTAGTGTAGGATACACGTTTTTAGAGCCCTTGATTGAGTTTCTAGCGTTTCTGGTTCAAAAGTTAGGCCAAAAAACAGCGAATTGGTACGGGGCTTTTCTCAATACTTTTGGGGGATTTCCCAAATTAATTTTAAGTTTTTTTGGCCCTAATCTTGGAACTGGGAATGCTAAAACCTATTCGGACCTTTCAAAGTCCTGAATAGTAACCAAAAAACAGCTAAACTCAAAAAAGTTGTATGTCATTTAAATGGCACCTGCGGGCCTTAAAGGGAGGTCGGGCAAAAATGCTGACGTCACCAAAAAATAACATAAACATCCTATCATTATATAAGCATTTAAAAAAAACAGACATCCTAAACTGAAACGTTTTTTATTGCAAACTACATACCTTCCCGAGTCTTTAGAGGGTTTGAACAGCTCTCTAGCTCAATCTGACGGCGAGTTATTCCCTGCGGTGAAATGCCCCTAAGAGTGACTTTTGAGAGAGCAAAATTTTGGTCAATTTTTAGTTATGAGCCATAATTTTCGCTCCCGATATGCTTGAAAGTCAAAGGCTCTGTAGACGTGGATTTTGACCTAGTTTTCAACTAAACTTTGAGTCCAAAAAATGGTCCATTGGGACAGCGCTCAGGGCCAGACAAAGATGGCCAAAATAATGCAAAAAGTGCCCTACTTGTGACGTTCCCCCCAGAAAAGCTCAAACCCAAAACAAAAAAATTTTTTTCGATTTTGACTACAAGACTTGCTGAATCCGTAGAGGGTTTGAACAGCTCTCTAGCTCAAATCACCTGGCGAGTTATAGGATTGCAATGCTCTGCAAAAAAAGTGGCGCACGTGGGACTGAAAGGGTTAAACTGTCATGAGCAGTATATGAAGTACAAAATTTCAATGACTAAATCACTACATTTGGAATTTCCATAATTTTTCAAATAGCTTATGTAATATGTACATTTTGGCAATATTAAATACTTTTTAAGGTCTTGAAAATGGACTTCATAATTCAATATTTTTAAATACGGTTTGGGCACCCTGTTTTTATTTCAACTGTTTCCCCTTAAATTTGTTAAACATTGAAAACCACATTACCAAACGCAAATGTGTCTACTGTACAAGTGAACACTAGTTCACTTTTTGTAACTACTAGATGGTTGCAAAACATGACAAACATGATGGAAATGGACATGTCAAGAGCAAAACAACATGAATCACAAACTACGCTTATTTACAAATTGACAACATACATCAAGCCAATACTGCACCTCATATCCAAAACACAAGTGTCTAGGCAGGAACTGGTAAAAAATATAATTGTTTCAAGACAGAATATTGCAGAACTACCAAAGACAAGCTGTTTTTTTTCAGTCATAGAACCAAACGTTTTTTTCAAAGTTGTTTCAGTCAGAATGTTTGAAAATATAAGCTAAAAACACAGTTACGGCAAGTTTTAATACAAATGTGAGACTTGACCAAAATGTTTCAGTGATCAAATGTCTAAGCAAAAATGACCCAAATGTTTCAGTGAAAATTAAACAGCAGACAACTACAGTTAATTGCATATTGGTTAAACACATTTTTAAACTGCTTTATCAATAGGGTTCTGGAATCCCAAATAAAAACCATTCATATCTGAACAAAATAGTCCAGTTAATTGGATAACATTTAATCGCATAAACCAGATAGTCGCATAGAAAATTTGTTTTCACTTGTGGATTTGTATCACCTGATCACATATATTACTTCAAAGAAGGGTGAAGTGCAATGCACAGATGGAAGCTTTTGTGCCATTAACTCCATTACGCAACTGTCCCTAAGGATGGCCAGAAAACCACTTTGTCTTTGGCAGAAATGCTAAAATCAACAGGTTCAAAACTCTAGCAGTGAATTTCCAGATTCAACGATTAGACAAGAACTCTGTTTTAACAACATCAGAGCCGATGTACGAGAACATCATAATTTGAAATCACACATTGAGCCACTATTTTCATGACACTTTGTAACTCCATAAGTTGCCAGTCAATTTGTGTCTGCTCGCCAGTCAATTTGTGTCTGCTCACTTCGTGTCTGCTCACAAACAAATAAATTAAATTAAATTGTGCAAGAGAGCAGTACAAACCCTCTAAAAATGCAAGAAATCTTCTAGCTTGCAACGAAAATAGTTTAGGTTTTGGACTTTTTGTGGGTGACGTCATAAGTGATATACGTTTACGCCTTTTTGGCCAAGGTCCCCAGGCACTGGGTCCCAACGGCAAAAAGGAAACATTTTGTTCAAATTTTTATTGAAAACTAGGCTAAAATCGAAGTCTTCTGAGCCCTTCATTGGCTTGTTCTAGCTTTTCTGGTTCAAAAGTTATAGCCAAAAAAAGATGGGTAAAATATCTCTTACCCAAACTTGTTTTTCTACCCAAATTTTGTGTTTGGCCAATCAAAGCCCAAGATTCCAATAAAAACCTGAGTCAAAAATTTGTTCTTGTGGGTAGGCCCAGGGCCCGATGACCTCAGGGAAAAATGCCTAAATCTACCCCACTTATGTTACCCACAAAAAATCTAAAATCCAAAACTTTCAATTTTTTAAAAATCCAAACTAGAAGACTTGCCATATTTTTTGAGGGTTTGAACGACTTTCTAGCTCAATGGTCTAGCAAGTTATGGTGGTGCAAAGAAATGCGGCTCATGTGGAATTTCTAAGTACAAGTATACCGTACACTGGCTTCCAACGTGTAAAAGAAAAATCCAGGGTAGCTTTCAGACATAAGCATATTCACAACTGCATTACACAGTCTGAAGCAAGCTATAGAAACAGAAAACCTTCCATGACTATTACAGATGATTATTGTATCACACTTAAGCAGTATGCACAATAAAGATAGCACACAATGCACACTGCTGCAGCAACTTTTAATTTCGTTTCATTTGATGACAGTTGGTTCCCCACTCACTGCAAGATTTCAGAATTTAAAATGTCAATACCAAGGGAAATTTAGAATTTCTAGAAACACCTATATATGTTATATATCTTGCAGTTCTAGATATCTCCATGTTTGCCATCAAGCTACCAAATATAAGAGGTGTCAGGTAGCAAACATGTGAAAGAAGTAGTGCTAGGTAGTAAACATGCAGATACTTGACTGACACAGATAATCACATACATAATTTCAGTTAAAAGCATAAATGCTGAGCAAATCACCTACGCGATTAACTGGATTCATCTGCATTGCATCAAATGCAAATTCACATTTAGCTGATTGCTTACCATTTCTTTTTCCAGAACAGTCTAGATTAGGGGTGTACAACTGTTTGCTATTGTCGGCCGCATTACTATTATTTATATGAAGTACGGCCGCCAATGAGTTCGGGTTTTATTTATGAGATACATTTATAGGTTTTATCTGGTATATGTCATTTACTTGTGCCTAAAAGTATAATAAACTGTCAAATATTTTAACAATTTTTTAACGAAATCACACATTGTGTCAACTGATTTTCTTGCCTTGCAATTGTTTTGCTTCAATATACACCAGCACGGCTGCCAAATCTTATATTTTAATTACAATATGCCGACGGCTGCAAATTTCATTATCGAAGGCCGCATGCGGCCGTAGGTTGTGCACTGTTGCTCTAGATCAGCTATGTCCAACCCAAAAAGTATGTCAATATTTTGATCAGGGCCACACATTGAATGGCTTACTTTGATCTTAGCAAACTAAATTTACCTTAAACTAATATACTGAAAGTGTTCGAATTTGAATTGCAATGGGAACAGACGTGATACAGTGGCACGGAGTACCACCTGCATCAAAAAAGTAAAATGAAAGATTATCAACATAAGGACAGGTGGTCAGCATATAGAATATTTTTACTGCAGTGAAAACCAACTGGGCCGCATAAAACCCTCGACATGTGGCTCGCGGGTTGGACATAGCTGCTCTAGATCAAGTTTTTTTAACTTTTCATGGTTTGTACCCTTTCAGAGGCACTCAACACCCATGTTCCCCTGTTTCACCAAAAATACATGTTTTAATACAAATACGTTGTTAGTATGTGCAGAGAAAAATGTGCAAAGGTTTCTTGATTGCACCATAGGGGTCACAGTGTGGTGGCTGAGAAACCTTGATCCAGAAATAAACAAGAGTTATTAGCAACGGCAACAGTAAAAAACAACTCTAGCTAGCGACCCACTGAGGATTTTATGTGAAGCAATGTATCACCAGCAAATTACCAAACAAATTAACTCACCACTTGCCATTGTTTTAAAAGAGCATTCACAAAATCACCAGACCCAAGATTCAGGATGATGTCATAAATAAACTCTGAGCAAAAATATAAAATAAAGCATTATATTTTTCTATGCAAAACATGGAGGTCTGAGCAAAACATGGCCAATTCACAACCTTGAAAATAAATAGATACATGCCATCACTGTTTGCTAATTATTTTGTATTTTTTAGTGGAAATAACATAATCTAAATATTAACACTTTGAGAGTCGGGATACGATTATCTGTACCAGCAGTTGTCAGTTGCCTTACCAACACCCTAGCTCCTCCGCCGATTGCGCTAGAGAGCTGTTCAAGGGCTTAAATGAATCGGACAGTCTTCTAGTCTGCATTCGAAAAAAAATTTTTTGGTTGGGGGTTGCAGATTTTGTGTGAGTGACATCATAAGTGAAGTAGTTTTTGGGCCATTTTGGCTCGTGTTGCCTGGCATAGGGCCCAACTACTAGGCCAAAGTATTTTGCTGAAGTTTTCATTGCAAATTAGGATTGAGTCCAAGTCTTTTGAGCCTTTGATCAACTTTCTAGCATTTCTGGTTCAAAAGTTATGATCTAAAATAAACAAATTAATTGATTATCTAATTAACTAATTAGTCAAAAGACTTTATTAACTTATATCCTAACTTTTGAACCCGAAACGTTAGCAGGTCATCGAAAGTATCAAAAGACTCGGATTGTAGCCTAGTTTCCAGTAAAAACTTCAGCGAAATACTACCATGTAACGGTTGGCACCAAGGGCCAGGTGAAGTTGGCCAAAAAGTCCTCCAATTATGGCGTCATTCACAAAAAACCTGCATCCCCGAAGCAAAAATTTTTTTTCGAGTGTTTTTCGACTCAAATAGGTTTTAATTACTTTTAGGCTAGAAAAACTCCTTTTTCCAGATGTCACGGTAAGAGGAATGGTCAAGCAAATCCCAAGGCAATAAACAAATTAGGGAAAGAAGCTGCTTTATCAGATCTCTACATATCTAGTCATTTTGCGCTTTGAGAAATGGCATCTCAAACAACAATACTGTTGCTAGCCTAAGTCAAACATTTTGGCCCCCCAAAATTTTTGGCTGGATATGCCTTTGCTATCGAACCATAAGTTGTAGCAACTATTTAAAACTTGACCTGCCAAGTACGAAACTAGAGCTCGACCAACAAGTTTTTTTTTGGCCGATACTGACACCGATGTTTTTCAATTTTCATTGCCGATATCCGATGTCGATATTTTTGTATTACTCAAGCAGTATCTATTTTGCCTCATGAAGCAAAATAACCACTCTTGGAGCTATTTTGTTTTCAACCAAACATTTTCAAACTACAGCTGAAAGACATTACAGTGCATTCATTCTTCAGGCCACATAAACAAAGAAAATAATTTCACAAGTTAAAATTATTTTACGAGGCAAGATATACACTCCTGTTATGCCTTGTGAGGCAAAATATAAACTCCTGAAGCTATTTTGCCACCAGCCGAACATGATTGGCTGAACTGGTCACATGACAAGTTTGGACAGTGTGACTGCCTTAGTTGAAGTATGTACTTTCCATGATGGGTGTAAGCAAGGAATCAATCAGCAAATTTTTAATAGGAAATCGATTTCACGCAAAATTATGATGAGTGTGACATCTGTAAATGGGTCAGTCTGATAGACAAGTAATGTTATGCTTTCAGTGCTGGCAAGCTGTTAGCAGCTTCTTTCTTGCATTGTGTGAACTATAGGCTAAACCTAAACCCTTGTTTATCTAAGCATTATACTTGTCACGTGAAGGATGGTTTAATCTGTTGTGCCTACTGCAGTCCATAGCAATTTCTAAGGCTCACAGTAGTCTAACTCTAAATTAAAAAATGCACAAACAGCAAACATATGTTGCGTCTAAGTAGGTTTACTCCTTGTGTAGACATCTGTGCCTATGCTTAGATGTCATAAGTAAAAAAATACATGTCGCTATAAAACCATCACTTCACTGCGATGAAGAACCGTAAAACATCGAATTCTGCGCAAACCTGGGTTCTGCTCACTGTGACGTAGGCACTTTTTTGATGCACGCTGAGCGCAAGTCTGTCTAGCCAAGAAAGACTTTGTTAAAATACACAACCAACACAACAGCACATGACCTAGTTTGTTCGCAGACAAACATGTGTTTACCGTGCTATTGCAACCTCTTCAGTGATGTTGCATTGATTGTGTGATTCACCACGAACAGGATGTGCGTGAAGAATAACACCATTATATATGTAGTGCAAGCAAGCAATAGTAAGAGAGATTATGAGCACAATCTCTATTGTTGCTTGCTGCCACGCTGCAAAGCTTTGCGCACATGCCGCTCGGGATTTCTGATTGCAACAGTGCCAAAACCTATGCGCGAATGTTATGTCATAGAGCATTTTGTCAGAACTTTTACACTACGGTCTATATGCATGAAGGCTCTGTGCACTAGGAACAGGACAGAGCATTTGTGTTAATCAATCAGGGTCAGAAACAAAGTGGTAACTTGGCTTTCTGAATGCTCCATGCAGAGCAATAGCGTAACACTTTTATGAGCAAATATTGCCGATATATATCGGTCGAATTTTGCCGATACCCAACATCGGCAACATTGTCATATCGGGCAATATATATCGGTGTGCCAATACATCAGTCAAGCTCTATACGAAACGCTTACAACTTAAACAGAAACAGCTTCAAAACTCAAGCTTTCTCTGCTTTAACTAGGTACTAATGAAAAACTAGACCACACATTATTGAAACACAATGAACACTGTTACGATTCAACTGAACATATTCTGATGAAAAAGAGTGCTAAAATCACACAATTCACTCTGGTTTTTGCTGGCAACATCTCACGTTTAAAAAATACTGCATGCAGGCTGCGCTGTCACTACATATGCAGCTTCAATTAAAAGTTTAAGTTTGTGTATGCAGGCATAGCGTAGGACTCCCTTGGGCATGGGGCCCGATTGGAAGCAATTAATCCAATCGGCTAAGGGCCGGCCCTAGTTTGCGCCACTAAGAAATTGCTTTTAGTTTCTCATTTTTATTACTGCACTATATCCACTCATTTTTTTGGTTATTTTTAGGTCACAGACTGATTTTTTTCAAATGATCAAATAAAATTAAGTCAATATTGTTGTAAGGACTAAATATATAGACTAGTGAAAATCGTTACATGGTATGGCTATGGGACAAATGACTGAAATGTCTCAGTGATAAAAAGTTTTCACTACTGGCTATAAAAGTTCGCAGCAAGCTCATTACACTTCAAAATTGCTTGTACTGATGATATGGTTACTAAAATGTCTAGGATGTCTTTGACTACATTTGCTTTAGGTATAATGTAAATTATTAGGCTGTTCAATACTGTTTATTTTTTAAATATTTTTACTAACTTACATACATCGTAACTATTGAACCTGAAACCCTAGTAGGTCATCCAAAGTATCAAAAGACTCGGATTGTAGCCTAGTTTCCAGAAAAAACTTCTGCGAAATACTACCATCTAGCGGTTGGCACCCAGGGCCAGGCAAAGTGGGCCAAGGTTGCCTAAAAGTCCTCCACAAAAAAACTGCACCCCCTAGCAAAAATTTTTTTGAGTGCAGACTAGAAGACTTGCCACGTCTTTTGAGACTTTTATCGGGTCTGTAGAGCATACCAGACAGGAGAAATTCCCGTGCAAAGCCACATGCATTTAGGTGTTTTGTTTTTCTAAAAATCCCCGAAACCTAGCGGATGCCAAAGAGTTAAATTGTTACAGGAATGAAAATTTAAACAAGAAATATAAGCATCTTTTCTGTGACAAATCAAAAGTCAGCCTAACATGCTACTCACATGATTGTATTCAATAACACTTTGAATGAGCCAACTGTCCTTAAATATACGCAAAAAAAACTGTAAACTGATTTGAGTCATATTCACTCATTGCAATCAGTATACTAACCTTCTATCGTAGAAAATGGTTGAAATACAATATCCACAAATCTCGTTGTCATAAGATACAAGTATTTAAGAGAGAAAACACTGACATCAACTGTGACTTCTTGGTAGACACCCTGAAAACATTAAATGCTAGCACTTCTTGTCAAACAAAAAATATGAACCAGCATACTGTATAACCATATCATGACACAATCTGAAATACTGCTAGTGTGGTCCCAAAACTAGATGAGGACATCCAGCTGCATACACACAGGTTAAAAGTAGTTGGACCATGCAGTTCTAAAATAAACAAGCATGTCAGCTAACTCTAAACAGAAAGATACACAATGAAATCAAACATGAACAAAATGGCATTAACTTTTCTAAAGTATTAATTAAAAGAATTATTCCCGTAATTGCTGAAAGGTGTATCCCTTTTAACAAGAGGCCTCTGGCATACACCGCCAACTCACCAACAACCACATGTCTTTAAAGGTTGGTAGTATGGCAATAAAGCATTGTGGGTAGCAACTTACTTAGTTTAGTGTGAGGAACAAATGTAGGTACAATGGGTTAACATAAGAAAGTGCAGTAAAAGGTGGGTTGTACAAATATGTCTATATAGTATAGGTAAAGCATGAAACAGTTTTTCAAGGTTATTTGTCCTCTCCTTTGTGGCCTCAAAAGACTCATTTCCTTTTTCAGAATTTGTATTAGGATCTCTTCCTCCGCTGGAATAGTTTTGTGGTTTTCACTCTCATGGATTACATGGATTCTATGCTTTGATTTCAAATAGTTGATTTGCTTGAACCACCTCTTTTGGTATAACGGAGCACAAATTGCACTTTGGTATTGATTCAGCTATATTGTATAAGAAATGGCTCCAAACTTATAGGTGAATTGACATTCCTTTATAAACGAATTCAACTGTACATAACAGATTTATTAGAGGTTTCAGCCCCCATTTGAGTTGTACCAAAAAAAGTTTAAGAGCATCAGGGCAAATTGTTTGTTTTTAGAGCAAATTGTTATTTTCAGGGCAATTTTTCTTCCCCCCTCAGTGAAATGCCTTCCCGTACGCCTATGATAGGCCGATGATAAACAGCATGAAGACAAGTTTTGCACAGAAGCAAAGTATTGTCACAACACCCTCAGTTAACTACAAAGTAAGCCCAATGTAGGCACGTTTTCCCCCATTGAAGTTTGTGTGAAACTGTTCTAGCTGATTTAACTAACATAAAGTTTCAACAAGCAATCTCTGTTTGCAGGAAATCTGGTAAAAACAACCAAACGTAGGATCCAAAACTAACAATCTTGCTTTTCATTGGAGTTTTGCAGTATTTGGCGGTCTTGCAAGCTTTTTTGTCAATGGAAATTGAACATCACGTCCTGTTTTTTTCTTTTTCATTCTTTTTTCCCCTTTCATACAGATGGCCTGAATCTCTCTCACGCTCAGATGCACAATATTGTCATGCTGTTACTGTACTTATAAGTGCCTACAGTAGACTAGACATTTCCGCCCGTTTCAAGGTAAATTCTGAAGTTGAGTTTCTGCGCAGTTTTGCAAATTTTTAGTTAACATGAAATCGTCATAGAAAAGATCGTTGTGCGGGGTCCCCAAAAGCGTGGGGCCCTAGGCCATGGTCTATGCGTAAATCCGTCCCTGGTCAAGGGGCAACAACTCGATAACCCTCAGGTTTTTTCAGTGCCCTGTGTTTTTGCAATTGCTATGGTTTCTTTCTCATCTTTAAAATTCTTAATTTTCGCCAAATGCACTCAACTCAAATAATAATCAGCCAAAAAAATACAAGCTTTATTGCTAAAAATGCAAAAACAGGAAAAAATACATATAAGATAAAAATGATAAACTTATCATAGCTAGACATACCATACGTCCCGTTTTACCTGGGACAGTCCCGGTTTAAAAACCTTGTTCCGGGGTCCCGGTCAATCATCTAAAACGTCCTGGTTTTGTATTCAGTCAGCCAGCATAGCCCTTCACGAATATTAGCAGGCTGTGTTCAGTCAGTTTAACCAACTTGCTGAAGAGTGATGTGTGATTTTGTTTTGTCTTGTTTCCTTGTGTTGGATCAGGGGTCTCAAACACGGCCCACAATGCTCTTTGGAAATTTGCAAATAATTAACATTTATGTTATTTAGTTTATTCACCTGTGTTTAAAAGTTCTCAGCTAGTGAGTGAACAAGTTCCGAAGGAACATAAAAAGAGCTGGAAATGATTTGCCTATAACTCATTTCCTTATGCAAAAACCCTATGCAAAAAACATTTATCATGTTATTAAATCACTCTAAAAATACTGGTAGGCTTATGTAATATTTTTTGTTTAACAGTTTTTTATTTAGGCTTTGATTTGGATCTTGTCTAAAAATTGCTGTGTTGAATTAGAATTATCTGTTTTTTGAATTAGCTATGTTGGATGCTCTGATATTGACAACCACTTGGAAACCATAAAACACAACTCTTGTGTTGAGGCAGCAGTGTCATCATCTCATGTGAAACACTTCTTCAAAACTGCTTATTCTGATGAGTCTCCACTCTTAGCAGCGAAAGAAGCTACTTTTGCATATGATGCTGCTATTTACGGAACGTCTTTTAAAAGTTCTGATTGCAACCTCTAAACTAGTTTCAAAAAATTTTGAACCTAAATTTGCCATTGTAATAACAAAATGTGAATCAGTAATTGTTAAATGCATTGCCCGATTATTGCTGCTGAACTACTCCAAGAATTAGATAAAGCGAATTTTCTTTCCATTACCATTGATGGTCTGAACAGTAAAGAGCAGGGATGCTGGAAAGCGGAGACATTGCTCTCCTGACCTTTTGCAAGAAGGGCAACGGGGGCGGAGGTGTCTTTTTACAAAAGTATCATATATAGGTAATTTCATGGTTTATCAAGATCGACTTGAAACACATTTCTTGCAGCTTTTTGCACACCCAGATACTTCAGAATGGTTTTCTATAATTTCTGTTACGAATTTTGAGGTCAACAATATTGCTGAACAAAAACTTTGCACCTGATGTTAGTGTGAAAGCAGAACCATCGCCAGAAAGTCATCAACAAGGGGGTTTTACGTTTGTGCAGGGGGGGCTTAACATTCAACTTTGACAAAAATTCCACTGATTCATAGTGTTTTATATTTCAATTTGGGGGGATTGGAGCTTTGTTTATGGGGGCTAAGTCACCAAAGCCCCCTTGTTTGAAAGTGAAGCTTTTAGAATTTAAATTGCTTCAGGTGAAACTGTTGCAATACTTAGCAAAAATAGCTACATACTTCAAGATATTAACCACATTTGTCTGATAAGGCTCGTTGTTCTGAAGCGTCCTGGTTTTCAGTCACGAAAATATGGTATGCCTAATCATAGCACATGCTGTAAAGCATGAAGAAAATTTAAGCATAAAGGCAAATATGTTGAATGAGAGGATATGGACTAAAACCATGCAAGTTTAAAGCATCTACACTTTCAGAATCAGCATAACATCTGCCAAAGTCACTGTCATATTAACTGGTAGCTGGGATGATATACATTTTTGGCACATTTCTTGTCAAAATTCAGAGCAACTCAATATTGTTGGTGGACCAGTAGTTTTCCTTTCTTGATCTTAGCCGATGTATTACCAGGTTATCACGATCATGCTTCATTGGTGGAATGCTGATAAGTCATTTTCACTCTAAAAACTAATGTATTTTTCCAAGTATAAGTCGCATTTTTTGTACTAAAAATTCACTTAAGTCAGGTGCGACATGCACATGTACGCTGCTACTCTGCACGTGTTACTTAGACAGCACTTTGCACCTTTGTGTGTGTGCATGCATGCACAGACTGGCATAACTGGCATAAACTATTTAGTTTTGAGGATGGTGAATAGAATGACTTTGATGGCTTTTAAGTTTTTGTTGCGTGATTTTCATTAATAAATGTTGTTTAAAAATTTTTGTACAATTTGATCCTAGGTCAAATATGGAGTTGCGACTTACACACACATGCGGCATATACTCGGATAAATACAGTATTTAGTACTTTTTTCACAGGGACACATAGTGGGTTACCCAACATTTGGCACCTGTTTGTGATTGTCACATGTTCACAATGTGCTTTCAGTCACTTGATTCAAAACAATTAACTCGGAGATTTCCAGTTCAGTCGACCTCATATTTTTAGTAATGATGCATGTAAATAAGCAAAATATACAGGTGGTAAATATTTGTTGCTAGAAATCTAGCGTGAAAAACTTACCGTGTTTTACACAATTTATTTCACCCTACACGGATAAAGTATTATAGCCTATGTGTGATAAAGTTGTTTGATGCAAAAACTACATAACTCGAATACATGTTGCTCAATTGACCTTAAATTTTCAGGGCTAATGCCTGTGGGTATGAGAACATTCATGTAAATTTTTGTTGCAAAAAACAAACGCAAAAAGTTCATGCAACAACTGATTGCAGTTTGAGCCACCATTTTTGCGCCATTTTGCAACTTCTCAACTCACTAGGCGATTGAGCAAGAAAGTTGTTTAAACCTTCAAAAGATGTGGCAAGTGTTCTAGTTTGGATTTTTTTAAATGGGAAAGTTTTAATTTTTTTGTGGGTAATGTCATAAGTGGGGTAGATTTAGGCTTTTTTGCCAAGCAGACCCTGAGCACAAACATCAAGAGCCAATTTTTTCACACAAGTTTTTAGCAAAAACTAGATTTTAATACGAGTCTTTTAGAGCAGGATTTCTTAACCTGTGGGCCACAGAAGATATTGACGGGCCATGACTTTGTATTATTGCAGTTGAGTACATCGTGCAAGATGAATCTCAATAACAGCAGCTTTCGTTGCCATGGAAACAAAATCTAGAAGCAGGCTTAATGTGGAAGATGACTGCACTATCATGTAAAGCCTCAAATATCTTTGTCTTCTAACAACAGCCTCAGACTTCGATTGATTGTAGTGCACGTTGTGTTATTAAATATTGTTTTTCTTTATGCATGTAGCAGTTGTCGCATTGGAGAAATTGCATAGTCGGGGGGCACGCACCTTCCGTTTGTTTATTAAATGGGCCACATGCTTGAAACATTGAAAACCCCTGCTTTAGAGGCCTTCATTAGCTTTAAAGCTTCTGGTTCAAAAGCTATAGCCTAAATACAACAAATCATTAATTAATTAGATCAGTTGTAGAACAAAAACTATATGGTCACATACTGAGACCTAGCCTACTCAATGTATGAAATAATACATGGAATCCATACCTGAGGCAGATCTCCATATTCAGATGAATTAGTGGCCGATGTCAGTGTCACCAAAACACATGCAATAACACCAATAATTTTTATCATTTTTTGCCACTCCAAATTATAGCAGCTATATAACAAATCTGAAAAACAACATAAATTTTAACGATAAGCTTCATCGCACTTTTTGCACAGAAATAATTTTGCAAGCATAATTCAAGAAGTTTATTCAAGCATGTTTTGTTTCTACACAATGTTAGCCATAACAATAACTAATCGGAAAGCTTTGTAAAAATCTGAAGGTCAGGGAGAAGCTGTAACGAAAAATGCTTCCCACACAAGATTTCAATTAATCTTCCTGATATTAAAACAGTTAACATACCATGTGGTTAGAAATGATAAGGCAGGTCAAACAATTTTTTAGGTAGTGTCTATTTTACCACCAAGATGCTGGCGGCAACAGATTGGCTAGAGCTATGCCGCCAGTCGAACATTCGGTCTCGTGCCATGATGCAATACTAAGAAAAAGGTCACTTTGTCAGGAACACGCCGTTCTGCTCATAGTGTAATGGTTAGGTATTTCGGCTGCTATGCCAATGGCTGGTGGTTCGACTTTCACCTTGCCGACTTTCATTTTGTATTTTTCTTTGCCTTTTTCCAAGCTATGCGTAGGGTTAATGTTGTTAGGTTAGGGTGAGCGTTAGCTTAGTGTTAGGTTAGCTTACAGCGTTAGGCTAAGGATAGGTTAGCTTAGTGTTAGGTTAGAACTAGGGTTACATGAGGTTAGAATTAAGGTTACATTAGGTCATAGTCATGGTATCCTTAGAGACTGTATCAAGGTGCTGTCACTGATTTCTGATTTCTTGCTGTTGCTGCTAGAACAAAGGAGTGGACTGAATACAACAGCCAAGAAGTGGCACATCAAAACAAGCACGCAAGAAACAAAGGTCATGGAGCTACATGCAATTGTTGCAAGGAAATGTCTGGGAACATGGATGTCCTGATTACTAACATGGAGAATCTCAAACACTTACCACATCAACTTATTAACATGCAAAAACAACTTGCATGTATGACTGAAGAGATGCAAGGAATAAAACTTGCAATGCACAACCTTGAAACTGAAAATAAAAAACTCAAACAACAACAAAATGTTCACCTTGAAAACCAAGTACTCAATTTAGAAAATCTAATAAAATGACTTCGGACAATATGGCCGTAGGCAAAATTTGGAAATTCAAGGTGTTGCCATAAATGATGATCAAGAAACACGACAAGAACTGGAACTGAAAGTTCTATCTGTATTGCAGCATATGGATAAAAGTATTGATAAAGATGATATTGATGTCATGCATTGACTAAGACCCAGAAAAAACAAAAAGACTCAAAAACAAGATATGCCTCCTATTATTGTGAGATTCATCTCCAGAAAGAAAAGAAATGCTCTATTTAAGGCAAGAAAAAATTTCAAAGATGCGAAATTTGACTTTCTCAGCTCTAAGGGAGTTTTTCTTAATGAAAACCTCACTCCAACAAACAGACAATTGCTTTTTCAAGCCAACAAGAAAAGGAAGGATAATCAATGGAAATATTTATGGACTTCAAATGGAAGAATTTTTGCTAGAAAAAGTGACAACAGCTCTTCCATTCAAATAAAAAATGAATGTGATATTCAAAAAATTAAATGAAGAACTGAATCTGAATTGTTTCCTTACAGCATGGTGTGGTGAGTGGTTTAAAGAACTAAATCTTAAACTTGAGAAACTAATATTTATAATGCACTACAATGACAGCTAAAAAGACATGTTGTATATCTATATAAACTGATCCCAATGCTCAATCATTTGCAGTGTTTAACAGTTGTGCATGTGTAACTTGTACTTGCTGTAGTTTACCTTTTAGCAACTTTAATGACTCAGAATTTTACGAACTTTTTTACTCTCTAGAATATAATATCATTGGTAACATTAATAAATTAGATCTCTTCTCTGTACCAAAAGCAAAATATCAAACAAGATACTTATCTCCTAAACACATTTGGTCACATTCAATGCAACAACAAATCAAAAAGTCTTACCTATTTTCATTTCAATGTGAGAAGCTTGCAGAAAAATAAACATAAATTAGACGATTTTTTTCTGATGGCTAAAACTCCAAGTTTCATTGCTATATCAGAAACTAAGTTAAAAGCAGCATCATTCTGCAACATTGAAAGCCTTGGCTACACTTTCATTCATAACCCTTCAACTAATGCTGGTGGTGTAGGTCTCTACATCTAATCCAACATTGTTTTTTGACATAGAAATGACCTTGAACTCAAAGTAGAAGGTTGTGAAAGCCTATTTATTGAAGTAAAGCCCCAGTTAAAGAAACCCTGCTTTGTTAGTGTCATCTACAGACACCCAAGTAAAAAGATACAAAATTTTCAAACTTAATTATTAAATCTTCTCATTAAATTACAAAAAGAAATTATGATTATGTAATTGGAGGTGATTTGAACTTGGACTTAATTAAATATAATTCAAGTAATGCCATAACTGACTACATTAATTGTCTGCTCAGTTGTGGTTATGTTTCTTTGATCAATAAACCTACCAGATTCTCAACTAACTGTGTACCTTCTTTGCTTAGACCACATTTACACAAATATCATTGATGAACACAAAATCAATGCTGTTGGCATCGCTCTTTTTGACATATCTGATCATTTGCCTGTTTTTATAAACTTCTCCTTTACATCCACTGCATGTAAAAATAATAGACCCAAAAAAATTTTAATCCTGAACAGCTTCTACTTGATCTAGAGGAAAACATAACTAAACTACCTTCTGACAATGAAAACATTAACCACACATGTGAAGAATTTGTCAAAACTTTTAATACCACATTGGACCATCATGCACCGTACTGTTTTGCATCAAGAAAAGAACAACACACGTTTCAAAAGCCTTGGCTCACTAAAGGCATTTTAAAGTCAATTGGAACCAAGAATAAAATGTTCAAAAAACAAATTAAAAGCAGTAATCCACACTTAATTGAACAATACA